>Ga0079224_100000044_pt1 | contig 81892 bp, 81 predicted proteins | sample Stecom2015_FD_80414 | JGI IMG/M metagenome (GOLD analysis project Ga0079224, IMG submission 80414) | Agricultural soil microbial communities from Utah to study Nitrogen management - Steer compost 2015 | ecosystem: Environmental > Terrestrial > Soil > Agricultural land | place: USA: Utah... | reverse complement strand
TCGAGACCACCACCTCGACCGGCCCCTGATGCTGTTCCACCTGCTCGAACGCCGCGTCGATCTGCTCGACGTCGGTCACGTCGGCCTGCACACCGAACAGGCCGTCCGGGGCGCCCGATCCACGATGGGTCACCGCCACCCGATGTCCGGCGTCGGCCAGGGTCCGCGCGATCGCCAGGCCGATGCCGCGGTTGCCTCCGGTGACCAGAACCGACCGTCCCACGAAACACTCCTCCACATACTCGTGCGCTTCCGCCGGCGCGCACCGTCGCAGCTCGCCCGACGTCGCCCGTGAGGCTATCTGCTAACCGCGGACGGGAAAGCGGCGCCGCCGGTGTACCCACAGGTAACCGGCATGGTCTTGACCACACGCCCGGCCCGGCCCGAACCGCCGGCGGGGCGGCGTCGGGACCGTGATGCCCCGGCGGCAGAATCGCGGAGTCGTCCACCGAGCAGGATCCCGTCCGAGCAGAAAGGAATCGCCCCAGGTGTTCCGGGTCGTCTTCTACCACCCCGAGATCCCGCCCAACACGGGCAATGCGATCCGGCTCTCCGCGAACACCGGGTGCGAACTGCACCTGATCGAACCGCTCGGGTTCTCCCTCGAGGACAAGCAGCTGCGGCGCGCCGGCCTGGACTACCACGACCTCGCACACGTGCACGTCCATCCGAACCTCGAAGCCGCGTGGGAGGCGCTCCTTCCCTCGGCCGTCTACGCGTTCACGGCCAGGGGCACGCGCCGCTACACCGACGTGCGCTACACCGACTCCGACGTACTGCTGTTCGGTCCCGAGTCGACCGGCCTGCCCGAGGAGGTGCTGGCCGACCCGGCGATCACCGAGTGGGTGTCCCTGCCGATGCTGCCGACGTCGCGGTCGCTGAACCTCACCAACACCGCCTCGATCGCCGTCTACGAGGCGTGGCGTCAGCTCGACTTCCCCGGCGCCTGATCACGTGGCCGCAGCGCGCGGGTCCGTGGCCGGTCAGTCGGGCAGGCGCCTGCCGATGGCCAGCGAACTGGCGGCGGCCGCGAACAGCACGAGCGTGCCCAGCACGACCCACGGCCTGCTGGCGTCGGTGTCCTTGGTCTCGTAGCCGATCTGCTCGCCCAGGCTGTCGTACACCTCGCCGAGCTGTTCGGCGGTCGCGGCCTTGTAGAAGTCGCCGCCGGAGAGCCGGGCGATCTCGCGCATCGAGGCGTCGTCGACCTGGACCGGCACTTCCTTGCCCTCGATCTCCACCGACCCGTGCGAGGTGCCGAACGAGATCGTGCTGACGGGGATCTTCTTCTCCTTGGCCTGGGCGGCCGCGGTGAAGGCGCCGCGCGGGGCGTACTCGTCCTGGGGCACGGTCTGCTTGCCGTCGGTCATCAGCACGATCCGCGCCGGCGGCGGACCGTCGGCGCCTCCGACGACGGCGGAGAAACTCTCGATCGACTGCAGCGCCGCGAAGATGCCCTCGCCCGTCGCGGTGGACTGCGCCAGTTTGAGGTTGCGGATCGCGTGCGTGACCCCGTCGCGTTCGGTCGTCGGTGCCACGAGGACCGTGGCGGTACCGGCGAACGAGATGAGGCCGAGGTTCACTCCCGGCGTCAGCCCCTCGGCGAACTGGGACGCCGCATCCTGCGCCGCCTTCAGCCGGGTCGGTTCGACGTCCGTGGCCTCCATCGACAGCGACACGTCCATGACCAGCATGACCGTCGCCCTGTTCCGCGGCACCTTCTGTTCCGCCGTCGGTCCCGCGAGCGCGAACGTCAGCAGCAGCAGCGACACGACCAGCAGCGCCGACGGCACGTGCCGCGTCCAGCGCTTCCCGCTCGGCGCGACCCGTTCGAGCAACGCGAGGTTGGAGAAACGCAACGTGCGCTTGCGCCGCGCGCGGGCGGCCAGGACGTAGCCGACGACGACCGCGGCGACCACGAGCAGCAGCAGGAACCACCACGGCGAGGCGAATCCGGTCAGGTTCATGACGCCGCCCCCGACCAACCTCGCTTGCGCGCCACCACGAACCGCACGACGTCGGCGATCCAGTCCGAGTCGGTGCGCAGCACGAGATGGCCCGCGCCGGCCTGCCGCAGCGCGCGGGCGACCTCCGACCGGTGCTGCTGGGCCGCGGCGGCGAACTCCTTGCGCAGCAACGCCGACGCGTGCACCTCCCGCTGCCGTCCCGTCTCCGGATCGGCCAGCACGATGTCGCCGACCTCCGGAAGGTCGACGTCACGGGGATCGAGCACCTCGACCCCGATCAGGTCGTGCCGCGCGGACAGGCCGCGCAACGGCCGCTGCCATGCCGTGTCACCGAGGAAGTCCGACACGACCAGGGCCAGCCCGCGCCGCCGGGGCGGCCTGCGCAGCTGGTCCACGAGCAGGCTCAGGTCACCGGCCGTGCCCTCCTCCGCGCGCGGCATCTGCGCGATCGTGCGGATCAGGTTGCGTGCGTGCGCCTGCCCCCCGCGCGCGGGCACACGCACCGTCTCGGCGCCGTTGGACACGAGCGCGCCGATCCGGTTGCCGCCACCGAGGGTCAGATGGGTGATCGCGGCGGCGGCGCACACCACCAGATCGCGCTTCTCGCAGAACGCGGTGCCGAAGTCGAGACTCGCCGAGACGTCGGCGACGATCCACGTCTCCAACTCCCGGTCGGCGATCGTCTCGCGGATGTGCGGGGTCGTGGTGCGCGCGGTGACCGCCCAGTCCATACGCCGCACGTCGTCGCCGGGCTGGTAGGGCCGCGCCTCCCCCGGCTCGGATCCGGGTCCCGGCACCAGTCCCAGATGGTTGCCCTGCAGCAGTCCGTCGAGCCTGCCCCGGACGTCGAACTCCAACGTGCGCAGTCCGGCCTCGAGCCGGTCACCGCGCAGCACCGGGGGCGCCCAGCTCGGCCGCTCGGCCCCCGCGGGTCCGGTGCCCGCGACGCCGGGCTGGTCGCCTTCCTGCCCCCGGCCGGTCCCTCCGGTGCGCTTCGTCCATGCCATGTCGGCCGGTTACCTGCCCGGAACGCCTGCCGCCACCGGCTGGCCACCCTGCGGACGGGCGGTCACCTGCGGCAGCGGAACGGTCTGAAGGATGCGGGTGATGATGTGGTCGAGCGGGACGCCGTCGGCCAGCGCGTCGTAGGACAGCACGAGCCGGTGGCGCAGCACGTCCGGCACGACGTCCACGACGTCCTGGGGCAGCACGTAGTCCCGTCCGCGTACGAGCGCGAGCGCCCGCGCGGCCGAGATGATGCCGAGGCTGGCGCGCGGCGAGGCACCGTAGGACACCCATCCGGCCACGTCGGACAGTCCGTGCTCACCCGGCGTCCTTGTCGCCAGCACCAGCCGCACGACGTAGTCCACCAGCGCGTGGTGCACGAACACCTGCGCGGCGACGCCCTGCAGCCGCACCAGTTCCTCCGGGGACAGGACCGCCTGCGGCTCGGGCGCCGACACGCCCATCCGGTAGACGATCTCCCGCTCCTCCTCCGCCGACGGGTACTCGACGATGATTTTGAACAGGAAACGGTCACGCTGCGCCTCGGGCAGCGGGTACACGCCCTCGTTCTCGATCGGGTTCTGAGTGGCGAGCACGAGGAACGGATCCGGCATGGGGAAGGTCTCGCCGCCGAGCGAGACGTGCCGCTCGGCCATTACCTCGAGCATCGCGGACTGGACCTTCGCGGGCGCACGGTTGATCTCGTCGGCGAGCACGAAGTTGGCCACGACGGGGCCGAGCTCGACGTCGAACTTCTCGCTGCCCTGACGGTAGATGCGGGTGCCGAGGATGTCGGCGGGCACGAGGTCGGGGGTGAACTGCACGCGCGAGAACGATCCGCCGACGACCTTGGCGAACGTCTCCACCGCGAGGGTCTTCGCGACGCCGGGCACACCTTCCAGCAGCAGATGCCCCTTGGCCAGCAGACCGACGAGCATGCGCTCCACGAGCCGGTCCTGGCCGACGATGACCCGCTTGACCTCGAACACGGTCCGCTCGAGCAGCTGGGCGTCACGTGCGGGTGCGCCGGGTTCGGCCCCGTTCGCTCCGTCGGGGGTGCCGGGCTCCGTCACACCTAACCTCCTTGCCGGTGATCTTCCCTCTCCGCCGGGACCGTACCGCCCGCCGGGGGAACACAGCCGGGCGAGGTGCTCCGATCACATGGAACCGTGCGGGCGGTATGACCGCTGTGAACCCCGTGTCCGGGCCGTCACAGGTCGCCCGGAGTGTCGACGTCCGCGGCCTCGTCGCCGACGGCGGGCACCTCCACGATGCGCAGGCCGCCGAGGCTCGCCCTGAGCGACCTGCCTGCCGGTTCGCGAGGAAGCGCGCCGCGCGCCGCCGCCGTCCGCCACACGCTCAGCAACCACTGACGCCGGCCCTCGGCATCGACGAGCACCGCCCCGTCCGGGCGTTCCGAGTCGTCCGGCCCGGGCTGCGCGGATGGCTCACCCAGGGCGGACAGCAGGCGCGCCACCGTCTCCGGCCGCACCCCCTTCAGATCCGCGGCCAGCACCACGACCACCGGTGCGTCCACGGTGGACAGTCCGGCCGCGAGCGCCGCGACCGGTCCCCCGCCCGGCGGTCGCTCCCGCACCCACCGCACGCCGTCCACGCCCGCACGCCGAGGGCCCACGACAACCACGTCGACGGCGGCGGCACGGGCGCCCGCGGTGCCCGCGGTGCCTGCATCGATCGCGCGCGACAGCAGCGTCCGGCCGCCGACCTCGAGCATGGGCTTGTCGACGCCACCCAGCCTGCTCGCCCCGCCGCCGGCGAGGACCACGCAGGCGACGTCGCCGGAGCGGCCGCCACTCACCCGATCAAACGCGTGGCGTACGGCAGGATGTCGCCGTAGCGCACCGGAACGACCCGCACGTGGCCGCCGGAGTACGGCGCCTCGATCATCTGGCCATTGCCGAGATACATCGCGACGTGGTGGATGCCGCCGTTGCCCCAGAACAGCATGTCGCCCCGGCGCATCTGCGACAGCGGCACCTTGCGGCCCGCCTCGTACTGGTAACCGCTGTAGTGCGGCAGGGCCTGCACGCCCGCGAAGGCGTAGATCATCAGGCCGGAACAGTCGAAGCCGATCTTCGCGTAGTCACCGTGTGCGTCGGCCACGCCGCCGTCGCGGATGCCGTAGGTCGGACCGCTCGCGTTGCCGCCTCCCCAGGCGTACTGGACGCCCAGCTGGGACATCGCCCGCTGCACCACCGCCTCGACCGTCGCCCCGGCAGGAGCCGACGCAGGCGCACTCGACGACGGCGCACCGCCCGAGGAGCCACCGCTGCTGCCGGAGCCCCCGGAGCCCGAGGCGGCCAGCGCGGCCTGCTGCGCCTGAGCCGCCTCCTCGGCCTCCTTCTCCGCCTGCCACTGCTCGTAGGCGTCCCGCTGCCTTTCCAGGCCGCTGACGCGCGAACGGGCCTCCTGCAGCTGCTGTTCGACCTGGCTGCGTTCGGCCTCCAGGCTCTCGGTCCTGCTCGCCTGCTGCCTGCGAGCCTGCACCGCGGTCTGCTGCGCCTCCTCCGCGGCGGTCCGGGCCTGTGCGGCCTCCGCGCGCTTCGCCCGTGCGCGCTCGAGCGCCTCCCTGGCGGCGGCGTCCTTGTTGGACTTCTGCACCTGCGCGCGGCGCATGCTCTCGAGCGCGTCGATCTCGCTGCCGCTGACGGCACCGAGGAGCTGCTCGCGAGCCAACAGGTCCTTGGGCGAGGACGCCCCGAGGTACGCGCTCAGCGATCCGACCGTGCTCCCCTGCCGGTAGCTGCCGGCGACGAAGCGGTCGAGCGACCTGCGAACGTTGCGGATCGCCCCCGACGCGGCCTCGGCCTCGGCGTTCGCCGTGCTGGCGGCCTCCTCGGCGCTGTCGGCGGCCGAACGGGCCCGTTCGAGGTCGACGCGGGCCTTGTTGGCCTCCTCCATCTTGCGCTCGACCTCGTTGCGCAGCGTGGTCAGCCGCGCCTCGGCGTCGGCGAGCCTGCTCGTCAGCCTGCCGACCTCGCCCGCACGCTCGCCGGCCTCCGCACGTCCGGCTTCGAGTTCGGAGTCACTCGGGTTCGGCGGCGGTGGCGGCACGGCCACGGCCGTTCCCGGCCCCGCCATCACCGCGGCGAGCACCAGCGCCCCCGTCGCCAGCGTCGCGCCCTTCGCCCTCGTCCTCACCTGGGCCCACCTCCTGCTACTCCGAGCAGAACTCTGCCACCGTGGCCTCGCCGTCACCAGTTGTCACATGCGAAACACCGTTATCTCTCATCACATTTCCCCGTTTCGGGGGACCCCGTCACGCATACCTGCGTGATTCCGGCACGTTCGCGGGCCGGACCGGGCACGATGACCCGCATGTCGGTCACCCGTTCGCGCGCCGCGCTGGGTTGGAGCCTCACCGTCGCCACGGGCCTCGCCGTGGCCGTCCTCGGCACCTTCCTGCCCTGGTTCCGATCCGGCACCGTGACGCGCGACAGCTACGAGACGACGGGGCTGGTCGCGGTGTTCGGGCTCGCCGGTGACGCGGAGGCCGTGCTCACCCTGTGGACGGCCGTCCCATTGCTGTGCGCGGTGTGCGCCGCGTTGCTGCTGACCAGGCTGCGCCGCACCGCGGCGGTGACATCGCTGGCGACCGCGCTCGTGATGGGAACCGTTGCGGTGGCGGTCGCCGTCCAAGCGGGCGAGGACGACGGACCGATCGGCATCACCGCCACCGGTCCCGTCGTGACCGCCACGGGCACGGGACTCGCGATCGTCGCCGCGGTGGGCGTTCTGGTGAGCGCCGCCGCATCGCGACGCCGCACCCGGGATCGGGCGGGGCGACCGTAGCCGCGCGCACACCGGGAGGGGTGCGCGCCCGGATCGACGAGACAGGTGCGAATCGTGACGACTCCCTCAGACCCCGGCAGCCCGTGGGGCGGACCGGGCGGACATCCGCAGGGTGGATATCCACAGCAGACCCCGCCGGCGCAGCCGTACGGACAACCCGGCTATGCCGCACCCCAGTACGGCACTCCCCAGCACGGCGCTCCCCAGCACGGCACGCCCCAGTACGGCACTGCGCCGTACGGAAGTCCCGGCTACGCGGGTCCCCAGTACGGCCAGCCCCAGTACGGAACGGACCCGTACGGCAGGCCGCCCGGCGGGCAGGGAACCATGACACCGGTCGGCGGCCCCGGCGGGCAGGGAACGGGTAAGCGCGGGCTGGTGATCGGCCTCGTGGTCGCTCTCGTCGTGGCGGCCGGAGCGGTCGGCAGCTATTTCGCGTTCTTCCGGCAGAACTCGGTGGCCGCCGGATCGGAGTCACCGACGGAGGCGGTGCGCACCCTGGCGTCCTCCTTCGAAGGCGGCGATCTCGCCGGAACCCTGAGCACGCTCGCCCCGTCCGAGGCCACGCTGCTGACCGACCCGTTGGACGAGGCCGTCAGCGAGTACCAGCGACTCGGCCTGTTCAGCGACGACGCCGATCCGAACCAGCTCGGCGGACTGACCGTCAAGGCCGAGAACCTGCGGTTCGACGAGAGCGCGGAGGAACGGGTCAACGACCACCTTGCCATCACGAAGCTGACCGGCGGCACGCTCACGCTGGAGGCCGATCTGAACGAGCTTCCCGTGACGCCCGAGTACAAGCGGCAGTTGATCGCGGAGGCGGGCGGCGCCCGCGACACCGCGACGATCGACATCGCCGAGGAGGCCGACGAGCCCATCCGCATCGCCGCCGTGAAGGAGGGCGACGAGTGGTACCCCAGCCTCTTCTACACGATCGCCGACAACATCCTGCAGGAGGAAGGCGCCGACTGGCCGGCGCAGCCGGTGCCCGCCGAGGGAGCGGACACTCCCGAACAGGCCCTGCGTGACATGGTCGACGCCGCGGTCGCTGGCGACCTGGAGCGGGTGATCCAGCTCCTGCCCCCGGACGAGATGGGCGTACTGCACGACGCCGGGCCCCTGCTGCTCGACGCCGCGGCGGACGTCGAGGGTGCCTCCGGCGCGGAGGTCACCGACCTGCAGACCGAGACCAGCGACGTCGAGGGCGGCACGCGTGTGACGGTCACGTCGGTGACGGTCGCCGCGGAGGGCACCACGTTCACGGTCGCCAAGGACGGCGGGTGCTACCGCGCCGAGGCGCAGGGCAAGTCCGAGCAACTCTGCCCCGACGACATCGCCCGGCTCGCCGCCGAGGACTCCGGTGACATGCCGCCGCAGGTGCTGCAGATGATCGCCAACCTCGGCGACGGGATGATGAAGCAGGGCATCGGTGTGGTGACCACCGAGGTCGACGGCAAGCACTACGTCAGCCCGGTGCGCACCGTGACCGAACTCGGCATGACCGTCGTGCGGAGCCTGACGCCCGAGGACTTCCGGGCGATGCTCGAGAGCGACGGATTCTGACCGACGCGTTGCTGAGCGCGGTGCGGCCGCGGCGCCCCGCGCTCAGCAACGCCCGCCGCCGGCGGCGCCATCGGGCACCGCCGGCGGCGGGCGTCAGGAGTCGCGCCTGCCCTGCGCGCCCCAGCGGTTCCAGTGCACGACCTCCTCGATCGGTGCCCGCTTGGGACGGGCCCACCGGCCCCGCGCCGGATAGCCCATGGGGATCAGTGCCATCGTCAGCGCGTCGTCGGGCAGGCCGAGCAGTTCGCGCAGTTCGTCCTCGTGCCCGGCGTACAGCGTGGTGAGCGAGGTGCCGATGCCACGCGCCCGTGCCGCCAGGCACAGGTTCTGCACGGCGCCGTAGATCGAGGACCCGGTGCGCGGATCGTTCGCCTCGGCGGCCCCGCGCAGCACGGGGAACACCCACACCGGCGCTTCCTCGAGGTGTTCGGCCAGGTACTCGGCGCCGCGGAAGCCGGCCGGGCTCAGCCCCTCGGCCGTGCCCGCCAGGAACTCCTCCCTGCGCCGGCCGTAGGCCCGTTGCCAGTTCTCCCGGTACCACGGCGCGACCCGCTTCTTGATCTCCGGATCGGTCACCACGACCCAGCCCCAGCCCTGCCGGTTGCCTCCGGACGGGCCGCGCACGGCCGTGTCGAGGATGTCCCAGAGCACGTCGTCGGGGATGGGATCGGGCGCCAGGTAGCGCCGCGACGGCGTGGTGTTCAGCACCTCCCATGCGGTGGGCTCGGCGGGTTCGGTGGGTTCGGCGGTGGACTCGGAGTCGGTCATGAGGCGGCCCTCCCCTTCACGTCGTGTGCGGCAGGCGGGCATAGGCCTATCACCGCACGGGCAGACCTGGAGGGAGTCACCCGGCGAGGGCGGGCGAATATCACACTCCGCAGGCGACATCCGCCCGTGGGCCGCCCTTGAAGAGAAAAAAGGACACGCGTACTGTTTGGGAAGCAGGGATCATCCGAGCCCACCTCTGCGGGCGCGACGGGGGTGCGCAAGACTCGGCCCTGGGTACCCGAACTAACCGCCGCATGGAGTGAGACGTGACTGCACCCGCCAGCAAGAACAGCTTCGGCGCTCGAGACACACTGAAGGTGGGTGACGCCTCGTACGAGGTGTTCCGCCTGAACAAGGTCGAGGGCTCGCAGCGGCTGCCGTACAGCCTGAAGATTCTCCTGGAGAACCTTCTGCGCACCGAGGACGGCGCCAACATCACCGCGGAGCACATCCGCGCCCTGGGTAGCTGGGATCCGAAGGCCGAGCCGGCCACCGAGATCCAGTTCACCCCCGCTCGCGTGGTCATGCAGGACTTCACCGGCGTGCCGTGTGTGGTCGACCTGGCCACGATGCGTGAGGCCGTGACCGCCCTCGGCGGCGACCCGGACAAGGTCAACCCGCTCGCCCCCGCCGAGCTGGTCATCGACCACTCGGTGATCATCGACATCTTCGGCCGCGCGGACGCCTTCGAGCGCAACGTCGAGATCGAGTACGAGCGCAACAAGGAGCGTTACCAGTTCCTGCGCTGGGGCCAGAACGCCTTCGAGGAGTTCAAGGTCGTCCCGCCGGGGACGGGCATCGTCCACCAGGTCAACATCGAGCACCTCGCGCGCACGATCATGTCCCGGAACGGCCAGGCCTACCCGGACACCTGCGTCGGCACCGACTCGCACACGACCATGGTCAACGGTCTCGGTGTGCTCGGCTGGGGCGTCGGCGGCATCGACGCCGAGGCCGCGATGCTGGGCCAGCCCGTGTCGATGCTGATCCCGCGCGTGGTCGGCTTCAAGCTGACCGGCCAGATCCCGCCCGGCGCGACCGCCACCGACGTCGTGCTGACGATCACCGAGATGCTGCGCAAGCACGGCGTGGTCGGCAAGTTCGTCGAGTTCTACGGTGAGGGCGTCGGCGCCGTGCCGCTGGCCAACCGCGCCACGATCGGCAACATGAGCCCCGAGTTCGGCTCCACCGCCGCGATCTTCCCGATCGACGAGGAGACGCTCCGCTACCTCAAGCTGACCGGCCGCTCCGAGGAGCAGCTGGCTCTGGTCGAGACCTACTCCAAGGAGCAGGGCCTCTGGCACGACCCGGCCCACGAGCCGGAGTACTCCGAGTACCTCGAGCTCGACCTGTCCACGGTCGTCCCGTCGATCGCCGGTCCGAAGCGCCCGCAGGACCGCATCGAGCTGACCGACGCCAAGGCCTCGTTCCGCAAGTCGGTCCGCGACTACATCCAGGACGACCAGGCCACGCCGCACACGAAGATCGACGAGAAGGTCGAGGAGTCGTTCCCGGCCAGCGACGCGCCCGCGCTGTCGTTCGCCGACGAGGACGCGCTGCCGGTGCAGTCGGCCGCCAACGGTGCGACCGGCCGCCCGAGCAAGCCGGTGACCGTGCGCTCCGAGGAGCGCGGCGAGTTCGTGCTCGACCACGGCGCCGTCGTGATCGCCTCGATCACCTCGTGCACCAACACGTCGAACCCGTCGGTCATGCTCGGCGCGGCGCTGCTCGCGCGCAACGCCGTGGAGAAGGGCCTGTCGGTCAAGCCGTGGGTCAAGACCTCCATGGCGCCGGGTTCGCAGGTCGTCACCGACTACTACGAGAAGGCCGGCCTGTGGCCGTACCTGGAGAAGCTGGGCTACCACCTGGTCGGCTACGGCTGCACCACGTGCATCGGCAACTCCGGCCCGCTGCCCGAGGAGATCTCCCAGGCGATCCAGGACAACGACCTCACGGCCGTGTCGGTGCTGTCCGGTAACCGCAACTTCGAGGGCCGGATCAACCCCGACGTCAAGATGAACTACCTGGCCTCGCCGCCGCTGGTCATCGCGTACGCACTCGCGGGCACGATGGACTTCGACTTCGACAACCAGCCGCTCGGCCAGGACGAGCAGGGAAGCGACGTCTACCTGCGCGACATCTGGCCGTCGCCGCAGGAGATCCAGCAGACGATCGACTCGGCGATCACGCAGGAGATGTTCACCAAGGACTACTCCGACGTGTTCGACGGCGGCGAGCGCTGGAAGTCGCTGCCGACGCCGGAGGGCAAGACGTTCGAGTGGGACCCGGAATCCACCTACGTCCGCAAGCCCCCGTACTTCGACGGCATGCAGGCCGAGCCCGCGCCGGTCGAGGACATCTCGGGTGCGCGTGTGCTGGCGCTGCTGGGCGACTCGGTCACGACCGACCACATCTCCCCGGCAGGCGCCATCAAGGAGGACTCGCCCGCGGGCCGGTACCTCAAGGAGCACGGCCTCGACCGCAAGGACTTCAACTCGTACGGTTCCCGCCGCGGCAACCACGAGGTGATGATCCGGGGCACGTTCGCCAACATCCGGCTGCGCAACCTGCTGCTCGACGCTGTCGTCGAGGGCGGGGTCCAGGGTGGCTACACCCGCGACTTCACGCAGGAGGGCGGCCCGCAGGCGTTCATCTACGACGCGGCCCAGAACTACGCCGCGCAAGGCACGCCGCTGGTCGTGCTGGGCGGCAAGGAGTACGGCTCGGGTTCGTCGCGTGACTGGGCCGCCAAGGGCACCCGCCTGCTGGGCGTGCGTGCGGTGATCGCCGAGTCGTTCGAGCGCATCCACCGCTCCAACCTGATCGGCATGGGCGTCGTCCCGCTCCAGTTCCCCGAGGGCGAGTCGGCGAACTCGCTGGGCCTGGACGGCACGGAGACGTTCGACATCGCCGGCATCACCGCGCTGAACGACGGTGAGACGCCGTCGACGGTCAAGGTCACCGCGACCAAGACCGACGGCCAGAAGGTGGAGTTCGACGCGGTCGTGCGCATCGACACCCCCGGCGAGGCGGACTACTACCGCAACGGCGGCATCCTGCAGTACGTGCTGCGGAAGATGACCAGCGCCTGATCACCTCGACCACGAGGCGATCCAGCCGCTGAGCTCTCAGAAGCGCCCCGTCAGGCTCCGGCCTGGCGGGGCGCTTCTGTGTTCGGACCCCGCTGGCCGATGGCGGACAGCAGATGTAAAACGCTCGTGGTACCTTTGTGCGGTGACCACGACGCGCGAACGCATCATCACCAGCACCGAACCCGTCTTCGACGAGCACGGGTTCGCCGGCATCGGCGTGGACCGGCTCACCGAGGCAGCCGGGGTCTCCTCCCGCACCCTGTACAAGCACATGGGGAGCAAGACCGGGCTCATCGCCGCGGTTCTGGATGCTCGCCGGGAGCGTTTCCGCCGTGGCTTCGCCGTTTCGACGGTCGACGAGCTCTTCGATGCATTGGCGGACTGGGTCCGCTCCGAGGGTGCACGCGGGTGCCTGTTCCTGCGCGCGCTGGGAGAGGACGGACGCGACGTCCCCGAGGTGGAGCGCGCGGTCTCGGAGTACCGGGACCTGCTCCGCCGGGTGCCGTCGTCGATCGTCGAGCAGGAAACCGGCGCCGCGGCCGAACTCCTGGCCGAGCAGTTGCTCGTGGTCTTCGAGGGCGCGACCTCTGCGGCCTCCTACCGCGGACCACGGGCTGTCGAGGCCGCGCGGAGCGTAGCGCGGTCCCTGCTGGTCACCCGTACCTGAGCCGGTCCCCTATCTGCCGAACGGAGCTTCCCTGATGCACGTGCTGACCGTCTTCTCCCACCCCTTCCGCGATCGCTACCCGGCCGCGGTGATGGAGGCGTTTCACGAGCCGTTCCGCCGGGACGGACATTCGATCGATGTCCTCGACCTGCACCGGGAACGGTTCGATCCACGCTTCACCGAAGCCGATCACGCGCATTTCTGGGGCGGTCCGATCCCCGACGGCATCTCCGAGATGCACCGGCGCGTCGAGGCAGCCGACCGGCTCGCCTTCGTCTACCCCGTCTACTGGTGGGGGATGCCCGCGATGATGAAGGGGTGGATCGAACGCGTCTTCACCGGTGGCTGGGCGTACCAGTACGGCGCCGGGGTCGACGACCGCGGCAAGCAGCCGCTCCACGCGTTGCTGCCCAGTATCCCCACGGTGCTCATCGGCGTGGGCGGGTCGAAGCAGCGAACGTATGACAAGTACGGCTACCACGAGGCGATGCGCGCGCAGATCGACGTCGGCATCTTCGCCTACTGCGGCATCGACGACGTGGAGAGTCATCTCATCTACGACGTCGAGGGCGAGCACAACGCACCCCGGCGCGAGGCCGGGCTGACGCAGGCCCGCGGAATCGCCGAGGCGTTCCTCGCACCGGAGCGGGTGCCGCGGATGACGAAGGCCGACCATCTGTCCACCCGGCAGGAACAGGTGACCTCGCGCTGATCAGGCCGACAGCCGGGCCGGAAGGCCTCGGGACCTCGGGACAGGTACTGGGTGCCTGCTCCGCCTCGACCGCCCGCGACGCGGGCTGGTCGGGCCCGGTGAATACCGGTGGCGGACCGGCCGCGGGCCGTGGTTCGGTGTCGGCATGAGCACCGTCGACGTCTCCCACGATGTGTTCCGTCAGCTACCGGTCCTGACCGGCGACCGGGTGCGCCTGGAACCGCTGGCACCGTCGCATCTGGACGGCATGATGCGGATGCTCTCCGATCCGGAGGCGCGCAGGCTCACCGGTACACATCAGACGTTCGACGAGGACGAGGTCCGCGACCATCTCGCCGCGTTGCCGTTACGGGGCGACAGGGCGCACTGGGCGATCACCGACGACGGCGCGTTCCTGGGTGAAGCGGTGCTGCACGAACTGGACCCACCCAATGCGAGTGTGCAGTTCCGCATCTGCCTGGTCGGGCCGGAGGTGTTCGGCCGTGGTTACGGCACCGAGGCCACGCGCGCGGTGGTGGACTACGCGTTCGACGTGGCGGGGCTGCACCGGGTGGGGCTCGAGGTGTTCGACTTCAACGTGCGGGCGCAGCGTTCGTACGAGAAGTGCGGCTTCGTGCGGGAAGGGGTCCACCGCGGCGCGCTGTGGTGGAACGGGATCTGGCACGACGTGATCGCGATGGGCATCATCGCGAGCGATCCGCGTCCGGCGTGAGTACGAAGATCGGGAAGTCGCGGCCCGCTTCGTCGCGTTCCATCGCGTAGCCGGGCCAGAAGGCCAGCAACCGGCGCCACGTCGCCTCCCGGTCCATACCGGTCAGTTCCCGAGCCTGGACGGCCGTAGCCCGCCCACCGACGACGACGCATGCGCGCGGATCGGCGCGCAGATTGTGGGCCCAGGCGGGCTCGCTCGGCCGCCCCCAGTTGGAGCCGGTGACGATGTAGGCGTCGCGATCGGGCAGGTACAGCAGGTTGGTCTCCCGCGGCAGACCGGTGCGCCTGCCCGTGGTGACGAGCCGCATCGAGGGCAGTCCCGCGATCCCCACGAGCGTCACCCGGCCCCGGGAGAGCCGCTGCAACCGCGCATCGGCCCACACGATGGCGGGCGCGAGCCGCATGAGTCCCCGCCGCCTGCCGAGCACGCGGGCCAACGCGGGCAACGGATTGCGGCCACGCCAGGACCTCAGCGACCGAGGCGCACGGGGAGTCGACGGCATACCGGACATTCGACCACCCGCACTCCCCTGCCCGCATCCGGATTCTCCCGGATCCGTCTCCGTCAGAGCGCCGGGTGCCGACGACTCAGGTGGCTTTGGCGAGGGAGACTCCGAACCGTGCCTCGGCGTCTGTCCACCAGTGTTCGAGGGCGAAGCCGGCGTCGGCGAGTTCGGTGCGCACACCGTCCTCACGGAACTTCGCGGACACCTCCGTACGCACCTCCTCCCCCGCCGCGAACGACACCTCCAGGTCCGCACCCGGGATCCGCACCACCAGGTCCCTGCGCGCACGCAGGCGCATTTCGATCCATTCGTGCTCGGCGTCCCACGCCGCGACGTGGTCGAAATCGGCCGGATCGACGTCGGCACCCAGGCGTTCGGCCAGCACCGCCAGGACGTTCCGGTTGAACTCGGCCGTCACGCCGGCCTCGTCGTCGTAGGCACGCACCAGCGTGCGCGGATCCTTCACCAGGTCGGTGCCCAGCAACAACCATTCGCCGGGCGCCAGCACGTCCCGCACCGAGCGCAGGAACTTCGCCCGCTCTGCCGGCAGGAAGTTGCCGATCGTGCCGCCGAGGAACACCACGAGCCGGGGCGCGTACCCGGCAACACGCCCAGATTCTCCGTGAAGTCGCCGACGACGCCGTGCACGTCCAGGCCCGGGTAGTCGGCCGCGATCGCCTCGGCGGCCGCGGTCAACGCCGAGGCCGACACGTCCTGCGGTACGAACTCCCGCACGGTCCCGTGCCGCCGCAGGCCGTCCAACAGTGCCCGCGTCTTCTCGCTCGAGCCGGCGCCCAGCTCGACCAGCGTGCGCGCGTCGGTCGCCGCGGCGATCGCCTGCGACTCCCGCACGAGGATCTCCCGTTCGGCCCTCGTCGGGTAGTACTCCGGCAGCGCCGTGATCCGATCGAACAGCTCACTGCCCCGCGCGTCGTAGAACCACTTGGCGGGCAGCCACTTCCGCTCCGCCGACAGTCCTTCCCGGACACCCCGCCGTAGCTGTTCGTCGGTGTCGGCACTGCTGCGGTGGGTGTCGATCCTCACGTGCTGCACGTCTGGCTCCCCTCATTGCCGGCCGGACCGCCGGCCGGGTTTGCGATGGCGGTGGTGGTGACGCGGATCCCCTCGTCCACTCCCTCCGCTCCGTCCGGTTCGTCCATCGCGGACGCCGGCGCCGACGCCGTCACGAGGCTGCCGTCGGGGACGGCCTGCCATGCCGGATCGTCGTCGTACGGTTCGGAGGCCAGTTCGACGCCGTCGGGCGAGAGCCGCATGGCGAGTGCGTGCGTCCACGCGGTCGCCACGAGCATGCCCGGACGCGCCAGCAGCAGGTTCAGCCGCGAACCGGGCGCCGCGCGTTCCACATCGGACACCAGCTGGGCGACCTCGGCGGCCGGGTCGGCCCCCTCGGCCAGCCGCCGGCGCAGCACCGCCCACAGCAGCGCCGAATCGGTGCGCGCGTCCAGCCGCAGCAGCTCCGCGGCGGGCAGTTTCTCGGCCAGTCCGGCCACGGAATCGGGCCAGCCGCGCACGACACCGTTGTGGCTGAAGATCCAATGACCGTCCAGCATCGGGGCACAGGCCGCCTCATCGACGGGCATTCCCGGGGTCCCGGACCGCACCGCGCCGACGAACAGCGGTGACCGCACGGTCTGCGCCAGCCGGGGCGCCGACTTGTCGGTCCACAACGGATTCGCGCGCCGGTAGCGGACCGGATCCCCGTCGTCGGCGATCCAGGCGAAGCCGAACCCGTCGGCGTTCACGGTGCCGCCGCCCCGCATGTCCCGTGGCGCGTACGACTGCACGAGCAACGAGTGCGGCGCGTCGAACCACGCCCGTGCAGGCGAGCGGGGACGGCCGAGGTAGGCCACGTGCCGGCACACGGTTCAGCCCTCGCCAGGGGCCAGATCGCGGGCGCACCGGAACCCGGTGAAGATCTGCCTGCGAATCGGGAAGTCCCAGTTGCGGAACGTGCCACGGATCGCCACCGGATCGGTCCCGAACGACCCCCCGCGCAGCACCTTGTACCGACCGCCGAAGAACACCTCCGAGTACTCGGCGTACGGGAAGGCCTGAAAGCCCGGATAGCCGGCGAAGTCGCTGGAGGTCCACTCCCACACGTCGCCGATCAGCTGGTGCACCCCCAGCGGGGACGCACCGGCCGGATAGGCGCCGACGGGCGCAGGGCGCAAATGCCGCTGCCCCAGGTTGGCGTGGTCGGGGCCCGGTTCGTCGTCGCCCCAGGGGTACCGGCGTGAGCGTCCGGTCGCCGGGTCGTGGCGCGCCGCCTTCTCCCACTCCGCCTCGGTGGGCAGGCGCCGCCCCGCCCACGCCGCGTACGCCTCGGCCTCGTGGAACGACACGTGCAGCACCGGTTCGTCGTCGGGCACGGGTTCGTAGACGCCGAACCGCCTGCGCCACCAGCGGCCGCCGTCGAACCGCCAGAACCGGGGCGCGGTGATGCCGTGGGCGGTGATGTAGTCCCAGCCTTCGGTGCTCCACCACCGTGGATCCCGGTAGCCGCCCGCGTCGACGAACGCGGCGTACCGGTCGCAGGTCACCGGGAACGTGTCGATGGCGAACCCGTCGACGAACACCTCGTGCGCGGGGCGTTCGTTGTCGAGCGCCCACGGTTCGGCCGACGTGCCCATCACGAACCGACCGGCAGGCACCACCACCTCCTCGGGCGCCGGACCGGCCCTGCGGACCGGCGGTGCGGGCGCATGCAGCAGCGGTTCGCCGCGGCGCAGCTGGTGGGTCGCCAGCATCGTCTCGTCGTGCTGCTGCTCGTGCTGGGCGATCATGCCGAACGCGAAGGCCGATTCGGTGAGTCTGCGGCCCTCCATCGGAGCGGATTCGAGGGTGTCGAGCGCCTTCCTGCGCACCTGGTCGACGTAGGCGCGCGCTTCGGCCGGGCCCAGCAACGGCAGTGCCGGGCGGTCGGCGCGGGCATGCCGGAACGCGTCGTAGAGCTCGTCGATGTCGGGGCGCAGCGGCTCGCGTCCGCCGACGTCGCGCACGAGCCAGATCTCCTCCTGACTTCCGACATGCGCCAGGTCCCACACCAGCGGGGACATCAACCGGGAATGCTGCCGGGTCAGTTCGTCGTCGTCGATGTCGGTCAGGGCCGCGGTGCGCGTGCGCGCGCGTTCGAGCGCGGCAGCGGCGCGGACCCGGATGTCCTCGGGTGCCACGTTCCCGTTCGCCGTCGCCGACGGGGTGCGAGCGGGCGTCTGTGGTGAGGTCTCGGTGCTCATGGCGTCCTCCTCCTGGTGGGCTGCGATCCCGATTCCGAACCCGATGCCGAACCCGGTTCCGATGGCGATTCCGGTTCCGATGGCCTCCGGGCCGGGTTGCCGGCGGGCCGCTGGTGCGGCAGTCGCGGCCGGGCGAGACGGGCGTGGACGGCGGTGGTGATCTCGTCGACGGCGCGCGGCGCGAGCCCGAGCCCGCCCAGCTCGGTGCAGCCGAGCTCGACGACGTGGGCCGCGACCCGCGCGAGGTCGGGGTCGGCGAGCCCGCGCCGCGCCGCGGTGTCCCATCGGCCGTCGACGGACTCGCACAGGTCCAGCACCCGGTCCGTTGTGGCCGGGCGGTGCAGCAGTGCCGCGAGCACGGCCACCGGGTCGACCCACCGCCCCGGCGGCTGGGCGTCGAGGTACCGCACCTCGAGGTGACCTCTCGGCCGCACCGGGGTGAACAGGGTGGTGAGGTGGTAGTCGAGGTCGCCGACCGTGGGCGGGGGCCATCCACGTGCCGCCCCGCGGCGGGCGATCCAGTCGGCGAAGGTCAGCCTGCCGGGCGCGTCCCACGGACCTTCGGGTCTGCGCCGCACCATCAGCGGCGTGTCGAGGACCCGGCGCGCCCACGTCACGGCCGGGTCGTGGTCGGCGGAACCCGGGCGGGTGCGCGCGGGTTCGGTATCCATCACCGACAGCCAGCGGGCGCTGGCGTGCCCGGTGTCGCGACCGGCGTGCCGCGACGAGTTGGCGAACAGGGCGAGCAGGACCGGCCCCAGCGCGTGCAGGGCCGCCCACCGTGCGGGCAGCTGTTCCGGGGCTCCGGCGTCGAGACACACCTGCACCGCGGCGGTACTGCACATCATCGTGATGCCGCCGCTGCCGCGTGCGGCGAAGCGCCGCTCCATCGCGGCGTACCGCTCGGTGTCGAGGACACGCCGCGGCCGTCGCACCGGGTCGATCGCCGCGGCGCCGAGGACGAGTCCCTCGCCGGCGAGTGCGGCGGTGACATGGTCGAGATCGGAGTCGGCCGCGGCGATGAGCCCACCGAGTGTGGGGTGCGGACGGGTCGAGATCTCCACCTGCCCGCCGGGTTCGACGGACAACGCCGAGCCTGCGGGAAGTTCCGCGGGCGTGGCGGGAACGAGCGGAACGGGTGGAGGGTGTGGCGCAGCGGGGACTGCCGGGGCGGCAGGGCGCGTGGGATCGGCGGAGACGGTACGGGCGAGCGTGGGCGGAGCATGGTTGCCGAGGGCCCGCCGGAGTCGCTCGGGATCGACCGGTGCGGCGGGGTCGGCGTGGTCGTGGACGAGGTGTTCGAGTTCGACGCCGACGAGCCGCGGCGGACCGTGCTTGAAACAGACCGACGCGACGTACGCCTCGCCCTCGGCACGGTCGGCGATCACGCGCGCGGCGTGATCGCGCGCCGACGTGTCCGGCTCCGCGGGGACCGCCGGGTCCGGCGGCTTTCCCTGCGGTGGCCCGGAAGGCGCCCGCGAGGGGGACCGGGAGGGTTGGGGAGAAGGTCGGTGCGAGGGACTGACAGGACCGTGCATCGCCGTCATGCGACCACCCGTATTCGGTAGGGCCGGATCGGTTCGGGGCCGTCGTGCCGGACGTTACCGGGAGGGTCCGACAGTCGCAGGCCGTCGAACGCGAATCGGCCCGATTCACCCCGCATGCCCGGATCCGGGTTCGAGTTCGCCGGAGCGGCCGAGACCACAATCGCAGTACGTACGTACGGTTTGCGTCGGGTCACTGCCCGGTGTCAAGATCGATGAATGCCACGCGTGAGCCAGGACCACCTCGACGCGCGCAGGCGCCAGATCCTCGACGGCGCCCGCGCGTGCTTCGGGCGTTTCGGCTACGAGGGCGCCACGGTCCGCAGGCTCGAGGAGGCGACCGCACTGTCCCGCGGCGCCATCTTCCACCACTTCCGGGACAAGGAGTCGCTGTTCCTCGCACTCGCCGAGGACGACGCGGCCCGCATGGCCGACGTCGTGGCCGAACAGGGTCTCGTCCAGGTCATGCGCGACCTGCTCTCGGGCGAGTCGCAACACCCGGCCGACTGGCTCGGCACCCGGCTCGAGGTGTCCCGCAGACTCCGCACCGACCCCGAGTTCCGTGGCCGCTGGGCCGAGCACTCGCAGCAGCTGACGACCGCGACGCGGAAACGTCTCGAATGGCAGCGCCGGTCCGGCAACCTCCGGGACGACATCTCCGTCGAGGTGCTCGCGGACTACCTCCAGCTCGTCCTGGAAGGTCTCGTGTCACACCTGGCGATGGGACTGCCTGCCGACGACCTGGAACCGGTGCTGGACGTCGTCGAGGACAGCGTCCGCAGGCATCGCGGCGAGTGAGGCCCACCCTGCGCGCGAGCGGCCGCGGGGAACACCACGCGTGTCGTCACCGTTTGTCCTGGTTAGGATGACCCGCATTTCCTGTTCGATTCTCTTGTCCGAGGAGTGACGTCGGTCGTGCGCGATGCGCCATCGCCGGGTGACAGTATTCGGCCGGGTGACAGGCCCGGCTCCCCGTTCTCCCCTCCGGTGTCCCTCGTGATTCCCGTTCCCGCCCGCCCCCGCGGCCCGCTCAGGGGCGGCGCGTTCTGATGGATGTCGTCCTCACCATCGGCGGCCTGCTGTTCGTCGTGCTGCTCACCGTCGGCACCGGACTCGCCGTGGCCGCCGAGTTCTCCCTGACCACGCTCGAACGCAGCACCATCGAGGCCAACGTGCGCCAGGTCGGCGACCGGCGTTCGCGCACCGTCCTCAAGGCGCACCGCACGCTGTCGTTCCAGCTCTCGGGCGCGCAGGTGGCGATCACGCTCACCACCCTCGTCACCGGTTACGTCGCCGAGCCGCTGCTCGGCCAGGTGATCCGCCCTGTGTTGACCGCCGTCGGACTGCCCGAGCGCGCCGTGGGCGGCACGTCGCTCGTGGTGTCGATGTTGCTGGCCACGACGCTGTCGATGGTCATCGGCGAGATGGTGCCGAAGAACCTGGCCGTCGCACTGCCGCTGCGGACCGCTCGCGCCGTCGCCGGCTACCACTCCCGCTTCTCGGCCCTGTTCCGCTGGCTCATCACGTTCATGAACAACAGCGCGAACTGGGTCGTGCGCAAGGTCGGGATCGAACCGCAGGAGGAACTGCGCTCGGCACGCTCCCCGCAGGAGCTCGGCTCGATCGTGCGCACCAGCGCCGCGAGCGGCACGCTCGACGTGGCGACCGCGCACCTGCTGGACCGTTCACTGCGGTTCGGCGAGCGCACCGCCGACGAGCTGATGACCCCGCGCGTGCGCGTGGAATCCCTGCACATCGACGACACCGTCGAGGACCTCGTCGAGCTGTCCCGGCGCACCGGCACCTCGCGGTTCCCCGTCTACCGCGAGGATCTCGACGACGTGCAGGGCGCCGTCCACGTCAAACAGGCCTTCACGGTGCGCGCCGACGAACGCGGGTCGGTGCCGGTGAGCTCGGTGATGCGGCCGGTGCCGACCGTGCCGGAGTCCCTGCCCGGCGACGCACTGCTCGACCGGCTCAGGGCGTCGCGTTTCCAGCTCGCGATCGTGGTCGACGAATACGGCGGCAGCGCCGGACTGGTGACGCTCGAGGACGTCGTCGAGGAGATCATCGGTGACGTCCGCGACGAGCACGACGAGCGCGAGCAACCGACCTCGCAGCGGATCGGCACCGACAGCTGGGCCGTCTCGGGCCAACTGCGCGACGACGAGGTCCTCGAGATCACCGGCTTCAAGATGCCCGAGGGCGACTACGAGACGATCGCGGGCCTCGTGCTGGAACGCCTCGGCCGTATCCCGCAGCCCGGCGACACCGTGGACGTCGAGGGCTGGCGGCTCACCGTCACCGAGATGGACCGCCACCGCGTCGCCGAGGTGCGGATCGAACCCGGGGAGGCGCCGGCATGAACGACTGGGTCGCGATCTCCCTCATCGCCGTCCTGCTGGCGCTCAACGCCTTCTTCGTCGGCGCGGAGTTCGCCCTGATCTCCTCGCGCCGCGATCGGCTCGAGGCGCTGCTCGAGCAGGGCAAGGGCCGAGCGAAGATCGTCATCAAGGCGAGCCAGAACGTCTCGCTCATGCTGGCGGGCGCCCAGCTCGGCATCACGATCTGCTCGCTGCTGCTGTTGCAGTTCGGCGAACCCGCGGTGGCCCACCGGCTCGAGGCGGGCGTGCACGCACTCGGCCTGCCCATCCCGGTGTACGTCGTGCACGCGGTGGCCTTCACGGTCACACTCATCGCGATCACCCTGCTGCACGTACTGGTCGGCGAGATGGTGCCGAAGAACATCGCGATCGCCGAGCCCGAACGCATGGCACTGTGGCTCGTCCCGGTGCACGTGGCGTGGGTGCGCCTGGTCAAACCGTTCATCTGGCTGCTCAACGGCGTCGCCAACGGCATCCTGCGGCTGATGCGTGTCGAACCGAAGGACGAGGTCGACACCGGGTACACCTCCGACGAACTCGCCGCGCTGCTGAGCGAGTCCCGCAGGGAGGGGTTGATCGAGCAGGCCGAGCACCGCAGGCTCACCCAGACCCTGTCGTCGGCCGACAAGACGGTCGCCGACATCATCGTGCCGATGAGCGAGCTGCGGACCGTCCCCGATCGCCCGACCCTCGGCGACGTCGAGGACGCCGTGTCCGCGACCGGCTTCTCCCGGTATCCGTTGCGTGCCGACGACGGCAGGCTGGTCGGCTACCTGCACGTCAAGGACGTGCTCGACCAGGTGGGCGACGATCCCTCCTCCCCCGTGCCCGCCGGCAAGATCCGCCGGCTGACGCAGCTGCCCGTACACGCCCGGCTCGACACGGCACTGTCGGCCATGCGGAGGGAAGGCAGCCATCTGGCCACGGCTGCCGACGACGCGGGCCGTGTGGTCGGCGTGGCGGCGCTGGAGGACCTCGTCGAGGAGTACGTCGGCACGGTGCGGGACGGCACGCATGTCACCTGAGCCCGCGCCGCTCGTACTCGCCGAGCCGGACTGGCGCGCCCGCGAGGAGGCGCACGTCGAGCGCATGCGCGTGTGGACCCGGCCGCATCAGCAACGTCGCTCCCGCGGCGAGAAGCATCCGGTGCTGGACTTCCTGTTCACGTACTACTCGCTGCCGCCCGCCCAGCTCGAACGCTGGCAGCCCGGCACGGGTGTCGTGCTGACCGGGCCCGGCGCCCGCCGGTTCCTGGACCGCACCGGCTACGTCGCCGTGGATCCCGCGTCCCCGCACGACGCCGGTGTACGGGTCGACCCGGCCGCGTTCACGTCCAAACGCGCACGGATGGCGCGGCACGTGCTCGCGCTGCTCGAGGCCACAGCTGCCCGTGCGCCACGCCTGAGCTGTTTCGGGCTTCACGAATGGGCGATGGTGTATCGACACCCAGCGGATCAGGTACGTCACGCGCAGTTACCCCTGCGCCTGGGCTCGGACGGCACGGACGAGGTCGTCGAGAGTCTGGACATCCGCTGCGGCCACTACGACGCCTTCCGGTTCTTCACCGAACCCGCCCGGCCGCTCAACAGTCTCCAGCCGACCAGGGAGACGCAGCGCGACCTGGACCAACCGGGATGCCTCCACGTCGGCATGGACCTCTACAAGTGGGCCTACAAGCTGGGTCCGCTCACGCCGTCCGAACTGCTGGCGGACTGCTTCGAGCTCGCGGCAGACATCCGCGTGCTCGACATGCGGGCCAGCCCGTACGACCTGTCCTCGCTCGGCTACGATCCCGTGCGCATCGAAACCCCCGAGGGCAGGGCGGAGTACGCACGCCGGCAGGCCGCGTTCACTCGTCGGGCCGCCCCGCTACGCGAACGACTGATCACCCTCTACCGCGGGTTGCTCTCGGGAACCGACGTCCGATCCGAATCACACTGATTCGACGCGCTCGGCTGTTAGGGTGGTTACGTTTTTGTCACGTCGACAGAGTGTAGTAAGCACTCGACGCACGCGAGAGGACGCGAATGGGGCGGCACAGCAGAGCCGACGATCCGGCTCCCGAGCAGCCTGATCCGCAGACGACGACCGGCAGACGCGGCCGGTCCTCGTACTGGTTCAGCGACACGACGACTCCGCCCGCGGCATACCGCGGCGCGCCCGGCTACGCCTCTGCACCGGACGAGGTCCGGGAGACACGGCCTGCCATGCATGCCGTCGGCGACACCGAGAACGCACCCCGCCCGACTCCCCGGCCCCGGCGCTCCGCCGACCGCGGCGCCCGCCGCGTCGCCCCCCGCCCGGTTCCCGAGGTCGAGCGCACGATCCCCGCGATGCCCGCTCCCTCGGCACCGACCGCCACGCCCGCGCCGCCGGCGGGCGCCGCACCCCAGCACCCGCACGTACCCGCCTCACCGGAGGCCGGCGCGTCCCGTCCACGCTTTCACGACGGCGACCAGCGCGACCCCACATCCCACGCCGGAGCATCCCACTCCGCCGCACCCGACACCGTCGCACCCCATGCCGGCGCGTCCGAAGACGAGGCACCCGACGCCGGTGAGCACGCCTCCGACGGCGCCCCGTCGGCCGACGAGCCGAGCGCGCCCGTCAGCCGCACCACGTCGACCGGTACGCAGGGCCGGGTGAGCTCCACGGGCAGGCACAGCACCGTCGGGTCCACCGGCGGACACCGTGCCGTGACGTCGACGGGCGGCCACCGCACCGTGAGCTCCACCGGCAGTCACCGCGCGGTGACGTCGACGGGCGGGCACCGCACGGTCACCTCGACGGGAAGTCATCGCGCCGTCGAGACGACGTCGAAGCGCCGCCGGGTCGCCGCGTGGCCGATCGCCTGCGGCATCCTCGTCGTACTCATCGTGGCCGGCATCTTCGGCTGGAACTGGGCCGACGGCGTCCTGTCCAACCGGGCCGAGGCGCAGGCCGCCGCGTGCCAGGAGGGCACGGCCACCCTGCGCGTGGCCACCGCGCCGGGTGCGGCCGACGCCGTCCGGCAGGCGGCCAAGTCGTGGAACGCGGACAAGACGGTGGTCCACGGCCACTGCATCGACATCACCGTGCAGCCGGGAACACCCCAGGTGGTCTTCGACGACCTCACCGGCAACCGTGCACGCGGTACGCCTGCGGCCTGGATCATGGACGACCCGTCCTGGACCGAGAAGCTCGAATCGACGCAGCCGGAGCGCATCGGCGCCTCCCCGGAAACGATCGCCGAGACCTCCGACGGCTCGTTCACCTACCTCAGCCTGGCCGGGGACGGCGTCGACAGCATCCAGCAGCGTGCCGCGCAGTCGTTCCAGGCCTACCTGGCCAAGCCCGCCCAGCAGAAGGCCTTCGCCGGGCAGGGCGGCCGCTGACCCTCGCACCCCAGTCACGTCCGTTCACGTCGGCCCGGCCCGGTCCCCAGCGATCGGCCGGGCCGACGTGCTGTCGGGACCCGTTCGGTCGGCTGACCGCACACTGTCGACCAGCAGTATAGGACGTTATACATTCGTCGCGCCCCCGGATACGGCAAGGCCGCCGCCACGCAGTCGTGACGACGGCCTGAACATGAGGGGGCGCGTCTCAGCCCGTGCGGCGGGCCTTCCGGCGTTCGGACAACTCGTCGGGGACAGGAGTCTCGAGTTCGCCTCCGTCGGCCCGCTCGGCGGGGAACTCGTGCAGCGAACCCGTGATCTCCTGCATCGCGCCACTGACGGCGATCCCGAAGACACCCTGGCCACCCTGCAGGAGATCGACGATCTCCTCGGGCGAGGTGCACTCGTAGACGGTCGTGCCGTCGGAGAACAGCGTCACCCGCGCCAGGTCGCGCACTCCCCTGCCGCGCAGGTGGTCGACCGCTACGCGGATGTTCTGCAGAGAGATACCGGTGTCGAGCAGCCGCTTGATGATCTTCAGGACCAGCAGGTCCTTGAACGAGTACAGCCGCTGCGAACCCGAACCGTGCGCGGTCCGGATGCTGGGCGCGATCAGCTTGGTCCGCGCCCAGTAGTCGAGCTGCCGGTAGGTGATGCCGGCGATCTGACACGCCGCCGGGCCACGGTAGCCAACCAGCTCGTCAGGCAGCGAGTCATCGGGGAACAGTTCGCCCTGCTCCCCGCCGTCGATACCCCTGATCGAACTGTCGTCGACCACGCACGCCTCCTCTCGTCCGGCCACGCGGCCGACGAAACAAGACCGCCGGCCCGGATGGCCGACCGGTACGACACACGCGCAGCGGTGCCGCGAGGTATCGGCACCGGCGCGATTCATCGTCCTTCGAACGGTATGCCCACCCCATCCGGCGGTCAACGCGACGCGCGGGCACGCGGGCGACGTCTCGACTCGAATGCCGAGCCATGTGCCGTTCACCCGAGATGACAGCTCACCCCTTGCGCGATTTACTCCGCTGAGTCATTATTTACTCATGCAGGTAAACAGGGAGTCCGCCCCGCAGGGCCTCAGCGAGTTCGGCGCCGGTGCCGGGCTCACCGTGACCGAGGACGCGCGGCGCAGACAGATCATCGACGCCACCGTCGAGACCGTGGCCGAGCTCGGCTACCGCCGGACCTCGTTCGCACGCATCGTGGAACGCGCCGGACTGTCGAGCACCCGGATGGTCTCGTACCACTTCGCCAACAAGAGCGAGCTGATGGCGGCCACGCTCGGCGCGATCATCGACAAGCGGGACGCGTTCGTCACGGCACGTCTCGAATCGGAGACCGCCGAGCAGGACCTCCGGAAGCTGCTGCTCGGACATCTCCGCGCCGAGCTCGCCTTCCTTGCCGGACACCCCCGGGAGTCGACCGCACTGGTCGAGATCGGTGCGCACGCCGAGTCCGACGGCGTGTCGGCGCAGGTCGTGCAGGCGGTACAGGTGGGCAGGTTCGAACGGCAACTCGGCCAGGGCATCCGCGCCGGGGTGTTCCGCGAGCTCGACCCCCGGGTGACAGCGCTGGCCATGCGCCAGGCCGTCGACGGGGTCACGCTCCGGCTCCGCCACGAGCCCGACCTCGACGTGGAGGCCTACGGGCGAGAACTGGCCGAGCTGTTCGACCGCGCCATCCGCGCCGACTGATCCCACCGGCCGCGAAACAGCTGGCCACAACAGCCGGCCGAACAGCAGCCGCCGGAAAGGACAGCCGGCCAACGACAACCGGCCAACCACAACGGCCGCGGTCGGTGATGCAGGGCATCGCCGACCGCGGCCGTGGTTGTCGTCGAATCGCACGCGCCCTACTGCGACCCTGGGGCCGGAAGTGTCCGGGCGGAGGTCCGATCGGGTTCGGTTCAGGTGTCCGCGCCGCGGAAGTCCTCCGGGGAGACCGAGTCGAGGAACTCGCGGAACTTCTCGACCTCGTCCTCCTGCTCGTCCGGGATGATGAGCCCGGCTTCTTCCAGGACGCCCTCCTCGGCGTGGATGGGCACGCCCATCCGCAGCGCGAGCGCCACGGAGTCGCTCGGCCGCGCCGAGACCCGCACGTCCCCGTCGAAGACGAGCTCGGCGAAGAACGTGCTCTCCTGCAGGTCGGTGATGATCACCTGCTCGAGATCCCTGCCGAGCCCGCCGATGACGTCCTTGAGCAGGTCGTGGGTCAGCGGACGCGCCGGCCGCACACCCTGCTGTTCCAAGGCGATCGCGGTCGCCTCCACCGAGCCGATCCAGATCGGCAGGTACCGCTCGCCTTCCGTCTCCCGCAGCAACAAGATCGGCTGGTTCGCGGGCAGCTCGACCCGGACGCCGACGACGCGCATCTCGCTCATCGGGCTTCGCCTCCCTCTCCTGCGCGGGCTGCAGCGCTTCGCTGAGGATCCGACACTCGGCGCTGCCCCGCGGTGGTCACCGCGCGGACACCGTCGACGCTACCCGTCATCGGTGCGCTGTGCTCGCTTCTCACTCTCGCCGGCCCAGTCTCTTCGAGCCCGCTTTCAACCGTACGTCATCCCGGCGGCTTCACCGAAGTTTCGCCGCACTGCTTAACAATCGCGACCCGCAGGTTGCTCCGTCCGAGCGTGGCTCACCCTCCGGTCATGCCCCGAATGCCCGCTTTGACAAGGAGCGTGTGGAGCGTGACCGACAGCGCCGCCAGCTCGCGGACGAGTTCGTCCCCGCGTTCCCGGGCCCCCGAGTCGCGGTGCCGGTACACCGGCGCGGCGATCTGCTCGAGCAGCCCGACCTCCCGGTCGGCCGACACGCGCAGCGCGCGCAGGTGCCGCGGTTCGATCCCGAACTCGGCCATCGCGGTGACGGTCCTGGCGATGTGCACCGCGTCGGCGTCGTAGAACCCCGCTGCACCCGGCCGGATGAGGCCGTACTGCACGAGCTCGGCCAACAGCGTCTCGTCGATCGCCGCCTCGGCGAGCAGCTGCTCCCGCGTCAGCCGCATCGGCGCGCCACCGGCGAAGTCGTCCGCCGTCGGTGCCGGCACTCCCCCGGTGTCCGCACCGTCGAGGGGCACGAGCCTGCCCGGCAGCCGCGGCGCGCCGGTCGCACCGTCCGGACCGGCGCCGCCGGACACGGAGCGATCGGACACGGCGCGACCGGACACCGCGCCGTCGGCGTCCGGATCTACTCCCCGGTCGGCGGCATCCAGCCGCTCCTTGATCACCTTCAGCGGCAGGTAGTGATCGCGCTGAGCCGTGAGGACGAACCGCAGTCGTTCGACGTCGGCGGCGCTGAACTGGCGGTAACCGGACGGCGTGCGACCAGGGCGGACCAGACCCTCGGACTCGAGGAACCTGATCTTCGAGATCGTGACGTCGGGGAAGTCCTGGCGCAGGTGTGCCAGGACGGCCCCGATACTCAGCCCTTCGCGTGGTTGCCGTCCGGCAGCCGTCACTGCGCCCCCTGGCCTCCGGTCAGGAACACCAGACGGAACTTGCCGATCTGCACCTCGTCGCCGCCGGCCAGGACCGCCTGGTCGACCGGCTCACGGTTGACGTACGTGCCGTTGAGGCTGCCCACGTCGATCACGACGAACGAGCCGCCCTCCCGGCGGAACTCCGCGTGCCGGCGGGAGACCGTGACGTCGTCGAGGAAGATGTCGCTGTCCGGGTGCCGTCCCGCGCTGGTCGTGTCGCGGTCGAGCAGGAACCGCGAACCCGCGTTCGGTCCCCGCTTGACCACCAGCAACGCCGAACCCGCAGGCAGCGCGTCGACGCCGGCTTCCTGCGGCTCGACCGCCGGGGCCTCCTGCCCTTCCGCCTCCGACAGGAAGTCCGCCCGGAACACGGAGGTCTTCTCCGGAGCCCCCTCCGGGGGAATCTCGGGCCCGTCGTTCGTGCTCACCTGAGCTCTCCTTACGCACTGACAGTGTGTCGCTTGGCCTTCGGCCGCCGGCCAGGGGCTCTGCTCGCCTCCGGACCGGAAAACCTGGTGCGCCTCAACGTACCGCGCGCGGGGCCGCCCACGGTCCCCGGGCTCCCTGATCAACCGGCGATGACCCGCTGGTATGCCTCGGCATCGAGCAGGCCGTCGAGGGTGTCGGGGTCGGACACCCTGATCTCGACGAGCCACCCCTCGCCGTAGGGGTCGGCGTTGATCAGCTCCGGTGTCTCGGTGACGACGTCGTTCACGGCGACGATCTCGCCGTCGAGCGGCGCGTAGATCTCCGAGACGCTCTTGGTCGACTCGACCTCGCCGAACGACTCGCCCGAGGTCACGGTGGATCCGGCCTCGGGCAGGTCGACGAACACGACGTCGCCGAGCTGGTCCTGGGCGTACTCCGTGATGCCGACCCGCACGACGCCCTCGGTGCGCTCGGCGACCCATTCGTGATCCTCGGTGTAGCGCAGCTCTTCCGGAGCGGACTGAGCAGCCAAGGCCGTTCCCCTTTCTCGTCCTTTCGGCGTCTTCCGAGTCGGTCTCTGGCGGATGGTCGGTTGTGGTGGTGCTGTGGCCACGGGTTTCCGGGGTGTTTCCGTGGCCTCGGTGGCTTTCGTAGCTTCGGTGGCTTCGGTAGCTTTCCGTGGCTTTCGCGGCCGCGGCTCGTCGGAGGCGATCGGTGGGCATCCTCGCACGGTCGTCACCCGGCGTCAGTCCGTGGCGGCGCCCTTCGCTCCATCGGCCGTGTCCGGTCGTCCGGTGCGGACCTCGTCCGCGCCCCGGTCGTCGCCGGCCGGACCCGCCTCCACCACGAGGGTTCCCCTCCGGAACCGCGTGACGGCCAGGATGGTCTGGGTGACGTACAGGGCACCCGACCACAGGTACAGCACGCCGCCCCAGATCATGAACGCGTACGCCAGCGGCCTGGCGATCTCGGCGGCCGTGGAGTCGCCCTGCATGAGCAACAGCAGGGGGAAGGCGTACATCAGGACGAAGGTGGCGCCCTTGCCGACGTAGGTGACCTCGGGTGGCGCGAAGCGGTAGTGGCCCAGCACGAGCACGCAGACCCCGGCGACGGCCTCCCGCAACAGCAGCGCGCCGACCGCCCACCAGGGCACGATGTCCCGCACGAGGAAGGCGACGAGCGTGGCGACGATGTAGAGCCGGTCGGCGGCGGGGTCGAGCAGCTGGCCGAGCCTGCTCATCTGGTTGAGCCAGCGGGCGAGTTTGCCGTCGAGCCAGTCGGTGAGCGCGCTGAGCACGAGCACGAGCAGTGCCCAGCCGTCCTCCTCCGGGCCGAGGAGCAACCACAGGAACAGCGGCACGCCCGCCACCCGGAGCAGGGACAACAGATTGGGTGCGGTCAACGCCTGCCGCATCAGGGACGGTTCGCCGGCGGCCGGTCCGGCGCCGGTTCCACGGCCGGCTCCGCCGGGACGGGGCTCGAGGCCACCGGCCGCTCGGTCAGACCAAGTATCGGACAGCTCGTCACGCTGCCGGGATCCCGCAGACTCGCTCACCCGTTCACCGTAGCCGCACCACCGCGGGCGCAGGTGAGGGATCCATGAAGTCGGCGGGTCAGCGACCGCGCCGGTAGCTCCAGCCGCGACGGCACAGCTCGTCCCGCGTGAGCGCCTGCGGGCGCCCGTGCCGGTCCATGCCCATCCAGCGGGGACGGCCCGCGCCGTTCTCGAGGACGTAGGGCCTGCCCTGACTCCACACGACCGTGCAAGGCGTCGTCGGAGGTGTGCGGTCGGAGCCGGACGTGCCGGTGGTCGCGGATGTGTCACTCTCGTTCATCACCCGGGTCATCGGCAGCGGAGGCGGTCACGTTAACCGCCGGAGACCAGGTTCACCCGGCCGCGCGGACCCGGGCCCGATTCGTCCACTATGGACGTCTCGGGCCCGGGTCGGGATTCAGCCTTTCAGCGAAGGGAAATCCTCGTCGCGGTACTCCCCCGAGGGCCGCTCTGCGGCCTCGTTCTCCTTGCCCCGCAGCTCGACCCGGCGGATCTTCCCGGAGATCGTCTTGGGCAGTTCGCCGAACTCGAGCCTGCGGATTCGCTTGTACGGAGCCAGGTTCTCGCGACAGAACGCCAGGATCCGTTCGGCGGTCGCGGCATCCGGCTCGTGACCAGAGGCGAGCACGACGTAGGCCTTGGGCACGGCGAGCCGGATCGGGTTCGGTGCGGGCACCACGGCCGCCTCGGCGACGGCCTCGTGTTCGAGCAGCACGCTCTCGAGCTCGAACGGGGAGATGCGGTAGTCGGATGCCTTGAACACGTCGTCGGTACGTCCGACGTAGGTGATGTAACCGTTCTCGTCGATCGAGCCGACGTCACCGGTGTGGTAGTAGCCGCCCGCGAACGCCGTGGCGGTGCGGTCCTCGTCGCCCGCGTAGCCGACCATGAGGCCGGTCGGCCTGCTGCTCAGGTCCAGGCAGAGTTCACCCTCGGACGCCGGCTGCCCCGTGGACGGGTCGACGAGCACGACGCAGAAGCCGGGCACGGCCCTGCCCATCGAACCGGGTTTGACGTCCTGTCCGGGGGTGTTGGCGATCTGCACGGTGGTCTCGGTCTGGCCGAATCCGTCGCGGATCGTCACGCCCCACGCCGACCGCACCTGGTCGATCACCTCGGGGTTGAGCGGTTCGCCCGCGCCCACGACCTTGGTGGGCGGCGTGGCGAGGGCGCTCAGATCGGCCTGGATCAGCATCCGCCACACGGTCGGCGGGGCGCAGAAACTCGTGATGCCGCACCGGTCCATCTGGGCCATCAGTGCGCCGGCGTCGAAGCGGGTGTAGTTGTACAGGAACACCGTCGCCTCGGCGTTCCACGGCGCGAACACGTTGCTCCACGCGTGCTTGGCCCAGCCCGGCGACGAGATGTTGAGGTGCACGTCGCCCGGTTCGAGGCCGATCCAGTACATGGTCGACAGGTGACCCACCGGGTAGGACACGTGCGTGTGCTGCACGAGTTTCGGCTTCGCCGTGGTGCCGGAGGTGAAGTACAGCAGCAGGGGGTCCGAGGCCTGCGTCGGGCCGTCCGGGGTGAAGTCGGCGTCGGCGTCGTAGGCCTCGGCGTAGGACGCCCACCCCTCGACCTGCTCCCCCACCGCGATCCGCGTGTAGTCACCGGGCACGTCGGCGAACTTGCCCGCATCGGCCGATCGGGCCACCACGTGCCGCGCCTGGCCGCGCTCGACCCGGTCGGTCAGGTCGGCCGGTCCCAGCAGCGTGGTCGCCGGGATGACGACGGCGCCGAGCTTGATGCACGCCAGGATCGTCTCCCACAGCTCGACCTGGTTGCCGAGCATGAGGATCAGCCGGTCCCCGCGGCGCACGCCCTGCGCGCGCAACCACGTGGCCACCTGGTTGGACCGGTGAGCCATCTCGGGGTAGGTCCAGCGGCCCTCGGTGCCGTCCTCCTCGACGATCCACAGGGCGTACCGCTCGGCGTTGGCCGGATCCGCCGCGACCCGGTCGAACCAGTCCAGCGCCCAGTTGAACTCCGTCAGATCCGGCCACCGGAATCCGGTGTACGCCGCGTCGTAGTCCTCGCGGTGGGCCACCAGGAAGTCCCGCGCCGCGCGGAACTCGTCGTGTGCGCTGCGCCCCGCGTCGCGGACCGCGGCGTCCGCCTGACCTGCCGGGGCCGTGGGGGCTGTGGCGTCGTTGCTCACGCTCGTCGTTCTCCTTGCTCGCCGTCTCGGTCCAGCGGCCGCTACTGCCCGGTGAAATGCGGCGGGCGCTTCTCCAGGAACGCCTGCACCGCCTCACCCAGGTCCTTGCTCGGCAGGAACGCCGCGTTCCACGCCGACACGTACCGCAGTCCGGCATCGACCTGCTGTTCGGTGCCCATGGACAGTACGTCCTTGATACCGCGGACCACCAGTGGAGGATTCGCCGCGAGCTCGTCGGCCAGACCACGGGCCGCGGCCAGCAGCTCGTCGCGGTCGGCGTAGACGTCGTTGACGAGGCCGATCTTCTCCGCGCGGGCTGCGTCGACGTCCTTGCCGGTCAGCGCCAGCTCCCGCAGGTGACCCTCGCCGATGATCCCGCCGAGCCGCTGGAGGCTGCCGATGTCGGCCACGATCGCAACCTTGACCTCGCGCACGCTGAACTTCGCGTCGGCACTGGCGAGGCGGATGTCGACGGCCGAGATCAGGTCCACACCGCCACCGATGCACCAGCCCGAGACCGCCGCCACGATCGGGGTGCGGCAGGTGGCCACGGCGGTGATCGCGTCCTGCAGACGGCGGATCTCCTCCAGGAACCTCGTGCGGGGTCCGGCCTGGGCGTCGGCGGCGAGGAACTCGGCCCAGCCCGGCAGCATGGCGTTCAGGTCGAGGCCGTACGAGAAGTGCTTCCCGCTGCCGGTCAGGACGATGGCCCACACCTCGGGGTCGGCGTCGAGTGCGCGGAAGACCTCCGGGAGCTCACGCCAGAAGTCCGGTCCCATCGCGTTGCCCTTGGCCGGTCCGAGCAGGGTCACCTCGGCCACGTGGCCGGAGCGGGCGACGTCGAGCGAGACGAGGCCCTCGAACGGGTCCTCGGGCGTGTCGGCGGTGCGTGCGGCATTCATGGCGATCATCCTCGCCCACGCGCGCCGCCGGTCCCGCACGAGGTGCGCGTCGGCGGCCGTCAGCCCGCGTCGGTGCCGGTGTCCAGCAGCCCGACGACAGGTCCGATGACCGTCACCGCGGGGGGCCGGATGCCCTCACGTGCCGCGTCGGCTCCTACCTCCTTGAGCGTCGAACGCAGCACCTTCTGGGTGCGCATCGAGCCGTCCTGGATCATCGCCACCGGGGTATCGGCAGGCCGGCCCGCGGTGATCAGCGCGTCGGCGAAACGATCGATCCGCTCGACACCCATCATCAGCACGATCGTGCCGCGCAGCCTGCCGAGCGCGTCCCAGTCGACCAGGGACGTCTCGTGCTCGGGCGGCACGTGGCCCGACACGACGACGACCTCGTGGGTCACACCGCGATGGGTCACCGGGACATCGGCCAGCGCGGGCACGGCGAACGCACTGGTGATGCCCGGCACCACCGTGACCTTCACGCCCGCCTCGACGCAGGCGAGCAGCTCCTCGAACCCGCGGCCGAACACGTACGGGTCCCCGCCCTTGAGGCGGACGACGAACTTGCCCGCCCTGGCCTTGTCGATCAGCGCGCTGTTGATCACGTCCTGGCTGGCCGCACGGCCGTACGGAATCTTGGCCGCGTCGATCACCTCGACGTGCGGCGGCAGCTCGTCGAGCAGCTCCCGTGGCGCGAGGCGGTCGACGACCACGACATCGGCCCGCGCCAGCAACCTGCGCCCGCGCACGGTGATCAGCTCGGCGTCCCCGGGTCCCCCGCCGACGAGCGCGACCCCGGCCTCGGGACGCGGGGCCCCGGCGCCGGCGTCCTGCCCGTAGCCGCGGCCCGGATCCTCGGCCGCGCCGGAGCGCAGAGCGTCGAGCAGACCGTCCCGGACGACGGCCGAACGCTGCGGCTCCCCACCCGAGAGCACACCGACGAGCAGCCCGTCGTGTTCACCCGCTGCGGGCGTCACGGCGCTGCCCTCGGGACCGGAGTCGGCACGGACGCAGAACACGCGCCTGCGCTCGGCCTCCGCGCACACCGCGGCGTTGACCTCCGCGTCGTCCGTGCACGCGAGGGCGTACCACGCGTCGGCCAGATCGCCGTCGGTGTACTCGCGCCGGGTCCAGGTGATCTCGCCCTCGTCGGCCATCGCACCGACCGACGGGGTGGTCTCCGGGGACACGAGTTCGATCACGGCCCCCGCCTTGACCAGCCTGGGCAGCCGCCGCTGAGCGACGGTGCCGCCGCCCACGACGACGACCCGCCGTCCGGTCAGATCGAGACCGACCAGGTAGTGCTCCTCCTGCGCCATGCCAGTCAGCATGACGACACCCTGTCAGCTCCGTGCGCTCAGGGCCCCAGCAACGTGAGCAGTTCCTCTGCGCCGAACATCCGCGCCGTCTCCACGGCCGTCGGCTGACCTGCGTGCGGGTCGGCCCCGCCAGCCACGAGTGCCTTCACCACGTCGGCCTCACCCTTGAACACCGCGCCCGCCAGCGGACTCTGACCACGGTCGTTGAGCCGATCCGGATCCGCCCCGCGCTCCAGAAGCGCGGCGACCGTCTCGGCATGGCCGTGGTAGGCGGCGAGCATCACGAGCGTGTCGCCCCGGTCATTGGTCAGATTCACCGGAACGCCCGCGTCGACGTAGGCGGCCAGCGTGTCGGTCTCACCGCCGCGGGCGAAGTCGAACACGCGCGCCGAGAGTTCGAGCAGTTCCGGGTCGATCTCGGTGGCGCCGCCCGGATCCGCGCCACTGTCCCGCTCGGTCATGGCCCCAGGGTGACACGTTCCGGCGCACCGTGCCCGCACGCCGGAACGTGCCCCGCGGCCGACCCCGGACCTCAGCCCTTCTTGACCGGATACGGCAGCAACGCCATCTCCCTGGCGTTCTTGATGGCCCTTGCGACGTCCTTCTGCTCCGACGGCGTCAGGCCCGTGATCCGCCGGGCGCGGATCTTGCCACGATCGGACAGGAACTTGCGCAGCAGCGCCGTGTCCTTCCAATCGACGTACTCCACGCCCTCGGCGCGCAGCAGATTCCGCTTGCGGCGCTTCTGCGGTGCAGGCTTCACCGATCTCCTCCTACCAACTGGACTTGCTGACGCCCGGCAGCTCGCCCCGGTGCGCCATCTCCCGCAGCCGGATACGCGACAACCCGAAGGCGCCGTAGTACGCGCGCGGCCTGCCGTCCACCGCGTCGCGATTGCGGATACGGGTCGGACTCGCATCGCGCGGCATCTTCTGCAGCTCCGACACCGCCGCGGCCTTCTCCTCCGGCGTCGACCGCGGCGAGCGAATCGTCTCCTTCAGCTCCGCACGCCGCTCGGCATACCGCGCAGCGACAACCTTCCGCTGCTCGTTCTTCGCGATCTTCGACTTCTTCGCCATCAGCGCTCCTCGGTGTTCTGTGGGACACCCACACCCGGTCGCGCCGACAAGCCAAAAACAGCACAACGGTGGCTCATCGGCGCTCCTCCGTGTTCTGTGGGACACCCACACCCGGTCGCGCCGACAAGCCAAAAACAGCACAAGAGTGGCTCATCAGCGCTCCTCCCTGAACTCCACGTGCTTGCGCACGATCGGGTCGTACTTACGCAGCACCATGCGGTCCGGGTCGTTGCGCCGGTTCTTACGCGTCACGTACGTGAAGCCGGTACCCGCGGTCGAACGCAGCTTGATGATGGGCCGGACGTCGGTCGTGCTCGCCATCAGAGCTTCACCCCCTGGGCGCGCAGGTCCGCCACCACGGCGTCGATGCCCCGCTTGTCGATCGTCTTCATGCCCTTGACCGACACCCGCAACGTCACCCACCGGTTCTCACTGGGCACCCAGTAGCGGCGCCGCTGGATGTTCGGTTCCCACCGCCGCGACGTGCGCCGGTGGGAGTGCGACACCTGCTTGCCGTAGCCGGGCGCACGCCCGGTGACCTGGCAGATCGCCGACATCAACCCTCCTTGGTTATGATAATCGTTTTCAATTACAGTACACGGTGTGACCGACCAGCACCGCGTACCCCTCGTGCTCGTATCCGGGGTGGCCGAAGCGCCCGCCCGCTGCCTGGCCGACCGGCTCGTCGGGGGTTCAGCCTCGACGGCCCTCGTGCACCACGACCTGCGGCCGGCAGACGAGGGATTCGTGCATCGCTACGTCCGCCTCGGCGACCACGACAGCCTCGACGCGGTACCGCTCGACCACGACTGCGTCTCCTGCACGCTGCGCGAGGACCTCCTGCCGCTGCTGCGCAGGCTCGCGCGGGAACCGTCGGTCGAACGCATCGTGCTGCGACTCGACGAGGCACTGGAACCCGAGCAGGTGTGCGAGGAGCTGCACCGCGTGCTGCTCGACGGAAGCCCGGTCGTCGAGGACGTCCGGATCGAGGCCGTCGCCACCGCGATCGACCACGCCACCTGGCTGGCCGACGCCACCGGGGACGAGGCGCTGAGCGAACGCGGTCTGCACGCCGGCCCCGACGACGACCGCACCCTGGCGCAGGTCGCCGTGGTCCAGGCCGAGTTCGCCGACGTGCTCGTGCTCGCGGGACACGCCCCCGATCCGTGGACGGCGGCGCGCACCGGCGCCGTCCTGGAACGGCTCGCACCGCGGGCCGTGCTCGTCGAGCTGTCCGGAGTGGAGACTCAACGCCTCGTCGGGGCCGTGGGCGAGCACGCCTTCCGCGGTCTGCCCCGCGACCCGGGCGGCGCCGTGCTGTCCGGTGAGCCGCCGCTCGAGCCCGACTGCGGGGTGTCGCTGCTGAGTTTCACGGCGCGGCGCCCCTTCCACCCCCAACGTCTGCACACCGCCGTGGACGTGCTGCTCGACGGCGTCGTGTGCACCCGCGGGCGCGCGTGGATCGCCAGCAGGCCGGACGAGCGACTGTGGATCGAATCGGCGGGCGGCGGCCTGGGTATCCGGATGTCCGGGCCGTGGCTGGACTCCGCGCACGGGCCGGCGTGGGACCGCGTCTCGGCCGAACGCAGAACCATCGCGTCGCTGCGGTGGCATCCGCGGTGGGGCGACCGGGCGCAGGAACTCGTGATCCTGGCCCATCGCGCCGAGCCCGCGGTGATCGAGCACGAGCTCAGGGCGGCGCTGCTCACCGACGAGGAGCTCGCCGAAGGAGTCGAGGCGTGGCGGCGCTACCCCGACCCGTTCGGCCCTGCCCCGGCAACCCACCACGACCCGGATGCCGACCCGGAGGCAGATGCGGGCAACGAGACGGGGAACGACACCGGGGAACCATCGGAGCCGAGGGACCCCGTCAACCCACTGAACACAGTGGACAGACCTGACAGCAGGATCCAGGAGGAGCGATAACCATGAAGTCCGGCATCCACCCCGACTACCACCCGGTGGTCTTCCAGGACGCCAACACCGGCGACCGATTCCTGACGCGATCGACGGTCACCTCGGACCGCACGATCGAATGGGAGGACGGCAACACCTATCCCCTGGTGACCGTCGAGATCAGTTCCGCGTCGCACCCGTTCTGGACGGGCACGCAGCGGATCATGGACAGCGCGGGCCAGGTCGAGAAGTTCCGCCGCCGCTACGGCAGCACCTCGGCCGGACGCCGCCGGTAACGCATCAGCCGCGGCAGCGGTACGTCCCCGCCGCCGCGGATGGCCGGTCACGGCCCGGCCGGTGCCGAGCCGCCGGGCCGTGACCGGCCCCCACGAGGATCAGGACGTCCCTCCGCGTCCCGCCGGCTCGGCCTGCGAGCCGCCGGGACGGGGCTCACCGCCGAGAACGCTGCGACGCAGCAACGGCAGCGCGAGCGCGACGAGCACGGCGGGCAACGCCGAGAAGCCGAGCGTGATCGCGGTGACGGCGCTGTCCGGCTGGCTCGCCGTGGACTCGGCGCTCGAGACGTACCCGCCCATCGAGAGCACGAGCCCGAACAGGCCGGGTCCGACGGCGAGACCGAGCGTCTCGGCCGCGGTCCAGACTCCGGCGGTGATGCCCGCGCGCGTGGCGCCGGTGCGCCGTTCCTCGGCGGAGATCAGGTCGGGCAGGATCGCGAGCGGGAAGACCTGGATCCCCGCGTAGCCGACCCCGGCCAGGGCCACGAACACGAACACCGCGGGCGTGGCCATCGTCTGCGCGAACGCCAACGCCCCCAACGCGATCGCCAGCAGCACCGACGACACCTGAAAGCCGGTGAGCTTGCCACCCGTGCGCCCGATGCGGTCCCACACCGGCATGACCAACAGCGCGGGGCCGACGAAGCCCGCGAACAACATCGACTGCAGGCCGGGATCACCGAGTACGTACCGCGCCACGTAGTTCACCCCGGCGAGCAACGTCGCCACACCGAGCGCCTGCACGAAGTAGACGGCCAGCAGCCACCGGAACGCGCGCCACTCGCGCATGGTGCGCAGCAGTTCGCGCCACCCGGGCGTCGGCTCCCGCAACCGGCCGACCGGCGCACCACGCGTGCCGAGGTACACCCCGACCGCGCCCACGGCGATCAGCACGCCGACGAACACGCCCATCACGCGATAGCCACCCGTGCCGCCGATACCGTCGGCGATCCCCGGGGCCACGGCGCCCGAGACGAGGATCGCGAGCGCGAGCACCGCGATCCGCCACGACGTCAGGCGCGTGCGTTCGTGGTAGTCCTCGGTGAGTTCTGCGGGCAGCGCGTTGAACGGCACCTGGAAGAACGCGAACGCGGTGGCACAGACGAAGAACACGCCCACGACGTAGGCCGCGTCGGCCGCCGTCGATCCGAGTCCGGGGCCGGCGAACAACGCCGCGAAGCACACGGCCAGCACCAGTCCCCCGACGGCGAGCAACGGCCGCCTGCTGCCGTGCTTGCGCAGCGCGCTGTCGGAGATCCGCCCCGCGATCGGGTTGAACAGGACGTCCCACGCCTTCGGCAGGAGCACGATCGCACCGGCCACCGCCGCGGGTACCGCCATCGTGTCGGTCAGGTACGGCAGCAACAGCAGACCGGGCACCGTCCCGAACGCCCCGGTCGCGAACGACCCGAGCGAGTACCCGAGACGTGTTCTGGTGCCCAGCGCCGACATGCTCCTCCTCGGATGGTGCGAGTGGAGGAATCCTGCCACCCCCGTGGCCGCGTACCGGACGCAGGCCTCGGACCGCCGGCCCGCGACGCGGAGTGCCACCGGTTCAGCCAAGCACGGTCAGGCAGGCACGGTCAGGCAGGCACGGTCAGCCGAGCACGTCGGCGACCCGCCGCAGCGTCGCGGCATCGCCGCGCACGAGCAGGGTGGTCACCACGGTCTCCTCCCACGCCTGCAGCTCGTCGCGGATCTTGGCGGGCGGGCCGATGAGCGCGGTGTCCTCCACCAACGACGTGGGGATCGCGGCGGTCGCCTCGTCCTTACGACCGGCGAGGTACAGGTCCTGCACCGTGTCGGCCACGTCGGCGTATCCCATGCGCGCGAACACGTCGTGGTGGAAGTTGACCTCCTTGGCGCCCATGCCGCCGATGTAGAGCGCCAGCGACGGCTTGATCATCGCCGCCGCCTGTTCCACGTCGTCGTGCACGATCACCGGCACCGACGCGGCGACCTCGAAGTCCTCCCTGCCGCCCGGCATGTCATCGGCGCGCGCGGCGAACCCCTCCTCGAGTGCGGCGCGGTAGAAGGCGTCGCTCTTCGGGGAGAAGAACAACGGCAGCCAGCCGTCGCAGATCTCGGCCGACAGCGCGACGTTCTTCGGCCCTTCGGCCGCGAGATGGATGGGGATGCGGGAGCGGAGCGGGTGCACGGTGGACTTCAGCGGTTTGCCGAGTCCCGTCCCGCCCCGCAGCGGCAACTGGTACTGCGCGCCGTCGTGCACCACGGGCGCCTCACGCGCGACGACCTGCCGCACGATGTCGACGTACTCGCGGGTCCTGGCGAGCGGTTTCGGATACGGCTGGCCGTACCAGCCTTCGACCACCTGCGGCCCGGATGCGCCCAGTCCCAGCACGAACCGCCCGCCGGAGAGGTGGTCGAGCGTGAGGGCGGCCATTGCGGTGGCCGTGGGCGTGCGTGCCGACATCTGGACGATGTTCGTGCCGAGGGTGACACGTTCGGTCGCCGAACCCCACCATGCGAGCGGGGTCAACGCGTCCGATCCGTATCCCTCCGCCGTCCACACGGAGTCGAAGCCGAGGCGTTCGGCGGTGGTGATCGCCTCGAGCGCCCCCTCGGGAGGGCCGGAGGACCAGTATCCGATGTGGTAACCCAGCTTCACGCCACACTCTCCTTCCCGACCTCGTCGTCGGGGTCTCGGGTCATGTCAGCTCCCGCCGCGCTCCGGCCGGTACCGGGCCGGCACGTAGTGGGTGGGCCGCTGGCGCTCGGCCTGCGGCGGCAGGTTCCGCTCCGGCGTCTCCACGAGCGGCGCGTCGGGCGGATCGGTCCCGAGGGCTCTGCGCCACCCGGCCCTCGCCCGTGGATGGTACCGGCGCTGCCACGGCACGAACCGGAACGCGAGGCCGACGGCCCTGCCCACCAGTCGGTGCAGGCGCGCGTCGCGTGCGCGCCAGCGGTAGCCCAGCAGCTCCCGAACCGGCGGGTCGTACATGCCGACGGTCAGCCAGACGAACCCGCGGTGCACCAGCGGGCGGATCGCCGTCCACGCGCGGTGTGGCAACCACGGCAGCATCGGTGGCCTGCCGATGCGGGAGAGGTCCAGTACGTCGCGGGTGGCCTTGTTGTCCTCGAGCACCTCGCGGCACATGCGGTCCCAGTACTGCTGGAACTCCGCCCACGTCTCCGGCACCGGGTGCATGGGCATGCCGTAGAGCCGGTACCAGCGCTTGTGCTCGTCGAACAGCTGCCGCCGTTGTGCCTCGGTCAGGCCGCCCATGAAGTTCTCGGCGATGAGCAGCGTGCTGACGAAGAAGGTGGCGTGCGCCCAGTAGAAGGTGTGCGGATTCAACGCGTGGTAACGGCGGCCGCGCGCGTCGATGCCCTTGATCGTGGTGTGGTAGCCGCGCACCTCGCGCGCCGTCGCGTGGGCGCGCGGTCCGTCGTAGACGACCCCGCCGATCGGGTAGAGCGAGCGGTACAGACGTTCCCACCGCTCGTCGAAGAACTGTGAGTGCTGTTCGACACCCGCGCCGAGCTCCGGGTGCATGTTCTGCATGCTGCCCGCCCAGAGCGCGATGAGCAGACCACGCCAGTCACCGAACACGCGCCAGGTCAGCGATTCCGGACCGAGCGGTTCCGGCCCGGATTCGCCGGCCCGCGCCGTCCCGGTGGCGCTCCGCGTCATCGTCGACTCCCACAGTTGACTACACACGTTGTCAACATTCGTGGTCACGGTACGGTTGACAACGTTCGTGGTCAACAGAAGGAAATCCAGGATGTCCGCCGAGAGCCGCACGTGGGCAGGCACCACGTTGTCCGACCGCAGGGCCGCCCGCAGGCAGCAACTGCTGGACTCCGGCCTCGAACTGCTCGGCGGGGGCGGCAGTGGCGCGGTGAGTGTGCGCGCCGTGTGCCGGCACGCCAGGCTCACCGAGCGCTACTTCTACGAGAGCTTCACCGACCGGGCCGAGCTGATCGTCGCGGTCCACGACATGGTGGTGGCCGAGGCGCACCGCGTTCTCGTCGACGCCGTGGCGACGGCGCCGACCGACGACCGCCGCGCCAGGGCGGAGGCGGCCGTGACCGCGTTCGTCGAGCTCATCATCGACGACCCGCGCAAGGGACACGTGCTGCTGCTCGCGCCGCTGGCCGACCCCGCGTTGAGCAGGCACGGCGTCGAGCGCATCCCCCTGTTCGCCGCCCTCGTGCGCGACGAGCTGTCCGACAAGGTCGACGAGCAGGACCGCGCCATGACCGCGACCGCGCTCGTCGGCGGACTCGCGAACCTGTTCACCGCCTACCTCGACGGCACGCTCGACGTCGGCAGGGAGCGCCTCGTGGCGCACTGCGTCAAACTCGTGCTCGGCATCGACGCGCTGCACGCCTGACCCCGTCACGCCCCGGCGGCCGAGCGCGCCCGGCTCTCCGGCGCGCCCGCACCGGCTCCGCGCGCCGCGGCTCCCCCGGCATCGCCGTCCTGCGCCTCGGCGAGTTCGAGCGCGATGTCGATGATCATGTCCTCCTGGCCGCCGACGTAGCGCCGCTCGCCGACCCGCAGCAGGATCTCGTGCGCCGGCACGCCGTAGCGCTGCGCCGCCCGTTCGGCGTGCAGCAGGAAACTCGAGTACACGCCGGCGAATCCCTGCACGATCGACGAACGGTCCATCACCGGCAGCCGCGTGATGTAGGGCTTGACGACGTTCTCGGCCGCCTCCAGCAGACGCATCGCGTCGACCCCGGTCTCGACGCCCAGCCGCGCGAACGTCGCGGCGAGCACCTCGGTCGGCGAGTTGCCCGCGCCCGCGCCGAGCGCCACGAGGGAGCCGTCGATCTGGCGCGCTCCCGCGCGATGCGCCAACACCGAGTTGGCCACGCCGAAACTGAGGTTCTGGTGCCCGTGATAGCCCACCTGCGCGTCGCGGCCCAGCTCGGCGACCAGGGCGGAGACCCGGTCGGAGGCCTCCTCGAGGATCAGCGCACCCGCGGAGTCGACGACGTACACGCACTGACATCCCGCGTCGGCCATGATGCGCGCCTGGTTCGCCAGCTGTTCGGGTTCGGCCATGTGCGAGAGCATCAGGAACCCGACCGTCTCCAGGCCGAGTTCCCTGGCTGCGGCGAAGTGCTGCACCGACACATCGGCCTCCGTGCAGTGCGTCGCGATCCGCACCGCGCCCGCGCCGAGGTCCGCCGCCGCCCGCAGGTCGGTCACGGTCCCCAGGCCCGGCAGCAGCAGCACGGCGATCCGGGCCTGCCGTGCCTCCTCCACCGCGGCGGCGATCAGCGTCCGCTCGTCGACGAGCGAGAAGCCGTAGTTGAACGTCGACCCACCCAGCCCGTCGCCGTGGGTCACCTCGATCAGCGACACGCCCGCGTCGTCGAGGGCGCGCACCGTGTCCCGCACGTTCTGTTCGGTGAACCGGTGCGCCATCGCATGGCTGCCGTCGCGCAGGGTCGTGTCGACGATCCGGACCGGGCCGGTCATGCGTGCACCGCCTTCTGCTCGAGGATGTGCTGTGCCACGAGATCGCCGACCCGGGCGGCGGCCGCGGTCATGATGTCGAGGTTGCCCGCGTAGGTCGGCAGGTAGTCCCCGTTGCCCGCCACCTCCAGGAACACGCCCACCCGGGCCAACCCGTCCCAGTCGGGCCTCGGGTCGTCGAACTGCGGTTCCGCCTTCAGCGTGTAGCCGGGGACGTACTCCTGCACCCGCCGGACGGTGTCCTGAATGGACTGTGCGATGGCCGCGCGGTCCGCGCCGGGGTCGACGGCACAGAACACCGTGTCCCGCATGATCATCGGCGGTTCCATCGGGTTGATGATGATGATCGCCTTGCCCCGAGCCGCACCGCCGACGACCTCCAGCCCGGTGGCCGTGGTCTCGGTGAACTCGTCGATGTTGGCGCGCGTGCCCGGTCCCGCCGACCGCGACGACACCGAGGCGACGATCTCGGCGTACGGCACGGCCGTGACGCTACTGACCGCGTGGACGATGGGAATGGTCGCCTGCCCACCGCAGGTGATCATGTTGACGTTCGGTGCGTCGATGTGCTCGGCGAGGTTCACGACCGGGCACGTGAACGGGCCGACCGCCGCCGGCGTCAGATCGATCGCCCGGATGCCCGCCTCGGCGTACCGGGGCGCCGCGGCGAGATGCGCGTTGGCCGAGGTCGCGTCGAACACCAGGTCCGGCAGCTCCTCACGGGCGAGCAGCCAGTCGACGCCACCCGCCGACGCCTCCACGCCCTGATCGGCCGCGCGAGCCAGACCGTCGGAGTCCGGATCGATACCCACCATGTACCGCACCTCGACCCATCGGCTGCGGCGCAGCTTGGCCAGCAGATCCGTCCCGATGTTGCCGGGACCGACGATGGCCGCGGTCGCTCGTGGTGTGTCCATGACAGGTGACGCTGCCGGAGCCGATCGGGCAGGATCAACGCATGTGTGCCGCTGACCGGGACGAGCCGGCCGAGCACGGGGGCGAGTCCACAGCCACCCCGTCCACAGCCACCCCGTCCACGGCAACCCGCCTCGCCGCGATCCTGACCGCTTTCCGGCCCGGCGACGGTGCGCTCAGCGTGTCCGAACTCGCCCGGCGCACCGGCCTTCCCAAGTCGAGCGTCCACCGCCTCACGGGACATCTGCTCGACGAGGGGTTCGTGGAACGCACCGAGCGGGGCCGACTGCGGCTGGCGCTGAAGCTGTTCGAGATCGGCCAGCTCGCGCTCCAGCAGCGCGAACTCGTCGACGCCGCGCGCCCGTACCTGGCCGACCTGCGCGAGGCGACCCGCAACACCGCGCACCTGGCGGTCCTCGAAGGATCCGAGGTGGTGTACCTGGACATTCTGCGTGGCCCGGACGCCCCGACGTTGCCCTCCCGCGTCGGCGGCCGGTTCCCCGCGCACGCCACATCGGTCGGCAAGGCCATCCTCGCGTTCTCCCCACCCCACGTCGTCGACGCGCTGCTGGCGGGCGAGCTGGAACGGGTCAGCTCGCGCACCGTCACCGCTCCGGGACTGCTGCGCCGTCAGCTGGCGACGATCGCCGAGGAGGGAATCGCCTACGACCGCGAGGAATCCGGCGTCGGCGTCGTGTGTGCGGGCGCGCCCCTGCTCGGCTCCGACGGCACGGCGGTCGGGGCGCTGTCGCTGTCCGGATGGACCACGCGCATGCGCCTCGAGCGCGTCGCCCCCGCCGTCCGCACGGCCGCGCTCGCGCTCTCACGCATGCTCGCGTGACGCCGCCGGCCCGTGCGGTTCCCCGCGCCAGGGGCCCGCCTACGCTGACGCCCATGACCACCCCGCCCGGCCCGCAGACCGCAGTCCCGTCCGACCCGCCGTCCGCCGCGCTCGACGAGTTCTGGCGGGAACGCCACATCGCGACGCTGACGACCCAGCGCGCCGACGGCAGTCCGCACGTGGTTCCGGTCGGCGTGACGGTGGACGAGACCTTCACGGTCGCGCGCGTGATCTGCTCGGGCACGAGCGTCAAGGCACGCAACGTCCGCCGCGCCGGACCGGACGGCGCACCGGTCGCGGTCAGCCAGGTCGACGGCAGGCGGTGGTCGACGCTCGAAGGCCGCGCCGTCGTCCGCGACGACCCGGCATCGGTCGCCGAGGCCGAACGGCGCTACGCCGAGCGCTACCGCACGCCGCGGGACAATCCCCGGCGCGTGGTCCTCGAGATCACCCTCACCCGGCGACTCGGCATGGACTGAACGAGCGCGCCGCGCACCGGCTCAGCCGCCGAACATCGCGCGGAAGTGCTCCAACGACGAGGCGCGGTAGACGAAGTTGGTCCGCGTGACGTCCGACAGCGGCGCCGATGGCTCGGCCGAGTACAGGTGCCCGGGGTGCACGACGGGATCACCCGAGAGCCGCGCCAGTGCCTGCAGACTGTGGTACATCGCGTCGGCGTCCCCGCCGGGGAAGTCCGTGCGCCCGCAGCCCTCGAGGAACAACGTGTCCCCCGCGACGAGCTTGTCGCCGACGAGGAAGCACTGACTGCCCGGCGTGTGCCCCGGGGTGTGCAGGAACCGGATCCCGATCGCACCCACGTCGAGCACGTCGTCGTGCGCGTGCCCGACGAGATCGGTCTCCGAGACCCCCGTCGTGCGCCGCACCCATTCCGATTCGGCGTCGGCGACGTGCACCGGCACCTGCTGCCTGCCGAGCAGCTCGGCCAGCCCCGGCAACGAGAAACCCATGAAGTCCCCGCCCACGTGGTCCGGGTGGTGGTGCGTCACGAGCACCCCGGTCAGGCGCATGTCGTCGGCGGCCAGCACGTCCAGCAGGTCCCCGACCGCATAGGCCGGGTCGACCACGACCGCCTCGCGGGACTCCCGGTCCCCGATGAGATAGGCGAAGTTACGCATCTGCGTCGCGACCGGGTCGCCCACGGCGAAGTCCCGGCCCGCGAGCAACTGACGGAAATACAGCTGGTCGGCCATGCCGCGAGAGGCTACCGGCCGCCGGGTCTGCGCCGCCGCGGCGCCGGGTACCCCAGCCGTGGACCCGCACGCGACGACGCGGTGCGTGGCCACCCGGTCACGGATGCGACAATCCCAGGCACCTGGATCCGCCGGCGAGGAGGGGCCATGCTCGCACGACGCGCCGCCGTCGCCACCGCGGTGACAGCCGCCATCCTCCTCACCGGCGCAGCGAGTTCCGCACTCGAAGCGCCCGGCATGGGCTCGCCCTCCGAACCGGCCACCGCGGCCCCCGGCACGCCACCCCACCGCACGTCTCCGCACGGAACCCCGCCCCACGGGAGCTCGGACCACGGTGACTCGAACAAGGGGGACTCGAACAAGGGGGACTCGGGTAAGGGGGACTCGAACAACGGGGACTCCCGCGGCGGGGACGAGGCCGACGGGCCGCACACCGTGCGGATCCACGTCTCCGGTCCCGACGACACCCTCATGCGCGTCGTCCGCGACCGCCGTGGCAGCGACGTCGCGCTCCGCGGCGAGCCGTTCGACCACTCGTTCACCGAACCGGCCGGCAGCGACGGCTACCTCGGCATCACCGTCCTGGCCGCGAGCAAGCAGGCCGGCCGGCCCGCGGTGACCTGCAGCATCACGATCAACGGCGTCGTCGTGTCCGAGCAGCGTGCCCTCAAGGCCGACGGCAGCGGTCTCGCCCAGGTCCTGTGCACCGTGCCGCGCGACGTCTAGCAGACTGTCCGGCCATGAACGGAACCGTCGTCGTCCTCGGCGGCCGCAGCGAGATCGGTCTCGCCGTGGCCACCCGGCTCGCCCGTGGCGGAGCCACGGACTTCGTCCTCGCCGCCCGCCGCAGCCACGATCTCGACGAACAGGAACACCGGCTGCGCGAAGCAGGCGCCACCCGCGTCACCCGCGTCGAGTTCGACGCCGACGACACCGCACGGCACGCCGACGTCCTCGGCGAGATCATGGCCGCCCACGGCCCCGTCGACGTCGCCGTCACCGCGTTCGGCATCCTCGGCGACCAGGCGCGCGCCGAGGCCGACGCCGCCCACGCACTGCAGGTCGTGCACACCGACTACACCGCACACGTCAGCGTGCTGACGCACGTCGCGAACCTCCTGCGCGCCCAGGGATCCGGGCGGATCGTCGTGTTCTCCTCCGTCGCCGGGGTGCGGGTGCGCCGCGCCAACTACGTCTACGGCTCGGCCAAGGCCGGCCTCGACGGATTCGCCTCCGGCCTCGCCGACGCGCTCGCCGGCAGTGGAGTGCACCTGCTACTCGTCCGTCCGGGCTTCGTCACCGGCCGGATGACCGAAGGCATGTCCCCCGCACCCTTCGCCAGCACCCCGGACCAGGTGGCCACCGCGACGGTGCGCGCGCTGCGGTCGGGCCGGCACACGGTCTGGGTGCCGCGGATCCTGCGTCCGGTGTTCTTCGGGATGCGGCTGCTGCCCCGTCCGATCTGGCGGCGACTTCCCCGCTGAGCGCGCACGGAGCGGACCGACGTCGTACCGTGACCGGCGTCGCGTTCGTTGCCGGCGAACGCTCCCGGAGGGGAGGTCGACGATGACCGAGATCGTGCGCAGCAGCGGGCCCGTCGTGGCAGCCACCGACGGATCGGAGGCCGCACTGCAGGGCGTCCGCTGGGCGGCCAGGGCCGCGGCCATGCGGGGCGCGCCGCTGCAGATCCTGCACGCCTCCGGCTATCCCGAGCGCTACACCGGCGAGTCGATCCTGCCGCCCGACACGTTCAAAGCCGAGATGCGCAGGCGGCGGTGGGAGTTCCTGCACGAGGCGCGTGAGGCCGCGCTCGACGAGGTAGCAGGCCTCTTCGACGGCACAGACACCACCACCGACGCCCACACCACCACCGACGCCACCACCGACGCCACCACCGACGCCACCACCGACGCCGCCACCGGAGCACACTCCGGAGTCGACGGTGCGGGCGCGCGACGTGTGGCCACCGCGGCAGCGGGCCGCACCACGCGGCGCCTGGAGGTGCACACGCTCCTCGATCCCGAACAGCCCATTCCCTGCCTCGTGCGCGCCTCCGAGCGGGCACGGCTGCTGGTGCTGGGCACGTCCGCGCACCGCGGGATCACCGGACTCATCGTCGGATCCACGACGATCGCCCTCGTGGCGCACAGCCGTGGGCCGGTGGTCTCGGTCCGCGGTGCCGACGGGGCAGGCGGAACCGACCGCAGGCCGGTGGTCGTGGGCGTCGACGGCAGTCCCCTGAGCGAACGGGCGCTCGGCCACGCCTTCGACGAGGCCTCGTTCCGCGGCGTCGCCCTCGTCGCGGTGCACACGTGGAGCGACGCCGACACGACGGTGTTCAGCCAGTCCCGGATGCACTTCGACTGGGAGCCGGTGCGGGACACCGAGGAACGCAGCCTCGCCGAGCGGCTCGCCGGGTGGCGCGAGCGCTACCCGGACGTGCCCGTCGAACGGGTGCTGGTCAAGGACAAACCACGCCACGAGCTCATCGAGTGGAGCACCAGGGCACAGCTCGTCGTGGTGGGCAGCCGGGGCCGCGGCGGTTTCCGCGGCATGCTGCTCGGCTCCACCAGCCACGCGCTGATCCACAACGCCGGATGCCCGGTCATGATCGCGCGCCCGGAGCCGGAGACCACCGACACCTGACCTGCCGGCACCTGACCTGCCGGCAGCTGACCGGTGGCCGCTCACCGTGGTGCGAGCAGCACCCACACCGGTCCGTCCTCGGCCATCCGCACGGGCCGGCCCGACTCCGTGCGGTAGGTGGTCCGCTGTTGCGGACCCTCGCGCGTCCAGGTGGCCTCGAAAGCCCTGCCGTCACGCAGGATCGTCGCCTCGCCCCTGCCGACGGTGACGGCCACCGGCGACATCTGCCCTCCCGAGTCGCGCACCTGCCTGCCCTCGCGGACCTCGGTCCGCTGCACGATCACCGTGCCCGCCAGCGCCGGTCCGGCCTCGGTCGTCGTCACGGGCGAGCCGTTGAGCGCAACCCGGTAGCGCCCGTCGGACTCGGACCAGGTGAAGCGGTAGGCGGCCGCACGGAACGCCACCTCGTGCTGCCCTGCGGGCCTGCCGCCCTCCGGCGCGGCTCCCGTGTCGGTCACCGGGCGCGGGGCGGCGTCGCGATCCTGCCCGGGAAGCCGGCCGGGGCGGACGTACAGGTTGTGCGGAATAGGCCGGTCGGCGCCCCGGAAGTACGCCTGCGGCCGCGACTTGTCGGTGACGAGCGTGATCGGCGCGTCCCGCAGCAGCGGTTCGATCTCCGGGGCGCCGCCCGAGTAGGCGAGCACGGGCCTGCCGTACTGCGCGATGAGGCGAATGTCGGTCTCGCGTGCGCTGCGCACGGGGCCGACGGCGTCCGGGAGCGTGCTGGCGTACACGGCCGCGAGCCGCGTCAGTCCCCCTTCGACGGGTTCGACGTACACCACGTCGGCCGCCGACAGGCCCGTCTGGGGGCGGGCCTGGTCGACGTTGTCGATCTTGACCACGACCACGGGACGACGCTCGGGCCCGCCGGGACGGTCCGGTGCCGCCTGCTGCTCCTGCCCGTCCCCCGACACGAGCAGCACCGTCACGGCGACGGCGGCGGCCAGGAACACCGCGACGGCGGCGATCAGCTGTTTCGCCGGCTTCGACACCGCCATGGGGTCCACCTCCCTGGCCCGCCGCGGCCACCGGACCGGAGTCCGCCGCGCGGCGACGCTCAGTGCTCGTTGCGATCACGCGGGTGGTCGGCGTTGAACCGTTCCCACTCGCGGTCCCACGCGGCGTCCCGCGCGCGGGCGAGCAGTATGCGGAACAGTCCGTATCCCGCGCCACCGAACGCCAGCACCGCCAGCCACGACGTGACGCCGAGGGTCGCGGCGTCGACGGCTGCGCCGGTGCGGGTCAACGGCGGTGAGGTCACCGCCCCCGTGTCGTCGACCCACACTGTCACCTCGGTCCCGGCGGTCGCCCCGCGGTAGGCCGGTACCGCGCCGGTGCGCTCGGTGCCGTCGGGAGCCTTCCACCGCGCGTCGGCGCGCACCCCGTGGGAAATGTCGCCGGACGCTCCCACCGGCGCGTTCTCGGTCAACGTCGCCGTCGCCGCGTGCGTGGTGGCCGCGTCCCGTTCGACGACCTCGAGCCGCGTCGCGTAGGCCGACCCCGCCCACGACACCGCCAGCGGAACGGCGCACACCGCGATCAGCACGAGGCCCACCAGCAGCCGGCCGTCCCACCGATCGCCGCGCCTGGCCAGCGGATTACGCCCCGGCCGGATCCTGCGCCACGCCCGCACGAGACGTCCGTTCGATGTCGCGTACTCCGCCACTGCGTATCCCCTCGCTCGCCCGGAATGGTTCGCGCTCCCCGCTCATGTTCCCGCCGGAGCGCCGCGCTATTCAATCCGCGCGCAGGCGGGCCCACCCGAAGGAGTCGGGGGTACGGACGCCGAAGGCGGGCCGGCACGTGTGGTGCCGGCCCGCCTTCGGTGGGGGCCTGTCCGGACCGGGTGCGATGGCGAACCGCCGGCCGGGACTCCTGGACTACGACACGCTGGCGAGGTAGTCGGCCGTCTTCTGCGGGTCCATGAACCAGTGCTGGTAGTCGGACGGGTCGGAGAAGCCGTTGGCGAACCGCTTCGCCACGACCGGGTTCTCCTGCGCCGCACCCAGGATGTCCATGACGTGCGGGGGCGGCGGGGTCAGGAGCGCGTTCGTCCAGTTCGTCACGTGCTGGGCGTAGTCCCAGTACCGTTCGAACGTGTCGCTCATCCACTGGGCGTCGAACGGCTGGTCGCCGCGCTCCAGGATCGAGTGCAGGTACGAGTCCGCACACTTGGCCGCGTTGTTCGACCCCTGGCCCGTGATCGGGTCGTTGGCCACCACGACGTCGGCCATGCCGAGCACCTTGCCGCCCGAGGGCAGCTCACCCACCGGCTTGCGCACGACCGGCGTGTAACCGCCTGCCAGGGTCGCCCGGTCGTCGGTGAGCTCGGCGTTGCGCGCGCGGTCGTACTCCCACGGCAGGTACTTCTTCATCAGCGCCAGCGTGCGGTCGAGGTGTTCCTGCGGCGACGGGCGGTCGCTGAAGCAGTCGAGCGGGCCGCCGGGGATGCCCTCGAAGAACAGGATCTCGCAGTTCCCGCTCAGCGTGAGCCCCGGGATCATGAACAACTCGCCCACACCGGGGATCAGGTTGAACCGCACTGCCCGGTTGTTCGGGTGCTCCGGCCTGGCCTCCACCCCGTGGGCGTAGACGACCGACAGTGCGCGCTGCGGCTTCGTCCACACCGACCGCTCGTTGTCGCGGTCGAACAGCTGCACCAGTTCACCCTTGCCCGCTGCGACGACCGTCAGGTCGTACATCGTGGACAGCGAGTTCAGGTCCGCCGTGGTCACGCCGTGGATGACGAGCTTGCCGCCGCGCTGTTCGAACAGCTCCAGCCAGCCTGCCATCTTCACGCGCTGGTCGACCGACTGTCCGTAGTGGTCGAGCCAGCCGATCCAGTTGAGCACCCTGCTGGAATCCTCGCCGGCGACCGACACCCCCAGGCCGTCGGCCGTCACGCACTCGGACTCCCAGAGATTGAGGCCCTCGTTGCGCTCGGTCTGCAACGCGTCGTTGAACATGCACTGGGTCGACATGACCCGGCCGCCGCGGATCTCGTCGGCCGTACGGGCCGACATCACCGTGACGTCGTAACCGTGGTTCTGCAGCGACAGTGCGAGCTGCAGGCCCGACTGGCCGGCTCCGACGACCAGAATCTTACGCATGAGTTCGTGCCCTCCCGGGGTCAGACAGTTCGGCCAACGCGAGCGTGTAACTCACGAGTTCACGCAGCGTCTCGGCCGTGGATTTCGGATCCCGCGCATCGACAGTGACCAACGGAATCGACTCGTCGAGCGCCAACGCGTCCCTGACCTCGTCCAGGTCGTGGTGCATCTCGCCGTTGAACCGGTTGACGGCGACGATGAACGGCAGCTCCGAGTCGTTCTCGAAATAGTTGATCGCCGCGAAGGACTGGTCGATCCGGCGGGTGTCGACCAGGACCACGGCGCCCAGCGCGCCGCGGGACAGGTCGTCCCACAGGAACCAGAACCGCGCCTGGCCGGGGGTGCCGAACAGGTACAGCAGCAGATCCGAGTGCAACGTGATCTTGCCGAAGTCCATGGCGACGGTCGTGGTCGACTTCTGCGCACCGTCGGGTGCCTCGTCGATGCCGGTGCCCGCCTCGGTCATCCAGGCTTCACTGTTGATCGGCGGTACTTCCGACACGGATCCGACGAACGTGGTCTTGCCGACGCCGAAACCGCCGGCCACCACGATCTTCGCCGAAACCGTCAGCTGATCCGGGTCGGCCGTCTCCACGGCGCCGTTCCCGCCGGTCGCCGTGGCGCCGTCAGACCGGTAGCCGCTTGAGTCCATCGAGGATCCTCTCGAGTACGTTCCGATCGTGCGCGTACGCGTACGCCGTCGGGTGGATGTAGATCGCGCCCTGTGCGGCCAGGTCGCTGACCAGCACTCGGATCACACCCAGCGGCAGCGCGAGCGACACCGACAACTCGGCGATCGACACGCGCGTGCGCGCACGCTCGTACAGCTGACGCGACTCCGGCATCAGGGAGTCGGCCAGGCTCGGGTCATATCGCGGCACCGAAATCAGCGTTTCGACGAGAAGGTCGTAACGCGGTTTGGTGCGGCCGCCGGTGAGCGCGTAAGGACGGATTCGCTTGCTGCGCATCCGATTCGGCTGACCGGCCCCGTTTTCTGTGGACACGGTGGTCACTTCCTCACCAGTGGGGTCGTCACGCCTGCGCCCTGCGGGCGGTCAGCACGCGTCGCATGTCGGCACGGATTTCCGGAGTCAGGGCGTGGCCGGCGTTCCGGACGAACTGCGTCATCTCGTACGCCACCACCTTCATGTCGCATTCGGGCCCGGTCAGCACGGCGAGTCCGGCGCCGTTACCGATGCCCATGAACAGGAAGTAGCCGTGGGTGAGCCGGATGATGATCTGCTCACAACCGCCCTTGTTGAACAGCGTCGCGCTGTTGCGCGCGAGGCTGAGCATCCCGCTGGCGATCGCCGCGAGCTGCTCCGATTCCTCAGTCGTGACCTGGTCCGAGGACGTCAGTGGAAACCCGTCGGAGGACATGATCAACGCGTGCGTGACCCCGTGCACCTTGTGGACGAAGTCGTTGATCAACCACGAGAAGTTGTGTTTGCCTGCGCTGGTCTGTGGGTTCACTCGGCGGCCTCACCAGTGTCGGGACGACCGGAGTCGTCGAGCCGGTGCTTGGCCTGCGACGACGGCTGGTCGTCGGACTCGGCGCCCTCGGAGGCGAGCTGCTCGCCGTCGGAGAACGCGTCGAGGTCGGCCAGCAGCTGGTCGTGGCTCTCCTCGAGCGAGACCGGGTCCTCCATCGGGTCCTCGGGCGCCGGCTCGTGCGGCACCGAGGCACCCGAGTCGGCTCCCGCCGCCGTGGTGTCCTTCAGGCTCTGCGACACCCGCCGCGGCAGACCGCTCGCGGTCGTGCCGCCGACGGCGTTCGACGAGGGACGGGGGCGCGGACGCGGCGACGGCGGTTCCTCGGCCGTGGGGGCCGGCGGCGGAGGCGGGGTGGCCGCGGCGCCGCTCTGCTGCGGCACGCGCCGCGGGAGCTCGCCCGAGATCGCACCCGACGAACGCCCCACCGACGACGACGGCGCCGCGGGCGATGCCGGCGATTCCGGGGCCGGCTCGACCAGGCCGGGGCCCTGCGAGTAAAACACCGTCTCGTTGCCGGACCACATGGCGTCCGGCACCTCGGTCACCAGACCCGACGGCAGCAGCACCGTCGCGGTGGTACCGCTCGGAAGCCGGTTGGCCAGCGACACGGTCAGCTTGTGCCGGTCGGCCAGCCGCCGCACGACGGTCAGGCCCATGCTCCGCACGGCCGCGTCGTCGAGAATGACCTCGTCGCTGGTCGACGGCGAGAGCCTGCGGTTGAGCTCGTCGAGCCGTTCCTCCGGCAGGCCGATGCCCTCGTCCTCGATACGCATCAGCACGCTGCCGGTCTCGGTCAGGTGTGCGCTGACCCGCACGGGCGCGTTCGGCGGCGACTGGTTCGCCGCGTTGTCGAGCAGCTCCGCCAGCAACCGGCTGATGTCCTCGGCCGCGAAGCCGACGACACCGAGCGACACCACGCGCCCGATCGTCACGCGCGCGTACTGGTCGATCGACGACATCGCACCGCGCACGATGTCCACAAGGGACGATGCGTCGCTGCCGGGCCCACCGGCGTCCCTGCCCGCGAGCACGCGCAGGTTCTCGGCGTTGCGGCGCAGCCGCGTCGCCAGGTGGTCGAGGCGGTAGAGCTGCTCGAGCCGCTCCTCGTCCTCCTCGCCCGTCTCCATCTTCTCCAGTTCCGACAGCAGCGTGTCGACCAGGTTCAGATCACGCAGCGCGAGGTTCGCGCACATGTCGACCAGCGCCTGCTGCTGTTCGCCGCCGTGCGCAGGAAGGGGCTGCGCATACGCGGCGATCGCCGTCCCGTCGGTGCCCTCCCCGTCGTACCGCGGGGGGTCCAGCAGCTGTGCCGCCGCCACCCGGGAGCGGTCAAGTAACACACGAGAGCGCTCCAGGATCTCCCGCGCTTTCGCCCGCCTCGCCATTGGTGTCCACACTTTCTTGAGTCGCGTACGGGCCTCGGATTCGGCCGTATCTCCCCCGACCAACGGACGCCAATGCAAGCAGAAGGCCCTCGCGATGTCCACAAGCAGTCCCCGGTTCGACGCGCCGCGTGATCGCCTACTCTCACGTGCGACGAAAAGCGCCGCGTACACCCGTCCGTGGGACATGGATCACGGTGCGTGACCCATGTACTGCCGCACAGATCACACCTAGAGTGTTGCTCGTCCGAGGCAGGGCACAGGCGCGCAGTCGGGGGCCGCCACCACGCCGTGATCGGCACCCGCGCACATGCGACCCGGCCCACGGGCTCGGGCCGCACTCCGGCCGAGCCCGGCGCTTTGGCAAGATGCGGACCCCGCCGTGCCGGCGGCGGTCGGCCGGTGAGGACCCAGAGGCACGCGGCGCGGAAGGATCACGAGTGAGCACCCACACCGCACAGGTCGACGACATCCGGCTCGTCGCCGTGCCCAGCGCCCTGAACTGCGCGGCGATGTTCGTCGAGTTCTCGCTGAGCGAGTGGCAACTGCCGATGCTGCGCGAGACCACGAGCGAGGCTGTGCGGACCCTCGTGCAGAACGTGCTCGATCACGCCGACGGCAGGACCGGGTTCGTCAGCGTGCGGCTGCGGCTCAAGGGCGACTGTCTCGTCATCGAGGTCGAGGACGACCAGCTCGCCCACGCCCACGACGACGCGCCGGTCATCGAGGGCAGGCGTACGGGTGCGATGCCGGTGCAGGGCCGCGGCAAGCTGGTGTGGTGCGAGGTGCCGCTGCCGCCCGGGATGTCGGCGACCCAGGTCCGCCTCCCGCACCGCGGGGAGCGGCGGAACCTGCCGCCGGAGGCCGCGGCGGCCTCGCCCGAGGCGCCGCCCTCGGTCGACCCCGCACTCGCCGACCGGGTGCTCGTCGGGCTGAAGAACCGCGAATGGTGAGCCCGCGAACGCTGGCCGAGGACTTCTACGCACTGTGCGGGCGGCGCAGGGACGTCCGCGGCCAGTTCACCGGCGAACCGGTCGACGAGCAGGTGCTGCGCCGCGTGCTGGGGGCCGCGCACGCAGCCCCGAGCGTCGGGCTGAGCCAGCCGTGGGACTTCGTCCTCGTCCGCGACCGCGCGACCCGCACGGCGTTCCGCGACCACGTCGTCGCCGAGCGGGACACGTTCGCAGGCAGTCTGTCCGGCGAGCGCGCGGAGACGTTCTCCCGGATCAAGGTCGAGGGCATCCTCGAATCGACGCTGTCGGTCGTGGTCACCTACGACCCCGACCGCGGCTCCCCCGCCGTGCTCGGACGGCACGCGATCGCCGACGCGGGCCTGTACTCGGTCTGCCTCGCCATCCAGAACCTGTGGCTCGCGGCGACCGCCGAGGGCCTCGGCGTCGGCTGGGTGAGCTTCTACCGCGAGCCGGTGCTGAGGGAGCTGCTGGGGATTCCCGAGCGCGTGCGGCCGGTCGCCTGGCTGTGCCTCGGCCCCGTGACCCACCTCGAGCAGACCCCCGACCTGGAACGCCACGGCTGGCGGGAGCGGCTGCCGCTCGATGCCGTCGTGCACGAGGAGCGCTACCCCTCCGCCTGACACCACGGTTTACACCCGGCGCCGGCGCGCGCATCCTGGACGGTGCAGTCACCCCCATGCACGGAGCCTGCGATGGAGTTCGCCGATCGCCGCGACGCCGGCCGCGAGCTGGCCGCCCGCCTCCGCTACCTCGACGGTCAGCGGCCGCTGGTGCTCGGCCTTCCGCGCGGTGGCGTGGTCGTCGCACGCGAGGTCGCCGACACCATCGGCGGCGACCTGGACATCATCCCGGTGCGCAAACTCGGTGTGCCCCGCGATCCGGAGCTGGCCCTCGGCGCGATCGCCGAGGGCGGGACCGTCGTCACCAACCCCGACGTGATGCGCCAGCGCCGGCTGGGTCCCGCCGACGTCGACGAGGCGGCCGCCCGCGCGTTCCCGGAACTCGAACGGACGGCGGCACTGCTCCGCCGGAACCGCCCGCCCGCGACACTGCGTGACCGCTCCGTGGTCGTCGTCGACGACGGGGTGGCCACGGGTGCGACGACGCGCGCGGCGCTGCGTTCGGTCGCCACGCGCGGCGCGCGGTGGCTGACGTTGGCGGTGCCCGTGGCTCCCGCCGACGTGCTGGAGGAACTGGCCTCCTCGACCGACCACACGGTGTGCCCCAATCCGCGGGTGTGGATGCGCGCGGTGGGCAACTGGTACCGCGACTTCCGGCCGGTGACCGACGAGGAGGTCGTCGCCCTGCTGCATCGCCAGCCCGCCTGAGACCGCCGTACCCGCAGGCCGGTCAGCCCATCGTGCGCTGACCGTCGAGCGACTCGCGGATGATGTCGGCGTGCCCCGCGTGCTGGGCGGTCTCGACCGCGATGTGCAGCAGGACCTGCCGCACCGACCACCGGGAACCCGGTTCGAACCACGGCGCCTCGGGCAACGGGTGGGTCGCGTCCAGCTCGGCGGTGGCAAGGAAACGCTCGGTGGCGCGCGCCGTGTCGGCGTAGGCCTCGAGCAGCCCGGCGAGTGTTTCGCCGGGCAGCATGCGGAACTCGTCGGCCCAGCGCTCGGCGCCCTCGGGCGACACGGCCGCGGTGTCGCCGCCGGCGAGGGCGATCCACGCGCGTTCGGTGGCGGCGACGTGCTTGACGAGTCCGGCGAGCGTCAGTTCGCTCACGGTGGTGCGCCGCGTCGCCCGGTCGTCGTCGAGGCCGGCCGTGGTGTAGCGCAGGAACGAGCGCTGCCGCTCGAGCAGTCCCGCCAGGTCGTCGCGTTCCCGCCGGGACGGCGATGCTGCCGGCGGTGTCGTCACTGCTGTCGTCGTCGCTGCTGTGTTCGTCGGGTTGGTGGTCGTCGGGTTGGTGGTCGTCGGGTTGGTGGTCGTCGGGTTGCTGTTCGTCATCGCGGGTGTCCCTTCGCATCCGGTGCTCTGCGAGGGACGCTACGGCTGATTGCGGACAGGACCGGTCCGCAATCAGCCTGCACCCGCCGCCCGAGCCCGGCGGCGGGGTGCACCGCCGGGCTCGCGGTCCGAACCAGGAACTAGGGACGCGGGATGTTGCGCAGGTTCGACCGGGCCAGCTCGACCATCTTGCCGACGCCGCCGCCCAGCACGACCTTGCTCGCCGCCAGCGCGAAACCCTTCATCTGCTGCGCGGTAATGTGCGGGGGCATCGACAGCGCGTTCGGGTCGGTGACCACGTCGACGAGTGCCGGACCCGGCGCCGCGAGGGCGTCGGCCAGCGCGGTGCGCGCCTGACCGGGATCGGTGACCCGGACGGCCGGAATGCCCGCGCCCTCGGCGATCGCGGCGTAGTCCACGCCTGCGTGGTCGGTCTCGTGGTCGGGCAGGCCTTCGACCAGCATCTCCAGTTTCACCATGCCGAGCGAGGCGTTGTTGAACAGCACGATCTTCACCGGCAGGTCGTGCAGCCGGACGGTGAGCAGTTCCCCGAGGAGCATGGCCAGACCGCCGTCGCCGGACATCGACACGACCTGCCGGTCCGGATACGCCAGCTGCGCCCCGACCGCGTGCGGCAGCGCGTTGGCCATCGTGCCGTGCAGGAACGACCCGATGACCCGCCTGCGCCCGTTGGGGGTGAGATAGCGCGCCGCCCACACGTTGCACATCCCGGTGTCCACGGTGAACACGGCGTCGTCGGCGGCCAGGTCGTCCAGCACGTCGGCGACGTACTCCGGGTGGATCGGCGTGCGGTCCCCGACGTCCTTGGTGTAGGCGTCGACCACCGTCTCCAGTGAGCGGCAGTGTTCGCGCAGCATGTCGTCGAGGAAGCGGCGGTCGGTCTTCTGTTCCACGAGCGGCAGCACGGCCCGCAGCGTCTCCCCGACGTCGCCGTGCACGCCGAGCTCGAGCGGCGTGCGCCTGCCGAGCCTGCCGGCGTCGTGGTCCACCTGCACGGTGCGTTCCAGCGGCAGGAACCCGTCGTAGGGGAAGTCGGTGCCCAACAGCACCAGCAGGTCGGCGTCCTGCGTCGCGCGATAGCACGCCCCGTAGCCGAGCAGTCCGCTCATGCCGACGTCGTAGGGGTTGTCGTACTGCACCCATTCCTTGCCACGCAACGAATGCCCGACCGGTGCGTGCACCCGCTCGGCGAGTTCCATCACCTCGCGGTGGGCGCCCGCGACACCTGCCCCGCAGAACAGCGTCACGGTCCGCGCTCGGTTCAGGGCCTCGGCCAGAGCCTCGACCTGCCCGCGGGGAGGCACGGCCACCGCGCGTTCGGTGATGAACGTGCTCCGCCCCGTGGGTCCCGCGGCGTCGTGGTGTGCGACGTCGCCCGGCATCACCAGCACCGATACCCCGCCGCCTGCGAGAGCGTGCTGGATCGCGATGCGGGGTACGCGCGGCACCTGTTCCGGCGTGCTGATCGTCTCGCAGTACCCACTGCAGTCGACGAAGAGCCGTTCGGGATGGGTCTCCTGGAAGAAGCCCGTGCCGATCTGGCTCGACGGGATGTGCGAGGCGAGCGCCAGCACGGGTGCGCCGCTGCGGTGGGCGTCGTAGAGGCCCTGCACCAGGTGCGTGTTGCCGGGCCCGCAGCTGCCGGCGCACACGGCGAGCTTTCCCGTCAGCTGCGCCTCGGCCGCCGCGGCGAACGCCCCGGCCTCCTCGTTGCGCACGTGCACCCATTCGATCCCGGCCGTGCGGCGCACCGCGTCGACGATCGGGTTCAGGCTGTCCCCGACCACCCCGTAGATGCGAGACACTCCGGCCTGTACCAGTACCTCGATGAACTGATCGGCGACCGAGGCTCTGGCCATGTCGCACTTCCCTTCCACGCATCGACTGCCGGTCCCGCTCGATTGTCGATGCGCGGCGGCCGTCCCGCGATCCGAAGCGCGTGCGGACAGATCACCGCGGCGCGCAGCGCCTCCCGGCCGGTCCGCAGTGGACAGCGCCGATCAGCGCCGGTCAGCGCCGCCGAGAAACGGGCTCCGGTCAGTCGCGCAGCGAGTCGGCGCCCAACATCGACAACGGGTGGTCGTACAACTGGGTGAGCAGCCCCGTGCAAGCGGCCATGGCCTGAACGTTTCGCCCGAATTGCGTCATCACGACCAGATCTTTTCCTGGCAGAACGGTGTTGGCGGCGAATTCGTCGAGCACCGTGTCGAGATATTCGGGCGCTTCGGTGATCGCCTGGCCACCCAGCACGACCAGTTCGGGATTCACCAGATCGCGGGTCATCGCGATCGCGCGCCCGAGCGCTCTCGCCCGCTCGGCGAGGATCTCCGCGGCCGCGGGGTCGGACTCGGCGGCCTCCACGAGGTCGCGCAGCTCGGTGCCGCCGGTGACTCCGGCCTTCCTGGCACGTTCGACGACGGCCCGCTCGGCGACGGTCGCCTCGAGGCAGCCGGTGCGGCCGCAGTCGCAGACCACGTCGCTGCCGATCGGCAGGTGCGCGATGCTGCCCGACTGCCCGGGCCCGCGGTGCAGGACACCGTCGACCGCGATCGCGACACCCACCATCTCGCGGGCGTAGAAGTACAGCGAGCTCGACGCCCGCCCGGACACGCCGAACAGCAGCTCGGCGGTCGCCATGGCGGGCACGTGCCCGTCCAGGTGCACCGGCAGACCGGTCACCTCCTCGAGCAGCGCCTTGGCCGGCACACCGTGCCATCCCAGCGGTCCGTGCTCGAGCAACCCGTGCTCGGCCTCCACCTGACCACCGATGGCCAGCCCGACGCCGATGATGCGGCGCTGCGGCCACTCGGCGAGAAACGTGCTCACCTCGTCGCCGATCGCGCGCAGCACGTCCTCGGCCGAGCCTTTCGGCGTGGGGATCCGTTCGCTGCCGAGCAGCTCGCCGGACAGGTTGGTCAGTCCGTAGGTGGTGGTCACGATCCCGATGTGCACACCGCAGGCGGCGATGACGTCGTCGTTGAGCCGCACCGGCACCGTGGGCCTGCCGATCCCTCCCCCGGTGGCGTTCTCCGGGGCCTCACGCAGGAGGTCGAGGTCGGTGAGGGTGGCGACCTGCCTGCTCACCGTCGGCATGCTCAGCCCCGTCAGCCGCGCGATCTCCGCCCGCGACAGCGGACCGTCGGTCCGTGCCGCGGCGAGCACCGCCGCGGCGTTCGACTCCCTGACTCCGCCCGCACCCGGGACGTCCCGGACCGACGCCGGTAGCTGCCTACCCACTCGCATGCCTCACTTTCGTCTCGCCCGGAACACTACGACGCCGCCGACCATCTCACCCGACTTCCCACGGCCCGGAACAGGCAGGGGTTTCTTTTCTCGTCGTTAAAAATCTTCTTTTCACCTAGTTAGCAAGAATGTGTGTTCGGCCACGACCCCGGAATGCGAGTCCCGGTGGACCGGCGGCGGAATACTGTGTCACGATCGAGGGCCGTGACCGGCGCGTGTTTTCTCGCTGATCTCGCGGCGGCCACACCCGAAACCGCACATTTCCGGGAACCGTCATTCTCCGCCTGGAGTCTTCGACCCTTCGAACACCCTGATTGACCCTTTGATTGACCCCTGATTGACCCCTTGATTGACCGAGGTCGGCATGCAAACACTTCTGTTGTTCGGTCTGGCCGGATTCCTGGCCCAAATGGTCGACGGATCGCTCGGTATGGCCTTCGGCGTCACCGCGACGACGACGCTCCTGGCTGCGGGCACCGCACCCGCGGTGGCGTCCGCGGCGGTGCACCTCGCCGAGGTGGGCACGTCCCTGGCGTCCGGTCTGTCCCACTGGAAGATGCGCAACGTCGACTGGCGCGTCGTCGGCACCCTCGCGTTGCCCGGCGCGGTCGGCGCCGTCCTCGGGGCCTACGTCCTCACGTCGCTGGCGACCTCGTCAGCCGAGGTGTGGATCTCCACCATCCTGCTGCTGCTCGGGCTGTACGTGCTGATCCGCTTCGCGTTCCTCACCCTCGGCAGCCTCATCACGGCCAAGCGGCCCGGCGCTCGGTTCCTGGCACCCCTGGGGGTGGTCGCCGGTTTCGTCGACGCCAGCGGCGGTGGTGGCTGGGGTCCCGTGGCCACCACGACCCTGCTGTCGTCGGGCCGGCTCGAACCGCGCAAGGTCGTCGGCTCGGTCGACACCTCGGAGTTCATCGTGGCCCTGGCCGCCAGCGCGGGCTTCCTCGTGGCCCTGTCCCACGAGGACGGGATGAACTACACGGTCGTCGCGGGGCTGATGATCGGCGGGATCATCGCCGCGCCCTTCGCCGCGTGGCTCGTGCGGAAGCTGCCGCCGCGGCTCCTCGGTGCCGCCGCGGGCGGGCTGATCGTGTTCACCAACACCCGAACGCTGCTGTCGTCCTTCGACGCCTCGTCCGGCCTGACCGTCGCCGTGCTGGCCGCGGTGGTCGTGCTGTGGGCCGTCGCCCTCACCGCAGCGGTGCGCTCGATCCGCGAGGAACGCCGCATCAACCGGCTGGCAGGCGAGACCGACGGCGAGCACGAGGCCGAGCCGGCACAGCACGCCTGAGCCGCCCACCGTCGACGCCGAAGGGCCCGGGGACCCGGTTGCTGCCGGGGTCCCCGGGCCCTTCGCATACGGTTCGTCAGGCGAGCGTCCGCTCGATCGCCTCGATGATCGCGGGCCGAAGCTGCTCCGGGCTGATCACCGCGTCGACCGAGCCGACCTGCACCGCGCGCTGAATGCTGTGGATGCCGTCGAACTCCGCGGCCACCTCGCCGAGCTTCTCCGAGCGCACCTCCGCCCGGACGTCGGCCAACGCGGCACTCGAGGCCGCACGCTCGGCCCCGTCGGCCTCGTCCACCCGCCGCTGCGCCTCCTGCACCCGCGGGTCGGCGGCGGTCCGGGCGTTGACGTCACCGGAGAACACCACCGCCGCGGCCGGGGCTCCGCCGAGCACCGACGCGTACGACCCCTCGACGGCCAGCACCGTCATGTTCGGGTTCAACGCCTTCGAGAACACCACGAACGCGCCGCCGTGGTAGCGCGAGATCACGCAGAACACGATCGGTCCGTCGAAGTTGACGATCGCGCGGCCGATCTCGGCGCCGTACTCCAGCTGGAGCTTGCGCATCGACTCGGGCGAACCGTCGAACCCGGACAGATTGGCCAGCACGACGAGCGGGCGGTTGCCACTCGTGGCGTTGATGGCCCTGGCCGCCTTCTTCGACGACCGCGGGAACAACGTTCCCGCCGTGTAGGTGTCGGGACCGTCGGTCGGCGGGAACCCGCGCCGCGGCACCGGCCGCGACTCGATCCCCAGCAGGCACACCGGCCTGCCGCCGAGATGCACGTCCTGCACGACCGCGGTCTCCGCGTCGGCCATCCCCGCCCAGCGTTCGAGCACCGGGTGGTCCTGATCGGACAGTGCGCGCATCACGGTGCGGATGTCGAACGGCTTCTTCCGGTCGGGGTTGGCCTCGGCCGAGAAGATCTCGCCCACGGTGGTGAACTCGCTGCCGGCGACGTGGTGCGGGAACCCGGTGACGTCCCGGTCGACGGGGTCGGCGGTGTCGGCCACCCGCGGGCCCGACTCGCCCGGCACCACGTAGGTGTGGTCGTAGTGCGCCATGAGCACGTCCCTGGCACCGGCGAGGTCGGCGGCCCAGTACTGCGCCTGTCCGTTCGGCCCCATCACGCGGTCGTATCCGCCGATGCCGAAGTTGTCCTCGGCCGAGACGCCGCCGGAGAAGTCCAGCGACTGCTTGCCGGTCAGCACCATCGCCGAATCCGGTGTCATCACCAGGATTCCCTTGGTGTGCATGAGCATCGTGGCCTCGGCGTTCCAGTACGGCTGGGCGCCGACGGTGATGCCCGCGACCACGATGTTGATCTCACGGCCGGCCTGCGTGAACTCGACGATGCGCTTGAGTGCCGCGGCGACCCAGTCCATGTTCTCGGTGCCCGAGTCCATGGCGATCCGTGCGCCCGCGGACAGCGCGAACCACTCGACGGGCACGTCCATCCGCTCGGCCAGATCCAGTGCGGCGATCACCCGTGCACACTCCGGTTCGGACAGTGAGCCCAACGACTTCGTGGGATCGCCGAGGAGCACGACCCGCGTGACGCCCTCGGGGTAACGCACCGTCGGCGTGGTCACCACGCCCACCACGATGCCCGCGGTGTTGCCGCCCCGGGGGCGGTCGACGGGGACCAGCGCGCCGTCGGCGTCGAGGTCGTACTCGGTGAAACTGCCCTCGCCACCGGCGAGCATGCCGGTCAGCTCGTACGGGTAGGCCGCCCCGCGCCTGCGGGCGCGCAGCACCTTCTGCCCGTAGTCGTCGAGCGGGCGGATCTCCTCCGACGGCGGCGCCGTCACCGAGACCCGCACGCCGGAGCCGACGTCGGCCGAGATGCGCACCGCGATGTCAGTGAGCTCGCCGGTCTCCTCGTCCGGCCTGCGCCCGACGAGCAGGACCTCCTCCAGACCGGCCCCGAACGTGGTCGGCAGCACGCGGCGGGCGATCGACTGCAACTCGTCGACGGTCAACCGGTTCGGCGGCCACACGTACAGCAGGACGCGGTTGGTGTCGAGGCGCTTCTTCACGGGCCTGCGCGCCTGCTCGGCGCGGATGGCCGCGACACACGCCTCGAGGGTGTTCTCGACGTCCGGCAGCGCCAGGATGCGGCCGGTCTCGTCGTCCTTCAACGGCGTCAGGTCACGCACCTGCGCCATGGCCAGCAGCCGCTCGTCGGCGGTGTTCTCGGTGGCCACGCAGCGGTAGAGGTAGACCTCCTCGTCGGCGGAGGGAAGCCGCGTGAGGTCGAAATTGCGCCACCGCGCGAGCTGCAGCCGCTGCGCGATCATCGGGTGCAGTCCCCGGATCAGGCGGTCCTCGGTGAGGGCTCCCCCGTCCGCGGTGAACGTGAAGTGGTGGTGCATCGCCGAGCCGCTGCGGCCGGCGACGCTCGCGGTCACCCGCACGGTGCGCTCCGGCAACGACGAGCTGCGCAACAACTGTCCGAGCCGTTCGGCCATGGCATCGGCGTCGGCGGGCTGGTCCGGCCACGTCACGTAGACGTCGGCGACGAGGTCGGCCGCGGCCTCGTCGCCGGCCACGGCGGTCAGTGCGCCGAGCGCGTCACCGAGCCGCGCGATGTCGGAGGCGGTACTGACCAGCCGGTAGGTCCCGCCGTCCGGAACGTACTCGGCCGTGGCGCAGTCGAATCCGTCGCGCCGCTCGCTGCGGAAGCCGTGCAGCCGCCGCGGGTGGTAGTACCGCTTGGCGAGCACCTCGAGCATCGGCCGATGGTCGGCGCCCGGCCTGCCGATCCGCTGTGCCAGCACCCGCACGAGCGGCTCGGGTGTGGCCACCATCGCTGCGATCCGCTCCTCGCGGTCCTGCGCGTCCGGGTGCTCGTCGAGATAGCGCAGATGCTTGCGTACCGCGGTGTAGCTCTCGGCGCGGTTCCTGCGGAACATCGGCTGCCCGAACCAGCGGAATACGAGCGTGCGCGCCAGATCGGTGACGACAGGGAAACGCAGCTGGGTGGCCATGACCAGGTGTTCCAGCGCCTCGCCGACGGTGAGCTGGACCGACGTCGGCGGTGCGGGCTCGGTGAGCCACTGCTGCAGCACGGTCGTCACGACGCTCGCGTCGGCCGCGAGTCGCTGCTGGGCCACGAAGATCCGGAACACCGCCTGCTCGAGCTGCGGAGTCCGGTCGAGGTCGGTGATGCCGTAGTGGCCCAGTACGCGCCGGAGCCGCTCGAGGAATCCCTCCGACAGCCCGGCCCGTTCGGTGTCGAGGCTCTGCAGGTAGGTGTGGAAGTACTCCCGCGCGCTGTGCACCGCCGTGCCGCCGGTCTCGTCGCCGTCGGCCTCGCCGGGCCGGTTGCGGGTCAGCTCGCACAGGTCGGCGAACACCCGCACGAGACCGACCTCGGCCTCCAGCGGACGGTGGCCGTCGGCCACGAGCTGGTCGCGTGCCTTCAGATAGGCCGACGTCGTCCGTCCTTCGCCCTCCGGCCCGACGTCGAAACCGAGCAGCCGCCAGCGCAACTGGTCCAGACCGCAGGCGACGCGTTCGGCGGCGGGCTGTTCGGGCGGGGGCGACGGCAGTTCGAGGTCGACCGCGGGGCCGGATTCGGAGCCTCCCGCGGCGTCCGCGTCATCGCCGATCGGTTCGAGACGCAGCAGGGGCGCGCCTGCCTCCACCTGGCTGCCGACGGCGACCGGCCTGGCCACGAGCCTTCCCCGGAACGGGGCTCGCAGCACGGTCTCCATCTTCATGCTCTCGAGCACCAGCACCGGCGCGCCGGATTCGACCTCGTCGCCGATCTCGAGCGGCGTGGCCACGACGAGTGCGGGCGCGGGCGAGCGCACGACGCCACCCTCGTCCCTGCTCACGCGGTGCGTCACACCGTCGACCTCGACCAGGTGCACCGGGCCGTGGGTTCCGGTCACGAGGCGGTACCGCCGCCCGTGCACGGTGAGCTGGCCGCTGCTCTCGTCGAACCGGTCGAGCTCGGCATCGAACGGCGGCGCCGTGCCCGCGCCGTCGATGGCGATGCGGAACCGTCCCGGTCCGGTGCGGGACACCGCCACGCGGTAGCCGGCACCGCGCAGCTTCAGGTCGACCTGCGCCGAGATGTCGGCGCCCTGCAGGCGCACCTGCGGCCGCCCGCCGTGGGCGGTCGTCAGAAGCCGCTGCTGCTCGGCCTGTTCCCCTTCCTCGTAGGCCTCGATGGCCGCCGCGGCCAGCGCGATGCCCGCGTGCCGGTGCGAGGCGAGCCTGCCCTCGGCGCGGACCCGGTCGATCCAGCCGGTGTCGGCGGTGCCGTCGATCACCTCGGGTGCGTCGAGCAGGTCGAGCAGGAAGCTCTTGTTGGTCGCGCCGCCCTCGATCAGCACGGTCGTGTCGCGCACCGCGCGGCGCAGGCGGGCGAGAGCCTCGTCCCGCGTGCGCCCGTAGGCGATGATCTTCGCGATCATGGAGTCGAAGTCGGCGGGAATCTCGTCGCCCGTGCCCACCCCCGTGTCGACCCGCACGCCGGGTCCGCTCGGGAGGCTCAGCAACGCGATGCGTCCCGGTGCGGGAGCGAAGTCGCGGTCGGGGTCCTCGGCGTTGAGCCTGGCCTCCACGGCGTGACCGGACTCCTCGGGCCGCTCACCGGTCAGCGCGCCGCCCTCTGCGACGTGCAGCTGCGCCTTGACGAGGTCGAACGCGGTCGTGGCCTCGGTGATCGGGTGTTCGACCTGCAGCCGGGTGTTGACCTCGAGGAACGCCAGCAGCCGCTCGCCGGGGTGGTAGAGGAACTCGACCGTCGCGGCGCCGCGGTAGCCCACGGCCGAGGCCAGACGTTCCGCCGACGCCTTGAGCTCGGCCACCTGCTCGGCGTCGAGCCGCACCGACGAGGACTCCTCGATGACCTTCTGGTTGCGCCGCTGGACGGAACAGTCCCGGACGCCGAGCGCCCACGCGGTGCCCTGTCCGTCGGCGATGACCTGCACCTCGACGTGCCGCGCACCCGTGACGAGCCGCTCCAGGAACACCACGCCGCTGCCGAACGCGCGCTCGGCCTCCGAGCTGGTCCGTTCGTAGGCATCCGCCAACTCGTCGGAGGTCCGGACCACCCGGATGCCGCGTCCCCCGCCACCTGCGGTCGCCTTGAGCATCAACGGGTAGCCGATGTCCTCGGCGGCCTCGAGCGCGCCGTCGAGACTGTCGACCGAGCCACGGCTCCAGGGGGCGACGGGAACGCCGACCTCCTCGGCGATGAGCTTCGCGCCGATCTTGTCGCCGAGTTTGCGCATCGCCTCGGCCGACGGGCCGACGAACGCCACGCCGAGCCGGTCGCACAGCTCCGCGAACGCCGGATCCTCCGCGACGAATCCCCAACCGACCCACGCGGCGTCCGCGCCGGACTCGACCAGCGCCCGCTCGAGAACCTCCAGGTCCAGATAGGGACGGTCGGCCGCGGCACCGAGGCGATAGGCGCGGTCGGCCTCGCGCACGAACGTGGCGCTGCGGTCCACGTCGGTGTGGAAGGCGATCGTCTCGCGGCCTCCGCCGTCCTCGGCGTTGAGCTCGCGAACGGCGCGGATCAGCCGCATCGCGGCCTCACCCCGGTTGACGATGGCGATGCGGGTGAACAAGCTCGGCAAACCTCACAACCTGCTTCTCGCGTCCGGTAATCGCGGTGACGAGAGCGGACGCGCCGGGTTCGCGGCACACGTCCGCCCGCACACCCCACCTTCCCCGGAGGACGGGGGACATCGGAATGATCGCACCCGCCACGTCGCGCCGGGGCCGTTTGTAGGAACCCCCCAAAATCGGCGACACCGCGCCCGGGCCGATCCGCAACCGCAACGGGATGTTCATCGGGGACGCGCGCGGGTTCACGGTGGATTCGCCCGGCGGACCGGGACCCCCCCCGGCACGCCACGCGGCGACCCGGGCTCAGGACACGATGCCGTGTTTGGCCAGGTGGGCGACGAGCAGTTCGCCGATGTGCTCGATGTGCGCCACCATCGCCGCGCGCGCCGCGTCGGCGTCCCGGGCGGCGAATGCGGACAGCACGGCCCCGTGGTCGTGCACCGACGCCGACGGCCACCCTTCGATGGTGCCGAAGAAGCGCAGCGGCACGTAGTTGACCGTGAGGTTCAGCAGCGATGCCATCCGCATGGACCCGGAGGCCTTGTTGACGGTGCGGTGGATCTCGTGGTTCAGCCGGTCGACGAGTTCGGTGTCTCCGGCTCCTTCGGCCTCGACGAGCTCGGACTGCACCGCCTCCAGCCGCGCGATCTCGGCGCCGTCGAGGTGCGTGGCCGCGCGCGCGGCCAGTTCGCCTGCGATGTAGGCCTGGACGTGGAACAGGTCGCGCACGTCGCGCGCGGTGAGGGCCACGACGCGGTATCCGCGCCGCGGCTCCCACCGCACGGAGCCTTCGCTGTGCAGGATCATCAGCGCCTCACGCACCGGGGTCTGGCTCACGCCGAGCTGTGCGGCCAGATGCTCGGTGCGCACGAACTCCCCCGGAGGGAACTCGCCGACCATGATGCCTTCGCGAACGTAGGCGGCGACCCGTTCGCTGAGCTGTTGCTTCTCGCCGAACGGTCCACCCCGCGCCGCGCCCGCGCGCCGGCGCGGCGCCTGACCCGCGTTCTCGCTCACCCGGCGATTCTAGGCATCGCCACCGGACGTCCCGGCGTTCGCCGCTCCGGGCCGGCGTGCGCGTGCCGCCTCGGCCGCCCCTCGCGTCGCGTCCCCGGACGTGGCCGCACGGCCGGCGAGTTCGCGGTACGTCAGCGGCGCCCGTTCGAACCGGCCCTCGTGCGCCGCGATGGCGTCCCGTTTCGTCGACAGCTCCGGGTACTTCTCCGCCAGGCGTTGCCGGTTCTCCAACGTCCGCCGCCACGCGGCGACGTACTCGCGATCGCCGCGCCCGGTGCCCTCCCACGACGTGGGCGCCTCGTCGGGGCCCGCCGGTGGTCGCGCCGACCCGGTGAGCGCCACCGAGCCGGGCAGCCGGTGCACGGTGTCCCCGCATGCGGGACAGTCCGGGTCGGCCGAACGCCAGCTCGGCTGGAGTCGTTCGAACCGCGCGCCACATCCGCATCGGTAGTCGAACAGGGGCATCATCGCCTCCTTTTCCCGTTCTCCGCGCGGGTCACGTGTAGTAGTTGCCGGGCCCGGTCCTGAGCTCGGCCATCTGGTCGGCGGCGTGGCCGAACACGATCGTGGCGCCGGTCTGCTCCTCGATCGCGCGGATCTTCTCGACCGACGCGAACCAGGCGACGGTGTCGTAGACGATGCCCGCGGCGATGGGCGGCGGCCCGTAGCTCTCCCGCAGATACAGCGAGTCCGAGGTGAACAGCATGGGACCGCTGTCGGCCAGATCGACCTTCAGCGACAGCGTGCCCCAGGTGTGCCCCGGCGTGCGCAGCAGCGTGATGCCCGGCAGCAGCTCGGTGTCCTCGGCGATCGTGTCCAGCTCGAGTCCGTCGTAGTCGGACTTGATGTGCGCGCCCTTGTTGTAGCCGTCGAAGCTCAGCGCACCGTCCTTCTCGGCCTGGTCGACCACGATCCGCGTCCCGGTGTCCTGCCACATCTTGGCGTTCGCGGCGTGGTCCATGTGCAGGTGCGACAGCAGCAGGTAGTCGATGTGCCCGGTTCGAGGTCGAGCTGTTCGAGCCGCGAATCCAGCCACATGTCGTCGGTCACCTCGTCCACCGGGAAGTACTGGTCCAGGCCGGTCGGACCCCACCGTTGTTCCCAGTCCCGCGGGACACCGGCGTCCCACAGCAGCTTCGTACCGTCGGGGTGTTCGATGTAGACCACGTGCGTCGGTACGGGCACCCAGTCCTTCTGCCTGCCGGGGTTGCTGCGCGTCGCCATTCGCTGCGGATCGATGAGCAGCCACGTCAGGTCTGCGTGCATCGTGCCGGTCGGCAGAATCGTCACCTTGATCTTGTCGGCGTCGGTCGCCATCGCTGTCCTCCACTGTCATGCGGGTTTCCCGCACCCGGACGCGGCACGGTGGCCGTCTCCGGGAGCAGACACGTCGTCGGGTCGTGCTCGGTTCAGGGAGTTGGTTCGGGGAGTTCGGTTCAGGGGGTTGGTTCAGGGGTTGGCTCAGGGGGCCACCGCCTGCGCGCTGCGGCCGCCGGTCACGTGGGCTCGCACCACGGACGTGTCCGCGGCGACGCCCGTTCGTCGCGCACCACCTCGATTCCACCGGGAGTCCGGGACTGTGTTGTCGTCGTGCCCCGTGGGACGTTGTCGTCGTGCACCGTGGGAGCACGGCTGTCGCGTGAACCCATACCGATCCTCGGTACCCGATCGGCGAGCCGGACGGAATCGGTGGTCCACCGTTCGGCGGACCACGCGCGGGCGGACGCCCGCATCGCGTACGGCGAAGACAACACGAACGGGCAAGACAGCGCGAAACGGCGAAGAGCGACAACGGCAACGCGAACCTGCTTGCCGGATTCTATAGAATACATGCATTATGGGATCCTGCCCGGCCATCGATCACCGGAGATCAGCGTGGCTTCGTCCGCGCCGGTCCCCTGCGGCGGCGAGCAGCACCACCCGAGACCGCGAGCGAGGAACCGAACGTGGCACTGCAGGATCACCTCGACGGCTGGACCCCCGACCCCGTGCAGGACACGGGGGTGATCGCCGCCGAACCCGTCGCAGCCCTGGCGGCCGTACTCGACCTGCCACCCACCACGCCCTCCGACACCGACCGACTTCCCCCACTCTGGCACTGGCTGCAGCTGCTCGAATGGCCCGCGCGCGGCGAACTCGGCCCCGACGGCCACCCCGCACACGGCCGGTTCCTGCCGCCCATCCCCGACCGCAGGCGCATGTTCGCCGGAGGGCGCGTGCGTTTCGACGGCGCCCTGGAGATCGGCGCCCCGGTGCGGCGCACCTCCGAGGTCACCGACTGCACGGTCAAGACGGGTACCAGCGGTGAGCTCGCGTTCGTGACCGTCCGCAGCACCTGGAGCCAGCACGGCATCGACCGCGTCGTCGAGGACATCGACTACGTCTACCGGTCCGGCGACGACACCACCTCCGCACAGACCCGCCGACACGCCCCCGTACCCACCGAACCCCCGTCCGACGAATCCCTGCCCGACGAGCCCGGGACCGACCCGGCGTGGCGGCTCGTGCCCGACACCTCTCCGGTCACGTTGTTCCGGTTCAGCGCGTTGACCGCCAACTCCCACCGGATCCACTACGACCAGGCCTATGCGCGCGACGTGGAGGGCTATCCCGACCTCGTCGTGCACGGACCACTGCTCGTGCTGTTCATGACCGAGACCGCCCGCCGCGCCGACCCCCGACCGGTCACCGGAGTCACCTTCCGGCTCCGGCGCCCGGTGTTCAGCGGCATGCCCGTCGTCGTCCGCGGAGGCCCGGCAACGGGCACCGCCGACACGGCTGCGATGACCGTGGCGAGCGCCGCCGACGAGCGGCATGCGGTCGCCGACGTCCACTTCGCCCACTGACCCCCGTCCCCACGATCCGCACCCAGGAGCGATGAGCATGACCGACACGGTGCTCGACCCCGAGGAACAGGCCATTGTGGACACCGTGCGTGATTTCGTGGACCGGGACGTTCGGCCCGTGGCGCGCGATCTCGAGCACGAGAACACCTACCCCGAGACGCTCATCGAGGGGATGAAACGGCTCGGCATCTTCGGACTGGCGATCCCCGAGCCCTACGGCGAGGTCCGGGTCTCCACCCCGTGCTACGCCCTCGTGACCGAGGAACTCGCGCGGGGCTGGATGAGTCTGGCCGGGGCCATGGGCGGGCACACCGTCGTGGCCAAGCTCATCACCGACTACGGCACCGACGAGCAGAAACAGCGGTACCTGCCGCGCCTGGCCACCGGGCAACTACGCGCCACGATGGCGCTGACCGAGCCGGGCGGCGGGTCGGACCTGCAGAACCTGCGCACGGTCGCCACCCCCGTGCGCGGCAGCGGTGACAGCGGTGACGGCGGTGAGAGCCGCGGCGGCGCGCCCGGCGGCTACGTCCTCAACGGATCGAAGACCTGGATCACCAACGCCCGCCGGGCCGGACTGGTGGCCGTGCTGTGCAAGACCGACCCCGCCGCCGACCCGCCGCACCGGGGCATCAGCGTGCTGCTCGTGGAGAAGGGCCCCGGCTTCACGGTCTCGCGGGACCTGCCGAAGCTCGGCTACAAGGGCGTCGAGAGCTGCGAGCTGTCGTTCGACGACTGCCGGGTGCCCGCCGACGCGCTCCTCGGCGGGGTCGAGGGCCGGGGTTTCAGCCAGATGATGCGTGGACTGGAGATCGGCCGTATCCAGGTGGCTGCCCGCGCGACCGGCGTGGCCCGCGCCGCGTTCGACGACGCACTGCGGTACGCCCAGGAGCGCGAGTCGTTCGGCGTGCCGATCTGGAAACACCAGTCCGTGGGCAACCACCTGGCCGACATGGGCACGAAACTCACCGCCGCACGGCAGCTGCTGCTGCACGCCGCCCGCCGCTACGACTCCGGGCAACGCTCGGACATGGAGGCCGGCATGGCCAAGCTGTTCTGCTCGGAGACGGCCATGGAGGTCGCGCTCGCCGCCGTTCGGGTGCACGGCGGGTACGGCTACTCCACCGAGTTCGATGTCGAACGCTATTTCCGCGACGCCCCGCTGATGATCGTCGGCGAGGGCACCAACGAGATCCAGAAGGGCGTCATCGCGCGCCAGCTGGTGACCCGCGGGGGCCTGTGATCCGCCTCGACGCCGTGGTGGACGCGGCTCAGCGCGGCGCCATGCGGATCGCGCCGTCGAGGCGGATCGTCTCGCCGTTGAGCATCGGGTTCTCCACGATGTGCCGGGCCAACGAGCCGTACTCGCTCGGGTCACCGAGCCGCGACGGGTGCGGCACCTGCGCGCCCAGTGAGGCGACGGCGTCCTCCGGAAGGCCGGCGAACAGCGGCGTCTGGAACAGGCCGGGGGCGATCGTGACCACGCGGATCTTCAGGCTGGCCAGGTCGCGGGCGATGGGCAGTGTCATGCCGACGATGCCGCCCTTCGACGCCGAGTAGGCGGCCTGGCCGATCTGACCGTCGAACGCGGCCACCGATGCGGTGTTGATGATGACGCCGCGCTCCTCGCCGACCTCCTCGGCCTGCTGCATGCGCTCAGCGGCGAGGCGGATGACGTTGAACGTGCCGATCAGGTTGACGTTCAGCACCTTGGTGAAGTCGGCGAGCGGGAACGCGCCCTTCTTCGACACCGTCTTGATCGCGTTGCCGATGCCCGCACAGTTGACCGTGATGCGCAACGGGCCGAGTCGGCCGGCCGCGTCCAGGGCCGCGGTGACGTCCTCCTCGCTGGTCACATCGCCAGGCGCGAACACGGCGCGGTCACCGAGTTCGTCGGCCACCGCCGCACCGTCCGACGACGGCAGGTCGAGGATGACGACCTTCGCGCCCTGGCCGTGCAGTTCGCGCACGGTGGCCAGGCCGAGACCCGACGCGCCACCGGTCACCAGTGCGACCGAGCCTGCGATGTCCATGTGTGCACACTCCTTCGTGTCAGACGCCTTCGAGTGGGGAGCCCCGGGCGATCCCGCGTCCGGTGTCCGGGGCGGAAGCCGTGGCGGGCTCAGTTCACCAGACCGGCCAGCCTGGCGCGGATCAGTTCGTCGGCCTCGTCGGCGATGCGCCGGACGAGCTCGGCGACGGTCGGAACGTCGTGGATGAGGCCCTGCACCATGCCCGCCGACCAGATGCCGCCGTCGATGTCGCCTTCCTCGAGCACCTTCGTGCGGCCACGGTTACCCGCCACGAGGTCCCGGACGTCCTCGAACCCGCCGCCTCCGTCCAGAATGGACACGACCTCACGGCTGACCGTGTTGCTCGCGACGCGCGCGGTGTTGCGCAGTGGCCGGAAGATCAGCTCGGTGTCCCGCTCGGTCGCCTCGACCATGCGCCGCTTGACGTTCTCGTGCACGGGCGCCTCCTGGGTGGCGACGAACCGCGTGCCCATGTTGATGCCGTCGGCGCCGAGAGCGAGCGCCGCCACGAGACCGCGGGCGTCGCCGAAGCCGCCCGAGGCGATCATCGGGATGTCGATCCTCTCCGCCGCGGCCGGGATCAGCACCAGGCCCGGGATGTCGTCCTCACCGGGATGCCCCGCGCACTCGAAGCCGTCGATCGAGATGCCGTCGACGCCCAGCTCCTGCGCCTTCACCGCGTGCCGGACGCTCGTGCACTTGTGCAACACCTTGACCCCGCCGCCCTGGAACGTCGGCAGGTGTTCGGCCGGGTTGAACCCGGCGGTCTCCACCACCGGGACGCCGGACTCGACGATCACGTCCCGGTACTCCGCGTACGGTGGCGGGTTGATCGACGGCAGGATCGTGAGGTTCACACCGAACGGTTTGTCGGTCATCTCCCGGCACCGCGCGATCTCCTTGGCGAGGTCCTCCGGGGTGGGCTGGGTCAGCGCGGTGAGGAAACCGAGTGCGCCGGCGTTGGCGACCGCCGCGACGAGTTCCGCCCTGCCGACCCACTGCATGCCGCCCTGCACGATGGGGTGCTCGACACCGAACACGTCGCAGAATCGCGTGCGCACCATGGCGTTTCCTTTCCCAGGACGGGTGTGGCCGACGCGCCGCGCCACCCGGCACCGCGCCGCCGCGTGATCCGACCGACGTGCGATCCGACCGGTCACCGGAGGACACCGACCGAGGCAAGCGCCCGCTTACCGCGCAGCGTAACGCCCGATCCGCCGACCCGTCCGTGACCTACATCTCCCCCGCACGGACGCCACACCCTCGATCGTCGACACGGCAGGCCTGTCCGCGTCCCGCAGCGGCCTGCGCCGCGCTAGCGTGGCAGCCGCACCGACACCCGCACCGACACCCCCAACGGACAACGTTCCCCCACAGCCGCTCCCGCACCGACAACCGCAATCGACTCGCTACCGACCGACGGACATCGAGGTGACCGACACGTGCCTGGACCACTCAGCGGCCTGAAAGTCGTGGAACTGCCCGCCATCGGCCCGGTGCCGCACGCGGGCATGATCCTGGCCGACCTCGGCGCCGACGTGGTGCGGGTCGAACGCCCGTCGGGTGCACTGGACATCCAGAACGGCAAGACCGACCACCTGATGCGCGGCAAGCGGTCCGTCTCGGCCGACCTCAAGTCGGAGGAGGGCACGCGGTTCGTCCTCGACCTGGCCGCCAAGGCCGACGTGGTCCTCGAAGGGTTCCGGCCCGGAGTCGCCGAACGGCTGGGCGTGGGCCCGGCCGACTGCGAGAACGTCAATCCCCGCCTCGTCTACGGCCGCATGACCGGCTGGGGTCAGGACGGCCCGCTGGCCGCACGCGCGGGCCACGACATCAACTACATCGGGCTCACCGGCACGCTCCACGCCATGGGCAGGGCCGACACCCCTCCCGCGCCGCCGCTCAACCTGGTCGGCGACTACGGCGGCGGCTCGATGTTCCTGCTCACCGGCGTGCTGTCGGCGCTGTGGGAGCGCGAGCGTTCCGGCGCGGGGCAGGTCGTCGACGCCGCGATGGTGGACGGTGCGAGCGTGCTGGCCCAGATGATGTGGGCGCTGCGCGGGATCGGCTCGTGGTCGTCGGAACGCGCGGGCAATCTCCTCGACTCCGGCGCACCGTTCTACGACACCTACGTCTGCTCCGACGGCCGCTACGTGGCGGTCGGAGCGCTCGAACCGCAGTTCTACGCCCAGCTGCTGGAGGGGCTCGGCCTCTCCGGTGAGGACCTGCCCGACCAGAACGACCGGTCCGGATGGCCGGTGCTGCGCGCGCGGTTCACCCAGCTATTCGCCGGCCGCACCCGGGACGAGTGGGCCGCCGTGTTCGAGGACAGGGACGCCTGCGTCACGCCGGTGCTGACGTGGGACGAGGTCGCCGACCACCCGCACGTCGCGGCCAGGCAGACGTTCCTCGAGATCGACGGGGTCGTCCAGCCCGGCCCCGCTCCGCGGTTCTCCCGCACGGTGCCGGACACGCCGTCGGCTCCGCGCACGCCGGGAGGCGACAACGCGGCCGTGGCCGCCGACTGGGGCGTGTGAACCGCCCGAAACGGTCCCGGCCCGGCGCCGCGTGGACGGCCGCCGCTTGACAGGATGTCGGACATGGCCGACATCGAGATCCCCCGCAACGTCGTCCGCGGCATGGTCGCGCTGACCGTGCTGTCGGTCGCCTTCGTCGTGCTCATGTTCACCGAGCCCGACACGAACCTCGGCATGTGGATCTTCGCCGTGATCATGGTGCTGGCGGCGGTCGGCTTCTGGGCGGCGTACTTCTACCAGCGCGCGAAGACCCGCAAGGGCGAGTAGGCCCGCCGCCTGTCCTACGAAAACGTCCTGCGAACACGTCCTGCGAAGACGGAGCGGGGCCGGTCGCTCGGCTGCGACCGGCCCCGCCTTCTCGTCCGGGCCTGGCGGCGATGCCCCGCGGGACCGCCGCCTCCGGGCCGTCAGACCCCGTCGAGGATCGCCGACAGCTCCCGCTGCACCATCGGCGCCAACGTCTTCATGTACGTCTTCGTGATGTGGTTGTTGTCCATGTACACGAGGATGTTGCCGATCATCGGCGGGCACACGTCGGGCTCGCAGAAGTAGTCGCTGAAGTCGAGGAAGTGCACGCCCTGCGGCATGTCCTCGACCTGCTCGTACGGCGGGACGGGGCCGTAGACCTTGTCCCGCGGCACCGAGCACGACGGGTCGTCCACACCGTGCTTCTCGGCGCAGTCCGCGAGCGAGCGGCCGTAGCGCGGGTTGTCCCTGGCGGCGATCACCGGGATCCCGGCCTCGCTCAACGTGCGCCACTGTTCGACGTAGCCCTCGGGCGTGATCTCCTGCCGCTGCGGGTGCGCGTCACGCGAGCCGATCGTGAAGACCGCGTCCGGCTTGATCTCGAGGATCTCCTGCATGACGGTCTCGTTCCACGCCGTGCACTCGGGGTTGTTGGGCGAGTCGGTCGTCAGCGGGCATCCGCCGCGGCCCATCGAGATGATCTGCCATCCGGCCTTCTTCGCCGCGGGGCGCAGCGCCGCGTTGAACTGCTGGGAGTGCGAGTCGCCCGCGACGACGATGCGCCGCGACGGGTTGTCGGTGACCCCGTCGGTGCAGATGACGACGATCTCGTTCTTGTCCGACTTGCGGCACTCCTGCTCGGTGAAGTTGTCGAACTGCTTCGGCAACGCGGCGTACGGCGGGATCGGGTCGGCGTCGGCCGCGGCCTGCGGTCCGCCCGGCTCGAGCACCGCGGCACCGGGATGCCTCGGGTCGTCCTCCTTGGGGACGAAGTTGGCCTTCTGGACCGCCGTCAGCTGCCAGGCACCGGCCACCGCGAGCACCACGGCCAGCGTCGCCGCGCCGATGCGGTAGGAGCCCCAGTCACTGCGCACGTCGACCTTCGCGCGCCGCACCGGCTCCTCGACCAGGTGGTACGTGAGCATCGCCAGCACGAGCGAGGCGGCGATGATGGCCGCACCGCCTCGCCAGCCGACCGTGGCCTGGTCGCGCGCCATCAAGTAGAACAGCAGCACCGGCCAGTGCCACAGGTACAGCGAGAAGCTGATGTCGCCCAGATACTTCAGCGGGCGCGAGGACAGGAACCGGTCGGCGCCGAACACGGTGCCCGTCTGCCCGGCCACGAGCACGAACGCCGCGGAGAGCACGGGCCACAGGGCCACGTAGCCGGGGAACATCGTGCCGACCTGCAACACCAGACCACACGACACGAGACCGGCGACGCCGAGCCAGCCGAGCACGATCCGCAGGCCACGCGGCGCGACGATCGCGTCGATCGCCAGGCCGACCAGACCACCGAGCGCGAACTCCCACACCCGGGTCAGCGACATGAAGTAGGCGAACTGCTGGTCGGCCGCCGTCAGGTAGACCGAGTACGCCAGGGAGGCCACGAACAGCACCGACAGGAGGACCAGCAGCGAACGCCGCAGGTCCCACCGGAACCGCTTGGCCACGAACACGAAGGCGCCGATCACCAGCGGCCACACCAGATAGAACTGGCCCTGGATGGACAGCGACCAGAAGTGCTGCAGCACGCTGGCCTGGTCGTTCTGGGCGAAGTAGTCGGCCTGCTGGGCGGCCAGCTGCCAGTTCTCGAAGAACAGCGCCGAGGCCACGACCTCGCCGATCGTCTGCTCCCAGCGGCCCTCCGACAGCAGGAAGTAGGAGGCGATGACCACGCCCACCAGCACCGTCGCCATCGCGGGAAGGAGCCGTTTGATGATCCGGCCCCACGTGGGACGGAACTTGATCCGCCCCCGGGCGCTCGCCCGGTAGAGCTGGCCCGTGATGAGGAAGCCGGTGACGAAGAAGAACACGTCCACGCCACCGGACACTCTGTCCAGCCACACGTGGTAGACGACCACCAGCAGACACGCGAGGGCGCGCAGGCCCTGAAGCTCGGGGCGGAACCGGGGTTTGCCCGGTGCTGCTGATGCCGTTGCCGACACCTGCGGCGGTGCTGCCGGCGACTGCGTCACGGCGAACCTCACTCTCTTCCCTGACCGGCGCACCATCATGCCAACCCGCATTCGGGTGGTTTCCACCACTTCCTTGCACTGTGACGCAGAATTCGCCCATCCGGCTCGGATGCGGACGTCCACGCGGCCCCGCGGACACCCGGTCGGGCGGGAGAAATTGCAGGTCAGAGCACACTTCTGCACCGCGGCCGACGGCCGCACCCACAACGGCCCCCACCAGGGCCCACACGGCGGACGTCACCTCCTGCAACACCACCGCACAGGGTGTGACATCTATCACTGCCAACTCGGCGATCCCCTGGTCCACGCGGACACACGCCGTCAACATCGCGGCCCACGAGAGGCGCGATGGGGTGGTGGCGCGACGGGCCCGCCGAGTTGCGCGTCGGCTCGGATTGAGGTTGGGGTCCGTTCCCGGCGGTGGGGACGGCATTCACGGTGTGACCGGCCGCGGGCCCGGGTTCCGGTGCTGCGTTCCGGTGCTGCGTTCCGGTGCTGCGTTCCGGTGCTGCGTTCGCGTGCTGGGCTCAGGGTCCCGGTTCGACGGCCGGTGCGATGCGGCCGGCGACCTCGCCGAAGCCGATGCGTCCACCGGAGGCGCCGGGGGCCGTCGCGCCGATGACGACCTCGTCCCCGTCCTCCAGGAACGTGCTCGGACGGCCGCCGACGTCGACGGGATGCCGCCCGCCCCAGGTCACCTCGATGAGGGCACCGCGCTCGTCGGGACCGGGCCCCGAGACGGTGCCCGAGGCGTAGAGATCGCCGGTGCTGGCCGCGGCGCCGTTGACGGTCATGTGCGCCAGCATCTGCGCAGGCGACCAGTACATCTGCCGGTAGCCCGGACGCGACACGACGTGCCCGTTCCACCGGATCTCGAGGTCGATGTCCAGGCCCCAGTCCTGGGTCTCCTTCAGGTACGGCAGCACCTCGGGGTCCTGCACCGGCCCCGGCACGCGCGCGGCCTCGAGCGCCTGCAGCGGCACCACCCAGGCGGAGACGGACGTGGCGAAGCTCTTGCCCAGGTTCGGGCCGAGCGGCTGGTACTCCCACGCCTGGATGTCGCGGGCCGACCAGTCGTTGACCAGCACCGCGCCGAAGACATGCTCGGCGAACTCGTCGGTGGACACGCGCGAGCCCATCGGTGAGCCCGTGCCGACGACGAATCCCAACTCGGCCTCGATGTCCAGTCGCGTCGACGGGCCGAAGACCGGGCCGTCGTCGCTCCTGCGCTGGCCGCAGGGACGGGTGATCTCGGTGCCGGAGACGACCACCGTGCTCGAGCGCCCGTGGTAGCCGACGGGCAGGTGCTTCCAGTTCGGCAACAACGGTTCGGCGTCCGGCCGCAGGATGCGTCCGACGTTGGAGGCGTGGTGTTCGGAGGCGTAGAAGTCGACGTAGTCGGCGACCTCGAACGGCCGGTGCAGGGTCACCGACGGGAGCGCATGCACCGCGCTCGCCGGCACGTCACCGGCGACGAGCTCGGCCACGCGCCCGCGCACCTCGTCCCACCGCGCCCTGCCCTGCGCCATGAACGGGTTGAGCGAGGGCCGGGCGAACACGTCGTAGCCCAGCGTCTGCGCCAGGTCCACCACGGACTCGCCGACGCGCACGCCGACGCGGCGGCCGCCGGCGGGCGTCGAGAACACGCCGTACGGAAGGTTGTCGAGCCCGAACGGCGAGCCGTCCGGCACGGTGATGGTGGTCATGCGGTCACTCCTTCCCCACGGCACCCGCGGCACGCGCCCGCGCCGCAGACAGGCCCACGGTGAACGCGGGCACGGCCCGCGCACTCACCGGGCAGGCCCGCGCCCGGACCACGTCCACGCGTAACCGGGGTCCTCGCAGGCGCGCGCACCCTCGCCGAGTTCCAGCGGGCGGAAGGTGTCGACCATGACGGCCAGCTCGTCGAAGAACTGCGCGCCCAGGCTCTTCTCGACGGCGCCCGGCTGCGGACCGTGCGAGTGTCCGCCCGGATGCCACGAGATCGAGCCCTGCCCGATGCCCGACCCCTTGCGGGCCTCGTAGTCGCCTCCGCAGTAGAACATGATCTCGTCGGAGTCCACATTGGAGTGGTAGTACGGCACGGGCACGGCCTGCGGGTGGTAGTCCACCTTCCGCGGCACGAAGTTGCAGATGACGAAGTTGTGTCCCTCGAAGGCCTGGTGCACGGGCGGCGGCTGGTGCACGCGTCCGGTGATCGGTTCGAAGTCGTGCACGCTGAACGTGTACGGGTACAGACAACCGTCCCAGCCGACCACGTCGAACGGGTGCTGCGGGTACCCGAGCACGGTCCCGGCGATCACACCGCCGGCCCGGTGTTTGACGTACACCTCCACGTCGGTGCCCTCGCGGGTCAGCGGCGCGGACGGGCCGCGGAGGTCGCGTTCGCAGTACGGCGAGTTCTCCAG
>Ga0079224_100000043_pt1 | contig 83161 bp, 66 predicted proteins | sample Stecom2015_FD_80414 | JGI IMG/M metagenome (GOLD analysis project Ga0079224, IMG submission 80414) | Agricultural soil microbial communities from Utah to study Nitrogen management - Steer compost 2015 | ecosystem: Environmental > Terrestrial > Soil > Agricultural land | place: USA: Utah... | reverse complement strand
ATGGTAGCAGCCGCCGCCGTGACCGTGGTGTCCCGCCGGAGCAGGACGCGTTCCTGACCTTGCTGAAGCGGATGCGGATCTATCTGTCAGAGATCGGCAAGGGGTACGCCGTCGCGCGACCGATGTTGCGAGACGGCTGGCGAGTCAGCCAGGTCTTGTGGCGGTACCTGGTTGTCTCCGTCCTGCTGGTCGGGGGGTGGCGGATGTGGTGGCACGGGCTCGCCCTCCTGGAATGGCTCGTGGCGTTCTAGCCGGGAGCCTTTCGGCGCTAAGGGTCTGGCCACGCCAGACCCTTGGTGGGTGTGGACGGATGCGGCGGGGGTGGTGCCGTGACGCACACACGACATCGGTCTCCCTCGGAGAGCACGAAGCTTCCCCCGCCGGGGAGCTTCCTGCCGGAAGGAGGGCCGTCGCCATGGCCGCGACGGTCCCGACGAGTCGATGCCGCCGCGGTGGTGATGCTGGGGGCCACGGTTCCCTGGCTGGCGCTCAGCGGCGCCCTGGTCGCCACCGCCGGTGCGGTGGTGGGGTGGCTCGCGGTCGGTCGGGCCGGGCTCGGGGCGATGGTGCTGTTAGGGGGCTGGATCCTGTCCGGGATGCTGGCGCTGGCCCCCGGGGTGGAGAGCCGGATCGCCCAGCTGACCGGCTGCCGCCCACCGACGCAGCCGGAGCAGCGGCGCCTGGAAACGGTCTGGCACCGCGTGATCAGCGCGGCGGGGCTCCCGACCCACCGGTACGTGGTGTGGGTGCGGGACTCGGACCGGGTGGACGCGTTCGCGTGGGGAAACCGGATCGTGGTGGTCACCGTGGAGGCGGTGCGGCTGCTGCCTCCGGCGCAGCTGGGGGCGGTGCTCGCCCATGAACTCGGCCACCACCTCGGGGGACACGCGGTGGTGCGCTCGCTCAGCTACTGGTATTCGCTGCCGGTGCGGTGGCTGGGGCGCGGGCTGTGGCTGCTGCCGTACCGATGGATCGTGGTGCCGGTGGCGGTAGCGGTGGCCATCGCGATCACGGGTGCGGTGACATGGGATCTGGTGGTCACGGGACAGTACGGGGTGGTGGCGGTCATCGCCGGGCTGGCGGCCTCGCCGATGCTGCTGTGGTGGGCGCTCCGCGCCGCCGAACACCAGGCCGACCGGACGGCCGCCGCGCTCGGGTACGGCCCGATCCTTCGTGACCTGCTGCTCGACGGTCAGTACGGCGACCGAGACGCATCCGAAGCGGCGTCCGCGGTGCTCGGGCCGCATCCATTCCGGAATTCGCGGGCGCGCCGACTGGACCGGATCGCCCTGGCGGTGACCGGACCGCGCCCGCCGTGGACCGGATCGCCGGGCTCCCCGTCGCCGAGGTCGAAGCCGTCACTCCCCGCAGGACGGATGGCGCAGCACAACCTGGAGGCCGGTCAGGTGCGGTTGGGGACGGTGGTGCCGACCCGGTACGGAGAAATCGGCCCCACTCGAGATTTCGGCATCGACCTGGACGTGCTGCGGACCTCCCTGTTGGTGATCGGTCCACCCGGCTCTGGGAAGACCCGCAGCTTCGCGCTGCCGATCGTGGAACACCTGTCGTTGGCGGCGGCGGCCGGGCGCGCGAGTGTGGTGGTGGTGGATCCGAAGGGTGATGATTTCAACTATCCAGAGTGGTTTGACCTCACGATCGACCCGCTGACCGGTGGGGCCGGGTTCGACCTGTTCGGAGGGGTAGACGAGGCCGACATCGCGGCCGATCGGCTGGCTAGCGCCCTGCTGCCGCCGGAGGTCAGCGATGATCTGGCGTACTTCATGGACGCCTCCCGCAACGCGCTCTACCACTGTCTGGCGCCGTACCGGCAGGCTTTCGGCCGGTGGCCGAGTATCCCCGAACTGATGGCGTTGCTCCGGGGAGAGCAGCACGCCATCGACCGGGTTCGGTCGGCGCTGGCGGGGCCGGACGCCCGGCCAGCCCGGGAGATGCTGGAGCGCCGGATGACTCAGCGGACCGGGCGGACTGATCCCGCCGCGTCCATGGTGGAGCGGCTGGGGCTGCTCAACCGGCCGCGGCTGGTGCGCTTGTTCGCTCCCGACCCGACGGCGTTCCGGATGCGCGACCTCGGTCGGGCGGTACGGGTGCGGATCGTGTTGCCGGAGGCGGAGTTTCCGGACGCCTCTCGGATCCTGGCGCGACTGGTGGTGTCACAGTTCGTGCAGGCGGCATCCGCCCTTGACAGTGACCGGACCGTGTTCAAGGCACTGGTGATCGATGAAGCGGGACGGTTCGTCGACGACTATGTGGCGCGAGGGGTGCAGAAGCTGCGCTCTCACCACGCAGGGCTGGTGTTGTTGAGCCAGACCGTCAGCGATTTCCCGCCCTCGGTGCGGGCGACGGTGTTCGGGTCGGTCGGGTGCAAGGCGGTGTTCGGCGGTATCGATCCGGCTGACGCGGCTCTCTTCTCCGCCTGGTTCGGCACCACGTGGGTTCCGGAGACGACTCGGAGTCGGAGCGAATACGCCAGCACCACCGAGTCCCGGGGTGAGGTTGCCGAGGGAGTCGGGCAGGGACAAGGCACATCGGTCCGAATGGTGGAGCGCCCGGTCTGGAGCCCGTCCGACCTGATCACCGGAATCCCACCGGGGCACTGCGTGATAGCGGTCAGTCGGTCGACCGGTGAACGGAGCGGTCCGTTGCTGGTGAACCTGCGCGATTGACCGGGTCAGAAGGGCGGAGAACCTTCCGGACCGCGGGTGCGGCGGGCAGGATGGAAGGGTGGAGTTGATCGGCGATCCGGAGGTGGACCGGCTCTACACGGTGCCGCCGCGCACGTTCGTGGCCGAACGCACCGCCGCCGTCACCGCCGCGCGTCAGGCGGGTGACCGCGACCGGGCGGCGGCGCTCGGCAAGCTGCGGCGGCCGACCATCGCCGCCTGGTTGGTGAACCTGCTGGCCCTGCGGCGCCCAGAGGTGATCGCCCAGTGGATGAAGGTCGCCGAGCTGATGCGGGAGGCGCAACGAGAACTCGCCGGCGACCAGTTGCGGCGGCTGGCCGAACAACGGCGAACGGTGGTGTCGACCATGGCGGCCGAGGCGCGCGCCCTGGCGGCGGCAGCCGACCCGTCCCATGCGACCGGCCCGCTGCCGCTCGCGGAGGTGGAGGCGACGCTGATCGCGGCCCTGACCGATCCTGACCTCGCCGCCAGGATCCAGGCGGGGCGGCTGGTGCGGGCCGCCGCCCCGGAGGGGCTCGGTGAACTGCCGCCCCCACAGCTGCAAGCGATCACCGGTGGGGAGGCCGCGGAGGCGACCGGGGATGGTGATCAGCGTAAGGGCCGACGGAAGCCGGCCGCGCGGGCGTCCGAGCAGCGGGCTGCGCTGGAGACCGCGCTGGTGGAAGCCCGGGCGAGCCTGGCCGCGGCCGAGACGGACCTGGCCGCGCGGGAACGCCGACGGGACGAGGTGAAGCGGACGCTGGCGGACATCGAGGCGACGATCGCCGACCTCACCGAGCGCCGGAGTCAGACGATGTCCGAACTGGCCGCGGCCGAATCAGCCACAATGGATGGCCGTCGGGCGGTGTCGGCCGCCCGACGACGGATCGGAGAGGCGGAGGCGGCGTTGGCCGCACTCGAGTCCGGATCCGTGTGACGGTCGGACGGGCACCGGTCACGGCGAGCGGCGGGCTCGGCCGAAGCCGAACCGCCGCCCGCGCCGCCCGGCGTTACTCCTGCTCAGCCAGCGCAAACTGGACGGTGCCCTGGTCGTCGACGGTAGCGTCGAGCGCCTTGTCGCTGAGCAGCATCGCGGCGTCACTGTCCAGGAACAGCCGCGCCCCGGCGCTGTCGACGATCTGGTCACCCTCCTGCGGACTGGCCGCCACACTCAGTTGTAGCGCACCAGCCGACGCGTCAGTGGCGATCCGCAGCCCGGCACCCTCCGGTACGTCCGGCTGGGAGGTGAGCGATCGGATCGCCGCCACGGCGTTGTCGGTCACGGTAAGCATGGCGGTAGTTCTCCTTCGGTTGGGATCTTCATTGCGGATGGAACACCCGCCCGGGGTGCCTGTACCCACTGCGGCGATCAGCTACGCAACAACGGGCATGAGATCAGTCAAGGACGCGACTACGTGGCGCGTCCGTAATGCAATCTCCCCTCCGGGCACCGGGGTGCGTAGACAGCGGTACCACCCCACCTTGCCTGTCCGGCACACTCGGCGTCAACCGTGGCTCGCCGACAGATCGAGATCTTCCGGGTCGGAAATGGTCAGATCCAGCTGCTCACCCACATCCGAGCCTGCCAGGCGTGATAGGGGATTACCTCTCCGGTGTAGATCGGATAGAAGTAGGCGAAGCAGACCGCCACGAGCAGCACATATCCACCGGCGATCAGCGTGCCCAAGAACCGCCGGTCGAATCCGAACACGGTGGTACGACCGGACGGACCAGGGGTGATCAGCGCCCCCAGGACGTACCCCACCGCCAGCACCAGGAATGGTTCGGACGGGAGGGCGTAGAAGTAGAACATCACCCGTTCGGGGAAGAAGAACCAAGGGACGATTCCCGCACCGGCCGCCACCAGGATCGCTCCGGCCCGCCAGTCCCGTCGCGCGATCCCCAGCCACACCAGCACCGCGAGTACGGGCAGGAACGACCACCACAACACCGGAGTGCCCAGCAGCAGCACGGTGGAGGCGCAGTGTTCGGCGCCGCAGCCCTCCTCCGCGGCCCAGTGGAACGCGGTGGGGCGCCCCAGCAGCAGCCACTGCCAGGCGGGTGAGGCGTACGGGTGGGCACTGTCCAAACCGGCGTGGAATTCCAGCGACTGCAGGTGATAGTGGATCAGGTTCCACACCGAGCCGATCAGCTGGACCGGCCAGGAGGCGCCCCGGACATCCACCGGGCTGAACCGGTGGTACCCCTGGTCGCTGGCGAACCAGCCGCTCCAGCTGGCCAGGTAGACCACCAGCACGATCGCGCCCGAGGCGAGCAGCCCCGGGGACTCGTCCCGCAGCAGGCTGCGGATCGGGCGCGGGTGCCCGACGGAGCGGCGCACCCCCCAGTCCCACCACAGCGTCAGGGCGAGGAACGCCAGCAGGTGGAAACCGGCGCTCCACTTGACCGCCACCGCGCACCCCAGCAGCGCCGCGGCGGCGAACCGCCACCACGGCAGCGCGGTGGGTGGGCGTTCGCGGCCGGCGGTCAGCGCCGCTAGCCAGCGCCGGCGCTGCCAGTCCCGGTCCCGTAGCAGGGCGGCGAACGCCGCCACCACGAACAGCGCCAGGAAGATGTCCAGCAGGGCGCTGCGGGACGTGACCACATGGATGCCGTCCAGCGCCACCAACAGCCCGACCGCCGCGCCGAGGACCACCGAGCCGAACAGTCGCTGCGCGATCCGGGTGATCAGCAGCACGGATACGATCCCGGCCACCGCGGCCGAGATCCGCCACCCCATCGGGTTGTAGCCCAACGCCGCCTCGCCCGCGGCGATCAGCCACTTGCCGAGCGGTGGGTGGACGACGTACGCCGGACCGTCCCCGAACACCGGGGCGCCGTCCACCGGGTTCGCGCCCCCCTCGACGACCTGCCACTCCACCCCGTACCGCAGCAGCGCGTACGCATTGGGGGCGTAGTACGTTTCGTCGAAGATGATCTGTCCGGGGCGGTCCAGATGCACCAGCCGGATGATCGCGGCGATCCCGGTCACTATCAGCGTGGCCGCCCATGACCATCCGGTGGGCAGCTGCCCGACCGGGGAGAGTCGCCGCCGGATGATCTCCGGCACCCGCGGTGCCGGAGCCGGCGGGGCCGCAGCCGGCTCAGTCGCCACCCTGGTCACCGGTGCATCGTAGGCTGAGAATCTGTGGCCCGGACAGTCGGGCGGCCGCGGACCAACGGGGAGGTGGGCGTCGATGACCGGGCGCGTGGTGCTGCTGGGGGCGCCGCTGGGGAACCCCGCGGACGCCTCCGAGCGACTACGGGACATGCTCGCCTCCGCGGATGTGATAGCGGCTGAGGACACCCGACGACTGCACCGACTGGCGCGGGATCTGGGGGTGGAGATCACCGGGCGGGTGGTCTCCTACTTCGAGGGCAACGAGCAGCGGCGTACCCCCGGACTGGTGGCGGCGGCCCAAGGCGGGGCGTGCGTGGCCCTGGTGACCGACGGGGGGATGCCGAGCGTCTCCGACCCGGGGTATCGGCTGGTCACCGCCGCCCAGGCGGCGGGAGTGCCGGTGACCGCGGTGCCGGGGCCGAGCGCGGTCACCACCGCGTTGGCGGTCTCGGGCCTGCCCACCGACCGGTTCTGCTTCGAGGGGTTCCTGCCGCGGCGGCCGGCCGCTCGCCAAGCGGCGCTGGCAGCATTGGCCGACGAGCCACGCACCCTGGTGTTCTTCGAGGCCAGCCACCGGGTGGTGGACACCCTCACCGACTTGGCGGCGGTGCTGGGGGCCGACCGTCCGGCCGCGTTGTGCCGGGAGCTGACCAAGCCGTACGAGCAGGTGCGCCGGGGCACGCTCGGGGAGTTGGCGGAGGAGGCGCAGGCCGACCCACCCCGGGGCGAGATCACCCTGGTGGTGGCGGGAGCACCGGCGGACGCCCACGCTCCGGAGCCGGAGGTGCTGCGTCAGGAGGTGGCCGCGCGGATGGCCGCGGGCGCCTCCCACCGGGACGCGGTGGCGGCGGTGGCGGACCAGTACGGGGTCCGTCGGCGGGACGTTTATCAGCTGACGCTGTCGGAGTAGCCGCAGCCGTCCGGTCACAGCGCAGCGATCAGGAATCCGGCCGTGATGACGAGCGGGCCGGCGAAGCTCAACCCGATCGCCCGCCACCGAGCGGACCGCTCCGACAACCGGGTGGCGCCGCTGGCCCACGCGGTCCCCGCGCCACAGGCCAGGACGAGCAGCATCCCCAGTGACCAGCGCAGGTGCAGCCCGACCGGATCGGCGGCGTAGGCCCGGTCGCGATCTGGACTGATCATCCGGGCGGGGATCCGGCTGCCGGGGGTGTGGGCGGCCTCCCCGGCACCGCGCAGGGTGATGTCGACCGCCCGGAATTCCCCGTGCCGAGCGGTGAACACGACACACGGGTACGGAACGGTCGGCTCCTCGGTCCGGCTGGTCAGCGCCTCCTCGGTGGGGTCGGCGGCGTCGCATACGGTCACCTCGGCGGTGCCGGGTACCCCGTGCCCGAGCGCTAGCCACAGCGGTTCGGCGCTCTGCCAGGCGAAGAACGCAGCCAGCAGGCTCAGCCCGACCACCACCGGCAGGGCGAGGGCGGGCCGGCGGGTTGGTCGCCGGCGAGGGGTGGGCGGTGCCGGTAGCAGCGCTGGGGGTAAGGGCGGTACCGGCGCGGGCGAGGGCGGTGGCGCGGGTGATGGCGCCGGAGGTGAGGACGGTGCGGACGGCGCCGCGGACGGTTCCGGAGTAGCTGGTTCAGGGATCGTGCCGGTCACACTTCCATGAAACGCCCGTTACATCCGATTTGTGCGGTTCAGTCGGGGCGTGTCGCGCGGTCGAGCGGTCAGTCACTACGCTGGTCACCATGGCACACGTACTCGCCTCGGTCGCCTGGCCGTACGCTAACGGCCCGCGGCACATCGGGCATGTGTCCGGGTTCGGGGTTCCGTCCGACGTCTTCTCCCGGTACATGCGCATGGCCGGGCATGACGTGCTGATGGTGTCAGGGACCGACGAGCACGGCACCCCGATCCTGGTGCAGGCGGAGCAGGAGGGGGTGTCACCGCGGGAGCTGGCCGACCGCTACAACCGGGTGATCGTGGAGGACCTGGCCGCACTGGGCCTGACGTACGACCTGTTCACCCGCACCACCACCCGCAACCACTACGCGGTGGCGCAGGAGATGTTCACGGTCCTGCACCGCAACGGGTACATGATCGAGCAGAAGACCAAGGGCGCGATCTCGCCCTCCACCGGTCGCACCCTGCCGGACCGCTACATCGAGGGCACCTGCCCGCTCTGCGGGTACGACGGCGCGCGCGGTGACCAGTGTGACAACTGCGGCAACCAGCTCGACCCCACCGACCTGATCAATCCGCGGTCCCGGATCAACGGCGAAGTGCCGGAGTTCGTGGAGACCGAGCACTTCTTCCTGGACCTGCCGGCGCTAGCGGATGCGCTCGGGGAATGGCTGCGGAGCCGCACCGACTGGCGGCCCAACGTGCTCAAGTTCGCGCTCAACCTGCTGGACGACATGCGGCCGCGGGCGATGACCCGGGACATCGACTGGGGGGTGCCGGTGCCGCTGCCGGGGTGGCGCGACAACCCGAACAAGCGGCTGTACGTGTGGTTCGACGCCGTGATCGGCTACCTGTCCGCCTCGATCGAGTGGGCCCGCCGCAGCGGCGACCCGGAGGCCTGGCGGCGCTGGTGGTCCAATCCGGAGGCCCGGCAGTACTACTTCATGGGCAAGGACAACATCACGTTCCACGCCCAGATCTGGCCGGCGGAGCTGCTGGGCTACAACGGGGCCGGTTCCCGGGGTGGCAGCCCCGGGCAGTACGGCACCCTGCAGCTGCCTACCGAGGTGGTCTCCAGCGAGTTCCTGACCATGGAGGGGAAGAAGTTCTCCTCCTCCCGCCGGGTGGTCATCTACGTGCGGGACTTCCTGGAGCGCTACGACCCGGACGCGCTGCGGTACTTCATCGCGGTGGCCGGGCCGGAGAACACCGACGCCGACTTCACCTGGGCGGAGTTCCTGCGGCGTAACAACGACGAACTGGTGGCCGGCTGGGGCAACCTGGTCAACCGCTCGATCTCGATGGCGGCGAAGAACTTCGGCGCCGTACCCCCGATCGGGTCGGCCGGCCTGACCGAGGCCGACCAGCGGCTGCTCACCCTGACCCGGGAAGCGTTCCCGCTCATCGGGGGACTGATCGAGCGGCACCGGCAGAAGCAGGCCATCACCGAGGCGATGCGGGTGGTCGGGGAGGCGAACAAGTACCTCTCCGAGCAGGCACCGTGGAAGTTGAAGGAGACCGACCGGGAGCGGATGGGCACCATCCTGCACGTGGCGCTGCAGGTGGTGAACGACTGCAACACCCTGCTCACCCCGTTCCTCCCCCACTCTGCGCAGCGGATCCATGAGCTGCTCGGCGGCACCGGCCGCTGGTCACCGATGCCGGAGATCCGGGAAGTGGAGGACCTGGACGGCGGGCCGGGCTACCCGATCCTGACCGGGGACTACCAGACCGAGGCGCGGTGGGAGCCGGGGTCGCTGCCGGCGGGTCGTCCGCTAGCCCCGCCGAAGCCGGTGTTCCGCAAGCTTGATCCCTCTATTGTGGATGAAGAGCTCGCGCGGCTAGGGGGCTGATCTGGCCGCTGCCCCACCCACCCGCCGGCCGGTCCGTCGATGGGTGCCTCGGCTGCCACCGCGGGTGCCGCTAGCGGTGGCGGCCGGCGCCGCCGCCAGTTCGTTCACCCCGTCGCTGGTGCCCACGCCGGTGCTGGTGCAGGGAGTGGTGACAGGGTTGGCGGCGACCGCGGGGTATGCGCTCGGGGTGCTGCTGTGGTGGGCCACCGCCCCGCTGTGGCGCCGGGCGCCGGCATGGCTGCGCCACTGGGGCAGCCTGGTGGCGCTGGCGGTCGCGACCGTCACCCTGGTGGTGTCGGTCAGCCTGGCGCATGGGTGGCAGCGGGAGTTGGCCGCCTCCGTAGGGTTGGCTGACCCGCCCCCGTACGACCCGCTCACCGTGTTGGGGAGCGCGGTGGCGCTCCTGATCGGGCTGGTGCTGGTGGCGCGCGGGGTGCGGGTGCTGATCCGCTGGATCGCCGGCTGGCTGGCCCGCCGGCTGCCCCAGTGGGTGGCGGTGGTGTTGGCCAGCGTGCTGGTGCTGGGGATGGTCAGCACGGTGGTCCAGTACGTGGTCGAGGACCGGATCCTGTCGACTGTGGATGAGTCGTTCCGGGTGCTCAACCGGCAGGTCCGGCCGGAGTTGGCGGTGACCGCGGATCCGTTGCGCAGTGGGGGACCGGGGTCACCGGTGGACTGGCACACCATTGGCCGGCAGGGGCAGGAGTTCCTGGCCTTGCCGGAGCCGGCGGCGGCTGAGGGGATCCGCCCGGTGCGGGTGTACGTGGGGGTGGAGTCCGTTCCCGATCTCGACCAGCGGGCGGAGCTGGTGGTGCGGGAGCTGATCCGTACCGGCGGGTTCGATCGCGCGGTGCTGTGCCTGGTGGTGCCCACCGGTACCGGCTGGGTCGATCCGGCCGCGGTCACCAGCTTGGAGGAGTTGTGGGCCGGGGACACGGCGGTGGCCTCCCTGCAGTACTCGTATCTGCCGAGTTGGCTGTCGTTCCTGGTCGACCGGCAGCGCGTGGAGGAGGCCGGGGTGGCGCTGCTGACGGCGGTGCTGCGGCACTGGTACCGGCTACCGGTCGACGAGCGGCCGCGGCTGCTGTTGTACGGGGAGAGTCTGGGGTCCCGCGGGGTGGAGGCGGCGCTGCGGGATGTGCCCGGCGCGGAGGCCGCCGTGGACGGGGTGCTGTTGGTCGGCCCGCCGAACTCCAACCCCGTCTGGTCCCGGTTGGTGCGGGAGCGGGATCCGGGCAGTCCACTGCTGGCCCCGGTGGTGGAGCAGGGGCGGCGGATCCGGTTCTGGGCCGGGCCGGAGGCGCCCGGGCTGGATCGGACCGGCGACCCCTGGCCGGACCCGATCGACCACCCCCGGGTGCTCTACCTCCAGCACCCGTCGGACCCGGTGGTGTGGTGGTCGCCGAGCCTGATCTGGTCGGAGCCGGCGTGGGTGGAGGAGCGCCCCGCGTTGACCTCGGCGCCACCGTTGCGGTGGCGACCGGTGGTGACGTTCTTTCAGGTCACGGGCGATCTGATGTTCGCCACCGAGGTCCCGGGCGGTCACGGGCACAACTACGCCGGGCAGCTGGAGCAGGCATGGGAAGCGGTGGCGCCGCCGGATCAGTGAGCGCCCGCACCGGATCAACCGTGTCTCCTCGGCCGGGCGGATTGAGGTACCACCGCCCGGGCAGCGGTGCCCGGGCGAGGTCGAGGTGGCCCGGGATGGTCCGGTCCGCGCTGTCGGGTGGCGCGAACCCGACCCGCTCCGGCGGGATGACTCGGCCGGAGTGGTCGACCGCGACCAGCGTGATCTTGGCGGCGGCCAGCAGTTGCAACAGTCTTCCCACGCTGGGGGTGAGGTCGCCGGATTCGATCCGTCCGACCGTCGCGGGGGAGACGCCGATCCGGGCGGCCAGCTCCCGTTGGCTGAGGTCGGCGCTCTGTCGGGCCTGGCGGACCAGCCCCGGCAGGTTGGCCAGGGTGAGGAACGGCGGCGGCAACGGTGGTGGTTGGCATGCGGCAGCCGCGGACGGCGGGCGCGGTGTGGCTGGTGGTTCGGCTGGCCTCAGCATGCGCACAGGGTCGGTGTCCAGTGCGCGGAGAGCAACCACCCAGCGCCCGAACCTGTGGACAACTCCACTCTGTGGATAACGTCGCGTCGGTCTTTGAAGTGTGGTAACCCCGCCGGATCCGGCCGGTGATGGGGAGCGCCGCCACCTCCTGGGATCATGTGACGGTGAGCAGTAAGCAACCGGAGCACCCGGACCGACAGGAGCGGGCGCGGCGGCGCGGCGAGCGGCAGGGACCACCGCCACCACCGGAGCCGCTGCCCGGACCGGTGCTGGACAGCCACACCCACCTGGACCTGGTGGCCGAGGCCTGGGACGGCGCCGACGGGGCAGACCCGTCGGCCCAGATCGCGGCCGCGGCCGCGGTCGGGGTCACCCGCCTGGTGCAGGTCGGGGTGGACCTGCCCTCCTCCCGGTGGGGGCGGGACCTGGCCGAGCGGCATCCACAGGTGCTGGCCACCGTCGGCCTGCACCCCAACGAGGCGCCGCGGCTGCCCGACCTGGACGCGGCGCTTCGGGAAGTGGAGGCGCTGGCCGACCACCCGCGGGTACGCGGGATCGGGGAGACCGGGCTGGACACGTACCGCACCGGCGAAGAGGGATGGGCGGCGCAGGAGGAGAGCTTCCGGGCCCACATCGCCATCGCCAAGCGGTACGGCCACGCCTTGGTGATCCACAACCGGGAGGCGCACCAGCGGGTCCTGCGGATCCTGGACGAGGAAGGCGCACCGGACCGGGTGGTGATGCACTGCTTCTCCGGCGACGAGGAGTTCGCGGCCGAGTGTGTCCGGCGCGGGTTCCTGCTCAGCTTCGCCGGCACGGTCACCTTCCGGAACGCGGAATCGCTCCGGCGGGCGGCCCGGCGGTGCCCACCGGAGCAGATGCTGGTGGAGACGGACGCGCCGTACCTGACCCCGACCCCGTACCGGGGGCGTCCCAACGGGCCGTACCTGATTCCGCTGACGGTCCGCTGCCTGGCCGAGACCACCGGGGTGCCGCTGGAGCGGCTGTGCGCGGCGATCTCGCAGGCGGGTGAGCAGGCGTTCGGCGGCTGGGACCGGCCGTCGTGACCACCCCTCCGGCGCTGCTGGGGCCGGCGGACATCCGGACGTTAGCCGACCGGTTAGGACTGCGCCCCACCAAACAGCGGGGCCAGAACTTCGTCCACGACCCGAACACCATTCGCCGGATCGTAGCCGCTGCCGAGCTGGCCCCTGACGACGTGGTACTGGAGGTGGGGCCCGGGCTGGGGTCGCTCACGTTGGGATTGCTGCCGGCGGTCGCCCACGTCCACACGGTGGAGATCGATCCCGTGCTCGCCGAGGCGCTGCCGGCCACCGTGGCGGAACGAGCCCCGGACTATCGGCACCGGTTCACCGGTCACCACGCCGACGCGCTTCGGCTGACCGCGCTGCCCCCGCCCGCCCCCACCGCGTTGGTGTCCAATTTGCCGTACAACGTGGCGGTGCCGGTACTGCTGCACCTGTTGGGGGCCCTGCCGTCGCTGCGGCATGGGCTGGTGATGGTGCAGAAGGAGGTCGCTGACCGCCTCACCGCCGTCCCCGGTTCCCGCATCTACGGCGCACCCTCGGTCAAGCTGGCGTGGTTCGCCACCGCCCGCCCGGCGGGGCGGATCCCGCGGGCGGTGTTCTGGCCGGTACCGCATGTGGACTCCGCCCTGGTGGCGTTCACCCGACGGCCACCAGTGGCCGACCTGGACCGACGGGTGGTGTTCACGGTGGTGGACGCGGCGTTCGGGCAACGGCGGAAGACCCTGCGGGCGGCGTTGGCGGACTGGGCCGGTGGGCCCGCCCGCGCGGAAGCGGTGCTGGCGGCCGCGGGGGTGGATGCGGGGGCGCGAGCGGAGTCGCTCACCATAGAGCAGTTCGCCGCTATCGCCAGGGAAGGGGCGCACCCGTGAGCACACCATGGCCGGACCCGCACCCGGGCCGGACGGAGTCAGGCCAGCAGGGCTGGTCGGAACCGGAGGAGCTCGGGGCGGTACGGGTCCGCGTACCCGCGAAGATCAATCTGCACCTGGGGGTCGGTCCGGTCCGCCCGGACGGCTACCACGAATTGCGGACCGTCTACCAGGCCATCTCGATCTACGACGAGGTCACTGTCCGCCCCGGGGACACCCTCAGCCTCACCCTGGAAGGAGAAGGGGTGGGGGAGCTCACCCTGGATTCGTCCAATCTGGTGATCCGAGCGGCGACCGCCTTGGCGGAGTATGCCGGGGTGCCGCCGCGGGCCCGGATCCATCTGCGGAAACAGATTCCGCTGGCGGCCGGGCTCGCCGGCGGGAGCGCCGACGCGGCCGCCACCTTGGTGGCCTGCGATGCGCTGTGGAAGCTTCACCTACCCCGAGCGGAGCTGGCCCGCTTGGCCGGCCGGCTCGGCGCGGACGTGCCGTTCCTGCTGTACGGGGGGATCGCGCTCGGCACCGGTTACGGGGAGCGGATCAGTCCGGTGCTCACCAGTGGCGGGGAGTGGCATTGGGTGGTGGCGATCTCCGACGGGGGACTGTCCACACCCGAGGTGTATCGACAACTGGACCGGATGCGGGCGGACGGGACCGCGCCGCCGGCGCTCGCCCCTCCGGACCGGGTGTTGGTCGCGCTCCGGCAGCGGGATCCGCGGGTACTGGCCGGCACGCTCGGTAACGACTTGGCTCCGGCCGCGTTGGCGCTGCGGGCGGAACTGCGCGGCGTGTTGACGGCCGGTGCCGACGCCGGTGCGCTCGCCGGGCTGGTCTCCGGTTCCGGCCCCACGTGTGTGTTCCTCGCCCGGGATGCCACGCACGCGGCGGAGGTGGCGGCGCGGCTGCGGCAGCAGCGGGTGGCGCGGGAAGTGCGGGTCGCCCACGGCCCGGTCCCCGGCGCCCGGATCGTCGGTTGAGCTATGCCGATGCGTTTGTTTGGCGAATCCTTGCCATGACAACCGCTTCCCTGGCGGCGAATACTCACGGCAACGGTGCCGCCCGGCACCGCGCCGCCCGTCTCGGCGCCGGTGCACCGCCCCGGTCGCCTTCGGTCGGCGACCCGTGTGGTGCAGGGAGTCAAGATGCGACGAGCCCACTTGCGGCGGCTCCCCCTAGCCGGTCTGCTCGCGGCCCTCATGGTCGCCACCACCGGCATCGCCGCTGCCGCCCAACCCCCTACCGAACCGCCATCCACTGTGTCGCCTGTCGCGGGGCCACCGGTGGCCAGCTACGCGGTGACCCTGGTGACCGGTGACCGGGTGCTGGTCGAGGTGTCGCCGGACGGGTCACCGGCGATCACCGTGGACCCGGCTGCCCGGGCCGACGGTGGTGGGGTGACCTTCCAGACCTTCTACGACGACGAGTCGGTGTACGTATTGCCCTCGGACGCGGCCCGCTGGGTACCGGACGTACTGGACCGGGAATTGTTCAATGTGAGCAAGCTCGCCGAGTACGGCTACACCGACGGCGTACCCATAATCACCACAGTAGACACACCCTCGACCCTGTCGGCGGCGACCGCCACTGCGGCGACCGCCATCGCGACCACCGATGTCGGCGTCACCGTGACCGCTGAGTTGACGAGCATCGGTGGCCAAGCCGCCACCGTGCACCCGGACGGGGACTGGTGGCAGGCGGTCGCCGCCCAGCTGGTGGAGGTGCCCACTCCGGAGGTGGCCCCGCTGGCCGCCCCCGCCGGACTGCCACGCGTCTGGCTGGACGAACAGGTCCAGGCGGCGTTGGCGGACAGCGTCGCGCTGATCGGTGCCCCGGCGGCGTGGGACAGCGGGTGGGACGGCACCGGCGTGACCGTGGCGGTGCTGGACACCGGCATCGACGCTGACCACCCCGACCTGGTCGGCAAGGTGCGGGCGGCCCAGGACTTCACCGGCTCCGGCAACCCGGACGACCAGCACGGTCACGGCACCCATGTGGCGGGGATCATCGCTGGTTCGGGCGCGGCTTCCGACGGCAGATACGTCGGCGTGGCGCCGGGGGCGACCCTGCTGAACGGCAAGGTGCTCGACGAGAACGGTAACGGCACCGCGAGCGGGATCATCGCCGGCATGGAGTGGGCGGCCGCGCAGGGCGCCGATGTGGTGAACATGAGCTTGGGGGGTCTCGGGGGCGACGGCACCGACCCGATGAGTCAGGCGGTCAACCGGCTCACTGAGGAGTACGGGGTGCTGTTCGCGATCGCGGCGGGGAACAACGGCCCCGGGGAGCAGACGATCAACAGCCCCGGCATCGCGGACGCGGCACTCACCGTCGGGTCGGTGGACAAGCAGCGGCAGCTGGCGCACGACTCCAGCCGCGGCCCCCGGCGGGGGGACTTCGCCATCAAACCGGACGTGACCGCGCCCGGGGTGGGGATCGTGTCGGCCCGGGCCGAGGGCACCTCGTTGACCGAGCCGGTGGGGGAGCACTATATGCCGCTGTCGGGCACCTCCATGGCCACCCCGCACGTGGCCGGGGCGGCCGCGCTGCTGCTGCAGCAGCAACCCGACCTCACCCCGGCGCAGCTCAAGGCCCGCTTGGTCAGCACCGCCAACCCGCATCCGGACTACGACGTCTACCAGCAGGGCGGAGGCCTGATCGACCTACCGGCGGCGCTGGCGGCGACCGTCACCGTCGACACCACCCCGCTGTCGCTGGGCTACTTCCCGTATCCGCACGACGATCTCACCCCGGTCACCGCCGAGGTGGTGCTGCGTAACCACTCCGATGTGGAGGTGACAGTGGACCTGGCGGCGCAGGCGCGCAGCCGGGAAGGGGCGGTAGTCGAGGCTGACCAGCTTACGGTCGCCCCGGCGACCCTGACCATCGCCCCGGGCGCCACCGCCACGACCACGGTCACGCTGGACGCCCGGGAGTTGCCGTTCGGGCTGTACCACGGCCGGCTGACCGCGGAAGTCGACGGCGCGGTGGTGGCCCAGGCCCCGCTCGGGTTCTTCAAGGAGTCGGAACGGTACGACCTGACCATCGTCGGGATCGCTCGGGACGGCCGGGTGGCGCGTGGGCTGAGTTCGGTCGACGTCCTGGACGTGGAGAACATGAGCCGGCTCATGCGTCCGGGGATGTCCTTCACCGAGGGAGTGGTCCGGCTGCGGGTACCGCCGGCCACGTACTCGGTGATGGGGCTGATCCACACCTATGATCCGCGTTACCAGGACATCCAGCAGTCCGTACTCGTGGGTGATCCGGAGGTGACCGTCACCAGTGACACCACGGTGGTGCTGGACGCCCGGGACGCCGCGCCGATCGTGGTGCACACCCCGCAGCCGGACGCGCGTCCACAGGGCCATGTCGGCCTGGGGTACTGGCGGACCGCCGCTGCTCCGGGGCCGATTTTCGGCGTGGCATATGTGGGACTGCCGCCCGGCCGGGAGTATTTCGCCCAGGCCACCGATCCGGTCACGAAGGGTGGGTTCGAGGTGCACACCCACTGGCGGATGGCGGCCCCGGAGGCGCGGCTGGCGGTGGACGGTCGCGTGGGCGGTGGACTCACCCTGGATCCGTACCTGCTGCGTGGTCCCGCGATCGACGGCCATCACCTGGTGCGGTTGGTGGATGTCGGCTTCGGGACAGAGGCTGACTATCAGGGTGTGGACGTGACCGGTGCGGCGGTTCTGGTCACCCGGAGCGACACCTCGATCGTCGAGCTGGAGGCGCGGGCGGCCGCGGCCGGGGCGGTGGCGGTGATCCTCACCAACGACCTCCCCGGGCGGTATGTGGGGAATCTGCCGGTCGACACCGGCACCATCCCCACCCTGTCGATCACCCGGGACGAGGGGGAGCAGTTGCGGCAGCGGTTGGCTACCGGGCCGGTGCGGTTGCGGATGTCCGGCACCGCCTGGTCGCCGTACCTGTACAACCTGGTGTTGCTGGAGGTGGGGCAGGTCGGCGAGGACCTGACCTACCACGTCACTCCGGAGCAGTTGGCGCGGATCGACGTGACCTACCACAGCGACACGCCGGGCCACCTGATGGGCGAGGCGCGGCACTTCTCGCGGCCGTACCACGCCAGCTTCCACTATCTGTACCCGTACGTGGCGGGGGCGCGGCAGCGGACCGAGTATGTGATCGCCGAGGGCATCGCGTACCAGCAGACGGTCTACGGCGAGCTGCCGTTCGAGGCCCGGTTGCAGGAGCCGGAGTACCGGACCTACCAGCCGGGCGAGACCGTGGCCACCACGTGGTTCCGGCAGGCGACGCGGCCGGCGTTGCTGCCGCAGGTGGCCCCCACCGTGCGGCAGGGCGACAGCCTGCAGCTGAACGTGTTCGAGTGGGTGGACGACGCCGGCAACCACTTCCCGGAGATCTTTGGGCTGGCCCCCTATCCGGGTGACACCATCACCACCCGGATCTACCGGGACGGGGAGCTGGTGGGGGAGACCACCACGCCTCGCGCCACCTTCCCGATGGCCGCGGAGCCGGCCGAGTACCGGGTCACGCTGGACGTCACCCGGGAGGCGGACTGGTGGCGGACGTCCACCGCTACCCGCACGGTCTGGACGTTCACCTCCGCCCGGCCGGAGGCCGGCAGCGCGACCCTGCCGCTGCTGTCGATCGACTACGACCTGGAGGTGGATCAGTGGAACACCGCCCCGCATCCGCGGGACCGGCAGGGGCCGCCCACCATGTATCTCCAGGTCAGCCAGCAGAGCCCGGACTTGCCGGAGATCGCGGAGGCCCGGGTGTGGATCTCGTACGACGACGGGGTCAGCTGGGTGGCGCGGCCGGTCTGGCAGCGGGGCGACGGTCGGTTCGAGGTCCGGCTGGACAGCCGCGGGCCGAACGGCACCACCGGGTACGCGTCGATCCGGGTGGAGGCCACCGACGCGGACGGTAACCGGGTCGAGCAGGAGATCATCCGCGCGTGGCGGCTGGCTGAGCGTTGACGCTGAGGGTGGCGCCCACGGGAGGGTGCGTGGCCGGTGTACTGGTCACAATCCCATGGGGTGGGCGCCACCCCCTCCTCGGTCGGGGGAGAGGATAGGTGCGGCAGAATGTCTCGTTAATGTCCCCATATGTCGTATTGGAGGGGCTATGTCGCACCTACCGGTCAACCACCCTCTGCGGCCGGTCTATCGGGTGGTCTCCGTGCTGGTCGCCGGTTGGCTGCTGGTGTTCGGTGCAGTCAGCCTGGGCTCGACCCAGGGGCAACCGTGGTTCGGTCAGGGGGACTGGAGTGCGCTGGGCCTGACGACCAACCGCGCCCACGCGGTGTTCTCGCTCTTGGTGGGCGCGCTGGTGCTGCTCGCCGCACTGGTGGGGCGCAACTTTGACCGGACGGTCAACCTGTGGGTCGGGGTCGGGTTGCTGGCCGTCGGCACCGCCTTCCTGGGGCTGTCGCACACCGAGGCGAACCTGTTGAACTTCACGGTCCCCAACACCGCGGTGGTCTACCTGCTCGGGATGGTGCTGCTCGCCGCCGGGCTGTACGGCCGGGTCGACCTGACCGCCGAAGGGGCGGCGCGGAAGTCGGAGGCGGCCACCGAGCCGGCGCCAACGGCCACACGGGCGCGGGAGAAGGCCAGCACCGCCGCCTGAGCGGGGAATGTCCCGGTTGGTAGGGCCGTCCCGCGGCCCTACCAACCGGAGTACCGGGGACCGAGGCCGGATTGACGGTCCGGTTGACCGGGTACCGGGCGAGCATGTCGCACCTACCGGTCAACCACGCCGCCCGACCCGTACTCCGAGTCCTGCTGGTGGGGATCGGGCTGTTCATCCTGACGTTCGGCGTCCTCGGTCTGATCACCAGCTGGGGGTCGTCGTTCTTCGATCGGGGCGAGCACCATGCGTTCTGGCTGCAGACCAACCCGGCCTTCAGCCTGCTGTCGATCGTGACCGGGCTGGCGATGATCGGTGCCGCGATCTACGGCCGGAACGCCGACCACTACCTCGCGCTGGTCGGTGGGGCGATCTTCCTCCTGGCCGGGGTGATCATGATGGCGGTGCTGCATACCGAAGCGAACCTGCTGAACTTCAGCCTGGCCAACTGCACCACCTCGATGGTGATCGGTCTCCTGCTGACCTTGATCGGCCTGTACACCACGACCGGCACCGAGGAGGACGCGGAGGAGGAGGAGAAGTTCCGGCACGGCGGGGTCGGACGGGAAGAGTTCGCCGAACGTACGCACGGCCTGGACCGCCGGTGAGGCCAGCTTCCCGGCGGTCAGCCGTCCCGCGAGGCCGACCCCGGAGCTGTTGCGGTGGGCTCACGACTCACTGGTGCGCCGCCGGGCTTGCAGGACCGGGTTGGGCTCGAGGTGCGACAACCCGTTCCAGGCCAGGTTCACCAGATGGGCGGCGACCGTGGCTTTACGGGGCTTCCGGACGTCCAGCCACCAGCGTCCGACCAACGCCACCATCCCCACCAGCGCCTGCGAGTACAGCTCGGCGAGTTTCGGGTCGTACCCACGTTGCTTGAATTCGGCGCCGAGGATGTGCTCGACCCGGTGGGCCACGTCGTTGAGTACGGAAGAGAAATTGCCGGAGCTGGACATCACCGGCGCCTCCCGGACCAGCACCCGGAAGCCGTCGGCCTCCTGCTCGATGTAGTCCAGCAGAGCCAGTGCCGCCTGCTCCAGCAGTGCCCGCGGGTGGCCGGCGGTCAGCGCGCCCCCGATCCGCTCGAGCAGGGAGCGGACCTCCCGGTCCACCACCACCGCGTAGAGGCCCTCTTTACCACCGAAGTGCTCGTAGACGACCGGTTTGGAGACCTTGGCCCGGGCCGCTACTTCCTCTATCGAGGTGGCGTCGAAGCCACGTTCAGCGAACAGCTGCCGCCCGATGGAGATCAGCTGCTCCCGGCGCTGGGCCGCCGACATCCGCACCCGGCGTTTAGCCGGTTCGGTCCCGCCACTGCTCACGGATCCATCCTGCCATTCAGGTCAAACGACCGAAGCCCCGGCGATGCCGGGGCCTGGCCGCTTGTTGACGATGCGTCAGGGGGTGGGCGAGACCAGTTTGGCGGATAGCCGCTCCGGTTTCGGCCAGCGGACCGAGTGGACCCAGCCGAGCTTCTCCATCAACCAGATCACCCGGGCGCTCGGGTCGATCTGGCCCCGCAGCGCACCGTGGCGGGCGCAGGTGGGGTCGGCGTGGTGCAGGTTGTGCCAGCTCTCGCCGAGCGACAGGATCGCCAGTGGCCAGAAGTTGGCGGCCTTGTCACCGTTGCGGACCGCGAACGGTCGGTCGCCGAACACGTGACAGACCGAATTGATCGACCAGGTGACGTGGTGCAGCAGTCCGATGCGGACGAGCCCGCCCCAGAAGAACGCGGTCAGCGCGCCCTGCCAGGACCAGGTGATGAGCCCCCCGAGCAGCGCCGGGGTCAGCAGGGAGATGGTCACCAGCAGGGGGAACAACTTGTCGATCCGGTTGAGGTCCCGATCGGCGAGGAGGTCCGGGGCGAACCGCTCCCGATTGGTCAGCTCCCGGTGGAACATCCAGCCCACGTGAGCGTGGAACATCCCTTTGACCAGGCCGCGCACGCTGGCGCCGTACCGCCAGGGGGAGTGGGGATCCCCTTCGACGTCGGAGAACATGTGGTGCCGGCGATGGTCCGCGACCCACTGGATGATGTTGCCTTGGATGGCCAGGGAGCCCGCGATGGCGAGCAGAATCCGCACTGGCCGCTTGGCTTTGAACGAGCCGTGGGTGAAGTAGCGGTGGTATCCGACGGTCACACCCAGGCCGCTGAGCAGGTAGAACCCGACCGCGATCAGCGCGTCGGTGAGGGACAGCCAGCCGCCCCAGGCCACCGGGATGGCGACCAGTAGGGCGAGAAACGGAATGGTGACGAACACCCAGAGGGCGATCAGGACGCCGACGGGTTGGCGGCCTTCGGTGAGTGGTTTTGGTCCGGAGTTGTATCGCGATGGCTCGGGCTGAGCGCGGTCGAGCAGGGATGTTGCCATGGTGGTACCTCATACCGTGGGTCGTACGGCGTACTTCCTACGCCTACGTCACCGTAACTTACGGGACCGTAGGTGAACAAGACAGTGATAAAGTTGTGCGCCTCACGGCGCGTTCCTCGGATACCCGGCGCCACCGTCGGCAAACCAGTCCGAACAGCCCCGCCGGGGGTGAGCTCCGGCCGGTGACTCGGGTCTGGGTCGCAGGGGGACCTCCCAGGCGGATCACAGGGGCGCTCCCCGCGGCAGGGGTGGAACGCGCTACGCTGGCCAACGACGCGGTCGTCCCGATCGGCTGTGGTGTAATCGGCAACACCCGGGTCTTTGGAACCCGTGTTCCAGGTTCGAGCCCTGGCAGCCGAGCTATCCTCCTGTCGGAAATATATTATTTGTCCGATTCCTGGGGGCGGTCGGTCACGACCACAACCGGGAGCGCGTGCCGCAAGGGGAGCAGCGCCCGTGAGCACATCACCAGCTCGTACCGTGATCATCCTCGCCGCCGGCCAGGGCAAGCGGATGCGCTCGGCCATCCCCAAGGTGCTGCACCCGGTGTTAGGGCGCAGCCTGCTCGGACATGTATTGGCCGCCGCCGAGCCGCTGGCCGCGGACCGCACCCTGGTGGTGGTCGGCACCGGTGCCGAGCAGGTGACCGCCCACCTCGCGGAGATCGCGCCGAAGGCGGTACCGGTGCGCCAGGAGCAGCAGCTGGGCACGGGGCACGCGGTCCGGGCGGCGCTGGCGGCCGCGCCCGAGCTGGAGGGCACGGTGGTGGTGCTCAACGGCGACCTCCCCCTGCTGCGCCCGGAGACGCTGCAGGAGCTGGTGGCGGCGCACGAGTCCGCGGGCGCCCTGGCCACCCTGCTGTCGGCGGAGGTGGACAACCCCACCGGCCTGGGGCGGATCATCCGCGACCGGGACGGGCGCCTGGCCCAGATCGTCGAAGACCGCGACGCCACCGGCCCACAGCTGGCTATCCGCGAGATCAACGCCGGCGGGTACGTGTTCGACGCGGCTGCGCTGCGCGCCGGGTTGGCCCGGATCGGCCGGGACAACGCCCAGGGCGAGGAGTACCTGACCGACGTGCCGGGGCTGCTCGCCGCCGACGGCGGTCTGGTAGCGGTGCATCGGATGGCGGACCCGGTGGAGGCGTCCGGCTGCAACGACCGCGTGGAGCTGGCCGCGGTCACCGCCCGGATGCGGCAACGGATTGTCACCGACTGGATGCGGGCCGGGGTGACGGTGGTCGACCCGGCCAGCACCTGGATCGACGTGACCGTCACCCTGGAACCCGACGTGGTGCTCGAACCGAATACCTACCTGCGGGGGCGGACCACGGTCGCCCAGGGGGCCGTCGTCGGGCCGGAGGTCACGTTGATCGACACCGCCGTGGGCGCGGGGGCGCGGGTGGTGCGGGCCCACGCCGAGCAGGCCGTGATCGGTCCGGAGGCACAGGTCGGGCCGTACGCGTACCTGCGGCCCGGGGCGCGGCTGGCCCGCGGGGCCAAGGTCGGCACCTTCGTGGAGGTGAAGAACTCCACCGTGGGGGAGGCGGCGAAAGTGCCGCATCTGACCTATGTGGGCGATGCCACCATCGGTGCGGGCGCGAACATCGGCGCCGGCACCATCTTCGTCAACTACGACGGGGTGACCAAGCACCACACCGAGGTGGGCAGGGCCGCCTTTGTCGGCTCCAACTCCAGCTTGATCGCGCCGGTGACCATCGGGGACGGGGCGTACGTGGCCGCGGGTAGCGCGGTGGCCGAGGATGTGCCGCCCGGTGCCCTCGGGATCGCTCGCGGCACGCAGCGCAATGTGGATGGCTGGGTGCTCCGGAAGCGGGCCGGGACTCCCTCGGCCGCCGTCGCCGAACAGGCCCAGGCGGCGGAGGAGGCGGCCGGATAGATCCGGGTTGAGGTGTCCACGCCCTCCGGTGGGCTCGGTAGGGTGCCGGTATGCGCCTCCATCGATTGATGGTCGTCTTGGGAGTACTCCTGTTGGCTTCGGTCGGCTGTACGGGCGATGAGCCATCGCCAGCACCGTCGCCTTCATCACTGCTGGGGGCGCCAACCCCACCAGCGGTGGCGCCGGTGTGCGCGACCGAGCTGCCCGCGCCCTGGCGGGAGGCGCTCGCCGAGGGGGTCGTGGAGTGGGAGGGGGACCCCGGCTTCGTGGCGGCGGTGGCACCGGACGGCTCGTTGCTGGTCCGGATATGGGTGCCGGAGGTACGCAACGAGCTGTGGTGGCATCCGGTCGACGGGGAGCCGGTGCTGGTGCACGACCTCGGGTTCGCCTACCGCAACCTGGGTGTGGTCGGGGCGGACACCGACGGCCGGTACGTGGCGTACGGGCTGACCCGGTGGGACCACGGAGAGACATGGGCGCTGTACGTGTGGGACAGCCAGGCCGGTGCCGCACCGGTGCCGCTGATCGAATTCGGCCCGGAAGAGTGGGGCATGCTCCACCCTCCGATCGTCCATGATGGACAGGTGTACTGGGCACACCGCGCGGAGGGGGGATCGACCACCACCCTGTACCGCTACCGGATCGCCGACGGCGCCAACGACGTCGTCCACACCGGCAACCTGGGAGGCCCGAAGCGGGGCGGGGACCTGCTCATCTGGCCAGAGTGGACCGATCAGTCGGGGGAGTCGGAGCTCCGGGCGCTCGACCTGGCCACCGGTGAGCAGGCCGAGGGGCTGCCCGCGGTGCTGACCGACCGGGTGGCCCGAATGCAGGGACTGGCCGGAGCCGCGGGCGTCCTGGCCTGGGTCGAGGGGAACGCCAACGAGCAGCTGTGGCTGTGGCGGGCCGACTGGGAGGCGCCGGCGCGGATCCTGATCGAGGAGGAACACACCGTCGGTTACCTGTCCGTCACCACCGATCTACTGGCCTGGCAGCAGGGGCGGGTCTATCTGCTGGACCAGCGCACCGGCGGCTACGCGCTGCTGACCGAGGAGTACGGCGGGGTCGCGCTGTCCGGCCCCTGGCTGCTGCTCAGCTACCCTTCGCCCGACAAGACCCAGCCCGACCCGGAGGTGCTGATCGACACCCGTACCCTTCCGCCCCTGCCTGGCTGCGACTGAATCGATGCGTCCCGTGACGGATTTGGGGAACGGGGAGGCGGTAGCGAGCCGGTTAACGGGACGGGGATACTGGTAACCGCACCGGCGGCAGACGAGTTCTGGGAGCACTAACACCAATGGCCAGCATCACCACCACCAACCGCAAGAGCCTGATGCTCTTCTCCGGACGGGCCTACCCGGCCCTCGCCGACGAGATCGGGGTGGCGCTGGGGGTGGCTCCCACTCCGACCGACGTGTACGACTTCGCCAGCGGCGAGATCTTCGTCCGGTACGAGGAGTCGGTCCGGGGCTCGGACGCGTTCGTGGTGCAGTCGATGAGCGACCCGGTCAACCAGTGGGTCATGGAGACCCTGATCATGGTGGACGCGCTGAAGCGTGGTTCCGCCAAGCGGATCACCGTGGTGTTGCCGTTCTACCCGTACGCCCGGCAGGACAAGAAGCACCGCGGCCGGGAGCCGATCTCGGCCCGGCTGATCGCCGACCTGCTCAAGACCGCGGGCGCGGACCGGATCCTCACCGTCGACCTGCACACCGCCCAGATCCAGGGCTTCTTCGACGGACCGGTGGACCACCTGTTCGCCATGCCCACCCTGGCGGAGTACATCGAGAAGAAGTACAGCCACCGGCCGATGACGGTGGTGGCGCCGGACTCCGGCCGGGTGCGGGTGGCCGAGCGGTGGACCGACCGGCTGGGTGGGCTGCCGCTGGCGTTCATCCACAAGACTCGTGACCCGCGCACCCCCAACCAGGTGGTCGCCAACCGGGTGGTAGGGGACGTGGAGGACCGGGTCTGCCTGATCGTCGACGACATGATCGACACCGGCGGCACGATCTGCCGCGCCGCCGACATCCTTTATCAGTCCGGGGCCGCGGACGTGGTGGTGGCCGCCACCCACCCGGTGCTGTCCGACCCCGCCACCGAGCGGCTGAAGAACAGCCGCATCAGCGAAGTGGTGGTCACCAACACCCTGCCCCTGCCCCCGGAGAAGCAGCTGGACAAGCTGACCGTACTGTCGATCGCGCCGCTGCTGGCCCGGGCGATCCGGGAGGTGTTCGACGACGGCTCGGTCACTACCCTGTTCGGTGGCCTGAGCTGAGCCGGCGACCGGGGCATCCTGCGGGTGCCTACCGGACGCCCCTGGCCGGGGTGGCGGCAGCCGCTGACCCGTCGCTAGGTAGAATCGGACGGTTGCCGCGCCCGGCGCGGCTGTGTGACGTAGCAAACCCCCGACGTATACCGGAGTGGAGCCGTGTCCGTTACCGAGATCAACGCCGAGATCCGTACCGAGTTCGGTAAGGGCGGCGCCCGGCGTACTCGCCGCGCCGGCAAGCTGCCGGCGGTGCTGTACGGGCACGGTGAACCGCCAAAGCACCTGGCCCTGCCCGTGCTGGAGTTCGCTGCGGCGATTCGCCGTGGTGGCATGACGCAGCTGCTGACGCTGACCTTCCCGGACGGGACCAAGACCACCGCGCTGCCCAAGGCGATTCAGCGTGACCCCATCCGGGACGAGTACGAGCACGCCGACCTGCTGGTGGTTCGCCGGGGCGAGAAGGTGACCGTGGAGGTCCCGGTGATCGTGGTCGGTGACCCGGTCCCGGGCACCCTGGTGGTGCAGGAGCTGGACACCGTCTCGGTCACCGCGGAAGCGACCTCTCTACCGGACCGCCTGGAGGCGTCGGTGGCAGGGCTGGATGCCGGGGCCCAGATCACCGCGGCTGACTTGCCGCTGCCTGAGGGGACGGAGCTGGTCAGCGAGCCGGACACCGTGCTGGTGGTCGTGACGGCTTCCCCGACCGCCGCCGAGATGGGCGTGGAAGAGGCCCCGGCGGAGGGCGAGGAGTCTGGCGAGGCCTCTTGATCAACCGCCTGGTAGGCGCGATGACCGGGCGGATACCGCCGGCCCGGGACGACCAGTGGTTGATCGTCGGACTGGGCAATCCGGGCCGGCAGTACGCCGGTAACCGCCACAACGTGGGCTTCATGGTCGCCGACGTGCTCGCCGGCCGGATCGGAGCCCGGTTCAGCCGCCACAAGCGGGCCAGCGCCGAGGTGGCCGAGGGGAGGCTCGGCTACGGCGGTGGCCCGCGGTTGGTGTTGGCTAAGCCGACCACGTACATGAACCTGTCCGGGCAGGCGGTGGCCGGGCTGGCCCGGTTCTACAAGCTGCCGGCGGAACGGATCATCGCCATCCACGACGACCTCGATCTGCCCTACGGCACCTTGCGGGCCAAGCGGGGCGGAGGCGAAGGCGGGCACAACGGCCTGCGGTCGATGACCAGCTCGCTGTCCACGAAGGACTACTACCGGGTGCGGTTCGGGATCGGGCGCCCGCCCGGGCGTCGAGATCCCGCCGACTGGGTGCTGTCCGACTTCTCCGCCGCGGAGCGCAAAGACCTGGACTACCTGGTGGATCGGACCGCCGACTTCGTGGAAGCGATCCTCACCGACGGGCTGGAACCGGCCCAGAACCGGTTCCACGCCGGCTGATGGCGGGGCCGGCCGTAGCCGACCGGGGCGGACACCCAGCCGGGGACGCCGCGCTGGCCCGCTGGCTGGCGGTCCGGGCCGGGGCACGGCTGCTGCGGCTGCGCACCGCCCGCGGTCACGCCGATCCGTTGGCGCTCGGCGACGCCGGGGACCAACTCAGCCACCGGTTCCTGGTGCGGGCACTGCGCCGGCTGCGCCCGGACGACTGGGTGCTGTCCGAGGAAGGCGACCAGCGCGAACCCGGGCGGCTGACCGCGGAGCGGGTGTGGATCGTCGACCCGCTGGACGGGACCCGGGGGTATCGCGAACCCGGGCGTACCGACTGGGCGGTGCACGTGGCGCTGTGGACCCGCGCGGGTGGGCTCACGGCGGGCGCGGTGGCGCTACCCGCCCAGCAGCGGGTGCTCGCCACCGACCGACCACCGGTGCCGTCCATCCCCGCCCGCCGCCGGCCACGACTGGTGGTCAGCTACAGCCGGCCACCGGCCTACGCCGAGGCGGTGGCCGCGGCCATCGGGGCGGAGCTAGGTACCCTCGGCTCGGCGGGGGCGAAGGTCGCCGCGGTGATCACCGGGGAGTACGACGCCTACCTCCACGACGGTGGGCAGTACGAGTGGGATTCCGCCGCCCCGGTGGCGGTGGCCCGGGCGGTCGGCCTGCACGCCAGCCGACTGGACGGGTCCCCACTGCGCTACAACCAGCCCGACCCGTACCTGCCGGACCTGCTGGTGTGCCGGCCGGAGCTGGCCGCACCGCTGATGGCGGCGGTAGTGGCGCACCGCCTCCCGGAGTGAAAATCCGATTTCGTGCCCGTGGGAGAATGAAGACATGTCCCGTCCGCGTTCCCTGTCCGGTATTCAGGCCACGGCCGACTCGTTCCACCTCGGCAACTACCTCGGTGCGTTGCGTAACTGGGTGGCGATCCAGGAGACCCACGACGCCTTCTACTTCATCGCCGACCTGCACGCGATCACTGCCGGGCACGAGCCGGCCAAGCTGCGGGAACGCACCCGGGTGGCGGTGGCGCAGCTGCTGGCGCTGGGGCTGGACCCGCAGCGGTGCACCCTGTTCGTGCAGTCGCACGTGCCCGAGCACGCGCAGCTGAGCTGGGTGCTGGAGTGCCTGACCGGGTTCGGGGAAGCGTCGCGGATGACCCAGTTCAAGGACAAGGCCGCCAAGCAGGGGGCCGACCGGGCCAGCGTCGGCCTGTTCACCTACCCGATCCTGCAGGCCGCCGACATCCTGCTCTACCAGGCGGATGTGGTGCCGGTGGGGGAGGACCAGCGGCAGCACCTGGAGCTGACCCGCAACCTGGCGCAGCGGTTCAACCACACGTTCGGCCGCACCTTCACGGTGCCGGAGGCGTACATCGTCACCGACACCGCCAAGATCACTGACTTGCAGGATCCGACCAGCAAGATGTCGAAGTCGTCGTCCTCCCCCAACGGCATCATCGAGCTGCTGGAGGATCCGGCGCGCAGCGCCAAGAAGATCCGGTCGGCGGTCACCGACACCGAGCGGGAGATCGTGTTCGACCGGGAGCGTAAGCCCGGCATCTCCAACCTGCTGACCATCTACTCGGCGTTGACCGGGCGGAGCCTGGCGGAGCTGACCGAGGCGTACCGGGGCAAGGGATACGGGGACCTGAAGAAGGACCTGGCCGAGGTGGTGGTGGAGTTCCTCCGCCCGATCCGGGAGCGCACGCAGACCTATCTGGACGATCCTGCGCAGCTGGACAAGGTGCTGCGGACCGGGGCGGAGAAGGCACGGGAGGTCGCCTCCGCCACCCTGCGGGACGTGTACGAGCGGGTCGGGTTCCTGCCGTATCCCGCGCACGCCTGACCCCTCCCCGCCGAGAGCGGGTGCCCGCCCGGGGCGAGCGGGGGCGGCCGGCGGGTTTGCGCGACCACCGGACAGCCGAGGTCCGGATCGGTGACGATGAGGCGGTGGCCGAGAAGCAGCCGGGGCGGCTGACGCGGGCGATCGACCGGAGCCGGGCCCGGTCCCGGCTGGTCGATCACGCGTTCCGGACCAAGGAGCGGTACGCCGAGGCGTTCGGCGGCCGGTTGGCCGCGGCCTGCGCGTACTACGGCTTCTTCGCGCTGTTCGCCCTCGGGGTGGTCGGGTTCGCGATCCTCGGTTTCCTGGTGGAGTACCTCCCCGACCTGCGGCAGCGGGTCACCGACTACCTGGCGCAGAACCTGCCGGTGCTGGACCCGGAGCAGATCCAGGCCGGCCGTGGCGCGGCCGGCGTCCTCGGGCTGATCGGGCTGGTGTTCACGGGACTGGCCTGGGTGAACGGAGTGCGCTCCTCGCTGCGCCGGATCTGGCACCGGGAGCAGGAGCCCGGCAATCTGGTCAAGCGTCGGCTGGCGGACCTGGTGGCGTTGGTGATCCTGGCGCTGCTGCTGGGGATCTCGCTGGCCGCGAGCGCCGTGGTCGGGTGGCTGCTCGGGCAGCTGCCGGTGGCCGGCATCGGCGGCTGGGTGGCGCTGGTCGGGGTCAACCTGGTGTTGGCGGTCGGGCTGTTGGCGGTCCTGCCCCGGCTACGGATCTCGTGGCGCCGGCTGCTGGCCCCGGCGCTGGTGGTGGCGGTCGCGCTGGTGGTGCTCAACACCCTCGGCCAGTTCTACTTCACCCGCACCCAGCAGAACCCGGCGTACGCGGTGGTGGCCACCGCCGCCGGGCTACTGGTCTATCTGTACGTGGTGCACCAGCTGCTGTTCTGGGCGACCGCCTGGCTGGCCACCAGTGACCGGGGGCGGGTGGTCGACCTCGCCACCGGCGGCACCACCATCGCGGAGTGACGCCCGGTGGTGCCGCCGAGGTAGCGCTGCGAAGACGCGCGCAGCGAAGGGCTACGACTCAGGCGGTGCGCCACCAGACGGTGGTGTCCGGCGGCAGCACCTGGTCGTCGGAGACCGGGCCGCTGGCCAGGACCCGTGCGCCGAACCGCTGCCCGAGCGCCACCGGCTCCGCGCCGCAGTTGGTGGCGCACACCAGCCCGGCGCCGTCGGCCAGCCCGGTCCGGTGGAAGAGCAACACCTGCGGGGACGGTGCGTCCAGCCACTGGAGCTCGCCGCGCCCCAGCCGCAGCTGGCGGCGGATCCGCAGCGCCGCCCGGTACATCGACAGCGTCGAGTGTGGATCCTGCCGTTGGGCCGCCACGGTCAGGGTGGCCCACTCCGCCGGCTGCGGCAGCCACGGCTTGCCGCCCTCGGGGCTGAACCCGAACGGGGCGGCGGTGCCGGACCAGGGCAGCGGCACCCGACAGCCGTCCCGCCCGAGCTGCGCACCGCCGGTGCGACGGAAGGTGGGGTCCTGGCGGAGCTCGTCCGGCAGGTCGAACACCTCCGGCAGCCCCAGCTCCTCCCCCTGGTAGAGGTAGGCCGACCCCGGTAGGGCGAGCATCATCAGGGTGGCGGCCCGGGCCCGGCGCAGCCCCAGCGCCCGGTCCACCGGCGGCTCGCCGCGGGCCGCGCCCCCGGCCACGCCGCTGGTGCTGCCGTGCGTGCGCCCGAACCGGCTGGCGTGCCGGACGACGTCGTGGTTGGACAGCACCCAGGTGGCGGGCGCCCCCACCGCGCTCATCGAGGTCAGGGACGTGTCGATCACCGCGCGGTAGGCGGTCGCGTCCCACGGGGTCTCCAGGAACCGGAAGTTGAACGCCTGGTGCAGTTCGTCCGGGCGGACGTAGTCGGCCAGCCGCTTCGGACCGGGCACCCAGGCTTCGGCGACCGCGATCCGCTCCGGCTGGTAGCGGTCGAGCACCGCGCGCCACTCGCGGTAGATCTGGTGCACCTCGTCCCGGTCCCGGTAGCGGTGCGGATCCGTCGGATCGTCCTCCGCCCCCACGTCCGGTAGCCCGGGCGGTTTGATCAGCGAGTCGGCGACGTCGATCCGGAATCCGTCCACCCCCCGGTCGAGCCAGAACCGGAGAATGTCGAGGAACTCCGCCCGTACCTCCGGGTGCTCCCAGTTCAGGTCCGGCTGCTCGGAGGCGAACATGTGCAGGTACCACTCGCTGTCCACCCGGGTCCAGGCCGGGCCACCGAAGATGCTCTGCAGATTGTTCGGGGGCTGGTCACCGGAGTGGGCGCGGAAGTGGTACCGCTGCCGGGCCGGGCTGCCGGGGCCGGCCGCCAGCGCCTCCTGGAACCAGGGGTGCTGGTGGGAGGTGTGGTTGGGGACGATGTCCACGATCACCTTCAGCCCGCGCGCGTGGGCGGCGGCCAGCAGCGCGTCGAAGTCCGACAAGGTGCCGAACGTGGGGTCGACGTCCCGGTAGTCGGCCACGTCGTACCCACCGTCGGCCATGGGGGAGCGGTAGAACGGGCTCAGCCAGATCGCGTCCACGCCCAGGTCGACCAGGTGGTCCAGACGGGCGGTGATGCCGGGCAGGTCGCCGACGCCGTCCCCATCGGCGTCCGCGAAGCTGCGGGGGTAGATCTGGTAGATGACGGCGTCGCGCGCCCACGAGTCCGGTGCTGGCATGAGCATCACGGTATCGTTCGGTCATTCTTGCAGCAAGATTTCCGCAAGATATTGACAGGAAATTCAACCCCGGCCTATCCTTCGCTCCAATCGACTGGTGTCTACCTATATGGGTGGACCTGGGTGGTTCGACTGGCTCCAAGGAGGGCACCATGCCCCGATCCCGATATCCCACTGGGCGCGTGGCCGCGGCGATGACCGCCGGGGCGCTGGTCCTGGCCGGCAGCGTGGCGACGTCCGGACCGGCCGCCGCCGGCTCCCCGAGCCTGAAAAGCGACCTGTGCTACCAGGTGGTGACCGACCGGTTCGCCGACGGCAACCCCGGCAACAACCATCCACCGAGCAGCCCCGGACTGTCCGACCCGACCCGGCAGAACTGGAAGCTCTACTGGGGTGGCGACTTCGCCGGCCTCACCCAACAGCTGGACTACCTGGCCGAGCTCGGGGTGGGGGCGATCTGGCTGTCCCCGCATGTGGACAACATCAATCAGCCGGCGGTCTATGGCGGGGTGCCCAACGCCGGCTACCACGGCTACTGGACCCGGGACTTCTTCCGGACCGAAGAGCACTTCGGCACCTTGGCGGAGTTCGACGCGCTGATCGCGGCCGCCCACGCCCGCGGCATCCAGGTGATCATGGACTGGGCGCCCAACCACACCAGCCCCGCCGACCCGGCCGATCCCGGGTTCGCCGAGCGGGGAGCGCTCTACCGCGACGGGGTGTTCGTCGGGGACTACCTGCACGACCCGCACGGCTACTTCCACCACAACGGCGGGGTGAGCAACTGGGACGACGCGTACGAGACCCAGTACCACAACCTGTTCGACCTGGCCGACTTCAACCACCAGCACCCGGTGATCGACGCCTACCACAAGGACGCGGTCGACTACTGGCTCGACCGGGGCGTGGACGGGGTGCGGGTGGACGCGGTCAAGCACATGACCGCCGGCTGGCAGCGCTCAGTCGCCGACACCATCCTGGCCGAGCACGACGTGTTCCTGTTCGGAGAGTGGTATCTCGGCAGCAAGAACGACCCGCTGTACGGGGCGAACGTGCGGTTCGCCAACGACAGCGGCATCTCGGTACTCGACTTCTACCTGAACATGGCGATCCGGGAGACGTTCGGCCAGAACGCCTCCATGCACCACCTGGACCAGGCGATCAGCGTCACCGGGGCCGACTACCGCTACCCGGAGAACCTGGTCACCTTCATCGACAACCACGACATGCCGCGGTTCCTCACCCTGCAGCCGGACCATCACCGGCTGCACCAGGCGCTGGCGTTCCTGCTCACCGTCCGGGGCACACCCTGCCTGTACTACGGCACCGAGCAGTACCTGCACGACGACACCGCCGGTGGGGGCGACCCGTACAACCGGCCGATGATGCCCGGGTTCGACCGCACCACCACCGCCTACCAGCTGGTCTCCACGCTGGCCGACCTGCGGGCGCAGCAGCCCGCGCTGGCCTGGGGGACCCACCAGCAGCGGTGGATCAACAACGACGTGTACATCTACGAACGACAGTTCTTCAACGACGTGGTATTGGTGGCGATCAACAAGTCCGCCATCCCGTACCAGATCACGGGCCTGCGGACCGCCCTGCCGGCCGGCACCTATCCGGACGTGCTGGGCGGGCTGCTCGGTGGCGGCGGCATCAGCGTGGGCAGCGGCGGCGGGGCCGACCGGCCGGTGACGCCGTTCACCCTGGACGCGGGGGAGGTGGCGGTGTGGTCGTATCGGGCCAGCGAGCCGAGCCACCCCCAACTGGGCAGCGTCGCCCCCACCCTGACCCGGGCCGGTAACCAGCTCACCATCGAGGGGCGTGGCTTCGGCAGCAGCGGGACGGTCCGGATCGGGGGCGTGGTGGCCCCGGTCACCAGCTGGTCGGCCAACCGGATCGTGGTGACGGTCCCGAACGGTGCGCCGACCGGGTTGCGGTCGGTCACGGTCACCACCACCGGCGGCACCAGCAACGGGTACGAGGTCAGCGTGCTGTCCGGGCCGCAGGTGCCGGTCACCTTCACCGTCACCGGGGCGCCCCCCACCAACTGGGGGGACGCGATCTACCTGACCGGTAGCGTGGCCGAGCTCGGCCACTGGTCGACCGACCCGGAGGTGGCGATCGGCCCGATGCTGACGCCGAACTATCCGGACTGGTTCATCGTCGCCAGTGTCCCGGCCTGCACCACGATCGAATTCAAGTTCATCCGGATCACCGCCGCCGGGGCAGTGACCTGGGAGAACGGACCGAACCACGTGTATCAGGCGCCGTGCTCCGGCACCGACGCGGTGACCGTGCCCTGGCAGTACTGACCAATGCGCGGGGGCAGGGCGGGCCGCCCCGCCCTGCCCCCGCGCGACGGAAGGGTGGGACCGGGTCCAGTGCCGTGGCCCGGTCCCACCCTGGCCCCGGTGACTTCTCACCGGCCGCAGTGGATCAGTAGTAGCAGCCGCTGGTGGGGAGGCTGCTCGCCGGCGGCGGGGTGGTGCCGTCATAGATCGCCAGCAGCAGGTTCTGCGGGCAGCGCAGCACCCCACCGGCCCGGATCTGCAAGTGCAGGTGTGGACCGGTGGTGTTACCGGTGTTACCGCTGGTACCGATCCGTTGTCCTGGTGAGACGGTGGTGCCGCTGGCCACGGACCAGGCGGAGAGGTGGCAGTAGTTGTAGGTGGCGCCATCCGTGCCGGCCAGGCTGATGCCCAGCCCGCAGCTGCTGTCGTTGATGCGGGTCACGGTCCCGGCCCGGACCGCGTACGTCGGGGTGCCGACCGGTACGCGAATGTCGATCGCCGGATAGGTGTGGTGCGGCCGGGTGTACTCCGAACGCGGCACCGCGTTCCGGGGCACCGGCAATGCCCACTGGTCCCCGCCACCGGAGACCGGGGTGAGCCGGATCGCGTCGGCGATCACGTACCCGGTGCCGTTGGTCCACCGGCTGACTCCCACCACGTTCCGGGTGCCTGCGGCCAACTGGTAGTTGCCGAGGCTGACCCAGCGGCCACCGTTGGTGCGCTGGTTGACGTGGACGGTGACGTTCCCGCCCGTGGTGACGATCACGAACGGGGTGGCGTTGTTGTAGCCGGAGTCCGCCGGGTACCAGACCTCCACCCGGTAGCTGCCGGTGCTCGGGATGGTGGCGCGGAACCAGGCCGCGTCACTGCCGCCGGTGTACGGGGTGGCGAAGTGGTAGTTCTCGCCGTAACGCTGGCTTGACCAGGCGGAGCGGCCCCAGTTGCTGCTGGCGGTGAAGTTGCTGCTGGCGTTGTCCACGATGATCGCGGATTGGGCCTGGGCCGGGGCGGTGGGGGTGAGGAAGGTGGCGCCGAGGATCGCCAGCACTGCGACCACGACGCGGGGGAACCGGAAACGTCGCATGGTGACCTCCCGTCTCGGGGAATGGTCCAGACCACTGGTCTGGACTGGACCATTGAACCAACTCCAGCGACGTATGGAAAGAGGTCTACGTATTCGGCTCCCCGGTCGGGCGCCTCACCGCCGCTCCGAGCGGCGCCGCCACGGGATACGTGGGTGGGCGTCCTGCCTGCCCTCACGCCTCCTGGCGGGGGGCGGAGGTGGTGGAGCCTCGTACCACCAGCTCCGGTGAGAACAGATACTCCGAGTGGTCGCCGGAACGACCGCCGATCGCGTCCAACAGGGCGGTCACCGCGGCCTGGGCCATCTGCTGCACCGGTTGCCGGACCGTGGTCAGGGGCGGATCGGTGAACGCGATCAACGGCGAGTCGTCGTAGCCGACCACGGACAGGTCCCGCGGCACCACCAGCCCCCGTTGCCGGGCCGCCCGGATCGCCCCCAGCGCCATCAGGTCGCTGCCGCAGACCAGACCGGTGACCCCGCGGTCCAGCAGGCGGTTGGCGGCGGCCGCGCCACCCTCCACGCTGAACCACAGCGACAGTGACACCAGCTCATCCAGCTGGGATTCCGGCAGGCTCACCAGCTCGGTCATGGCCTTCCGCCACCCGGCGAGCCGCCGCTGCACCGGCAGGAACCGCTCCGGGCCGGAGATCAGGCCGATCCGGCGGTGGCCGAGCGATACCAGATGGGCCACCGCGAGCTGGGCGGCCTCCTGCTCGTCGGTGGAGAGGAACGGCGCATCCACCTCCGGCTGGTAACCGTTGACGAGCACGATCGGTAGTCGCTGGGACACCAGTCGGCGGTAGCGCGCCGGATCGGTGGTGGTGTCGGCGTGCATGCCGGAGACGAAGATGATCCCGGCGACCGACCGCTCCAGCAGCATCTCCACGTATTCGTCCTCGGTCACCCCGCCGGGCGTCTGGGTGCACAGCACCGGGGTGTAGCCGTGCTGGGCCAGCACCGACTCGATCACCTGGGCGAACATGGGGAAGATCGGGTTTTCCAGCTCCGGGACCACCAGACCGACCAGGCCGGCGCTGTGCTTGCGTAACCGCGCCGGCCGCTCGTACCCGAGGACGTCCAAAGCGGTGAGCACCGCCTGGCGGGTCTCCCTGGCCACGCCAGGTTTATCGTTGAGCACCCGGGAGACGGTGGCCTCGCTCACCCCGGCCTGGGCGGCGATGTCAGCCAGTCGCGTACGCATGCGCTGACGATAGCCGACCCTGTTTGCAAGTCCCTTGCGGGATGTCGTCGCACTCTTCCAAAGCATGAAAGTTCTTGCTAACGTCGGCGCCAAACCGGACCTGTCGCGGCCGGCGCCGCGACCGGCGTCAGACAGGAGAACTCATGCGCACACGTATCGGCCGTAGGGTCGCCGCTCCGGTGGCCGCCGGACTGGCGCTGACGCTCGTTCTCGCCGCCTGCGGGGGGAAAGACGAGCCCGCCGACCAGTCGGATGACTCCGCCACCGGCGAACTGGTGATTTGGAGCGACCCGAACCGGGCGCAGGTGCTCAACCAGTTCAAGGAACAGATCGAAACGGACCTGGGGATCACCCTGGTCATCGAAGAGATCGCTGAGGACCAGCAGACCACGTTCGTCACCGCCTCCCAGCAGGGAGCGGGGCCGGACGTGATGGTGGGGGCGCACGACTGGATCGGCAACCTGGTCCGCAACGGCGCCATTGACCCGGTGCAGCTGACCGAGGCGCAGCTGGCCGCCTTCCCGCAGATCGCGATCGACGCGGTCACCTTCGACGGACAGACCTACGGGGTGCCGTACGCGATCGAGAACATCGCGCTGATCCGCAACACCGACCTGGCCCCGGAGGCTCCGGAGACCATCGAAGAGCTGGTGGAGATGGGGCAGCAGCTGCAGGAGGAAGGCAAGACCGGCGAGATCCTCTGCCTGCAGGTGGGGGACCAGGGCGACACGTACCACATCTATCCGCTGTACACCTCGGCCGGCGGCTACCTGTTCGGCCGGACCGACGACGGCACCTGGGACCCCAGCGACCTGGGGGTAGGCACCGACGCCTCCAAGGCCGCGTTTGAGAAGATCCGGGAACTGGGAGAGGCCGGAGTCGGCGCGCTCAAGCGGTCGATCGGCGGGGAGAACGCGATCCCGCTGTTCACGGACGGCCAGTGCGCGTTCCTGGTGTCCGGCCCATGGGCGATCAACGACATCAAGACCGCCGGCATCGCGTACGACATCACCCCGGTGCCGCCGTTCGCCGACGGGCAGACCGCCCAGCCGTTCGTGGGGGCCCAGGTCTTCTTCGTGGCCTCCAAGGGCAAGAACAAGGCGGTCGCCCAGGAGTTCGTGGCCAACTACCTCACCTCGGTGGAGCTGGCGGTGGCGCTGTACGAGGCGGAGCCCCGCGCCCCAGCCCTGACCGCGGCCCTGGAGCAGGTGCAGGCCAATGACCCCGATCTGCCGAAGTTCCTGAAGGCGGCCGAGAACGGGGTGCCGATGCCGTCCATCCCGGAGATGGCCGCCATCTGGGAGCCGTTCGGGACGGCGGAAGCGGCGATCGTGGGCGGAGCGGACGTGGACGAGGCGGTGGACGCCGCCGCGGACGCGATCGCGGAACAGATCGGATGACCAAGTCGCAACGGTCGGTTCCCGGGTCGACGGTGACCCGGGAACCGACCCGGACACCCTCCCCGGCCCGGGTACCGCTCCGGCCGCTCGGCGGCCGGCTGATCGTCACCGGGCTGATGGTCAAGGCGGTCCTGCTGGGCCTCGTGGCGGCGATCGCACTGTGGGCGGCGTTCCCGCTGTGGGAAGCCCGGGCCTGGGTGGGCCTGGCCATCCTGGTGGCCACCACCGTCGCGATCTTCTACCTGTACCTGAGCCGGCGCCACATCCCGGCCAAGTACCTGCTGCCCGGCACCCTGTTCCTGATCGCCTTCCAGCTGTTCCCGGTGCTGTACACCGTCAGCACCGCCTTCACCAACTTCGGTGACGGACACCGCGGCGACAAGCCGGACGCGATCGTGGCGATCCAGACCGCCTCGGTGCGACAGGTGCCCGACTCGGCGGAGTACACCCTGTCGGTGGCGACCACCGGCGATCCAGCCACCGGCGACCTGGTGTTCCTGGTGCGGGACAGCGACACCGGCCAGGCCTACGTCGGCGACCAGGAGGGGCTGCGTCCGCTGCCGGCTGACCAGGTGCAGGTGGGGCTGGACGGCCGGATCAACCACGCCGAGGGGTACACGATCCTCACGGTGGGGCAGGCCAGCGCCCGCAGTCCGGAGATCACCGAATTCGCGGTGCCGACCGAGCGAGGGGCGATCCTCGCCGCCGGACTGTCCCGGGCGTACGAGGGGCGCGCGCAGCGCACGTACGACTCGGCCTGTGACTGCGTGACCGACCACGACACCGGGGAGCGGTACTACGCCGACGAGACGGTCGGCGCGTTCGTGTCCGACTCCGGCCAGCAGCTCGTGCCCGGCTGGCGGGTGAACGTGGGATTCGCCAACTTCACCCGGGTGTTGACGGACCCGCGGGTGTCGGGGCCGTTCCTGTCCACATTGGTGTGGAACTTCGCGTTCGCGTTCGGATCAGTGGCGTTGACGTTCGGGCTCGGAGCGGCGATCGCGCTGGCGTTGCACTCCGACCGGCTGCGGGGCCGCACCCTCTACCGGGTGCTGTTGGTCCTGCCGTACGCCATGCCGGCGTTCGCGATGCTGCTGGTCTGGCGGGACATGTTCAACGCCGACTTCGGGCTGATCAACCAGCTGTTCGGGCTGAGTGTGGAGTGGCTGAACGATCCCTGGGGGGCCCGGGCGGCGGTGCTGCTGGTCAACACCTGGCTGGGCTACCCGTACATGTTCCTGATCACCACCGGGGCGCTACAGGCGATCCCGAAGGAGCTGACCGAGGCGGCCCGGATCGACGGGGCCGGACCGTGGCGCACCTTCCGGGAGATCACCCTGCCGCTGCTGCTGGTGGCCCTGACCCCGCTGCTGATCTCCTCGTTCGCGTACAACTTCAACAACTTCAATGCGATCTTCTTGGTCACCGGCGGCGGGCCGTTCCCACCCGACAGTCCGTTGGCCGGCGCCACCGACCTGCTCATCACCTACACCTACCGGTTGGCGTTCGGCGGCAGCGGCGCCCAGTACGGCTACGCCGCGGCGGTCTCGGTCTACATCTTCCTGATCGTGGCGGTGATTTCCATGGTGGCGTTCCGGCGGACCCGGCAGCATGAGGAGGTGTTCCGGTGACCCGGACCGAAGCTCCACCGGTGACGGCGACGACCCCCGAGCCGGCGCCGTCCCCGGCTCCGCGCCGCCCCCGAGGCCACTGGTGGCGGCAGGTCGGGTGGCGACACCTGGTCGGGCTGGTGTCGGTGGCGTTCGCGCTGTTTCCGATCCTGTTCGTGGTGTCGGCCGCGCTCAATCCTCTGGGCACCCTGTCCTCGAGCACGCTGATCCCGAACGGCGCCTCCCTGAACAACTTCACCAACCTGCTGACCACCACTTCGTTTCCCCGGTGGTTTCTCAACTCAGTGCTGATCGCCGGGCTGGCGTCGTTCGCGGCCCTGTTCATCTCGGTGTTGGCGGCGTACGCGTTCAGCCGGATGCGGTTCCGCGGGCGGCGGGTGGGGCTGCTGGCGCTGCTGTTGATCCAGATGTTCCCGCAGTTCCTGGCGGTGGTGACCATCTTCCTGATGTTCACCACCATCACGGAGTACTGGCCGGCGGTCGGGTTCAACACTCCCGCCGGGCTGATGCTGCTGTATCTAGGCGGGGCGCTGGGGGTGAACACCTGGCTGACCAAGGGGTTCCTGGACACCGTACCGAAAGAGATCGATGAGTCCGCGATCGTGGACGGCGCCAGTCACGTGCAGATCTTCTTCCGGATCATGCTGCCGTTGATCACCCCGATCTTGGCGGTGACCGCGCTCCTGGTGTTCATCTCCACCATCAACGAGTTCCTGATGGCCAACCTGTTCCTCACCCGGGACGAGTCCAAGACCCTGGCGGTCGGGATGTACGGCATGATCGCCGGGCAGCGTAACGCCAACTTCGGCATGTTCGCGGCCGGCACCCTGTTGACCGCGGTCCCGACTGTGCTCGTGTTCCAGTTCCTGCAGCGCTACATCGTGCACGGGCTCACCGCCGGTGCCGTGAAGGGATGAGCATGTTCGCACACCACGACGGATCCCTCCGACACGTGTCGACCCTCACACCGGAGTTAGGGGAGAGCGTGACGGTGTTCGTCCGCACCCGCGGGGTGCGGCGGGTGCATGTGCGCACCGTGCTCGACGGTGAGCCCCGGTTCTTCGAAGCGGTGGCGGATCGGCGTACCGCCGACGGGGTGACCTGGTGGCGGGCGGAGCTGGTGGCCCGGCACCACGTCACCCCGTACCGGTTCCTGCTGGAAGGGGAGGACGGGCCGCGCTGGCTCACCCAGCTGGGGGTGGTGGCGCACGACGTCCCCGACGCCACCGACTTCCGGCTGGTCACCTACGCGCCCCCGCCGGCGTGGCGGCAGGATGCGGTGATCTACCAGATCTTCCCGGATCGGTTCGCGCGCTCGGCTGCGGCGGACCGCCGCCCGTTGCCGGACTGGGCGATCCGGTGCGACTGGGACACCCCGGTCATCGGTCGCGGCCCGGAGACCCCGTACCAGTTCTACGGCGGAGACCTGGACGGGATCGTCGAGCGGCTGGACCACGTGGCCGCGCTCGGGGTGAACACCGTCTACCTGACGCCGATCTTCCCGGCCCGCTCCAACCACCGGTACGACGCGGCCGCCTTCGACCACGTGGACCCCCTGCTGGGGGGAGATGAGGCGCTGATCCGGCTGTCCGACGCGGTGCACGCCCGCGGCTGGCGCCTGTTGGGGGACGTCACCACCAACCACTGCGGCGACGCCCACCCCTGGTTCACCGCGGCGGTGTCCGATGTCGCCGCACCGGAACGGGAGATGTTCTACATCGACACCGACGGCGACTACGAGTCCTGGTGGGGGGTCAAGAGCCTGCCGAAGTTCAACTGGGCCAGCGCGATGCTGCGGCGCCGGTTCTTCGAGGGACCGGACTCGGTGGTGCAGCGCTGGCTCCGCCCGCCGTACCGGTTGGATGGCTGGCGGGTGGACGTGGCGAACATGACCGGGCGGCTGGCCGGAGACGACCACGCCCATCAGGTGGCCGAGTGGGTGCGGGCGGCGGTGAACGCGGCGCGCCCGGACGCGTTGCTGATCGCCGAACACAACCACGACGCCACCGGCGATCTGGACATCGGGGGCTGGCACGGCACCATGTACTACGCCGGTTTCCTCCGCCCGGTGTGGAGCTGGCTGCGCGCGGACCAGCTGGAGCTGCCGGACTTCCTGGGGGTGCCCACGCCGGTGCCGCGGCACGACGGCCCGACCATGGTGGCCACCATGCGCCAGTTCGCCGCCCGGATGTCCTGGCAGACCCTGACCTCCTGCTGGACCCTGCTCGGCTCGCACGACACCCCCCGGGTACGGACCGTGGTGGGCGACGCCGACCGGCAGGAGGTGGCCGCCGGACTGCTGTTCACCCTGCCCGGCACCCCGATGGTCTTCGCCGGGGACGAGCTGGGGCTGCGGGGAGTCAACGGGGAGGACTCCCGGACCCCGATGCCGTGGCACCGGCCGGAGTCCTGGGACCGGCGCACCCTGGGGCACTACCAGGCGCTGATCCGACTGCGGCGGGAACAGCCGGCTCTACGGCACGGTGGGCTGCGGTGGCTGCACGTGGACCCGGACACGCTGGTGTTCGCCCGGGAAGCGGTGGCGGGCACGGTGCTGGTGCTGGCCCGGCGGGCCGCCGGTGCCCCGGTGCGCCTGCCCGCGCCCGGGCCGGGGGAGGCGGTCAACCTGTACGGCGGCGCGCCCGATCTGGTGCCGGACGCCGACGGTGTCATCACTCTGCCCGGGGAGGGCCCTACCTTTCAGGCCTGGTATCTGGCTTCATGGTGAGCAGGTCGGGTGGAGCGTAACTACCCGACCGGCTCGCCCCTGACCTGACCGGCGGGTGGGGGCACGAGTGTGGGAGGGTAGCGACGTGGAGATTCTGAGGCTGATCCTGCTCTACGGCCACCTGGTCGGATTCGCCCTGCTGCTGGGTGGGGCGGCGGTGCAGTACTTCGCCGACACACTGCGGATCAACAGCAGCATGCTCTGGGGTGCGGTGATTCAGCTGATCACCGGGATCGCGCTGTCGGCTCCGCTGCGCGGCGAGGGGGAGGAGCCGTCCCCGGTCAAGCTGCTGGTCAAGCTGGTGATCGCGCTCGCGATCGCGGTGATGGTGTGGGTGCCCCGCAAGCGGGCCCAGGTGAACCGCGGGCACTTCCTGGCCATCATCGGGCTCACCCTGGTGAACGCCGCAGTGGCGGTTTTCTGGTAGGAAGTCCGCATCTCGTCACCGGACTAGCGGTCATCGGCACCGGTCCGATAACAGCGAGGTAACGACCCGGTTCCGCTATCCGGAGCCCCCTCCCCGGCTACCTTCCGGTAGGCGTACGCTCCGTTCGACCCACCGTGGACCCGGGGGTCGACGACGAGGAGGCGACGTGCGCAGGAAACTGTGGTTGGTGTCGGCACTCGCGACGGGCAGCCTGGTGCTGGCCGCCTGTGGGGAGGCGCCGGACAAGGACGGAGACGGCGGTACCGGCAGCGGTAGCGGCGACTACCTGGCCTGCATGGTGACGGACACCGGTGGCATCGACGACCGGTCGTTCAACGAGTCCGCGTGGGCCGGGCTGCAGCAGGCCGCGGCGGAGGACGACCGGCTGGCCGAGCCCCGGAACGTGTCCTCCGGCGCGGAGGCCGACTACGTGCCGAACCTGACCGGCTTCGTCGACGAGGGCTGCGACTTCATCCTGGCGGTCGGGGGCCTGATGGGTGAGGCCACCAGCGAGGTCGCGTCGGCCCACCCGGACCAGCAGTTCGGGATCGTGGACACGTCGGTGGGCCTGGCCAACGTGTACCCGATGCAGTTCGACACCGCGCAGGCGGCGTTCCTGGCCGGCTACCTGGCCGCCGGCTACTCCTCCAGCGGGGTGGTCGCCACCTACGGCGGGCTGCAGATCGGGCCGGTGACCATCTTCATGGACGGGTTCGTCGACGGGGTGGCCCACTACAACGAGGTGCACGGCACCGATGTGAAGGTGCTCGGCTGGGACAAGGAGTCGCAGACCGGCGCGTTCGCGGAGAGCTTCGAGGACCAGGCCGCGGGCCGGTCGCTGTCGGACAGCTTCGTGGCTCAGGGCGCCGACGTGATCATGCCGGTGGCCGGTGGTACCGGCCTGGGGACCGCCGCGGCCGCGGCCGAGTCCGGCGAGTACGCGGTGATCTGGGTGGACCTGGACGGCTGCGAGAGCGTCCCGCAGTACTGCTCGGTCTTCCTGACCACCGTGGTGAAGAACATCCCGGGGGCGGTCAAGGCCGCGGTGCTGGAGGCGGCGGACGCCGGTGACGGGCTCGCCACCGGTGAGTACCTGGGGACCCTGGCGAACGGCGGGGTCTCGCTGGCGCCGTACCACGAGTTCGAGGACCGGGTGCCGGACGAGCTGAAGGCGGAGATCGAAGATCTTCGGCAGCAGATCATCGACGGTGAGGTCACGGTCACCTCGCCCGCGTCCCCGCAGTGAGTGACCGTCGGGGCGCGCCGGGTCGACGTGCCCGGCGCGCCCCGACGTACCCGGTCCGTGGGAGGAGGCCCCACTGAGACTCGAGCTTCGCGGCATTACCAAACGGTTCGGTTCGGTGCTCGCCAACGACGCCATCGACCTGACCGTGGAGCCGGGGGAGATCCACGCGCTGCTGGGCGAGAACGGCGCCGGAAAGTCCACCCTGATGAACGTGCTGTACGGGCTGGTCAGCCCGGACTCCGGCGAGATCTGCATCGACGGCGAGCCGGTCGCCATCCATCGGCCGGCGGACGCGATCGCCGCCGGCATCGGCATGGTCCACCAACACTTCATGCTGGTGCCGGTGTTCACCGTCACCGAGAACGTGATGCTCGGGGCGGAGCACACCACGCTCGGGGTGCTGCGGCGCCGGCGGGCCCGGCAGATGGTGGCGGAGGTGTCCCAGCGGTACGGGCTGGACGTGGACCCGGACGCGGTGGTGGAGGACCTACCGGTCGGGGTCCAGCAGCGGGTGGAGATCATCAAGGCGCTGACCCGGGACGTGGACCTGCTGATCCTGGATGAGCCCACCGCGGTCCTCACCCCCCAGGAGACCGACGAGCTGCTGGCGGTGATGCGGTCGCTGCAGCAGGCCGGCAAGTCGATCGTGTTCATCACCCACAAGCTGCGGGAGGTGAAGGCGATCGCGGACCGGATCACCGTGATCCGGCACGGCCGGGTGGTGGCCACCGCCGATCCGCAGACCAGCGAGGACGAGCTGGCCGCGTTGATGGTGGGGCGTCGGGTCAATCTGGAGTTGGAGAAGTCCCCGGCCCGGCCGGGCGCGCCGGTGCTGACCGTGTCCGGCCTGGTGGTGCGGGACGAGCGCGGCCACCGGGCGGTGGACGGGGTGGACCTGGAGGTCCGCGCCGGCGAGGTGCTCGGGATCGCCGGCGTGCAGGGCAACGGTCAGACCGAGCTGGTCGAGGCGGTCATGGGGCTGCGGGCGGTGGAGGCGGGGGACATCCAGCTGTCCGGTCAGTCCATTGTGGGGTGGTCGACCCGGGAGATCCTGCGGCAGCGGGTCGGGTACGTGCCGGAGAACCGCACCGTCGACGGGCTGGTCAAGCAGTTCTCGGTGGCCGAGAACCTGGTGTTGGACCTGTACGACGTGGCGCCGTACGGCAACCGGTGGACCCTGCGCTACGACGAAATCGACCGCTCGGCCCGAGAGCGGATCACGCGGTACGACATCCGTACCTCCTCACCGGACAATCCGGTGGGCAACCTGTCCGGCGGCAACCAGCAGAAGGTGATCGTCGCCCGGGAGCTGGCTCGACCGCTGGCGTTGTTCATCGCCTCGCAGCCCACCCGCGGGGTGGATGTGGGGTCGATCGAGTTCATCCACCGCCAGATCCTGCATGAACGAGACATCGGCACCGCGGTGCTGCTGGTCTCCAGCGAACTGGACGAGGTGCTGGGGTTGGCCGACCGAGTGGCGGTGATGTACCGGGGGAAGATCCTGGCGGTCGTGTCGCCGGACACCCCGAGGGAGGAGATCGGCCTGCTGATGGCGGGTTATTCCCCCGACGGTGCTCGCCGATCGTCGGACCTGGACAGGATGGGCGTTCATGACTGAAGCACACCAGGTGGATCAGGAAGCGTCGGCGTCCGTGCCGGCGCAGTCACCACCGGCGACGGACAAGCCCCCCGCGGCCCCGGCCGGGCCGGCGGACGAGGGTAGGCAGGCCGATCCACCCTGGGCGGCGCGGTTCCTCCGCCACCTGTGGAGCGCCAACGCCGGCACGGTGACCACGTTGGCGGTGGTGATGGCGCTGGTGGTCGGTGCGGTGCTGATCATCATCTCGGATCCACAGGTACGGGCCAGCTACGGATACTTCTTCGCCCGTCCCTCGGACGCCCTGACGGCCAGCTGGGAACGGGTGGCGCAGGCGTACGGGGCGCTGTTCCGGGGCGCGATCCTCGACCCCGGCGCGGTCAGCCGCGCCCTGAACGGCACCGGTAGCTGGGCGGCGGTGTTCCGGCCGATCTCCGAGACGTTGACCAACGCCGCCCCGCTGGTGTTCACCGGACTGGCGTTCTCGCTGGCGTTCCGGGGTGGACTGTTCAACATCGGGGTACAGGGGCAGGCCATCCTGGGCGCGATCGGGGCCGGGCTGGCCGGCTTCCTGCTGCCGCTGCCGCTGGTGCTGCATCTGGTGGTGGCGGTACTGGTCGGCGCCTTGCTGGGTGGGGCCTGGGGGTTCGTGCCGGGCTTCCTCAAGGCCCGCACCGGCGCCCACGAGGTGATCACCACGATCATGCTCAACTCGGTGGCAGCGATCTTCATCGGTTGGCTGATCATCCAGAGTTGGGTGCGGGATCCGGTGCGGTCCGATCCGATCAGTCAGCGGGTGGAGGAGACCGCCCGGATGCCGCGGCTGTTGGCCTGGCTGGACCCGACGCTACGGGTACACCTGGGGATCGTGCTCGCCGTGCTGGCCACCATCGGGGTGGCGTGGCTGCTGCACCGGTCCCGGTTCGGGTTCGAGTTGCGGGCGGTCGGGCTGAACCCGGACGCGGCCCGCACCGCGGGCATGTCGGTGACCACGGTCTACGTCCAACTGATGGTGATCTGCGGAGCCCTGGCCGGCCTGGGCGGGGCGACCGTGCTGCTCGGCACCGCGTACGCCCTGACCACGTTGATGCTCGGGTCGGTGGGATTCGACGGCATCCTGGTCGGCCTGCTCGGTCGGGCCAAACCGTGGGGGGTGTTCGCGGCCGCGCTGCTGTTCGGCGCCCTCCAGGCCGGTGGGCGCGCGATGCAGACCGGGGCGATGGTCTCCCTGGAGCTGGTGCAGGTACTCCAGGCACTCATTGTGATCTTTGTGGCCGCCCCGGCGTTGGTGAAGGCCACCTTCCGGCTGCGGCCAGCCCGGTTGGGGCGGGTCGAGGGCGTCGCGGCGAGGGGATGGTGACGGTGACGGTCCAGGTGTCACACCAGGTCGAGACGCCGGTGGCCGACCTACCCCGGACGTGGACCCGGGAGCGTCGCACCGCGGTCGGCTTGATGGCGATCGGAGTGCTGGCGGCGGTCGGGTTCGGGCTGCTGGCCGGGGACAAGCCGGTGCGGTTCACGTTCGGGGAGACCACCAGCGGGAGCGGGGTCACACTGGACCCGGTCGTGGGGACGGTGGGGCTCGGGCTGCTGGGGGCGGTGATCGCGGTCAGCCTGTGGTGGTCCACGCGCCGATGGTTCGGCTGGCTGGTGGCCGCCAGTCTGCTGCCGGTGGTGGGGTCGTTCCTGTGCTGGCAGCTGTCCAACGCCGCGTTGAACACCTTGCCGCTGGGACAGGTGCTGCGGAGTTCCCTGCTGCTGGCCTTGCCGCTGATCTTTGGTGGGTTGGCGGGGGTGGTCGGGGAGCGCTCCGGGGTCATCAACATCGCGGTCGAGGGGCAGTTCCTGGCCGGCGCGTTCGCCGGGGCGCTGGTGGCGACCATGGCGGCCAGTGTGTGGAGCGGCATCCTGGCCGCCGCCCTGGCGGGGGTGCTGATCGCGGCCCTGCTGGCGGTGCTGGCGATCCGGTACCTCGTGGATCAGATCGTGGTCGGCGTGGTGCTGATCGTCTTCGCTACCGGGTTGACCGGGTTCCTGTTCGAACAGATGATGCGTCGGGACCCGAACCGGTTCAACAGCCCTCCGGGAGTGCCGGTGTGGAAGATCCCGGTGCTGTCGGATCTACCGCTGATCGGACCGGCGCTGTTCCGGACCAACATCTTCGTCTACCTGGCGCTGGCCCTGGTGGGGTTGGTCTACCTCGGCCTGTTCCACACCCGCTGGGGGCTGCGGACCCGGGCGGTAGGGGAGCACCCGACCGCCGCGGACACGGTCGGGGTCCGGGTGCTGGGCCTGCGGTATGGCAATGTGCTGTTCGCGGGTGCGCTGGCCGGGCTGGGGGGCGCCACATTCGTACTGGAGGGGCCGAACACGTTCAGCAACGGGATGACCGCGGGGCTGGGCTTCATCGCCCTGGCCGCGGTGATCTTCGGGCGGTGGCATCCGGTGGGGGTGCTGCTGGCCGCGCTGTTCTTCGGGTTCTGTCGGGCGTTGGCGTACGCGCTGACCACGATCGCCAGCACGATTCCCAGCCAGTTCCTGACCATGCTGCCGTATCTGGCTACCATCGCCGCGGTGGCCGGGCTGGTGGGGCGCTCCCGTGCCCCGGCCGCGGACGGGCAGCCGTACGTGAAGGGGTGACCGGTGGCACAGGTGGATTGGGCAGCGCTGCGGCAGGCGGCCACAGCGGCCGCCGCGCGGGCGTACGCCCCCTACTCGGGGCTGCGGGTGGGGGCGGCCGGACTGGTCGACGATGGCCGGACCGTGACCGGCTGCAATGTGGAGAACGCCTCGTACGGGCTGACTCTGTGCGCGGAGTGCGGACTGGTGTCCGCGCTGCACGCCACCGGGGGCGGCCGACTGGTGGCGGTGTCCTGCGTGGATGGGCAGGGGCGGCCGTTGGCGCCCTGTGGCCGGTGTCGGCAGTTGCTGCTGGAGCACGGTGGTCCGGACTGCCTGGTGGATGATGATCCGCATCCACGTGCGGTGGCGGAGCTGTTGCCGGGGGCGTTCGTTCGGGAGGATCTGGAGCGGTCGTGACCGGAGAGGCGTTTTCCGCGGTCGACGTCATCCGCGCCAAACGGGACGGTGGCGCGCTCACCGACGCCCAGATCGACTGGGTGGTGGACGCCTACACCCGCGGGGTGGTGGCCGACGAACAGATGGCGGCGCTGGCGATGGCGATTCTCCTGCGGGGAATGACCCCGGCGGAGACCGCCCGCTGGACCCGGGCCATGCTCCACTCCGGCGAGCGGCTGGACCTGTCCGGGCTGCCGCGGCCGACAGTGGACAAGCACTCCACCGGTGGTGTGGGGGACAAACTGACCCTCCCGCTGGCGCCGCTGGTGGCCGCATGTGGGGCGGCGGTGCCGCAGCTGTCCGGTCGGGGGCTGGGGCACACCGGCGGCACACTGGACAAGTTGGAATCGATTCCGGGATTTCGGACCGCCTTGACCGACGCCGAGTTCCTCGACCAGCTGCGGACGGTCGGGGCGGTGGTGTGTGCGGCGAGTGAGACCCTGGCCCCGGCCGACCGCAAGCTGTACGCGCTGCGGGACGTGACCGGCACGGTGGAGTCGATCCCCCTGATCGCTAGCTCGATCATGAGCAAGAAGCTGGCCGAGGGGACGAGCGCGCTGGTGCTGGACGTGAAGGTTGGGTCCGGTGCGTTCATGCAGTCGCTCCCGGATGCGCGAACGCTGGCCGAGACGATGGTCGCCCTGGGCGAGGCGCACGGGATGCGCACCATCGCGCTCTTGACCGACATGTCCACCCCGCTGGGGCGGGCGGTGGGCAACGCGGTCGAGGTCGCCGAGGCAGTGGAGGTGCTCGCCGGGGGCGGCCCCGCGGACGTGGTGGAGCTGACCGTCACCCTGGCCCGGGAGATGCTGGCGGCGGTCGGCCTGACCGCGCAGGATCCGGCCGACGCCCTGGCCGACGGGCGGGCGATGGACGTGTGGCGGGCGATGGTCACCGCCCAAGGTGGAGACCCGGACGCGCCGCTACCCCAGGCCCGCGAGGTGGAGTACCTGCGGGCGGAGACCGACGGGGTGGTCACCAGGGTGGAGGCGCGCGCCGTCGGCACCGCCGCGTGGCGGCTGGGCGCCGGGCGCGCCCGGAAGGAAGACCCGGTGGACCCGGCCGCCGGGGTGGTGCTGCACCGCACGGTCGGGGACCGGGTCCGGGCCGGGGACGTGCTCTGTGAGCTGCGGACCGACGATCCGGCGCGGCTGCCCGCGGCCCAGGAGCTGGTGGCGGAAGCGATGACCGTGGCGCCCACCCCGCCGGCCGCCCCCCGGGAGCTGGTGCTGGACCGGATCACCAGCGGATAGAGCATCGATCACGGCCCGCGCGGGGGGTATCGGGATCGGTGGTTGCGGGGTAGGCTGCCAGGCCGACGGAAGGTCACCACAGACGACCCCACAAGGACGAGGGGAGCGCGCACTGGTACCGGTACCCGCCCCTGACCCCCGCGAGGTGCGGGCGGCGAGCCTGGCAGAGCTGCATCAGCTGGGGCTACCCACCCCGCCCCCACACTTCCCGCTGGTCTGGGAGAAGGGCGACCGGGTGGCGCTGCGGTCCACCGCGGAGCTGGAAGCCCGGACGGCGGTGTTGAACATCGTGCTGGCCCGGTGCTACGGCATGCCACCGGAGGCCGCGATGAGCTGGCTGCTCAGCGCCCACTTGCTGGAGGCGGTCACTCGACCGGAGTGGCGGTTCGTGACGGGGGGCCGGGGAGACCGGCGGGCGTTGATGCTGCACCTGGAAGCGGTCTTCGCCCTGCTGTGGCTGCTCGGGGTGACCGGGCAGCTCGACCCCACCCAACCGGCGGTGGATGGACTGGTACGGATGCTGCCGGACCTACCGCGGGCGGAGAGTATGGCCAGCTGGCGTTCACGCACCCTGGTGGCCCCACGGCCCCCGGTGGAGGCGGCGGTCATGCTGGACCGCTACTACTGCTTGGACTGGGCCTACTTGGAGGCGGAGCGGCGACGGCTGCCCCTGCCCGGGCTGATCGATTCGCACGTGATCGGGCAACGGCGGTGGGCGCTGGAGTGGGCGGTGGTGTTCTCCGGTCCCCATCACGGCCCTCCTCGAGGGTGGGAGGAGATCGACCTGTCGGTCTGAGGCCGCCGCCGGGGCGAGGCGCTCGCCGACCGCGGGTGGGACCGAGCGCATCGCGTGCCGGTCAAGACCGATCGGTCCGTCGGTACTGGCCCAGCTGCACCGAGACCGTGACCGGCAGCGGCTCCGGCACCCCGGTCAGCGCCTGGGCCAGCGCGTCGGGTGCGGTGTGCTGACCGCTGGGGCCCATGGTCACCAGCCAGGCCAGCTGCACCCGGGTCAGCCCGACCTGGTAGCGGATATGCTCCTGCGCCTCCGACGCGAACCAGCGCGCCAGATCGGCGGCCACCCGGGCCGGCTTCTCCGGGTCTATGCGCAGCCACCGCACCCCGGGGGCGTGCCGTACCGCCGCGCCTACCTCCGCCAGGTGGTCAGGGGCGGGGGTTACCACCAGCAGCCGACCTCCCGGCGCCAGCACCCGCGCGAACTCCGCGCCGTTACGGGGGGCGAACACGTTCAGCAGCAACGCGGCGACACCGTCGGCGAGCGGCAGTGGGCGCCATACGTCGGCCAGCACCGCCGCCATCCGGGGATGGGCGCGGGCAGCCCGCCGCAGCGCCGGTTTGGAGGTGTCCACCGCCAGCCCGAGCGCGCGTGGCCGGGCCGCCAACACCCGGGCCAGGTGATAACCGGTACCAGCGCCGACGTCCACCACGAACCCGTTGGCCTCCCCCGCCGCGGTCGCCAACGCGGTCGCCACCGGTTCGTAGGCGCCGCTGGCGAGGAACGCCGCCCGGGCGGCCACCGCCGTGGCCGGGTCCCCGGGATGCCGCAGCGGCCCGGCCAACAACGGCAGATAGCCGGGGCGGGCGATGTCGAAGCTGTGCCCGGCCGCGCAGCGCAGTGTGCGCGCCTCCGCGGTGGCGGACAGGGACCGCTGGCAGACCGGGCAGCGGAGAAACCGCAGCACCCGTGTGAGCATCTGTGACGTCCTCCGGTGGTTCACCCAGGTCGGCGCCCAGGGGAGTAGGGTCTTGCCATGGTCGCACTGCCCACGTACGAACAGATCCGCGCCGCCCCGAAGGTACTCCTGCACGACCACCTGGACGGGGGTTTACGCACGGCGACCATCGTGGAGCTCGCGGCGGAGGTGGGGCACACCCTGCCGACCACCGACCCCGAGGAATTGGAGCAGTGGTTCTACCGCGCGGCCACCTCCGGTTCGCTGGAGCGGTACCTGGAGACGTTCTCACACACCGTCGCGGTGATGCAGACGGAGTCGGCGCTGCGGCGGGTGGCGGCCGAGTGCGCTGAGGACCTGGCCGCGGACGGAGTGGTGTACGCCGAGGTCCGATTCGCCCCCGAACAGCACCTCACGGCGGGCCTGACCTTGCCGCAGGTGGTGGAGGCGGTGCTGGCCGGGTTCGCCGAGGGAACGGAGCGGGCCGCTGCCGCCGGTCGGGGAATCCGGATCGGGACGCTGCTGACCGCGATGCGGCACGCCGCCCGCTCGATGGAGATCGCGGAGCTGGCGGTGCGGTACCGGGACGACGGGGTGGTCGGGTTCGACATCGCGGGCCGCGAGGCGGGTTATCCACCCACCCGGCACCTGGACGCCTTCGAGTATCTGCAGCGGGAGAACTTCCACTTCACCATTCACGCCGGGGAGGCGTTCGGGCTGCCGTCCATCTGGCAGGCGATTCAGTGGTGTGGCGCCGACCGGCTAGGACATGGCGTCCGGATCGTCGACGACATCACCGTCATGGAGGATGGCACCGCCCGGCTGGGTCGGTTGGCGGCGTACGTCCGGGACAAGCGCATCCCCCTGGAGTTGTGCCCGTCTTCCAACGTCCAGACTGGAGCCGCTCCTTCGATCGCGGAACATCCGATCGGCCTGCTGCACGACCTGCGGTTCCGGGTGACCGTCAATACCGACAACCGGCTAATGAGTGGCACCTCGATGTCGCGGGAACTGGCCTTACTGGTGGAGGCCTTCTCGTACGGATTGGCGGAGCTGCAGTGGTTCACCGTGAACGCAATGAAGAGCGCCTTCATTCCGTTTGACGAGAGGTTGGCCATAATCAACGACGTGATCAAGCCGGGCTACGCCAAGCTCGCTGGAGGAGTTGACTAGAGAATTCGGATATTTCATAAAATAGCGGCCACCTCTCGGTGTGGCACGGCGTCGTCGCGGTGCGTAACATGCGTGTGCATATTTGAAGCGAGCCCAGATGGGGGCTTTCTCTTTGCCCACAGGCGTGATGGAATCGCGAGGGCCGACTTCGCCGGGTCGGTGGGCATGAATGTCCGACAAGCGGTCCACGCTGCGGGAGGGCGGTGACGTGAGCGAGCGGCCGACTGACACCAGTGGCGACGTGATGTCGGCCGGCCGGCGACGGCGCCGGTTTCGGGATTTACCGATCTGGTCGAAACTCGGTGTGATCCTGATTGTGCCGACGCTGGCCACACTGGTGGTCGGGGTGAACGGTCTGGTCGGTCATCTCGAGACCGCGGCCGGGGTCGACCGTGCCCGTGCTCTGGCCGAGCTGACCAGCGCCGCCGGCGACCTGGTGCATGGCCTGCAGGACGAGCGGGCCGCCGGGGTACGGCTGCTGGGTGCCTCCCGCCAAAGCGAGCAGGAGACGGCGGCCGCCACCTACCTGGAGGCGCAGGAGGTGGTGGACCGGGCCACCGCACGGTTCCGGGAGCAGGGCCGCGAGCTCGGTGACCTGCCGCCCAGCCTGCAGGGCCTGCTGACCACGGTCGAGAACCAACTGGGCGGCCTGGCCCGTACCCGTAACCTGGTCACCGCCCGCACCTACGGGCTGGCGGACACGGCCGCGACCTACTCCCGGTTGATCGAAAATCTGATCAGCATGCGGGAGGCCTCGGCCCAGTTCGCCGGAGAGTTCGAGCTGGGCAACCGGATCCGGGCCGCGGCGGCGCTCTCCCGCGCCAAGGAGCTGCTGTCGCAGCAGCGGACGGTGGGGCATGAGGTGCTGATCCGGGGCGCCTATCACCCGCAGCTACGCAACGCGTTCATCGGTGCGCGCTCCGGTCACGAGCAGGCGCTGCAGGCGTTTGCTGCGGTGGCCACCGGGGCGGAGCAGGCGCGGCTCGAGGCCGCGCTAGAAGGGCCGGATGTCCGGCAGTCCCAGCTCTACCAGGACTATCTGAGCAGCCTGGACGGCACTGACCTGGGTGACCCACCGTGGGACGCCGACGGGTGGGACCAGGTGATGTCCGCCCACGCCAACCTGCTGCGCGGGCTGGAGTCCGAACTCGACCAAGTGATCGTGCAGGATGCCAACGCCCTGTACACGGCGGTCACCCGGCGCGTGCTGCTGGAAGGTGGCGTGCTGCTGCTGACGCTGGCGCTGGCGGTACTGCTGGCGTGGTCGGTAGCGCGGTCGATGGCGCGGTCGGTGCGGCACCTGCGCCAAGGTGCGCTGTCGGTGGCCCAGCATGGACTGCCCCAGGCGGTGGCCCGGCTCCGGGACCCGGCGCTCGCCGGCAACCTGTCCCCGGCGCAGATCGCCGACCAGATCGCCGAGCCGTTGCCGGTGCGGAGCCGGGACGAGTTCGGGCAGTTGGCCGAGGCGTTCAACGCGGTACACCTGGCGGCGGTCCGGACCGCCGCGGAGCAGGCGCAGCTGCGCGCTTCGGTCAACACCATGTTCGTGAACCTGGCCCGCCGGTCCCAGATCCTGGTGGACCGGTTGATCAGCCACCTGGACCGGCTCGAGCGCAACGAGCAGGACCCGGACCGGTTGGCGGAGCTGTTCCAGCTGGATCACCTGGCCACCCGGATGCGCCGTAACGACGAGAACCTGCTCGTGCTGGCCGGGGCGGACTCCACCCGAGTGCAGCGGCAACCCGCGGCGCTGCTGGACGTGCTGCGGGCCGCCCAATCCGAGGTGGAGCACTACACCCGGGTCGAGTTCGGGATCGTGGACCGGGAGCTGCAGATCGTCGCGCACGCGGTCAACGATCTCGTGCACCTGGTGGCCGAGCTGCTGGACAACGCCACCTCCTTCTCCCCACCGGACTCGCAGGTGCTGGTGGAGGCCCGGCGGGTCGGGGACCAGGCGGTGCTGTACGTGGAGGACCACGGCCTGGGCATGTCCGAAGCCCAATTGGCTGAGGTCAACGAGCGGTTGGCCAATCCGCCGTCGGTGGACGTGGCGGTCTCGCGGATGATGGGTCTGGTCGTGGTCGCTCGGCTGGCGGCCCGCCACGGCGTGACGGTGGAGCTGCGGCCAGGGCCTGAGCGGGGCACCATCGCCGAGGTCGTCCTCCCGGCGAACGTGCTGACGCCGCGAGGTGGAGAGGCGACCGATCAGCGTGGGGGGCGGGTGGACGGCCAGCGTCCGGCGCTGACGAGCGCGCCCTCCGTGGCCCCGTCGTTCCCGCCGTTCGGCCCCGCCAGTGCCGACAGTGAACCGACTCGGCGGGGTCGGCCGCTGCCGGCGTGGTCGGATCTGACCGGAGCCGCCGCCAACAACGGCGCCGGTGACTATCACTCCGGCCTGGTCGGTGGGGCACTGACCGAGCAGACCCGCTGGGCCGGTGGCGGCCCGGTGAGGGAGTTCGCCTCTGATCGGGATGGCCACACCGAGCATGGGCGTGGGGCCGAGTCCGGTTCCCAGTCGGGAGCCGCCGGGCGGGGTGAGGAGCAGGAGCAGGGGCGCTGGGGAGGCGCGGATACCGGGATGAGCGCCGACGCGCCCGCCCGGAGCGCCGGTGGTAGCAGCCAGCCGCTGCCTCGCCGTCGTCCAGGGGCGGGTCACACCGCCGCCGATCCGGCGATTCCGCGGCCTCGCCAGCCGGAGACCGACAGCAGTGGCCAGGAGACCGCCTGGCCATCGGCGGCGCCGCCCCCGGCCTGGCCGCCGCTGACACCACAATCCACCACCGGGGAGCCCACCAAGGCGCCAGCGCCTTCGGCGGAGGCACCGGCCGACGCGTCGTATCAGGAGCAGACCGGGGGACGGGAAGCGTCCCCGCAGCCCTCCGGGTACCAGCCGTCGGCGCCCATGGCCGCCCCGAGGGTGGACGAGACCATGGAACTGCCCATCTTCCGACAGGTCGAGTCGGTGTGGTTCCGTGCTCGCAAGCCGCTACCACCACCGACTGAACCGGGCAGGTCAACCAGCGGGACCGAAACCGTTGAGCTGGCGACCATCACCTCGTCCGGTTCCTACCGCGCCACCACGGCAGAGGACCCGGATGCCACCACGCTTCTGCCGCTGCGGGAGCCGGTCGGCACGGTGGGGGACATGGGGGATCCGACCGGAAGGAACGCAGCGAATGGTGACGCGATGAGGGGAGACACCGTACAGAACGCGCACACGTCGGCTTCGGCCACCACCGGTCCGGCCGCGCACGAGTGGCGAACCGCTGCTGACGAAGGGTGGCAGGCCGCCTCGCAGGCCGCCGAGCTGCCTGTGCAGGAGACCACCGCCGCCGGTCTGCCGAAACGGCGGCCGATGGCACAACTCGTACCCGGTGGGGTGGAGAAGACCACCCCGCCAGTAGGCCAACGCCGGTCCCCGGAGGCGGTGCGCGGGCTGCTGTCCGCATATCACCGGGGGGTCCAGCGGGGCCGGGAGCAGCTCATCGATCCTGGCCGCCCAAACCCGGGTGGGTCCGGATCCACCGAGGTGGGCAAGGAGCGAAGGACATGACACCTACGCAGGATCTCGGTTGGTTGTTGGCCAACTTCTGTGACCGCGTCCCTGGAGTGGCGCATGCGGTCGCCGTCTCCGCGGACGGCCTCCTCCTGGCAGCGTCGCGAGACCTCCCCCGGGACCGGGCTGATCAGCTGGCCGCGATCGCATCGGGGCTGGTCAGTCTTACGGTCGGGGCCTCCCGCTGTTTCGAGGGCGGGGCGGTGTTGCAGACGGTAGTGGAGATGGACAACGGGTTCCTCTTCCTGATGTCCATCTCGGATGGGTCATCGTTCGCGGTCCTGGCTGCCCGTAACTGTGATGTCGGGCAGGTGGGATACGAGATGGCGCTACTGGTCGACCGGGTCGGCGAGGCGCTGACGCCGCCGCCACGGTCCGCGGCGGGAATGATGGGCTGAAGCCACCGGCGGACCGTAATGGGTCCGGGTGAGGGTGACGGAAAGGGGTGGAGGCCACGATGAACGAGCGGGACGACGGCATTAGCAGCCTGGTCCGGCCGTACACGGTCACTCGTGGCCGGACCCGGCCCAGGCTGGAGATCACGCTCGAGTCCCTGGTGGAGACCACTGCCCGGGGCCGGACCCAAGCAGTTCATAATGGAGGCTACGGCCGGGAACACGAGCAGATCGCGGCACTGTGCGACGGTCAACCGCAGTCCTTAGCGGAGATCGCGGCCCGATTACGCCTCCCCCTGGGAGTAGCTCGGGTCCTGATTGCGGATATGGCCGCCGAGGGTCTGGTCGCGGTGTACGAGCCGGCGTTGCTCAACGAGAACCAGGCGGTGGGCACGGAACTGCTGGAGAGGGTGCTGAGTGGACTTCGACGGCTCTGACAGGAGGTCACGACCTCTTCCCAGTCGGGTGACTTCGGCGAAGATCGTGATCGCTGGTGGGTTCGGGGTAGGTAAGACGACCCTGGTCGGGTCGGTCTCAGAGATTACACCCTTGACCACTGAGGCACTCATGACCTCGGCCGGGGTCGGGGTGGACAACATAGACGAGGTCCCGGACAAGACCACCACCACGGTGGCGATGGACTTCGGACGGATCACGATCGATCGTGACCTGATCCTTTACCTGTTCGGTACCCCCGGCCAGACCCGCTTCTGGTTCATGTGGGACGAACTGGTGCGCGGGGCGATCGGCGCGGTGGTGCTGGTAGACACTCGCCGACTGGCAGACTGCTTTGCGGCCATCGACTTCTTTGAGAACCGGCAGCTGCCGTACGTCGTGGCGATCAACTGCTTCAACCGGGTGCAGTACCACGACCTGCAGGATGTGCGGGAGGCGCTGGCGATCGGGCCAGAGGTCCCGCTGATCAGCTGTGATGCCCGGGACCGGGAGTCCACGAAGCAGGTCCTGATCACCCTGGTGGAGTACGTCCTGAACCTGCGCCGCCAGCACGCCGGCACGCCCGCCTGATCGTCGTCGATACACCGTCCGGCCGGCCCGGCCTGATCACCGCCGGGCCGGCCGGACGGCCTAAGCCGCTGATTACGACACGCGGTCCTCGTCGCGGTGGAATTCCCAGGCCCCGGCTGCCCGGCGGGCCGGCCGGTTCCCCAACGGATAGCCACCGACTTCCTGACCACGCCGCCAGCCGTTGAAGTAACCACTGGTGTGGGCGGCGATGCTAGCCGGATCCCGCACCACCCGCAGCGGCCGTCGATCCCGGTTAGGCGGAGCTCCTGGCACCAAATTGGCGTGCGGCACGCGGCGAGGCAGCCCCGCCTCGGTCCGCTCCCCGACCGCCGGGCGGGCAGCCTGCTCCGCCGCCCGCCATCCTTCGTCGATCTCCGAGTTCCACAACGCTTCCTTGTCCTGGTTGAACCAGGCGGATCGGATCTGTTCGAAGATCAACAGGTTGTCGTCGTCATCGGCTGACACCGGCGGCACGCTGCGGGGCACCCGGGCGCTACTGACGGGATCCTCCACCACCTGCAGCGACGGTTCCTCCGGCCGGGTGGGGGACTGCTGGTAGTCGTCGCGGAGCTCTTCCGGCAGGGTCGGCTCCACCAGCCGGAGCGACGGCTGATCCTGACGGTGCCGGTCCCGTGGACCGTCCTCTCGGGCCGCCCGATGCTCCGCGGCCGGGGCCGAATCCCACCGGTGCGTCGAATCCGACGCCCCCGTGGGCAGCGCCCACTCGTCATCGGCCGGTGGCCGGGTCGCCCAGCTTTGCCGGGAGCCGCGCGGTCCGGTTTCCCGGCTGGGGCGGGGGGCCGACGCCCGCTGCTCGATGGGGGACGCCTCTGCCGCCGGCTGGTGCTGGATCGGGGTGATCCCGGGCGGTGGAGGCGGTGGTGCGGATACCGGCCGCCGGGAGTCGCCGCGACGGGTTGCCGCCGGACGGGTGGTCGTAGGCTCGCTGGCGAGCGGATCCGGGGCGGGGGCGGCTCCGCCCGAGGTCGGCACCGGCGTGGAGTCGGCCGGGGCGGAAGAGGGCATCGTCCGCGACTCCGGAGCGTGCCGGGGGCCGGGGATCGATGGGCCCGCCTCGGTCGCCCGATCGTGGAACCGCTGCCGCCCGGCCAGCAGGTCGTCCGCGGTAGCCACCGACCTGGGGAGAGCCCCCGGCTCGGTGACCCGCTCCGCCAACGTCCGCACCAGGCTGCTGCTGGCCGCGTCGTAGGCCCGAACCGCCGCCACCGCCTGCTGGACCGCCTCGGCCACGGTGCCGGCCAGCGAACGGGGGAGCCCGGCGCGCCGAGGGGTTTCGGCGATCGCGCTCCGCAGCGCGCTGACCGCCTCCCGCACCGCGGCGCGGTCCGCACCGGCCTCGACCGCCCGATCGATCACCGCCTCCGGGGTCAGCTCTCCACCGCGACCGAGCATCCCCGGCTCCGGCACGGTGCTGAGCACCGCCAACGCGGTCGGGTCAGCCGGGCTCGGTAGCGCCCGCAACGCGGCCGGGTACAGCTCCCGCAGCACTTCCCGGAGCGCTATCGCGGCGGCGTGCCGGCCGGTGGCCAGCGCGGAGAGCCCAGCCAGCACCGGTTTCAACTCCACCAGCTCCGGTGGGGTCGGCTGGAGGGTGGCGGACAGCGCCCCGGCCTGCAGGGCCAGCGCCAGGCCGAGGGCGTGCCGGGGGGTGTCGGTGTCAGCGCTCCGGCTGTTGAGCGGATCGGCGAAGCGTTGGGCGTAGTCGGCCACCGACGCCTCGTCCACCACCGCCAGCGCCCATCCGGCGGTCATCAGCAGCCGGGGAACCAGCCGGCGGTCGCCGTCCGAGGCGATCGCCACCGAGTACGGCCCGGCCGCCCGCTCGGCCAGCAGAGCGCTCAGGTACGCGTACCCGTATGCGTCGTCGCCGAGGTCGCAGCTGTCCAATACTCGGCCAGCATCGTCCACAACGACCGCTGACAGCGCCGGGCTGCCTGCTGTGAGTTGTCGCGGTGGTTGGGCCACCGCGAGTCCGCAGTACACCCGCACGAGGGCCACGGGCGTCGCCTCCTCCGTTACCCCAGGCGGGGGAACCTGGGTTCGGTGCCTCCGGTTGATCCTCGCCGCTGAGGCTCAGTCCCGCCAGTCTACGGCCTCGGTAATTTTGCCGATCACGTTCCGCCACCCCAAGCTGTGCTGCTGGGCGCCGAACCGGCGCAACCGACGGCGGGCGAACCAACCACCCACTCCGCCAGCGGCCGCCGCGCGTAGGGCTTCGTCGAGATCGTCCAGTGGCGTCCCGGGCGCCAGCGCCTGGATGACCGCGGCCCGCCGCAGCGCCCACCCCAGGTCACGGGCGATCTCTCCCGCGGAGATCAACAGCGGCAGGTCCCACGCGTCGTGGCCGCCGCGTAGGTTCTCCACCACCAGATCCAGCTCGTAGACGTCGGCCTCGTCCGGCACGATGTCCTTCGGGGTGACCCGCTCCACCAGCGTCGACCAGGTGTCGAGCTGGGCCAGGTCGTGGGGGGCGTCGGAGCGGATGAATTCCACCAGCGACTCCGGGGTGCTGAACAACAGCAGCCGACCCTGGTGACTGAGGAAGATCGGGACCTCTTCGTCCAGCGTCTCGTCCGCGTCCTCGTCGTACCCGGACGGCTCCTCTTCCTCCGCGGGGCTGTCCGCGCTCTGCTCCGGACGCTCGCCCGGTTCCTCGCTCTCCTCCGGGCCCTCGTCAGTCCGGCCGGCGGCCAGGGCGGCCCGGGTGAGCTCCTCCTCGTCGATGGTGTCCGCCTCAGCGCGCGCCCGTTCCCGGGCCTGGAACGGATCCTCCTCGTCCTCCGGAAGCTCGGTCGGGGTCAGCTCGCCCGCGGGGCGGTACGCGCGCAGGGTGTAGCCGACCTTCCCGCCCGGTAGCGCCACCTTGACCGGGTCGACCCGCACCTCCTGCCACAGCTCGTCCGTGGCCGCGGACCGGGTCGGCGTGGTCTCGTCGTCAGGCGAGTCCGCGCTGTCCGGGGAAGCGGCCGACGAGGTGGCCTCGTCGGGCGAGTCGGTCACGTCCTCGGGGGAGTCGGTCACGATGACCTCCGCAACGGTGTCAGTGAGAGAAGTCCGGGGCACACCATAGCCCTACCCGGGCGGTGATGGTGCCCCCGGACCCCTCCCGACAAACCGCCCAGCCGACCGGAGGGCGGCGGAGCCGGATCGTTTCGCCGGGTCAGATTCCCTTCGGGTGCCAGACCGTCTTGGTTTCCAGGAACTGGGTGAGCCGGTCCAGTCCCGGGTCGACGGTCCAGTCCAGCGGGCCGACCTCGGGGCGGCGGACCCGCTTGAGGGTCTCCGCGGCGGCCTCCTCCACGCTGGTCGCCAGCGTCGGGTCGGTCACACCGGTCAGGTCCAGCCCGTTGACGTCCGCGTGCGAGGCCAGCCAGGGCGCGACCTCGGCCACGTACCCGGTCAGGATGTTCACCACCCCGCCCGGCAGGTCGCTCGTGGCCAACACCTCCGCCCAGGTGATCGCCGGCAGCGGCTCCGTCTCGGAGGCCAGCACCACCACGGTGTTACCGCTGACGATCACCGGCGCGACCACGCTGACCAACCCCAACAGCGGCGCCCCGGGCGGGGCGACGATACCCACCACCCCGGTCGGCTCCGGGGAGGACAGGTTGAAGTAGGGGCCGGCCACCGGGTTGACCGCGCCATGCACCTGGGCGAGCTTGTCGGACCAGCCGGCGTACCAGACCAGACGGTCCACCGCGGCGGCCACCTCGGCCGGATCCACCCCTAGGGCGACGAACTCGGCCTGCCGCCCCTCCAACATCTCCGCCGCCCGGTAGATGATCTGGCCCCGGTTGTAAGCGGTGGCGCCGGCCCACTTCGGCTGGACCGCCCGCGCCGCTACCACCGCGTCCCGAAGGTCCTTCCGGGAGGCGCGGGCCACGTTCGTCCCTTCCACCAGATAGGTCCGTCCAGACTCGCTCCGCGGGAACGCCCCGCCAATGAACAATTTGTACGTTTTCCGTACCGTCAACCGGTCAGTGCGCAAGGTATGCCTCCAACCCGTGCCTGCCGCCCTCCCGGCCGTACCCGGACTCCTTGTAGCCGCCGAACGGCGAGGTCGGGTCGAACTTGTTGAACGTGTTGGCCCACACCACCCCCGCCTTCAGGCGGTCGGCCATCCACAGGATCCGGGAGCCCTTCTCCGTCCAGATCCCGGCGCTCAGCCCGTACGGGGTGTTGTTGGCCTTGGCCACCGCCTCCTCCGGGGTACGGAAGGTCAACACCGACAGCACCGGCCCGAAGATCTCCTCCCGGGCGATCCGGTGCGCCTGACTGACCCCGGTGAACACGGTCGGGGCGAACCAGAACCCCCGCTCCGGCAGCTCGCACGGCGGGGACCAGGGCTGCGCCCCCTCCTCCACCCCGACCTGGGCGAGGTTACGGATCCGGTCCAGTTGGGCCTGGGAGTTGATCGCCCCGAGGTCGGTGTTCTTGTCCAACGGGTCGCCCACCCGCAGGGTGGCCATCCGCCGCTTCAGGGCGGCCAGCACCTCGTCGTACACCGTCTCCTGCACCAGGAGTCGGGAACCGGCGCAGCACACGTGGCCCTGGTTGAAGAAGATGCCGTTGACGATCCCCTCCACCGCCTGGTCCAACGGGGCGTCGTCGAACACGATGTTGGCGGCCTTGCCGCCCAGCTCCAGCGTGAGCCGCTTACGGGTGCCGGCCACCGTCCGGGCGATCTGCCGACCGACCGCGGTGGAGCCGGTGAACGCGACCTTGTCCACGCCCGGGTGGCCGACCAGGGCCGCGCCGGTGGCGCCGGCGCCGGTGACGATGTTGACCACCCCCGGGGGCAGGTCGGCCTGCTGACAGATCTCGGCGAACCGCAGCGCGGTCAGCGGGGTGGTCTCGGCCGGCTTGAGCACCACGGTGTTGCCGCAGGCCAACGCCGGGGCGATCTTCCAGGCCAGCATCAGCAGCGGGAAGTTCCAGGAGATCACCTGCGCGGCCACCCCCAGCGGCTGGGGGTCACTGCCCAGCCCGGCGTACCGCAGCTTGTCGGCCCACCCGGCGTAGTAGAAGAAGTGGGCCGCCACCTGCGGCAGGTCGACGTCCCGGGACTCCCGGATCGGCTTGCCGTTGTCCAGCGTCTCCAGCACCGCCAGCTCCCGGGAGCGTTCCGCGATGATCCGGGCGATCCGGAACAAATATTTGGCCCGCTCCGCGCCGGGCATCGGCCGCCAGTACCGCTCGTACGCGGTGCGGGCGGCCTGCACCGCCCGGTCCACATCCGCCGGGCCGGCTTCGGCGACCTCCGCCAGCACCTCCTCCGTGGCCGGGTTGATCGACTTGAACGCGCCCCCGTCGACCGGATCGGTGAACTCACCGTTGATGAACAGCCCGTAGGCGGGCTGGATCTCCACAAAGTCGCGGGACTCGGGGGCGGGAGCGTACTCGAACCGAGGCATGATCAGTCCAAAGAGACGTAGTCGGGGCCGGAGTAGTGGCCGGTGGCCAGTCGCTGCCGCTGCATCAGCAGATCGTTGAGCAAGGTGGAGGCACCGAACCGGAACCACTGCGGGTCCAGCCAGTCCTCACCCACGGTTTCGTTGACCAGTACCAGGTAGCGGATCGCGTCCTTGGCCGATCGGATGCCGCCGGCGGCCTTCACCCCCACCTGTCGGCCGGTGGCCGCCCGGAAGTCCCGGACCGCCTCCAGCATCACCAGCACCACCGGCAGGGTGGCGGCCGGGGAGACCTTCCCGGTGGAGGTCTTGATGAAGTCGGCGCCGGCCAGCATCGCCAACCAGGAGGCGCGGCGGACGTTGTCGTAGGTGGCCAGCTCTCCGGTCTCCAGGATCACCTTCAGATGAGCCGGCCCGCACGCCTGTTTGACCGCGACGATTTCTTCGTACGCCTGCCGGTAGTCGCCGGCCAGCACCGCCCCCCGGTTGATCACCATGTCGATCTCGGTGGCACCGGCGGCGACCGCCGCCTCGGTATCGGCGATCTTCACCGCCAGCGGCGCCTGTCCGGAGGGGAACGCGGTGGCCACGCTGGCCACCTGGATACCGGTGCCGGCCAGCTCCGCGGCCGCGGTGGCCACCAGTGAGGGGTAGACGCAGACCGCCGCCACCGGCGGACAGGTCGGGTCGGTCGGGTCCGGGCGGCGGGCCTTGGCGCACAGGGTGCGGACCTTGCCCGGGGTGTCGGCACCCTCCAGCGTGGTCAGGTCGACCATCCGGACCGCCAGGTCCAGCGCCCAGGCCTTGGCGGTGGTCTTGATCGACCGGGTGGCCAGGGCGGCGGCCCGCTGCTCGGCCCCGACCTGGTCGACCCCGGGCAGCCCGTGCAGGAACGCCCGCAGGGTGGCGCCGGAGCGGGCGACCTCCGGCAGCGGTGGGGTGGTGACGGTCATGTCCGCGAGTCTATGCGCCGTGCCCGCCGGGGAGCAGCTCCCGGGGCGGCGCCTGGCGGGTCCACCCGTCGATCGGGGAGGTGGGCGGAAGGCAGGCGTAAGGCTTGTTGCCAGTTACTTGCAACAGCATTAGTTTTGCAGAATGCGTTCTCAGTCATCACTTGGTTCACGGTGGACGCGGGGCTCACGCCGGGCACGAGCGTGCCTGGCCGCGGTAGCGGGCACGATGCTGATGGCCGGCAGCGGGTGCGCCGCCGGGCACGCGGAGCCGGAGACAGGGGCGACGGCCGTACCCGGGTTCCCGGTGGTGATCGAAAACTGCGGCCGGACCTTGACCTTCGACGCGCCGCCGGAGCGGGTCGTGACCGGCTACCAGCCGGTGCTGGAGACGCTGCTGGCGCTGGGGGTGGATGACCGGATCATCGGGCGGGTCAACTTCTCCGAGAACGGGCCGGACGGGTTCCTGCCCGGCCAGCGCGAGCGCTACGAGCAGCTCCCGGAGATCTCCGACTCGATCCTCTTCCCGGACCGGGAGGTGATGCTGGCGCTGGACGCCGACCTCGTGGTGACGGAGGGTTGGTACAACTTCAGCGAAAGTCGCGGCCAGGCCACGATCGAGGAACTGGCGGAGGCCGGTACCCAGGTCTACATCACCGGTGGCTGGTGCGACCCGGAGTCGCAGCGGCGGTTCCAGATCGAGGACACCCTGCAGGACGTGATCGAGCTGGGGCGCATCTTCGGCGTGCCGGAGCAGGCAGAGGCGGTCGTCGACGAGATGCGGCAGATTCTCGACGAGGTGACGGCCGCGGTGGCCGACCGGACGCCGGTGCCGGTGCTGGCCACCGACGGGGGCGCCGGGCCGGTCCGGGTGTACGGCGGTGCTGGGCTCACCCACGCGATGATCGAGGCGGCCGGGGGAGTGAACGTCCTCGCGGCGGTGGAGGACGACCTGTTCCAGGCGAACGTCGAGGTGGTGGCCGCGACCGAACCCAGGGCGATGATCGTGACCGACTACCAGCCCGGACCGACGGCGGCGGAGAAGTTCACTGAGGTGGCGGCCATCATCCCGGACAGCGCGGCCGCCCGGGAGGGCACCTATCTCGCGTTGCCGGCGGTCAGCCAGCACCCCGGATACCGCAACATCCTGGCGGTACGTGAGATCGCGCAGTTCCTCCACCCGGAAGCGTTCGCCGGATGACGACCGCCAGGCCGGCCCGGTCGACCGTCGCGACCACCCCGGTCGCACCGCCCACTTCGGAGCAGGTCGGCGGGGGCCCCCGGTGGCGCGCCCGCTATCTCGGGGTGTTGGCAGGGGGTACCCTGCTGCTGGTGGCCGCCACGGTCGGCTCGGTGACGATCGGTTCGGTACCGGTCCCGCCCACCGAGGTGCTGAGTGTCGCCGCCCATCAGGTGCTCCCCTGGTTGCCGGCGGACAGCGGTGACCCGGTCGTCCACCGGATCGTCTGGCAGTACCGGATGCCCCGGGCGCTGCTGGCGGTGTTGGTGGGCGCCGGGTTGGCGCTGGTCGGGGCGGTCCTGCAGGCGGTGGTCCGGAATCCGTTGGCCGACCCGTTCCTGCTCGGCGCCTCCTCGGGGGCGTCGTTCGGGGCGGTGGCGGCCATCGTCAGCGGGGTCACGGTCGGGGGCATGGTGGGGCTGTCGGGGGCGGCCTTCCTGGGCGCGTTGGCCGCGCTGGTGCTGGTCTACGTCATGGCGGGCGGCCGGGGGCGGCTGACCCCCGGTCGCCTGGTGTTGGCCGGGGTGGCATTGAGCTACCTGTTCCAGGCGGGCTACTCGTTCCTGCTGCAGCGCGCGGACGCGGCCCGCCTGGCGCAGTCGGCGTTGTTCTGGCTGTTGGGCAGCCTGGCCGGTGCCCGGTGGTACAACTTGCTGCTCCCGGCGGCCGGGCTGGCCGCCGGCATGGTGCTCCTGTTGGCACAGTGGCGCTCCCTGAACGCGGTGATGGCGGGGACCGACACCGCCACCGCGCTCGGGGTGCCGGTGCACCGGTTCCGGGCACAGATGTTCGTGCTCACGTCCCTGCTGACCGGGGTGATGGTGGCGGTCACCGGTGCGATCGCCTTCGTGGGGCTGATCGTGCCGCACGCGGCGCGCATGCTCGTCGGGGCGGACCATCGCCGGCTGCTGCCCGCCTCGGCGTTGCTGGGAGCGGGTTTCCTGCAAACGGTCGACATCGCCGCTCGGCTGCTCGACTCACCGCGCGAGCTGCCGCTGTCGGTGGTGACCGCGGTGTGCGGGGTGCCGTTCTTCCTGTGGTTGCTGCGGCGGCGGACCACGGCGCAGGTGGTGGGATGAGGCTCCGGCTCGAGCAGGTCAGCGTCTGGTTGGACGACCACCAGGCGTTGCGGGCGGTGGACGTGACCGTCCCCTCAGGGGCGTTCGTCAGCCTGGTCGGCCCCAACGGCAGCGGCAAGTCGACCCTGATCCGGGCCGCCTATCGGGCGCTACGCCCCCGGACCGGCAGTGTCCTGGTGGGGGAGGCCGACGTGTGGTCGCTGTCGGCGCGGGAGTCGGCCCGCCGAAGTGCGGTGGTGCACCAGCACGAGGCGGAACCGGCGGAGCTCACGGTCGAGGACATCGTGGCGATGGGACGGACGCCGCACAAGTCGCTCTTCGCGCCGGATCGTCCGGCCGATCGCGCGATCTGTGCGGCCGCGCTCGCCCGGGTCGGCCTCAGCGATCGCCGGGAGCGGACACTGGGGACCCTCTCCGGCGGGGAGCGGCAGCGGGTGCTGATCGCGCGGGCGTTGGCGCAGCAGAGCCCGCTGCTGCTGCTCGATGAGCCGACCAACCACCTGGACATCCGGCACCAGTTCGAACTGCTCGCGCTGGTGCGGTCGCTGCGGCTGACCACCCTGGCGGCGGTGCACGACCTGAACCTGGCCGCCCAGTTCAGTGACTACGTGTACCTGCTCCGCGCGGGCGCCGTGGTGGCCGCCGGCCCGCCGGCGGAGGCGCTGACCCCGGCCCGGATCAGGGAGGTGTTCGGAGTGGACGCGCATGTCACCACCCATCCGGTCACGGGCCGGCCGTACCTGCTGCTGTCACCGTTGTCCCCGGACTGAGTCGGGGTGTGGTCGCCCGGTCCGGCCCGGCGGCGGGCGACGGTGCCCCCGGTCGCCGCCGACACCCACCTTTTATTAGGAGTGACTTGCTATTGCAAGTTACTTGCAACAAGTTGGGAACTTACTTAGAATCATCGATATCTGTCGCATGGCAGATGCAGGCCGCGTCCACCGTTTCCGGTCCAGCGCGGCCGGTCCGAGAAGTCGTACGACCCGGTCATGGAAGGGAGGCAGCCATGTTCGACGTCGTTGTCGTCGAGGACGACAACGAACTGCTGCACCACGGCATCTGAGGCAGTGGTCCGGGTCGCGGTCTGCGGCCCGGACCCCGCAGGTGCTCCACGGAAGGCTGGAGGAGAGGAGAGCGGAGGTGCGGGTTCGCCGCCGCGGTTCGCTGGTCTGCCGGTGGGAGGCCGACGGGCTGCGGATCGGGTTGCCGGGGCAGCGCCGCTACGTGCGGGTCGCCCCCGTGGTGGTCGACATGTTGGCGCGGGCCTCTGACTGGATCACGTTGGACGCGCTGGTCGACCAGGTCGACGCGCACCAGGCCGATCAGGCCCGCGCGACCGCGGAGACCCTGGTCGACCTGGGACTGCTGGTCACCGGGGACACCGACCGGGCAGACGCCCACCAGGTTCCGGCGGTGTGGCGGCACTGGGGTCCCATCGCGCACCGGTTCCAGGTCGAAAGCCGGGACGCCGACTACCTGGTCGACCCATCGCGGTACACCGAGGTCGCCTCCCACCTGGTCGGGGAAGGAGCACCGCCGGCACCGTTCAAGGAGTACCCCGCCGCTCCGACGGTGTACCTGCCGCGTCGGCCGTTGCCGCTGCGGGGCTTCGCCGAGGACGTGCTCGCCGCCCGGCGCACCCACCGGCGGTTCGCGGACGCCCCGGTCAGCGTCGACGCGCTGGCGACGGTCCTCCACTACACCTTCGGCCCGCAGCGGTTCCTCGACGGTGGCCAGTTCGGCATCCTCCAGAGCCGGGTCAGCGCGAGCGCAGGCGGCCGGCACGAGGTGGAGTGCTATGTGGCGGTCTTCGCAGTGGCGCACGTACCCGCCGGCCTCTACCACTACTCACCGCTGCGCCATGCGCTGGAACTGCTGGACCCCTCCGTCGACCGGGCCCGGATCGCGGAGCTGGCCTACGGGCAGGAACCGTCGTACCAGGGCGCCTTCACCTGCCTGACCACCGCGGTCGCCGGTCGACTGGCCTGGAAGTACCGGCACCCGCGTGCCTATCGACTGTGGATGTACAACGCCGGCCACTATGGGCAGACCTTCGCCCTGACGTGTACCGCGCTCGGCCTCGGCGCCTTCCAGACCGTCGCATTCCACGACAGCACGGTGGAGCAGATGCTGGCGGTCAACCCCGAGGAAGAGTTCGCCGTCTACCTGCTCGCGGCGGGGGTACCGGATCCGTCCACCGGGTCCGTGCCGGTCGAGCCCTCTCCGTCGCCGCCCGGCCACGTCGACGTCGCTACCGCCGACCACCCGGCGGACACGGACCGGCGTGACCGAGGAGGGCCGCCACCGGTGGACCGGCCGTCGTCGCACCGCGGGGGTGCCCGTGACTGACCCCACGTCCGGTGAGCGCCTCCGTCGGCACCCCCAGTTCCTGCGGGTGTGGGGTGGCCAAGGGGCCGGCGCCGTCGCCGACCAGATCCTGCCGGTCGCCTTGAGCCTCTACGCCGTCCAGCAGGGAGGCGGCACCGGGACGGTCGCCGCGATCCTCGCCGGCCGAGCGGTGGCGCTGGTGGTGTGCCTGCTGGCCAGCGGGATCCTGGCGGACCGTAGCTCACGGGTCCGCATCCTGGTCACTGCGGACCTGCTGCGGGCCGGCACCGTGGCGGCCACCCTGGCGACGCTGGTGTGGCTGCCGCTGCCGGCGCTGGCCATGGTCACCGCGCTGTGTGGTGCCGCCGAGGCGCTGTCCCGGCCGGCGCTCCGGTCGTTGATCCCGTTGCTGCTTCCCCCGACCCTGCTGGAGCGGGGCAACGCGCTGGTGTCGCTGGTCCAGCGCGGCGCCGTCATGGCCGGGGCCCTGGCGGGTGCCGCCCTGGTCGCCATGGTCGGGGCCCGGGTGGCGCTCGGGCTGGCCATGCTCATGTTCGCCGTCGGAGCGCTGGCGCTGCTGGGCATCCGGAGCCCGCTTCCTGGCAGCGCCGGCGGCAGCGTCCTGGCCGACGCCACCGCCGGCCTGGCTGCGGTGCGGCAGCGCCCCTGGGTCATGGCGGTGATGGGCGCGGTGGCGGTGCAGCTGTTCGCGGGCACCGCCCCCACCCTGGTGCTCCTGCCCTTCATCGCCCGGGACGCGTTCGGGGGCGAACTGGCCTACGGGGTGGTGCTCGCCGCGTTGGCGGCCGGCGCCCTCCCGGCGATCGCGGTGGCCAGCCGATGGCGCCCTACCCACCCCGGCACGGTCTCGATGCTGGCGTTGGTGGCCTACGCGGTGCTGCCGTTGACCCTCGCCGTGCCGCTGCCGTTGCCGGTGACCGCCGGCGGGTTCGCACTCGGCGGGTTCGCGGTCGAGCTCTACTTCATCTACTGGCTCTCGGCGCTGCAGCGCGGCATCCCCACCGAGGTGCTCGGCAAGGTCATGGCGCTGGACCAGCTCAGTGCCTTCGCGTTACTGCCCCTGGGGTACGCGCTGGCCGGCCCCGTCATCGCCGCCCTCGGCGCCCGACCCACGCTGCTGGTCAGCGCCGTCCTGGTCGCCGCCGCCCCCGCCGTGGCGCTGGCGGTGCCCGGGGTCGCGCGGTTCGGGGCCGCCATGGTGCTCGACCGGGTCCGGTAGGGACGCGGGGTGGGGACCGACCGGTGTGGAGCGGCCCCGGTCGGCAGGGCCGGGAACGACACGGCCGGTGGCGTGCCGCCCGCGACCGGTAGGTTGAGCGGCGTGGACGTACAGGTCGTTGATCACCCCTTGGCCCAGACTCGGCTGACCGCGCTGCGCGACGCGAACACCGACGCCGGCGCATTCCGGGCGTCACTGCACGAACTAACCACCATGTTGGTGTACGAGGCGACCCGGAAGATCGTGGTCGAACAGTTTCCGATCACCACCCCGGTCGGACCGACGGTCGGGGTCCGAGTGGACAATCCGCCGCTGCTGGTGCCGGTGCTGCGCGCCGGACTAGGCATGGCGGATGCCGCGCTGGCGCTGCTGCCCGAGTCGTCGATGGGGTTCGTCGGGCTGGCCCGGGATGAGCAGACCTTCCAACCCCGCGCCTACATGGAGTCGCTGCCGACCGATCTGACCGGGCGATCGGTGCTGGTGCTGGACCCGATGCTGGCCACCGGTGGTTCCCTGGAGCACTGCTGTCGGCTGCTGGCGGACCGGGGCTGTGCCGACATCACCGTGCTGTGTGCCCTCGCCGCCCCGGAAGGGATCACCCGCCTGGAGCGCTCCGGGCTGCCGATCCGGATCGTCACCGCCTCCGTGGACGAGGGGCTCAACGACCAGAAGTTTATCGTCCCCGGCCTGGGGGACGCCGGGGACCGTCAGTTCGGCGGCATGCCTCGGTTCTGAGCTTCGCGGGCGGTCACCGTCCCCGAAGCGCGCCTCGCAGGAGCGCGAAGGAGGGTGCCTTCTCCCAGGGAGAAGACACCCTCCTCACGGTGCGCGATCAGGCGCCGGGCAGGTGCTCGGAGATGAAGTACGACCGGCGGATCGGCGCCCGCCCCGGCGGCTGCTCCGGCTCCGGACCGGCCGGCGGCGCCTCCGGGATCGGCACGGTCACCGGGGTGCCCACCTCGACCGTGATCGGCTCACCGTGGTGGATCAACTCCAGTCGGGAGCCGTCCTCGTGGTCACCCTCCCGGAGGAAGTAGGTCACTTCGGTCGGCCGCACACTCACCCGCAGCCGCAGCCCCCGCCACAGCAGCGAGAAGTCCAGCCGCCCGATCCGGCTCGGCAGCCGGGGGGCGAAGGACAACTCCCCGTTGTGGTCCCGCATCCCGCCGAAGCCGGCGACCAACGCGATCCAGGCCCCGGCCAACGCGGCCAGGTGGACCCCGTCCCGGGTGTTGGCGTGGATGTCGTGGAGGTCGATCAGCGCCGCCTCGCCCAGGTAGTCGTGGGCGAGCTCCAGGTGCCCGGTCTCGGCCGCCAGCACCGCCTGGGTGCAGGCGGACAGGGACGAGTCCCGCACCGTCCGCGCCTCGTAGTAGGCGAAGTTACGCGCCTTCTCCTCCGGCGTGAACGCGTCGCCCCGCCAGTGCATCGCCAGCACCAGGTCGGCCTGCTTGACCACCTGCCGCCGGTAGATGTCGAAGTACGGCTTGGTCAGCAGGAGGGGATAGTCCTCCGGCTTGGTGTTGGCGAAGTCCCACTCCTGGAACCGGGTGAACCCTTCCACCTGCTGGTGGACGCCGAGCTCCTCGTCGTACGGGATGGCGATGGAGCGGGCCGCATCCCGCCAGGAGGCGGCCTCCTCCTCGTCCACCCCCAGCGCCCGCCCGATCTCCGGATACTTCGCGACCGCCTCGGCGGCGGCGAACATGTTCCGCTGGGCCATCAGGTTGGTGTAGATGTTGTCGTGCGCCACCGCGGTGTACTCGTCCGGCCCGGTCACTCCGTCAATGTGGAACTGACCATGCCGGTCGTGGTGGCCCAACGACCGCATCAGCCGGGCGGTCTCCACCAGCAGTTCGACCCCGACCTCCTGCATGAACGCCTCGTCCCCGGTGGCCTGCACGTACCGCAGGGTGGCGTCGGCGATGTCGGCGCCGATGTGGAAGGCGGCGGTACCGGCCGGCCAGTAGCCGGAACACTCCTCCCCGCCGATGGTGCGCCAGGGGAAGGCGGCGCCCTTGAGACCGAGCGTGCGCGCGCGCTCCCGGGCCAGGTCCAAAGTGGCGTGCCGCCACCGCAGGACCTGCGCGGCCGCCTGCGGCTTGGTGTAGATGAGCACCGGCAGCACGAACATCTCGGTGTCCCAGAACGCGTGCCCGTCGTACCCGGGACCGGTCAGCCCCTTGGCCGGGATCGGGCGCATCTCGTTACGGGCGCCGGCCTGCAGGACGTGGAACATCCCGAACCGGACCGCCTGCTGCACCTCCGGGTCACCCTCCACCCGGACGTCCGCCGCGTCCCAGAAGTCGTCCAGGTACTCCCGCTGGTCGCGGCACAGCCCTTCCCAGCCGGCGAACCGGGCCGCGGCCAGCGCCGCCGCCACCTGGTCCCGTAGCGCCGGCACCGACCGCTGACTCGACCAGCCGTACGCCAGCAGCTTCACCACCCGCAGTTTGCTGCCAGGGTTCAGCACACAGGTGATGGTGGTCCGGGCCCAGTCCGGGAAGGCGTCGGTATGGACGATCGTGTCCGACGGGCCGTCGACCACGTGCCCCATGGTGGCGGCCACCCGCAGCCCACTGGCCTTGGTGCGGTGGATCAGCAGCGCGGTGTCCCCGTTGGACAAGTAGTGCTCAGACTGCAGCGGCTCCCGCAGCACCGCCGCCACGCGCGGATCGGCCCGCATGACCGGCATCTCTTCGTTGGCCACCAGCCCGGACTGGATCACCAGCCGCGCCGGTCCGTCCAGCGGCTCCACCTCGTAGCAGATCGCGGCCACGGCCCGCTGCGTGAACGACACCAGCCGAGTGGAGGTCACCCGCACCGCCCGCCCGGCCGGGGACACCCATTCCAAGGTGCGTTCCAGAGTGCCGGCCCGTAGGTCCAGCACGCGTTCGTGCGAGCGCAGTTCGCCGTACCGTACGTCCAATGGCTCGTCATCGACCAGCAGCCGGATCAGCTTGCCGTTGGGCACGTTGACGATGGTCTGCCCCTCCTCCGGGTACCCGTACCCCGCCTCGGCGTGGGGCAGCGGGCGCCGCTCGTAGAAGGAGTTCAGGTAGGTGCCGGGCAGACCGTGCGGCTCACCTTCGTCGAGGTTGCCGCGCAGCCCAATATGACCGTTGGACAGGGCGAACACTGACTCGGACTGGGCCAGCACGTCGAGGTCCAGTCGGGTCTCGCGGACGTGCCAGGGCTCGACCGGATACGCACGTTCACGAATCATTGGGTGCTCCATTGCGGGTAGGTGCGCGCAGCGAGTTGGCAGGGGTGGTCGTCGTCGACCGGTCAGGGGAGGGAGCCGCCTCGTCGCGCAGCAAGTCAGCCAGATCGCGCACAACGATATCCGCGCCGTGCGCCCGCAGCGCGTCGGCCTGCCCCACCCGGTCCACCCCGACCACGATGCCGAACCCGCCGGCCCGGCCGGCCTCGACCCCTGCCAGGGCATCCTCGAACACCGCCGCTTCGGCCGGGTCCACCCCGAGCCGCTCGGCGGCGGCGAGGAAGGTGTCCGGATGCGGCTTGCCGCGTAGCCCCTCCTGGCGGGCGGTCACGCCGTCCACCCGGACTTCCAGCAGGTCGCCGATGCCCGCGGCCGCCACCACTTCCCGACAGTTGGCGCTGGCCGACACCACCGCCCGGCGCATGCCGGCGGCGGCGGCTGCCTGCAGGTAACGCACCGACCCGGGGTACGGTTCGACCCCCCGCTGGCGTAGCCGCTCCAGCAGCAGGACGTTCTTCCGGTTGCCGAGGCCGTGCACGGTGTCGGCCTCGGCGGGGTCGTCCGGGCTGCCCTCGGGCAGGTGAATCCCCCGAGAGGCGAGGAAGGTGCGTACCCCATCGGCCCGCGGCCGGCCGTCCACGTACCGGTAGTAGTCGTGCTCGGGATCAAACGGCACAAACGGCTCGCCGGTAGCCTCCGTCCGCTGCCGTAGATATTGGTTGAACGTCTCCTCCCAGGCGGCCTTGTGCACCAGGGCGGTAGGGGTGAGTACCCCGTCCAGGTCGAACAAGCAGGCGCGTACGTGGTCAGGCAAGCCAAGCATTCCTACACGGTAGCCGGGAGCGGTCACGGCTGTGGCGAGTCGACGGGCAGGGCTACCTCAACTAGTTGTATCAGTCAAATAGCGGCGAGTGATGTCACCTGTGGCATATTTCACTTTCGACCGCGAACCGCCGGGCTGAGGTAGCGCGCGACCGCCCCGATGGGGCATGGTGCGTGTTCGTGGCCGCTCATCGCAGCTCGACTCCGGCGGAGCAGCCCCGCCCCAGACCGAAGGGGCACCGCCGCCGGGATCACGTTCCCCGGCACGTTATGCACGAACACCGGGTGGCTCGTACCGCCGCTGCCGGCGCCGCCGGCGCGGTCGTCATCGGCGCCGCGCTCGGCTTGACCGGCGGTGCTCTGAGTAACGACGCTCCGGCCTCCAGCGACCAGCTGACCGCCGCGTCGCTGGACACGCTGCTGGCGGACCGGAACAACGAGGCGGTCTCCCGGGGGCTGTCCCGGGCTCCGGCCGCCGCCGACCGGGCGGGCGGATTCGTGGCCCGCGGGCAGGCGCCGGTGATTCCGGCCCAGGTGACCCCGTCGGGACCGGGCCCGCAGCCGCTACCGGACATCCCCGAGGACTGCGAGGAGTACTCCGGCAACCGGGCGATCGGGTGCGCACTGCTCGCCGAGTTCGGGTTCGGCCTGGACCAGATGCCGGCGCTGGACGCGCTCTGGAGCCGCGAGAGTGGGTGGAACCACCAGGCGTACAACGCGGCTTCCGGCGCGTACGGCATCCCGCAGGCGCTGCCGGGCAACAAGATGGCCACCGCCGGCTCCGACTGGGAGACCAACCCCGCCACCCAGATCCGCTGGGGGCTGGGCTACATCAAGAACCGGTACGGCAGTCCGCAGGCGGCCTGGGAGTTCTGGCAGGCCAACGGCTGGTACTGATCGCCGGCGCGTGCCGGTCGACTCAGGCCCGCGGGGTCCGGCCCGCTCCGGGCTCCCGCCCGTCACGGGCCCGTGGCCTGCGCCACCGCATCAGCTCGTCGGCAGCAGCGCCGCCAGCTCGGTGCGCAGGCGGGTCAGCGTCTGCGTCGCCCGCTGGCGGGCCGCCGCCACCTGGTCCGCCCCGGTCACCGGCTCGATCACCTCCAGGTACGCCTTCAGCTTCGGCTCCGTGCCGGACGGGCGCACCACCACGCGGCAGCTGTCGGCCCGCAGCGTCAACACATCCGCCTCCGGCAACCGGTCGGTCACCGACTGCACCGGTTGCCCGAGGAGCCGGTCCGGCGGCGCCGCCCGGAACCGGCTCATCGCCCGGGTCAACTCCGTCAGGGCGGTGAACCGGACCGACACCTGCGCGGTGGCGTACACCCCGAACTCCGCCGCCAACTCGTCCAACCGATCCAGCAGCGTGCGCCCCTCGGCGCGCAACTGGGCCGCCAGCTCGCAGACCACCAACGCCGCGGTGATGCCGTCCTTGTCCCGGACCAGATCCGGCGCCACGCAGTAGCCCAGCGCCTCCTCGTAGCCGTATGCCAGCTCTGGATCCGCCCGAACGATCCACTTGAAGCCGGTCAGCGTCTCCCCGTAGGGCACTCCGCGGGCCGCGCACAGCGCCCGCAGCATCGACGAGGAGACCACCGTGGTGGCGAACCGGCCGGGCACCCCCCGGCGGATCAGGTAGTCAGCCAGCAGCACCCCCACCTCGTCCCCGGTGAGCACCCGCCAACCGCCGGCCGGCTCCGGCACCGCCACCGCGCACCGGTCAGCGTCCGGGTCGTGGGCGATCGCCAGGTCCGCTTCCCGGGCCGCGGCCAGCTCGAGCAGCTGATCCATCGCCCCCGGCTCCTCCGGGTTCGGGAAGCGCACCGTCGGGAAGGCCGGGTCGGGCTCGGCCTGGGTGGGCACCACCACCGGGGCGGGGAATCCTGCCCGGGTCAACGCGGTGGTGAACATCTCCGCCCCTACTCCGTGCAGCGGGGTGTAGGCGACGGTGAGCGTCCGGGGCCCACGCGGGTCCAGTATGGAGACCGCACCGGCCAGATAGGACCGCAGCACCTGGTCGTCCAGCACGGTGCCGGGAGGCCCCAACGGGATCTGCGAGAGCGGCCCTACCGCCCGGATCGCCGCTTCGATCTCCCGGTCGGTGGGTTCAGCGATCTGCGCCCCCGCACCGATCTCTCCTCCTAACGCCGGTCCCAAGTAGACCTTGTAGCCGTTGTCCGTCGGTGGATTGTGGCTGGCGGTCACCATCACCCCGGCCGCGGCCGACAGCGCCCGGACCGCGTGCGCGAGCACCGGAGTGGGCAGTGGACGCGGCAGCAGCAGCGCGGGCCGGCCGGCGCCGGTGGCGACTCGGGCGGTCTGATCGGCGAACTGCCGGGAGCCGTGCCGGGCGTCGTACCCGATCACCAACGGTCCGGTGGCGCCCTGGTCGGCGAGCCACCGCACCAAACCGGCGGCGGCCGCGCGGACCACCGCCAGGTTCATCCCGTTCGGCCCGGCCCGCATCGGGCCGCGCAGCCCCGCGGTGCCGAACCGCAGCGGGCCCGCGAACCGGTCCGCCAACTCCGGCTCGCTCGCCGGCCACCGGGCCAGGAGTGTCGCCAGCTCGGCCCGGTCGGCCGGGTCAGGGTCGTCGGCCAGCCACGCGTCGATCTGTGCGCGGAGGGCCGGACCGGTCGGGGACGTGGTGCTCATCCCATCACCTTAGGGGGTTGGTCGGGGTTGCCCGGTCAGTCAGTCTGGGTCACTCGGTCAGCTGGAACGACCGCAACAGTTCCTGGTAAATCACCTCACGGTCGGCGAACTGCTGATCCGGTGCGATCAGCCGCAGCGAGTACGCGGTGCCGTCGGAGACCACGGTGACCCACCGTGCCCGCCGCAACTGGTCACCTTCGCCACAGGTGTACTCCAGCTGGCTGCCGGTCAGGCCGCCCACCTGCTGCTCAGTGATCTCCACCCGCTGGTACGGCTCCGGGCAGCTGGAGCTCTGCTGAATGCTCTGCTCCGCCACCTCGACCAGCCCGCGGGCGTCGCCGCTCCACGCCTCCACCACCAGCCGCACCATCACACTGGCGTCGTCTGGATCCACGAAATCGACGTAGACCAGCTCAGGATCGTCCTTGACCGCCGTCCAGTCGGCCGGGATATGGATGCGCACGCCCCGTCCGGTGTACTCCTGGACCGGCAGCAGTGGCTGGTCGTCCGCGTCCGCTCCGGTGACCGGGGCGGCGTCGGTGCCGGGCGGTGCCTCCGAATCCCCACCGGAAACCACCACCAGCACCACCACGAGCAGCAACAACGCCGCCAGGCCGGCCGCGGCGGCCAGCTGCACCGGTCGGGGCAGCCGCAGTGCCGCCTCGAGCCCCCGGGCAGCCAGGTCACCGGCGACCCGCCCCCAATGCCGCAACCAGGCGGCGGGGCCGTCCGGCGCCGGCGCCCCGTGGCGGGGACGGGACGCGCCGACGTGGCCCTCCGACCGGTAGGAGCGGGTGGGGGGTGCGCTGTGGCGACCACCGCTGCGGGGCGCCGGCACCCACCCCCCGGCCGGGGAGGTGGGGCGAGTGGGGCTCTCCCAGCTCGGTTCCCCGCTCACCGTCTGCGACTCCACGGTCGAGCCCAGCGCCTCATAGGTGGTGGACCCCGCCACCGACCGCTCCGGCTCGGTGCCGTAGGACTCGCCCGAGCGAACGCGCCGGAGCCGATCGGTGATGCTCTCGCCCGGTGCCAGCATGGCCCGACCGCCGACCTTGGCCCGACGCCGCGGCGGCGCGGTAGGGGCGGGGGAGTCGGTGCTAGGCCCGCTGATCCGGCTGGGTTGCCGTTGCGCCGGTACCACCGCGTACGGGTCGGTGGGGTACAGCAGGGAGTTGCTCGCCAGCGGTCCGGCCAGCAGCCGGCGCAGGGCGGCCCGGGCGGTGGCGGTGTCCCACCGCCGGTCTGGGTCCTTCTCCAACAGCCCGTACAGCACCTCGGTCAACGGGCCGGCCCGTTCCGGCGGGGGCGGCGGATCCTCCACCACCGCGTGCATGGTGGCGATCGGGTCGCCCTCGTCGAACGGAGGCCGCCCCTCCACCGCCGCGTACATGGTCACCCCGAGGGAGAACAGGTCGCTGGCGGGGCCGAACGGCTTGCCCATCGCCCGCTCCGGCGAGATGAAGTGGGGCGAGCCCAACACCATGCCGGGGGTGGTGAGCTGCTGTTCGCTGGGGATCCGGGCGACCCCGAAGTCGGTCAGCACGCACCGGCCGTCGCTGCAGATCAGCACGTTGGCCGGTTTGACGTCCCGGTGCAGGATGCCGGCGGCGTGCGCCACCTCCAGGGCACCGAGCAACGCGATGCCGATCTTGGCGACAGCGCGGGGTGGCAGGGGGCCGTCCTGCAACACCACATCCGACAGGCTGCGCGCGTCGAGCAGCTCCATGACCACCCAGGGCCGACCGGCATCGGTGACCACGTCGTACACCTGCACGATGCCGGGGTGGGATAAGCCGGCTGCCGCCCGCGCCTCCCGCAGCATCCGCTGGTACATCGCCTCGCGGTCCTCAGGCGCGATGCCGGGGGGTGGCACCACCTCCTTGACCGCCACTCGCCGGCCCAGCTGCCGGTCGTGGGCTCGCCACACGGTGCCCATACCGCCGTGGCCAACCGCGGCCTGGAGTTCGTACCGGCCGCCCACCACCGTGCCGGGGCCGGCGCGTTCAAACGTCTGATTCGCCGAGTAGGGGTCAGTCACAGTTACCGCCGCCGGGGAGGGGGGAGTGAAGGACGCCAACTAACCTAGCGGGTATGTCCGAGTCTGCGAAGTCGGGTAGAGACAGTCAGTCGGGGTTTGTCATCAAGCCCGTGTACGGGGCGGAAGACCTCCCTGCTGACCTGGCTGAAAACCTGGGTGCGCCCGGGGAGTACCCGTACACCCGGGGGGTCTACCCGGGGATGTACACCAAGCGGCCCTGGACCATGCGGCAGTATGCCGGGTTCGCCACCGCGGCGGAGTCCAACGCCCGCTACCACCAGCTGCTGGCGGCCGGGACCACGGGCTTGTCAGTCGCCTTTGACCTGCCTACCCAGATGGGGTACGACTCGGACGCGCCGATCGCGCACGGCGAGGTGGGCAAGGTCGGGGTGGCGATCGACTCGATCGAGGACATGCGGGTGCTCTTCTCGGGCATCCCGCTGGACCAGGTGTCCACCTCCATGACCATCAACGCGCCGGCCAGCGTGCTGCTGCTGCTCTATCAGCTGGTGGCGGAGGAGAACGGGGTGCCGGGGTCGGCGTTGACCGGCACCATCCAAAACGACATCCTCAAGGAATACATCGCCCGCGGCACCTACATCTTCCCGCCCAAGCCGTCGCTGCGGCTGGTGGCCGACACCTTCGCCTACTGCCGGGCGGAGCTGCCCCGCTGGAACACCATCTCCATCTCCGGCTACCACATGGCCGAGGCGGGAGCCACCCCGGTGCAGGAGGTGGCGTTCACCCTTGCCAACGGGGCCGAATACGTGCGGGCGGCGATCGCCGCGGGGCTGAAGGTGGACGAGTTCGCGCCCCGGCTGTCGTTCTTCTTCGTGGCCCGCACGTCACTGCTGGAGGAGGTGGCCAAGTTCCGGGCCGCCCGCCGGATCTGGGCCCGGATGATGCGGGAGGAGTTCGGCGCCACCAACCCCAAGTCGTGGATGCTGCGGTTCCACACCCAGACCGCCGGTGTGCAGCTGACCGCCCAGCAGCCGGAGGTGAACCTGGTCCGGGTGACCGTGCAGGCGCTGGCGGCGGTACTGGGGGGCACCCAGTCGCTGCACACCAACTCCTACGACGAGGCGATCGCCCTGCCCACCGAGAAGGCGGCCCGGTTGGCGCTGCGGACCCAGCAGGTGCTGGCGTACGAGACCGACCTGACCGCGACCGTCGACCCGTTCGCCGGCTCGTACGCCGTGGAGGCGATGACCGACCAGATCGAGCGGGAGGCCCGGGAGTTGATGGACCGGGTCAGCGCGTACGGCTCGGCGGTGGACGCGATCGAGGCGGGCTTCCAGAAGCGGGAGATCGAGGCTTCGGCGTACCGGATCGCCCAGGAGATCGACCGGGGCGAACGGGTGGTGGTCGGAGTCAACAAGTTCACTGTGGACGAGGAAGAGCCGTACGAACCGTTGCGGGTGGACCCGGCGGTGGGGGAGGCGCAGGCCCGACGCCTGGCCGAGCTGCGCGCCAACCGGGACAACGCGGCGGTCACCGCCGCCCTGGCCGAGCTGAAGCGGGCCGCCGAGGGCACCGACAACGTGCTGTACCCGATGAAGGAGGCGCTGCGCGCCAAGGCCACCGTCGGCGAGGTGTGCGACGCTCTCCGGGACGTGTGGGGCCGGTACGAGCCGCGCGAGTCGTTCTGACGGACCGGGCGGCGCTCCGGCCGCCCGGCTACCGGTCGACGAGTGAGGGTTGCCGCGCCCGCCCAGGGCGCAGCAGCGGCGGGTGCAGCAGCCGGGCGGGGCCGGGGCGGTACAGCGCCGCCGGTCGGCCGGTGGGGGGTTTGCGCTCCGTCCCGGTCGGTTCCAGGAAACCCGGCACGCTGGTGACCTTCCGGTGAAAGTTGCGGGGGTCCAGCCGCGTCCCCCAGACCGCCTCGTAGACGGACCGGAGTTCCCCGATCGTGAACGGCTGGCGGCAGAAGGCGGTGGCCAGCGGGGTGTACTCGAGCTTTTCCCGAGCCCGCTCCACCGCGTCCCGCACGAGCTGGTCGTGGTCGAAGGCGAGCCGATGGGCGCCGGCCTCGCACGCGTCCACCGGCTCCCACCGGGCGGCCGCCGCGTCCGTCCCCGCGACCGGCGCCGGCAGGTTGGGGACGATCGCCAGGTAGGACACGGAGGCGATCCGGCCACGGGGGTCCCGGTCGGGGCTGGCATAGGTCTTGACCTGTTCCAGGTGGGGCGCCAGTCCGTCGAGGCCGGTCTCTTCCCGTAGTTCCCGGACCGCGGTGTCGTGCAGATCCTCGCCGGGGCGGACGAATCCTCCCGGTAGCGCCAGCCGGCCGAGGTACGGCTCTTTGCCCCGCTCGATCAACAGCACCATCAGACGATTTTCTCTGATGGTGAGAATCGTTAAATCAATTGCGATTAGGAACAATTCAGAACCTTCGGGCTGCACCCGGTCAGCATAGTCACCGATGATCTTGTCCTGAGAACGCGGGCAGGGGCCGGGCCCGCTCCCAGACATGGTGGAACTCCGTCAGGAAATGCTGGAACCAGCGCGGGTCCCGTTCGGCGGTCAGCGTCAGCGTCGGCTCACTGACACCGGGCCGGTGCGAATAGATCTCCACCCGGGCGACACCCCCAGGAGACTCCGGATCCACCATCATCAGGCCGAACGACGGTACATAGCGGATCATCCGCACCTGGATCCGCCCTCGTGCCTCCGACAGCGCCGCCAGGTGGTGGAGCAGGTCGAGGGTGGGACGGAGCCGATGCCGGTACACCTCGGCGTCATCCGGCAGACCGCTCCGGCGTGCCGCCTCCTGTTCCGCGCCACTGTCCGGGTCGATGACCACCACCCGCACCGTGCCGCCGGCCGCCAGGCAACGCGTCAACGCCGGCAGATGCGTACGTACGGTACGGCTCAACGTGACCCCGACCAGCCGGATGTCCCGTGCCCGGTCGAACTCGAGGTCACCAGCCCGGTCGGCCGCCGTGACCACCTGGTCCATCGACCAGGAGGCCCGGATCGCCCGGGTCAACCGGGCGAGGATCACCTCGGTCTGCCGGGTCTGCCGTCGACCGTTGAGCAGATTGAACGAGATGAGCGCCAGGATGCCCAGCGTGGCGGCGCTGACCACGCTCGGTTCGACGACCCCGAACAGGTCGAGCAGGCTGACCATGACCGCCACCCCGACGGTGACATAGGACTCCAGATCCTGTCCTACGCCCCGCCGGAGCAGCGCCCTCCGTCGGTCGGTCATCGCTCCGGCCAGCGGAGGTAGGGAAGGAGCGTCTCGAGCACCAGCGCGGCCCGGTCGGAGGCCAACTGGTGGTACTGGTGTCCCTTGGCCGCGTCGGCGGTGTCGGAGATACCGCGGACCACCACCCAGGCGGGGGGTCGGTGGCCGACTCGCACCTCCTCGTGGCAGGCCTGGGCGATGCCGCCGGCCTCGGTCTCCACCGCCAGCACTTTCTCGTGGTACGCGGCCAGCCACCGACGGATAGGGGAGCGCTCGTCGGTGATCACCGCGTCACCCGAGCCGATCGGCCCGACGTACACCTGGAACCGACCACCGGTCCGGTCGGGGAGCGTGGCGCCGTGGACCTGCTGGAACGCGTTGAGTCGGTGCCCCACCTCGGGTGCGACCGGGTAGTGACGGCCTCGCCGGTGCGTGCCCTCCGGGCTTTCCCGGCGAGAGTCGTAGAAGATCACACTGTCGGCGATCACCACATCGCCGATCGCGACTCCGGCCCGGATGCCCCCGGCGATGCCGACCAGGGCCACCAACGGTGGGGCGTAGTGCTCCCGGATCCGGTGGTAGGCGACCACCGCCGACATCGGCCCGCGATCGAGCGCCTGGACCGCGGCGAGTCGGAGGCCTCCACCGGGGATCGCCACGTCCGCCTCGTGCGCCTGGGCCCCGTCCGGGAGGGGGTGGGTACGGTAACCACTCGCCCGCTTCAGCATCTGCACCACCGCCCGGGTCTCCTCGGGCAGGATCGTGATCACACCCAGGTCGGCCCGCCGGTCGGCGCCGGGAGCCGGCCCGGGGACCGGGCTGGTGGCGGGGCTGAGGTTCTGTTGGCCGATCGCGACTCCTACGTGCATGGTGCCCGGGCCGACCTGGTAGGCGCCGACGTTCATGCCGGTGCGGGGCGCGTTGTTCAGTGGTGCCGCCATGCCCATCCCCTCTATTCCGGAGTCCAGTCGTCAGTCGAGGTCGTCAACGGTGTGCCGTCACTTTGTGCGGGACTTCCTCTGGGGAGGCTCTTGCTGGTGGGGCTTCTTCGGGGAGGGTGCTACCTGATTCTGCTGGCCGATCGCGGTGTCCACAGTGATGGAGCCGCTCCCGAAGTTGATCGCTCCCGCGTTGAGTACCGTCAAAGCCCGCTCCTGGTATTCGCTGGTGTCGACATGGTGGGCATTGAGGAAGTCGAACACGGCCGCCAGCACCCGACGCTCGATGATCCGCTTGTACTTCAGGATGTCCTGCTCCTGAATGTGGCTGTGAATCATGCCCGAGGACGCCTCCTCCCGCAGACTGATCCGGGCGCCGTACATCAGCTGATTCCCCGTTCCGCGGCTACGGGCCTCGATCCTGATCATGAGGTCCTGCAGGAGGCGCAGGGGGGCTTTCAGGACCATGCTCCCGAGGTGGGTCACGGCCTGCGCGGTGGCGCGCAGGTAGTCATCGGCGGCGAGCGGCCCGGTGCGGTCGTCGAACACCTGGTAGTCGTCCCGACAGGGGAGGAGTGAGGTGGTGGTCAGTTCGAGGTAGAGCGTGCGTCCCTGGACGGCCACGTGGACGTGGACTGTGGTGACGATCTCGCCGTCCCAGGAGACCACCTGACAGGCCAGGTAGTGACGGGCCTTGCTGGTGGGGTGACGGATGATTCTGGACACCTCGTCGACATCGGTATGGGGGGTCAGACGGCGGGTGTCGGCGTCGGAGAGGTAGATCCGGTCCATCACCACCAGCCCCGGGAGCCGCCGTTCCGGAGCCGGATCGGACGCGATGCGTCCTAGCTCCGCCTTCAAGTGGTCCACGAGCTCCTCGGCGCTGAAGGGCGCCTGTGTGAACTCCCGGTCGCGTTCGTTCCTCGGT
>Ga0079224_100000042_pt1 | contig 83541 bp, 77 predicted proteins | sample Stecom2015_FD_80414 | JGI IMG/M metagenome (GOLD analysis project Ga0079224, IMG submission 80414) | Agricultural soil microbial communities from Utah to study Nitrogen management - Steer compost 2015 | ecosystem: Environmental > Terrestrial > Soil > Agricultural land | place: USA: Utah... | reverse complement strand
TGTGGATCTCGTCGCCGGTGCGATCGAGGAAGCCGGTGTTGATGAAGATGACCCGATCCTTGGCGGCGCGGATGCACTCCTTGAGGTTGACCGTGGTGCGCCGCTCCTCGTCCATGATGCCCATCTTCAGGGTGTTGCGCTCCAAACCCAGCATGTCCTCGACGCGCGCGAACAGCTCGTTGGCGAACGCCACTTCCTCCGGCCCATGCATCTTGGGCTTGACGATGTAGATGCTGCCGGTGCGGCTGTTGCGGAACTTGCCGGTGCCCTTGAGGTCGTGCATGGCCGCCAGCGTAGTGACCGCCGCGTCCAGAATGCCCTCGGGAATCTCGTATCCCGCCTTCTCCAGCACGACGTCCGTGGTCATCAAGTGACCGACGTTGCGCACCAGCATCAGGCTGCGGCCAGGCAGCACCAGCTCGCTGCCGTCGGCAGCGGTGTAGCGACGGTCCTCGTTAAGGCGGCGGGTCATCTGCTTGCCGCCCTTGACGAAGGTATCCTCCAGGTCGCCCTTCATCAGGCCCGCCCAGTTACGATAGGCCAGCACCTTGTCCTGGGCATCGACGGCGGCAACCGAGTCCTCAAGGTCCTGGATGGTGGTAATGGCCGCCTCGAGGAGGATGTCCTTGACGCCGGCGGCGTCAGTCTTGCCGACGAAGCTGGCGCGGTCGATCTGGATCTCGACGTGCAGCCCGTTATGCTTGAGCAGGATGGCGCTGGGACTGTCGGCGGGGCCGGCATAGGCGACGAACTGGCCCGGATCCTTGAGGCCGGTGGTGCTGCCGTCCTGCAGCTTTACCTGCAGCCGCTTGCGCCCCCCCTCGTCGGCCAGGCCGTATTCGACGACGTCCTTGTGCGAGCCGGTGGCCAGCGGCAGATGCTCGTCCAGGAACTGACGAGCGAAGGCGATGACCTTTTCGCCGCGGGTCGGATTGTAGCTATCGCCCTTCTCGGCGCCGCCAGACTCGGGCAGCACATCGGTGCCGTACAGCGCATCGTAGAGGCTGCCCCAGCGCGCATTGGCGGCGTTGAGGGCATAGCGGGCGTTGGTTACCGGCACCACCAGCTGCGGACCGGCCATGGTGGCGATCTCGGGATCGACGTTCTCTGTGCCGATGGTGAAATCCTCGCCTTCTGGCACCAGGTAGCCGATTTCGCTCAAAAACTGCTTATAGGCGGCCAAATCGATCTCTTGGCCTTTACGCTCCTTGTGCCAGGCGTCGATCTGCCGCTGCAGCTCGGCCCGCTTCTCGAGCAGCGCCTTGTTCCTGGGCCCCAAGTCCTCGACGATACGGCCGAACTCCGTCCAGAAGGTATCCGGATCGATACCCGTCCCTGGCGCAATCTCCTTGGCTACCAGATCGTACAGCTCTTTCGCGATCTGCAGTCCACCTATCTGAACTCGTTCTGTCATATTTGGGCCTCGCTCTCCGGATCCATGTGTGAAAAGCAGCCGCCGTCGGCCGCAAAAGACCGACAGTCTAGCCGAAATCGCCGACTTCGGCATGCTTGACGCGCCCGCCGAGCCTCGCCGGCACGCGGCTGCAGCGACTAGCCACGAGGTTTGCAATCGTACCAATGGGCGGGGAGCACGTTGCGGAAAACGAAACCCCGCTCGACCTCGCCAAAGGTGCGTTCCAAATCCCGCAGCACTTTGTTGGAAAATTGATACACGAGGAACGCGCCATCAGGCTTGAGCACCTCGTGCGTACTGGCCAGTATCGCCTGGCGCAGCTCGTCCGGCATGACGCTGAAGGGAATGCCGGAGATCACGTAGTCTACCCTGTCCAGCCCGCGGCGCTGCAGAATGTCTCTGACGTCGGCCGCGGAACCGCACTCCACGTGCAGGCGCGGGTCCTGCAATTCCTGCTGCAGATAGTCAACGAAATCGCGATTGGTCTCGATAGCGATGAGCTTTCCGTCAGCCGGCAGGCGCTCCAGGATCGCTTCGGTAAAGGTACCGATGCCGGGTCCGTACTCGACGATCACGTGCGCCCGCTTCCAGTCCACCCGCGACAGCAGCCGCTCGACCAAAATGCGGGAGCTGGGAATGAGGGATCCCAGCATTGCCGGATATCTTATGAAATTTTTTGCAAAAAGCAGCCGCCCATTGCCGAATCCTTCCACGCTCGTCGCCTCCCATCGAGTTCTTGCTGCAAGTCATGCTTGCGTCGTCCGCAGCTGACGCACCACCGGGCGCCGGCTGTCTTAGCGCGGCGATTTGGGACCTTGCGATCCCATGCTGCCGGGCAGGCAAGCCCGGCAAGCCAAGACGGCGCCGCTGGAAAAGCGCAGCGCCAACAAATTCGTCCAGACGATCGTATCTTTTTCGTGTAGAAATCTGAAGAAATCCAGTCGGCTGATAGGAAAGCGCGCGGCCATCTCCGCGACCCTCTTCAATTCTACCCCGCGCTCCCGTTTGCAAGGCAGCCTTCCGGCCGCATCTCCACAGACGTCGTCTTGTGCAGGAGCCTCCAATGAGAATTCGGCTCAAGCCGCTGCGCGAGCAGGTCATGGTCATCGCCAATGCCACCGGGGGCGTCGGTCCGGTCCTCGCCCGCCGCGCGGCCCAGGCGGGAGCGCGCCTGCTGCTGGCCGCGGACGAAGAGCCCGCCCTGCGTGCCCTCGCCGAGGACATCCGCGCCGACGGCGGCGAGGTCGAGATCGTGGTCGCCGACGCTACTGCGGCCAGCGCGGCCCGGCGCATTACCGAGGCGGCATTGGCGCGTTTCGGCGGCTTCGACACCTGGATCAACATGGCGGCAACGGCAAGCGCAGGGCCCTTGCTGGAGCAGTCCTTGGAAGCACTGCAGGATGGCTTCGCCCCCACTTACTGGCGGGTCGTGCATGGGTCGCTGGCTGCCGTCCACCACTTGCAACGTACCGGTGGCGCGCTGATCACGGTCGGCATTCCCGCGCCGGCAGAGGATGGGCCGCAGGGAATGGACGCCGTCGCCCGACAAGCGATCAAAGGCTTCACTGACACGCTGCGCGCCGAAATCGAGCAGGCCAAGACCCCCGTGGCCGTTACCTTGATCACGCCGACCGCGCGCTCCTCCACGGGCTTGCCGCGCAGCACCGATTCACCGGCCGGCGAGTCTGCCGGAGCGCGTCCGTCCTATGCCGCCGGACCGGTCGCCGAGGCGGTGCTCCATGCTGCCCAGCACCCGCTGCGCAATCTGGTGCTGGGTAGCCGCGGTGGCCGGCGCATCAACCTGGCCGGACGCCTGCCGCCGCGCCTGAACAGGCGTTTGACCGCAGGCGCCGCTGCGTCCCAAGCCCCCGCCGAGGACGGCAGCGCACTGCCGGGCGTCTCCACGCCAGCCTTGCCCTATACGCCGGATGTTCGCGGTGTCGGCCGACCGGCTCTTGCCGCTGTATTGGTGACAGCGGCCGGCTTGCTCATCTGGGCGGCGCTGAGCCGCCCCGAGCGCTGACTCAGGATGCCGGAACCTTGGTGTAGGAAATCGTCATTACCCGGATGGTGCCGTCCTGGATCAAAAAGGAATCGGCACCATCATCAACCCGGACATCGTCCGCCTCGGCCGACCAACCAAGAAAGCAAAGCTCACCTTCACGTATGCACTCTTCGTAGTTATAACGGGCATTTGGAAGATATTCTTCCAGTAGAATGGCAGCCTGCCGCACGCCCTCATGGCCGTGAAAGGTGCCAAAACAGGTGACCAGCACGCAGTCCTCGGAAAACAGGCTGCAGATGTCACTGCAAGGGAGTTCCTGGAGCGCCTGCTGCAGGTGATCCCGGAAAACCGCTCGTATCGTTCGCATAGGCTTCGGTCCCCTTGGCATCCATCGATCAGGCCGGCAAGCCGCCTCAATCGGCGCGTTGAAAATAGCGGCCAAGCATGCCCTTGACCGTCTGCGCCACGATTCCCGCCGCCTCGGGCTCGCGCAACAGAGCGCCGATGTAGTTGCGAGCCTGCTCCAGAGTGATGTGCGGCGGCAGCGGCGGCACGTTGGGGTCGGTGTAGGCGTTGATCACCACCGGCCGGTCCCAGCGCCAGGCCTCGTCGAGCAGCGGGCCGATGTCCTCGGGCCGTTCCAGACGCAGTCCAACCAGACCGAGCATCTGCGCATACTTGTCGTAATCGAAATCGGGAATGTCCTGGGACACCGACAGCTTGGGGTCACCCTGCAGCGCCCGCTGCTCCCAGGTCACTTGATTGAGATCACGGTTGTTGGCCACCAACACCACCAACTGGGGGTTGGCCCACTGGCGCCAGTATTTGGCCACCGTGATCAGGGCCGAATTGCCCAGCATTTGCATGGCACCGTCGCCGGTGATGGCCAGCGCCGGACGCTCCGGATAAACGAACTTGGCCGCAGCGACATAGGGAATGGCCGGGCCCATGCTAGCCATGTTGCCCGACAGGGAGCCGAGCATGCCGCGCCGCACGCGCAAGACGCTGGCATACCAGTTGGTGGTGGAACCGCTGTCGGCGGCAATCAGGCAGTTGTCCGGCAGGCGGCCGGACAGCTCCCAGAACACCCGCTGCGGGTTGATCGGCTTGGCTCCCATCCGGGCGCGATTTTCCACGGTCTTCCACCAATCGGCGACCCAGCCCTCGATGCGCCGGCGCCAGCCCCGGCTGGTTTTGCGCCGCAGCAGCGGCAGCAGCGCCTGCAGTGTCACCCGCGCATCACCCTGCAGATTCACTTCCATGGGATAGCGCACCCCCAGCATGCGAGCATCGATGTCGATCTGCACGCCTAGGGCCTGACCGGGCGGCGGCAGGAATTCCGCATAGGGGAAGCTGGAGCCCACAACCAGCAGGGTGTCGCAGTTGCGCATCATCTGATCGGTCGCCGTGGTCCCCAGCAGGCCAATGGCGCCGGTGACGAAAGGCAAATCGTCGGGCACCGTAGTCTTGCCCAGCAGCGCCTTGGCGACACCGGCTCCCAACAGCTCCGCCACCTCGATGACCTCGTTGACCGCATCCCGCACGCCGGCGCCGACCAGCATCGCCACCTTGCGGCCGCTGTTGAGCACCTCCGCCGCACGCTGCAGATCCTCTCGCTGCGGGACCAGCCGCGGCGCGCTGTAGCCGAGGCCCCGAGAAGGTCGAGCCGTGCTTGCGCGGCGGCTCCTCCATCGGCAGGTCCTGCACGTCCTGCGGCACAATCAATCAGGTGACGCAGCGCTGGGAGAGCGCGATGCGCACGCTTTCATCGATCAAATGACGCATCTGCGCCGGCACCATGGCGGTTTGCACATAGTCACCAGCGACATCCTTAAACAGGCTGGCCAGGTCAACTTCCTGCTGGTACTGGGCGCCGAGGCTGATTCGTGCCGCCTGGCCAACGATGGCCAGTACCGGCTGGTGGTCCTTGCGGGCATCGTACAGGCCGTTCAGGAGATGGATAGCGCCGGGACCTGAGGTCGCCAGGCACACGCCCAGCTTGCCGTTGGAGTACTTGGCATGCGCCGACGCCATGAATGCCGCCTCTTCCTCATGGCGCACTTGGATGAGCTCGATCAGCCCGGGATTGCGGCCGACGGCGCCCAGGATGCCGTTGATGCCATCACCAGGATAGCCGTAAACCCGGCGCACGCCCCACTGATGCAGGTGCTCCAGCATGAAGTCGCTGACGGTTGCCGCCATCTGCACCCACTCCCTCGGTTGCCAGCCCGCGCGATCCATGCATTTGAGCTTGTGGGCAAAGACGGTCAATACAAGGGAATGCTAATCAAGACGATAGCAGGGACCGCTCCGGGCCAGCGGCGTGCAGGTGTGCGGTCATTCGTTGAAGTCGGCCGCGTCGGTACGCCGGCGTCCGCCGCTCTGGCTATCCTTGCGCCGGTCCCGGATGCCCGTGCGGCGCTCGACCGGTGGCATATTAACCGGTGGATCGAACTCCGGATTGCGCGGATCGACTTCCATGATGACCGGCGTCGCGACCACACTGACCGGCACGTACTCGGCCTGTTCCTCCACGACAATGGGCTTGGCCCGTAGGTAGCGGTATAGCCCGAAAGCCGAGACCAACGCCATCGCGGCGCCGAGAAACGTGAACAGCCCGGCGCCACCGAGATACTGCATCGCCAGGGATCCCCCGACCGGACCGACAATGGTGCCGATGCCAAAGATCAGCAGCAGCGTGCCACTGGCACTGACCATCTGGTGGGAATGCAGCTGATCATTGGTGAGAGCGACGCACATGGGATACATGGTGCCTGCAATGCCGACGAAGGCCGCGGCCAGCGCCACCAGCAGCATAAAACTGTCGCCTTCCTGCCGGCTCAGCGGCAGTGATACCAGCAGGCCCAGCAAGGCTAGCAGGACGATCAAGGCGCGCCGATCGACCCGGTCCGACAGCCGTCCTACCGGCCATTGCGTTGCCATGCTGGCCAGCACGGCGATCCCCATCAGCAGGGAGATGCTCTGCACGCTGTAGCCTTCCTGCTGCGCGTAGACCGGCAGCACCGCCATCATGCCGGCCATGGCAACGCCGGCAATGAAAGCGCCGACGATGCCGATCGGAGCCAGATCGAAAAGCTTGCGCACTCCCATCCGCTCATGACTTTCGAGCAGCGGCGCCTTGGAGCGGGTCAGGGCCAGCGGCACCAGCGAAGCCGCGATCAAGGCAGCGCAGATGCTGAACAGCACGTAGCTTTCCGGCTTGCCCAGGCCCAGACCGAACTGTCCGCTGCTTTGCGCCAGATTGGATGTGGCGGCATAGGTGGCCATGATGGTGCCCCGGATCTGGTTGCTGGCCCGGTCGTTGATCCAGCTCTCCATCACCATCACCAGCCCGGCGCCGCAAAACCCCGTCACCGCCCGCAGCAAGGCCCAGAACACGCCATCGATCCAAAGCGGGTGAGCCAGTGCCGAGATGCAGGCTATGGCGGCGAAAGCGGCGAACGAGCGGATGTGGCCCACCCGGCGAATGACCCGGACCATGTACAGCGTGCCCAGCACGAAGCCGAACGAATAGCAGGCCAGGATGGGCCCGATGGAGTGATGGCTGAATCCCTCGATCGCCATGCGCACGCCCAGCAGCGTGCCCAGCATGCCGCTACCGGCGGTAAACAGCGCGAGGCTGACCAGGATCACGTAGATGGAGCGTAGCGCCTGCGTCATTCCTTGACTTGCTTTCCTGACTTGGAAGGAATCGCGCTGGTCACCGCACTTGCCTGTAGCCAAGGCGGCCACCAAATCTCTGACGCATCCCTAGCTTGGGCCAGATGTCGACAGGTCCAAGCATCCGCCCTGCATGCAGCGCATCGACGGCCGCAGCAGCGGGCCCGAACCGGCTCGCCGCCGGAAGACTGTCGTCACTTGGCAACGGAAAATCCAAACCCAACCTTGAATATTAAAGTTTGCTTAATTACGCGCGCCGCCTCGCCCACTCCGGGCGACTGCCTGCCAAGGCGCGTGCCGTCGCGGCACCCTGCCGCCTGGCCTCGCCCTGCAGATGGCAGCCGCGTCCCATCCACTGTCAAGGCAAGGGATTGTCTTGGTGAGGTGCAGTGATGCTTCGCAATCGTCAAAGAGACCCAGTGCCGGATCGCCTGATCGTCGTTTCCAACCGTCTCCCCCTGGTGCTCAATCAACGCGAAGACGGCCAATGGGAAGCCAAGCCGTCCAGCGGCGGATTGGTCAGCGCACTGGTGCCGGTGCTGCAGCGGCGCGGCGGAATCTGGATCGGCTGGCCGGGCACGACGGATGCCACTGAATTCCAGGTCGGACCGGCGCTGGAGCAGGTCAGCAGCGACTACGGCTGCACCTTCAAGCCGGTCATGCTCAGCGAAGAGGACGTCAACGGCTTTTATTTCGGCTTCTCCAACGAGGTCATCTGGCCGCTGTTCCACGACCTGTTCACGAACTGCAACTTCGAGCCTACTTACTGGCAGACCTATCAGGAGGTCAATCGCCGCTTCGCCGCGGTAACTGCCGAGGTCTGCGATGCCGACGACTTCGTTTGGGTGCACGACTACCACCTGATGTCGGTCGCCTCCGAGCTGCAACGCTTGGGTGTGCCGGCCACCACCGGGTTCTTTTTGCACACGCCTTTTCCGCCGCTGGAGATCTTCCTGAAGATGCCGTGGCGCTTTGACATCCTCAGCGATTTGCTGGCCTACGACGCCATCGGCTTCCAGACCCTGCGCGATCGCCGCAACTTCCTCTATTGCGTGCGCGCCCTCTTCCACGCCAACGTCGAAGGTACGGGTTCCGTTGTACGGCTGCGGGTGCACGACAGCTTGGGCGAAGACGGCAGGACCCACATTGGCAAGGAAATCGCCGTCGGCGTCTTTCCCATCGGCATCGATTTCGATCGCCTGGCCAACACCGCCGCCACCGATCAGGTGCAGCAACGCGCCCGGCAACTGCGGGCCGATCTCGGCGACCGCAAGATCATCCTCGGCGTTGACCGCCTCGACTACACCAAGGGGCTGCTGAACCGGCTCAATGCCTTCCGTTACGCGCTGCGCCGCTATCCGGAAATGCACGGTCAGGTCCATCTGGTGCAGCATGTCGTGCCCAGCCGGCGGGAGATCCCCGACTACAACCAGCTGCGCCTCGACATGGAAGGGCTGATCAGCGAGATCAACGGCGAGTTCACCGAATCGGGCTGGGTCCCCATCCACTACATGTTCCACAGCCTTCCCTTCGAAGAGCTGGTGGCCTACTACGTCGCCGCCGACATCGCCCTAGTGACGTCGCTCAAGGACGGAATGAATCTGGTTGCCAAGGAGTACTGCGCCTCCAAGATCGACAACGACGGCGTCCTGATCCTGTCGGAGTTTGCCGGCGCCGCGGCCCAACTGCACAAAGGCGCCCTGCTGATCAACCCTCACGACATCGAGCAATCGGCCGAGCGCATTCATCGCGCTTTCGACATGCGGATCGACCAGCGCAAACAGCGCGTGCGGCTACTGAGACGGACGATACGCAGCCAGGACGTCCACCGCTGGGCTGACGCCTTCCTGGCCGCCTCGGCCAAGCGCAGGCCGAGTCCAAGCGCCGTTGCAGGCGAGTACCTGCCGCGTGCCTACTGAGCCGCGCCCGTCCCGCGCCCAGCAGCCCGTCCCACGCGAAGCCAGGTCGCGCAGCCGCGCTGGGGCAGGCCCTTCCCTGCTCGTCTGCCTCGACTACGACACTGCCTTGCGCGACGCCACCCCGGGAACCAAGCCGGCCGCCTTGGACATGTTGCGCGACCTGGCGGGGCACCATCCCACCGCCGTCATCAGCCGCCTGGAGCTCATCGAGCTGCGCCGGCGGGTCGGCCTACCGCAGCTGTTCTATCTCGGCAACCACGGCCTGGAGATCGCCGGCCCGAGCGAATCGGACATTTGCTGGGAATTCGGCGCCGATTACCGCGCCGAGCTGGACGACTGTTACGAGGCCTGTCTCATCGAGCTGCCGCCCGTAGCGGGGCTGGTCGTCGAGCACCGGCGCTATGCACTGTCGGTATGCACCAGACGGGTTGCTGCCGAGCATGTGTCGCAGCTCGACGCCGCATTAGCGATACTGCTGGCGCAGCGCCCGCGCCTGCGGGCGCGGCAGCGCGAGGACGGGCACGAGATCGAACCGGCCATCGACTGGCATCGCGGCAAGGCCTTGCGGCGCCTGCGCGAGCTGCCCCGGCTGCTGGCTCGGCTGAGCCGGCACTGACACCGCGTTCTCACAGTCGGACTTGTTCCCCGCGCCAAGCTGGGCCAGGATAGCGACCGGCATGGGGAGCATGCATGGCAATCAGGTACGATTCTCACAACACGCTGCGCGCCGAAAAACTGGCCTGCCTGCGGGGCGATCTGCTGCTGTTCGATGAGCTCAATCTGCAGGTCGGAGCCGGAGAGCTGCTGCAGATCGAAGGTCCGAACGGCTCCGGCAAGACCAGCCTGCTGCGCATGCTGGCCGGGCTCAGCCTGCCCGAGGACGGCGAGATTTACTGGAACGACGTTCCCATCCGACGCCAACGCGCCGAGTATGCGCTGGCGTTGCACTACGTCGGCCATCAGACGGGGCTCAAGAGCGGCCTGACCGGGACGGAAAACCTGCGTTTCGTGGTCGACTTCATGGGTGGCGGCGGCATCGGAGTCGCGCTGGAGACCATGGGCGTGGCTGCCCACGCCGAACAGCCCGCCTACACCCTGTCGGCCGGCCAGCAGCGTCGCACCGCGCTGGCGCGCCTGCTGCTGCGACCGGCCCCTCTCTGGATACTCGATGAACCCTTTACCGCGCTGGACCACACTGGCGTCGAACTCATGACCGAGCTGATCAAGCGCCACCTCGACCGCGGCGGCATGGTGGTCATGACCTCGCACCAGCCAGTCGAGGTCCCGCAGCGGCGCCGACTGAAGCTAGGCACATGAACCAGCCTTCCTTGCTCCGGGCGATACTCGCCCTGCTGCGTCGCGATTTGCTGCTGGCGTTTCGGGCCCGTAGCGAGCTGCTCAACCCGCTGATCTTCTTCGCTCTAGTGGTGAGCCTGTTTCCGCTGGCCACCAGTCCGGAACCGGGCGTACTGCGCCTGCTAGCGCCAGGCATCATTTGGGTCGCCGCGCTGCTCGCCACCCTGCTCTCGCTGGATCAGCTGTTCCGCTCCGACCACGATGACGGTAGCCTGGAGCAGCTCGTGCTGAGCCCCCATCCCTTGCCGTTGCTGGTGCTGGCCAAGATCTTCGCCCACTGGCTGGTGACCGGGCTGCCGCTGGTGCTGGTCGCCCCCCTGCTTGGCGCTATGCTCAATCTGCCAGCCCCGGCCCTCCTCACCCTGGCCAGCGGGCTTTTGCTGGGCACCCCCATCCTGAGCGCCATCGGCGCCATTGGGGCGGCGCTGACGGTACGCCTGCGGCGGGGCGGCATGCTGCTGTCGCTGCTGATACTGCCGCTCTACGTGCCGGTGCTGGTGTTTGCCGCGGCGGCCGTCGAGGCCTCCGCCGCCGGCCTGCCGGCCCGCGGCCAGCTGTATCTGATCGCCAGCCTCATGCTGTTCTCGCTAAGCTTTGCGCCCATGGCTATCGCCGCCGCCCTCAGGGTCAGCGTCGATTGAAGCCGCCCCAGGGCGAGCGAGACGCCGGACCGCAGCGGCCGGCGTAGGCGGACAGCGGGAGGGTAAAGCACCGCTTACACTGCGCCTTTCAGGCCCAGCACGTCCTGCATGTCATAGAGGCCGGGCGGCTGGTCGAGCAGCCAGTGCGCAGCGCGCACCGCACCGGAAGCAAAGTTCATGCGGCTGGACGCGCGGTGGGTGATCTCCAGCCGCTCGCCCGAGGCGGCGAACAGCACCGTATGATCGCCGATGATGTCACCAGCGCGGATGGTGGCAAAGCCAATGGTCTTGCGGTCACGCTCGCCGGTGTGGCCCTGGCGGCCATAGACGACGCACTCCTCGAGATCCCGGCCGAGCTCGCGGGCGACCACCTGGCCCAGGGCGAGTGCGGTGCCCGAGGGCGCGTCCACCTTGTGGCGATGGTGGGCCTCGATGATCTCCACATCCACCGAGTCGCCCAGGATGCGCGCCGCCACCTCGGCCAGCTTGAGCGTCAGGTTGACGCCGACGCTGAAATTGGGGGCAGCGGCGATGGCGATGTCGCGACTGGCCTGCTCCAGCACCAGCTGCTGATCGCGCGACAAGCCGGTGGTCCCGATCACCATGCGGGTGCCGACATGACGGCAGATGCCAATGTGCTCAAGCGTCGCCATGGGGGTGGTGAAATCGATCACCACGTCCGCCCCGTTGCTGAGCACGGAACCCAGGCTGCTCTGCAGGGTGATGCCCAGCGGATCGCGGCCGACCAGTGCGCCGACGTCGCTGCCCAGCAACGCATGTCCGGAACGTTCCACCGCGCCTACCAGGGTTGCGTCGGGATCGTTCAACACGGCCTCAATGAGGGTGCGGCCCATGCGGCTAGCGGCGCCAGTGATAACGATTCGGGTCATGCGATCACCTTCCTTAGAACTTCAGGTCTTCGAAGAACTTCTTCACGCCGTCCAGCCAGGAGCTGCTCTGCGGATTGTGCTTCTCGCCGCCGGCCTCCAGGGTGGCGGCGAACTTCTCCAGCAGCTCCCTTTGCTCCTTGGTCAGGTTCACCGGCGTCTCCAACCGTACCCGGCACAGCAGGTCGCCCGGCGGGCCGCCGCGCACGGGTGTCACGCCCTTGCCGCGCAGACGGAAGACCTTGCCGGTCTGCGTGCCGGCCGGAATTTGAATGGTAGCCCGTCCATCCAGAGTTGGCACCTCGATGGTGCCGCCTAGCGCCGCCAGCACGAAGCTGATGGGGATCTCGCAGCGCAGGTCCGGCCCTTCCCGGGTGAAGATGGGGTGCGGCCTGACCACGATATGAACATATAAATCGCCCGGCGGGCCGCCGTTTTCGCCCGGCTCACCCTCGCCGGTGAGGCGGATACGGTCACCAGTATCGACGCCGGCCGGCACCTTGACCGACAAGGTCTTGCGGGCTTCCTTGCGGCCACGGCCCTGGCAGCTCTGGCACGGGTCGGTGACGATGGTCCCGGCCCCGTGGCAGCGCGGACAGGTCTGCTGGATGGCGAAAAAGCCCTGCTGAATCCGGACCTCGCCATGGCCCTGGCAAGTCGGGCAAACGTCGCGCTGCCGCCCGCTGCGCACGCCGGTGCCGGTGCAATCGTCGCAGATCTCCAGTGTCGGCACCTCGATCCTGACTTCGGTGCCGCGCACCGCTTCCTCGAGGGAAAGCTCGAGGGTATAGCGCAGGTCCGCGCCGCGAAACATGCTCGCGCTGCGCCTGGCGCCGCCGGAGAAGATGTCGCCGAAAACGTCGGAGAAGATGTCGGCGAAACTGCTGGCCCCGCGCGCACCGCCACCCATGCCGACGGACCCCTCCAGGCCGGCATGGCCGAACTGGTCGTAGAGCGCCCGCTTGCGGGGATCGGAGAGCGTTTCGTAGGCCTCCTTGACTTCCTTGAAGCGCTCCTCGGCCTCCGCGTCTCCGGGGTTGCGGTCCGGGTGATAGCGCATGGCAAGCCGGCGGTAGGCCTTTTTCAGCTCGGCCTCCGAGGCGTTGCGGGGCACCCCCAGAACTTCGTAGTAATCTCGTTTCGCCATCTCGTCTTGCTGCTCGTGCTCGAATTGCGCCGCGCATTATAGGGCAACGGCGGAGAAACGCATTCCAACCGGCTGGCAAGTTCCGCAGCAGGCTGGGATGCGCTTCCCTACCCCCAAATACGAAGGCGCAGGAATTCCCGCGCCTTCGTCGTTGCCGCTGTTGGCAGCTGCCGCCTCAGTTCTTGCGGTCGTCGTCCTTGACCTCCTCGAACTCGGCATCGACCACGTCCTCGTCCCGCTGCTGGCCGCTCTGCGACTGCTGCTCCGTACCGGAGGTCTGGTTCTGGGCATAAAGCCGCTCCGCCAGCTTGCCGGAGCGCTCGGCCAAGGCCTGCGCCTTGCGCTCGATGGCCTGCTTGTCGTCGCCCTGCAGGACATCCTCCAGCTCCTTGATTGCGGCCTCCAGCTCCTGCTTCTCGCCTTCACTGAGCTTGTCACCGAGTTCCTTCATCGACTTGCGGGTGGCGTGGATCAGGTTGTCGGCCTGGTTGCGCGCCTCCACCAGCTCGCGAGCGCGCCGGTCCTCTTCCTTATGGAGCTCGGCGTCGCGAATCATGCGCTCGATCTCTTCCTCGCTCAGCCCGGAAGAGGCCTTGATGACAATGGACTGCTGCTTACCAGTGGCCTTGTCGCGCGCCGAGACGTGCAGAATGCCGTTGGCATCGATGTCGAAGGTGACCTCGATTTGCGGCACGCCACGCGGAGCCGGCGGGATGTCGGTCAAGTCGAAGCGACCCAGCGACTTGTTGTCGCGCGCCATTTCCCGCTCGCCCTGCAACACGTGCACGGTCACGGCGGTCTGGTTGTCCTCGGCGGTAGAGAACACCTGCGTCGCCTTGGTCGGGATGGTGGTGTTCTTCTCGATGATCTTGGTCATCACGCCGCCGAGCGTCTCGATGCCCAGTGACAGCGGCGTCACGTCGAGCAGCAGGACGTCCTTAACCTCGCCGGCCAGCACGCCGCCCTGGATGGCAGCGCCCAACGCCACGGCTTCGTCCGGATTGACGTCACGCCGAGGCTCCTTGCCGAAGAATGCCTTGACCGCCTCCTGGACCTTGGGCATGCGGGTCTGACCGCCGACCAGGATGACCTCGTCGATCTCGGAAGCGGACAGCCCCGAGTCCTTGAGCGCAATCCGGCACGGCTCGATGGCACGCTCGATGAGGTCCTCCACCAGCGACTCCAGTTTGGCCCGAGTCAGTTTCATGTTGAGGTGCTTGGGCCCGCTCTGGTCGGCCGTGATGTACGGCAGGTTGATCTCGGTCTGCTGCGTGGAGGAAAGCTCGATCTTGGCCTTCTCGGCGGCCTCCTTGAGACGCTGCATCGCCAGCGGGTCGCCGGACAGGTCGATGCCCTGGTCCTTCTTGAACTCGCCGATGATGTACTCGATGATGCGCCGGTCGAAATCCTCGCCACCGAGGAAAGTGTCGCCGTTGGTGGCCAGCACCTCGAACTGGTGCTCGCCGTCGATCTCGGCGATCTCGATGATGGAAATGTCGAAGGTGCCGCCGCCGAGGTCGAACACCGCGATCTTGCGGTCACCGCGCACCTTGTCCAGGCCGTAGGCAAGGGCCGCCGCGGTCGGCTCGTTGATGATGCGCTTGACCTCGAGGCCGGCAATGCGTCCCGCATCCTTGGTCGCCTGCCGCTGGGAGTCGTTGAAGTAGGCCGGCACGGTGATGACCGCTTCGGTAACCGGCTCGCCCAGGTAATCCTCGGCGGTCTGCTTCATCTTCATCAACACGCGGGCGGAGATCTCCGGCGGCGCCATCTTGCGGCCACGCGCTTCGATCCAGGCGTCGCCATTGTCGGCCCGGACGATCTTGTAGGGCATCTTCTGGATGTCCCGCTGCACGACGTCCTCGTCGTAGCGCCGACCGATCAGGCGCTTGGCAGCGAAGATGGTATTCTCGGGGTTGGTGACCGCCTGACGCTTGGCCGGCTGGCCCACCAGAATCTCGTCGCCGTCGACAAAAGCAACGACGGACGGCGTCGTCCTATCGCCTTCGCTGTTCTCGATGACTCGCGGCTTCCCGCCTTCCATGACGGCGACGCACGAGTTCGTCGTTCCCAAATCGATTCCGATGACTTTCGACATGCTTCAACTCCTGACATCGTCCCGGCTGCGCTGTAACCCCCCAGCGCCCGAGACACTACAACCTAAACCAGTGCCCGACCGCTTTCGTCTTCAAGCTTGTTCGTCGACCTGACCGCCGGCCGGTTGCGCTGCCTGTTTCGAGACCACGACCATGGCCGGCCGCAGCAGGCGGTCATGCAGCATGTAGCCTTTCTGGACGACGGTCAGCACAGTGTTCGGCTCGACCCCGTCGGCCTCCTGAGCCGCCATCGCCTCATGCCTGGAGGGATCGAACTTCTCCCCTTGCGGGTTAATTTGCACGATACCGAACTTCTCCATCACCTGGGTCAGCATCTTCAGCGTCAGCTCCGTGCCTTCGCGCAGAGAGGCGACATCGGCGTTGGGATCCTGCGCTGCGGCCACCCCCATCTCAAGGCTGTCCCATACGCCCAGCAACTGGCTGGCGAAGTTCTCCAGGGCAAACTTGTGCGCCTGCTCGATTTCTCGTTCGGTGCGGCGCCTAGTGTTCTCGAGCTCAGCCCGCGCACGGAGGAACTGGTTCCAGTTCTCTTCAGCTTTCTGGCGCGCTTCGGCCAGTTCCTTTTCCAGCTCCGCCACGCGATCTGGCGCTTCACTGGATTGCGGCTCTTCGGCCTGATCCTGCCGCTGTTCTTCCGTCATTACGAACCTCTCAGTTGCTACTGAAAATCGCAGCGCTGTGCCCGGGCATCTAGTCGGAATCGGAATCCGCCCCTGACTTGGGGTTGAGCGCCTCACCCAACAACCGCGCCGTCATGTCGACGATAGGGATGACCCGTTCGTAGGGCATGCGGGTCGGGCCAATTACGCCCAGGACGCCCAGGACCTCGCCATCGACTTCATAGGTGGAGGTCACCAGGCTGCAGCCATCGAACACGGTGTAGCCGGACTCCTGGCCAATGAAGATCTGCACACCCTGCGCCTTAATGCTCTTGTCGAGGATGTGCAGCACGTCGCGCTTCTGGTTGAACGCCTCGAACAGCTCACGCAGCTTCTCGACATTGGCCAGGTCGGCATGCTCCATCAGGTTGGTCTGTCCAGCCAGGACGTAGTCCTTCTCTTCCGGCTGATCAATGAACACCTGCTTGGCAACCTGGACCGCCGCCTCCATCAGGCTATTCATGTCCTGCCGGGCATGGTCGATTTCCTGAATCAGTTGCTCGCGGACAGTGCGGAAGTCCTTGCCAGCAAACCGCTGATTCAGGAAATTGGCCACCTTGCACAGCTCGTCGGCGGTGAAGTTCCGGTCGGTTTCGATGACCCGATTCTGAATCTCCTGATCGTTGACAATGATGATGACCAGCACCCGCCGCTCCGACAGCGGCAGGAACTCCACCTGCCGAAAGGCATGATAGGCCTGGCGCGGCAGCGTCACCAAACCGGCATAGCGGGTCAGGCCCGACAGCAAATTGGAGGCGGAGTCCACCAGGCCGGTCGGCCCACTGCTGGCATCCAGCCGCAGCCGCATGCGATCGGCCTCGGGCAGCTTGAGGTTGCGGACGGTCAGCAACGTGTCGACGAAAAAGCGATACCCCTTGTCCGTAGGCACCCGCCCAGCCGAGGTGTGCGGCGCCTGCACATAGCCGAGGTCTTCCAGATCCGACATCACGTTGCGGACCGTCGCCGGACTCAATGGCAACCCGGAATCACGAGTGAGCGTGCGCGATCCGACCGGCTGGCCATCGCGTATGTGCCTTTGCACCAGCACTTTCAGCAAATGCTGGGCGCGCTCGCTCAGTTCGCTGTATTGGTTGTCGACCATGTCGTTATCGCATCCGCTATCATGCGGAAAACGGCTTGCCATTATTAGCACTCTCACCCTTCGAGTGCTAAAAGGAACGCTAACAATATGAACAGATCGTGTCAAGGCGAAACACCGCATCTGGCGGCTACTCCGGCGCCCGTGTTAAGTTCGCCGCAGTTGCTCGTTGGTTTTCCCCATGCACGCTTTCAAGAAAATCGCGATCACTGGTAAACCGCAGGATGCCGGAACCCTGGAGACGGTTCTGCACATTGCCGGCCATTTGCTCAAGCGCGGAATGGAGGTTGCGCTCGACAGCGCCATCGTCGGCAATGCTCCGACGCCCAGCGGCAGTCGCTGCCTCGACTCCCCCGCTCTCGTCGAAGGTACCGACCTGGTCATCTCGGTAGGCGGCGACGGCACCTTGCTGCATACCGCGCGTCTGGTGGTCGATCACGGCATTCCCCTGCTCGGCGTCAACCGCGGCCGCCTGGGTTTTCTGGTGGACCTCCCGCCCTACGATTTCGACGGTCTGGATGCCGTGCTCGGCGGCGACTTCATCGAGGAGGACCGCATCTTGCTGCGCGCCGAGATCCATCGCCAGGGCAAGGTGCTGGTCAGCAGCCTGGCGCTGAACGACGTTGTCCTTTACAAGTGGAACACGGCGCGGCTGATCGAATTCCGAACTTACATCGACGGCAGCCTGCTCACGCCGCACCGGGCCGATGGCATCATCATCGCCACCCCGACCGGCTCCACAGCCTATGCGCTGGCAACCGGCGGCCCCATCGTCCATCCGGCAGTGGACGCCATCACTCTGGTACCCGTTTGCCCCCACACGCTGAGCAACCGGCCGCTGGTCATTTCCGCCGACAGCCTCATCGAGGTGGAAGTTCCGGACGATTACATTCAGCGGGTCGGCGTCAGCTGCGACGGACAAAGCGACATGGGGCTGCAGCCCGGGAGCCGGCTGCGCATCCGCCGGCACGACCACCGCGTCCGGCTGATCCACCCGCCGCACTACCGCTATTTCGACATCCTGCGCGCCAAGCTGCGCTGGGGCGATACCAATACCCACTAATCATGTCCGTCCTATGCTGAGCCACATCCACATCCGCAATTTCACGATCGTCGAAACGCTGGAGTTGGATTTCGCAGAGGGCATGAGCGCGCTGACCGGGGAGACCGGCGCCGGCAAATCCATATTGCTCGATGCGCTCGGCCTCTGCCTGGGCGACCGTGCCGAGGCCGACATGATACGCGCCGGGGCAGACAAGGCCGAGGTCACCGCCATCTTTCGCATCGCTCCCGACAGCGATGCCGCGCGTTGGCTGCAGGACAACGATCTCGCCACCAACGATGAATGCATGCTGCGGCGGGTTATTCACGCCAACGGACGCTCCCGCGGCTTCATCAACGGCACTCCGGTCCCCGTGCAGATGCTGCGCGAGCTGGGCGAATTCCTAGTGGACATTCATGGCCAGCATGCGCACCAGTCGCTATTCCGCCGCGACGCGCAACGGGACGCCCTGGACGGCTTCGGCCAGCATGAGGCCGAGCTAGCCGCCGTGGCGCAGGCCCATCAAAAGCTGACGGCGATCGAGGCCGAGATTCGCTCGCTCGACGGCGACAGCGACTACCGCGACCGCCTGGAGCTGCTGCGTTTCCAAGTCGAGGAGTTGAGCGCACTCAAGCCGACCCCCGACGGCATCGCCGAGCTCGACAGCGAGCAAAGACGCTTGGCGGCAGCTGGCGACCTGCTCGCCACGGCACAGCGGATCATCGACCTGCTCTACGAGGGAGAAAGCAGTGTGCAGCAGGCTCTGGCCCATGCGGCGGGTGACCTGCAGCGGCTACTCAAGACCGACCCCGAGCTCAATGAGCCCTACGAGCTGCTGAGCAGCGCCCTGATCCAGATCCAAGAAGCTTGCGATAGCCTGCGTCGCTATGCCGACGGCTTGGAGCTCGACCCGGAGCGGCTGGCCTGGGTGGAAGAGCAGCTGGGCCTGCTCAACGACCTGGCACGCAAGCACCGGGTGCGAGTGGAAGAGCTGCCGGAGTGGCTAGAAGCGTTGTCCCGCGAGCTGGCACGACTGGAAAACGCCGAGCAGCGACTGGCCGAGCTGCAGCAGGAGCGCACCGCGGCCGATGCGGCCTACCGCAAAGCTGCCGCGGCGCTCAGTCGTGCCCGCCAGAAAGCCGCCGCCGCCCTGGCCGAGCGGGTCACCCGCTTCATCCACGAGCTGGGTATGCCGGGCGCGGAATTCACGGTCAACGTCAACCATGACGCCGACGGCCGGCCGGCTCGTCACGGGCTCGACAGCGTAGAATTCCTGGTGCGCACCAACCCGGGACTGCCCATGGGACCGCTCACCCGCATCGCCTCCGGCGGCGAGCTATCGCGCATCGGCCTGGCGATACAGGTTGCCACCGCCAAGAGCGGCCGCATTCCCACCTTGGTTTTCGACGAAGCCGACGTCGGCATCGGCGGCGCCATCGCCGAGGTGGTGGGCCGGCAGCTGCGGCTGCTGGGCAACGACCGGCAGGTGCTCTGCGTGACCCATCTGCCGCAGGTCGCCGCCCAGGCCCATCATCATTTCCAGGTCAGCAAGCATACCGACGGCGATCGCACTTACACCCAGGTGCGGCCGCTGGGCCTGGAAGAGCGTATTCAAGAAATCGCCCGCATGCTGGGCGGCGTGGAAATCACCGATCAGACCATCGGCCACGCGCGGGAGATGCTGGCCACCGCCCATGGCCGCATGGCAAAGCAGGCCTGAAACCGGGATAGACCATTCCGTCTGCGCTTACTGCCGGGCATGCCTTGGCATGCCCGGCAACTTTATTCACGGCAGTCGCGGCAGCGGCCATAAAGAATCAGCGAGTGGTCGGTGATCTCGAAGCCCCGCTCCTTGGCGATGGCTTCTTGGCGCTTCTCAATCGTCGCGTCGACGAACTCCTCGATCGCGCCGCATTTGGTGCACACCATGTGATCGTGGTGCTCGCCTTCGGCCAGCTCGAAAACCGACTGGTTGCCCTCGAAATAATGGCGCTGGACGATGCCCGCCCCTTCGAACTGGGTAAGTACCCGGTACACCGTCGCCAGGCCGATGTCTTCGCCGGACTCCAGCAGTGCCTTGTAGACGTCTTCCGCCGTTACGTGGCGGTTCTCGCTCTGCGACAGCAGCTCGAGGATCTTCATTCGTGGGTGCGTGACCTTGAGTCCCGCTTCGCGAAGGTCTTTGGTTACCACAAAGCTCCCCCTTTTATCGATGCCGCCTGAGAACCCAGGGAGTGTTCCAACAGGGGGCGCATCAGGCCGTATCCCATGCCGGTGGTAGCGCCTCCGCAAAACATTGCTTCCTGTTGCAGCCGCCCCTCGAACTAAGACCGCTCGATCCGGATTCCATTCCATCCCCCGCCGCGCGCAATGCACGCCGCACCGCGGTCACCCCGACGCTCACCGGTCTCGCCCGACCCTTGCGCAGGAAAGGGTCGTTAAGCAGCTCGTGAATGGTTAGTATTATCGCCCAAGCTTGCGGAGATGTTCCACAATGATACGGCAGCGCATCCTTGGTCTGATCGTGGTCGCCAGCCTGTGCGGAGGTTGTGCGCTCGACAGCCTGCCCTTCGTCTACAAGCCCGACATCCATCAGGGCACCATCATCACCCAGGAAATGGTCGACCAGCTGCGCCCCGGCATGAGCCGTCGCCAGGTCCAGTTCCTGCTTGGCTCTCCCCCGCTGGTGGACCCGTTCACCCGAGACCGCTGGGACTATATCGAAGCCGTCAAGCCCGGCGGCGGTGAACTGAACAGCAAGCGTGTGACGGTGTTCTTCGAGAACGACCGCCTCGTTGCCGTGGAAGGCGACCTGCAACCTCGCACTTGGCGCAGCCTCGACGAAAAATGACCGCACCCGCCCTTGCCAGGGCCTGGAGCCGGCTTTACCGTCGCTGGCGCTGGGCGCGCTGCCGGCGCATCTCCTTGGGGTTGGCCAACAGCGGACGATAAAGTTCGACCCGATCGCCCGGGCGCAGCGGCGTATCCGGCGCTGCCGGCTTGCCGAAGATGCCGGCATCCAGCCGGTCGAGATCGAGCTCGGGATAGTGCTCGGCCAAACCGGAACGCTGCACCGCGTCACGCAGCACCGCTCCGGCAGGAACCAGCACGCTGACCAGGCTTTGCACGTCGGCCCGCGCATAGACCACCTCGACCACGAATCCCTGCTCAGCCATAAAGCTCTTTGGCCCGTTTCACGAAGGCATCGACCAGGGTGTTGGCAATCTGGGTGAAAACGCTGCCAAAAGCCACGGTGAAGATCTTGGAGGAAAACTCGTACTCCAGATCCAGGGTGACCTTGCAGGCGTCTTCGCGCAGGGGATGGAAGCGCCAATGGCCATCCAAGTGCTTGAAGGGCCCCTCAACGAGGCGAATTTCCACCAGCCTGCCCGGCTCCATGCGGTTGCGGGTAGTAAAAGCGCGCTCGATTCCGGCCTTGGAAATCAGGATGCAGGCTTCGACCTCGTTGCCCTCCTGCTTCAGGACTCGGCTGTCGCCGCACCAAGGCAGGAATTCACGGTAGGAATCCACATCCACCACCAAGTCATACATCTGCTGCGCCGAATGCATCACCAGCGCGCTACGGGAAACGGTAGCCATAGCACCTCAAGCAAAACCAAAAAGCCCAAGACCGTCTGCCAACACCACCAGCAGGCCCAGGGGAACGACGTAGCGGATCAGTACCAGCCAGATTCTGAATCCGACTCCCGATCCGAGTTCCAGTTCCGCACTGCGCGCCGACATCCGCCAGCCGACGAGCAGCGCCAGCGCCAGGCTGCTGACCGGCAGGAAAAGGTCCGCGGCGACGAAGGCCATGATGTCGAACAGCGTGCTTTCCGCAAAACCGTCGAGCCGGCCCAGAGGACGCACATGAGCCCAGAGGCTCAATGACAGCAGCGCCACCACGCCCAGGGACCAAGCCACAATGCCCGCGTAGCTGGTGGCATGCGGCCGCTCCAGCCCACGCCGCTCCATCAGATACGCCACCAGCGGCTCCAACAGGGCGATGGCGGAAGTCCAGGCGGCGAACACCAGCAGCAAGAAAAACAGCGTCCCGAACCAGGTGCCGCTCGGCAGCTGTCCCAAGGCAAGCGGGATGGCCTGAAACACCAGCTCGGGACCGGAGCTGGAAAGCAGCGCGGCGCCGAAAAGCACCGGAAACACCATCAGCCCCGCCAAAATCCCCAGCGCCGTGTCGGCGATCGCGACCAGCAGCGATGCCTTCAGTATCGACACTCGCTCATCGAGATAGGCTCCCAACGTCAGGGCCACCCCGAGACCCAGCGACAGCGTATAAATGGCGTGCCGCATCGCCAGCAGCAGCGATTCCCAGCCCAGGGCGCCGAGGCGGGGCCACAGCATGTGCCGAAGCGCATCCGAGCTCTGCCCGCTGGCCGCTGCAGTATAGCCAACCAACAGCAGCAGCAGACCAAACAGCATCGGTACAAACCAGTGTGCCGCCTCCGCCAGCCCCCAGCGAACGCCGCGCGCCACCACCATCATGGCAAAGCCCAGGAACAGGGTATGCCAAGCCAGCAACCGCTCCGGATCACGGATCAGTTGCTGGAAAAGATCCGCCGCCTGCAACGCATCCAACTCAGCGAACGCTCCGGAGGCGGCGCGGAAAACATAGGCAAGCGCCCAGCCGCCGACCACGCTGAGCGTCGCCAGCAGCAGGCAGCAGCTGAGCAGGCACAACCAGCCGAGCGCGCGCCAGGACGGCCACAGTCCTTCCTGCAGGGAGAGCCTTGCGACGGCCGCAACCGGACTGCCCCGTCCGCGACGCCCAACGAGGATCTCCGCCGCCAGCAGCGGCACGCCCAGCGCTAGCAGGCAAAGCAGGTAAACCAGCAGGAACGCCCCGCCGCCGTGCTCGCCGACCAGATAGGGAAAGCGCCAAAAGTTGCCAAACCCTGCCGTCGCGCCGGTCAGAACCAGACCGAAGATGAGCCCGCTGGACCAGGTATCCCGCGAGCGTTTGGAGGCTGACACGTTATTCCTTATCTCCTCAAACGGCGACCTGCACCCGTATAATCCGCCGCCATTGTCGAGGACAGCGGCCGCGCTCGCAACATAAAATGACGTCGCAGTCCGCCCGTAGCGGCCACCCGAAGCATCCTGACTGGCCCTGACGCCGGCCACTTCGTACACTGCTGCCATGAGCAAACGCAACAAGCCGAAATCCAACAGCGCCATCATCGCCGTCAACCGCAGGGCGCACCACGATTATTTCATCGAAGAGCGCTTCGAGGCCGGCCTCGTGCTGGAAGGCTGGGAAGTGAAAAGCCTGCGGGCCGGCCGCGCCAACATCCAGGAGGGCTACGTCACCATCAAGGATGGTGAAGCCTGGCTGATCGGCGCCAACATCTCGCCGTTGCCAACGGCCTCCACCCACGTGCAGCCTGATCCCACCCGCAGCCGCAAGCTGCTGCTGCACCGTGACGAACTCAATCGCCTCATCGGTGCCACCGAGCGGCGCGGCTATACGCTCATCCCCCTGGATTTGCACTGGAAGCGTGGGCGTGCCAAGCTGGAGATCGGCCTTGCCAAGGGCAAGAAGCTGCACGACAAGCGTGCCGACAAGCGCGAGCGCGACTGGGCCCGGGAGAAGGAACGCCTGCTGAAGCACAAGGTCTGATGGAATAGCCCGAAGCAAACCGACCGACTCGCGCGGAACTTTGCACTCGGGTACAATGTCTACAGCTTTACACCACGGGGGCGACATGGCTTCGACGTGGATCGCGAAACCTGAGGTGCATGCCGAGGACGTCACTCACCTCGTAAATCATGTGACAAACGAAATAGTCGCCAACGACGATACCTACGCTCTCGCGGCCTAATCCCCGCGAGCCGCTGACAAGCAGTTGCTTGTGGCTCTTGCTCAGCGGTCGTAGCACACAAGCTCGCAGCGCGGAGTGCCCGACTCCAAGCTGTTAAATCCTTCCAGGGCTTGCCGATCGTGTTCCCTGCCCGTCGGGTAGCGGTCGGCTAAATCTAAAGACTGGGCTAAGCATGTAGAGCCGACGGCGGAGGATCTACGGACGCGGGTTCGATTCCCGCCGCCTCCACCAAATTCCGCAAACCTCACGAAGGCTGACCAGGATCTGGTCGGCCTTCGTTTTTTTCAGTCGCTTCCATGCCTTGCGTAGCATCGGCAGGCCCACAGGCCATTGCAGCCGCCTGATCACCCTCTCCCATTGACACGCCAATGCCCATCGAGCCAGTGCCGGCAGCGCGAGCGGAAAAGGCGAGGCGTGCATGCACGAGCATGCACCGGGTATCGAGAGACCGAAACGCAACTTGCGCGCCGACCGCTAGCCCGACTTTCGGGACGGACAGCTTGTTGCTGAATCCACTCGACCGACCGTCAAGCTCCCGTAACAAGCCCGGCGTAGCTTTAACGCCAGCCCTGGCCTGGGGACGGACAGGCCGGAGCAGAAACCGAGCAGAATCCACCCGAGACGCCGACCAAGGACAAGCACCGGACTCCTGATCTTTAGCCCCCTCGGGGGCTTTTTTTCTTAAAGCTTGCAAAGTCCGTCACCGACGACGGTCTGTCGCCGCGCCACAGGATCAAGCTCGACGGCTTGGAGAGCCCGCAGCCAGCTGGAATGAATGCCGCCTCGGCCCACCCGCATGGGCACTGCAGCCCGCCCAAAGCCTGGGACAAGAGCCTGGATGGCTTGAAGCAAAAAAAAGCCCGCCGGGGGCGGCGGGCAAAACGACATCTAGAAGGAGATATCTGAGGAGGAGAGATTCTTAGTATGGCACATTTTGCTGCGCTGCACAAACCATGTTTGCAACACGGCTCACTGGCTCCTTCGCCACGGCCTCTGTAGGATTAGCCTCCTGCGTTTCAAAGGCGGGCCGCCAGCAATGCGAGCGGCGCCGGGCTCAACGGATAGTTGCAGGAAGGTTTCCTCATGGAGCAGGCAATCAAAGTTGGCATCGTCGGCTACGGCAATCTGGGCAAAGGCGTCGAAGCCGCCCTCAAGCGCGCTCCCGACATGGAATTGGTCGGCGTCTTCACCCGGCGTGAACCGAGCGGGCTGCGCTTGCTAGACCCCGCCACTCCAGCCTACCGGCTGGCGGAAATCGACGCCTTCCACGAAAAGATCGACGTGCTTATCCTGTGCGGCGGCTCGAAGCAGGATTTGCCCAAGCAGGGCCCGGCGCTGGCAGCCCTGTTCAATACCGTCGACAGCTTCGACACCCATGCCAAGATTCCCGAGTACTTCGATGCCGTTGACCGTGCCGCCCGGCAGGCTGGCACCACCGCCATCATCTCCGTGGGCTGGGATCCCGGCCTGTTTTCCCTCAATCGCCTCTTCGGCGAAGCCATCCTGCCGGAGGGCGATACCTACACCTTCTGGGGCAAAGGGCTAAGCCAGGGCCACTCGGACGCGGTCCGGCGCGTGCCCGGCGTCAAGGCCGGCGTGCAGTACACCATCCCTTCCCCCGAGGCGATTGCGCAGGTGCGCAGCGGCGCTCGCCCGACGCTGACCACTCGGGAGAAACATCGGCGCGAATGCTACGTGGTGCTGGAGGACGGCGCCGATCCGGCCGAGGTGGAGCGGCAAATCGTAACCATGCCTCACTACTTCGCCGATTACGACACCACGGTGCATTTCATCAGCGAGGAAGAACTGCGGCGCGACCATGCCGCCATGCCGCACGGCGGCTTCGTCATCCGCAGCGGCAGCACCGGTGAAGGCACGGCACAGCTGATGGAGTTCTCGCTCAAGCTCGGCAGCAACTCGGAGTTCACCGCCAGCGTGCTGGTGGCCTATGCGCGCGCCGCGTATCGGCTCAACAGGCGCGGCCGGATCGGTGCCAAGACGGTGCTGGATGTCGCCCCCGGGTTGCTTTCTCCCAAGAGCCCCGAACAGCTGCGCAAGGAACTGCTGTAAAGCAAGCCTCGGCCCTCTCGGCAGCGACCGCCCCGGCTCGACCGGGGCGGCAGCGTCCCGTGTCGCATAGGGAATTCCCGCTGTAGACTCCGGCTTGACCGTCTGGCTGCACACTATATTTGAATCAGGACCCAAACGATCTGGTTTGCCATGGACCTCGCTCAGGACCCTTTCCCGGCAGCGTGGCTGATAGGCGGCTTCCTGGTGTATGGAGCGGCGCTGGCGCGGGCCTTGGTAGGCCTGGATCTAACCGGCCTGGGCAATGCGCCATTGCGCCAGCATCTTCTGGGCGCGGCCTCGCTCTCGCTGATGCTGCTGTGGCAGATACGGTCCGACGTCACCCCAGGATTCGATATCCACCTACTGGGGATGACGGCCTTCACGCTGATGCTCGGCTGGCGCCTGGCCATTTTGGGAGCGACTCTCGCTCTGATCGGGTCGGCCGTGAGCGGCGCCGAGCACTGGAGCGTACTCGGACTCCAGGGTGCCGTGCTGGTACTGATTCCGGTCGCGGTCAGCTACTGCATCTGGCGCTTGCTGGAGCGCCACATGCCGGCCAATCTTTTCATCTACATCCTGGGCTGCGGGTTCTTTGGCGCCTGCATCGCCACTGCCTTGGCGCGCCTAGTCTGCGCCATGCTGCTCCTGCTGAGCGGGGCCGTCGACTGGCTGACCATGAGCGAGCAGTACCTGCCGGTGTTTCTGATTACCCTTTTCCCCGAAAGCTTCGTCAACGGCGCCTTCGTCGCCGCCTGCGCCGCCTATCGCCCCGAATGGCTGGCGACCTTCGATGCCGAGCGCTATCTGGGCCGCTAACGCGCCTTGCGGAAGGTGAGATTGATGCGCTGCTCCCCGAGCCGGGGATGCTGCCCCTTTTTCACAGGTGCAACACCGTGGTAGCACAGCCGCGCCGGCCCGCCCCAGACCAGCGCATCGCCATGCTCAAGCAGGATGCGCGCGGGGCGGTCGCCGCGCCGCAGGCCGCCGAACAGAAACACCGCCGGCAGACCCAACGACACCGACACGATGGGGGCGGCGAGATCCCGCTCATCTTTGTCCTGATGCAGCCCCATACGCGCGCCGGGAAGGTAGCGGTTGATCAGGCAGGCGTCTGGCTCGAAGCCGGGGAAGCCTGCGCTGGCCGCTGCTGCCACGGCCAGCCGCCGGAACACGGCGGGCATGGCGGGCCAGGGCTGGCCGCTGAGCGGGTCGGCGGACGCGTACCGATATCCCTGCCGATCGCTCACCCAGCCGTAGCGGCCGCAATTGCTCATGGCCACCGACATGCGGCGACCACCCGGCGTCGGCATGTGGCGAAACGGCGCCCGCGCGATCAGCTCGGGCAACGCCGCCAACAGCTCCACCTCATGAGGCAGCGCGAAGCCCCGCAGCAGCATCGCACCCGGCGCCAGCTGCTCTCGCCTGGCCCACTCGTCGTCGAACAGCTCGAGATTGCTCACCCTCAGACGACTGCCTGTCGGACCGCGCCCTCAGCTTCGCGCTCCAACAGCGCCCGCTTGCGCTCCACACCCCAGCGGTAGCCGGACAATTGGCCATCGCTGCGCACCACACGATGGCAAGGTATCGCCAAGGCCAGCGGATTGGCGGCGCAGGCGCCGGCCACCGCTCGCACCGCCGCCGGCTGGCCAACGCGGGCCGCAATTTCGGCGTAGGTCGCGGTCCGGCCAGCAGGGATTTGCTGCAGCGCCTGCCAGACGCGGCGCTGGAACTGCGTGCCGCGGACATCCAGAGGCAGCATCCAGCCGGCCTGCGGCTCGGCGATAAAGCGCGTCACAGCCGAGAGCACCGCGGCCAGGCCCTCCTGGTCCGCAATCAGCTCGGCGCGGGGAAAGCGCCGTCCGAGATCCGCCAGCAGCTGCTCCGCCTCGTCGCCCAGCAGAATGGCACAGACTCCTGCGCCGCTGTGCGCGACCAGCGCCTTGCCAAGCTGGCACTCGCCGATGGCGTAGCGAATCGTCTCTCGGGGAGCGGTCGCTCGAAGGGCTGCGGCATTCATGCGTCGAACCTCCCGTTGTGGGTCAAGAAGTGAGCTGATCCGCCGGCGGCAGCGTCGGCTCGTGGCAGGCGTTTTCGGACTGCGCAGCTGTGCCTTGCGCCAGTGGCTCCAACCGCACGGCGCAGGCCTTGAGCTGAGGAATCTTGGCCAGCGGATCCAGGCTAGGATCGGTCAGCAGGTTGGCGGCCGCCTCGCGGAAGTGCATGGGAATGAAGACCGTCCCCCGCGCCACGACTTCGGTGAGCCTGGCCCTGATCCGGATGCTGCCGCGCCGCGAACTGACTCGGACAAGGTCCCCGTCGGCCACCCCCAGCTCCGCCGCATCGGCCGGGTGCACCTCGACGAAGGCCTCTGGCGCGATCTCGTCCAGCGCCCGCGAGCGGCGCGTCATCACGCCGGTGTGCCAGTGCTCTAGCTGCCGGCCGGTATTGAGGATGTAGGGATAATCTTGGTCTGGCCGGTCGGGGATGAGTCCGCTCTCGGCCGGCACGAAGCGGGCCCGCCCGATGGGGAAGTTTTCGCGGAAGAGGATCTTCTCCCCTTCGGAGTTGGGATGCGGGCACGGATACCAGCGGCCGTACGCACCGAGATTGGCGTGGGAAAGATTGGCGTACAGCGGCGTGGCCGCGACCAGCTCGTCGAAGACCGCAGCGACATCCCGGTAGTGCATGGGATACCCCATGCGCCGCGCGATCTCGCAGATCAATTCCCAATCCTGCCGCGCCTCGCCTGGCAAGGCGCGCACCGGACGGCCCAGCTGCACCCGACGATCGGTGTTGGTATAGGTGCCGGTTTTCTCGAGAAAGGAGCTGGCCGGCAGGATGACATCGGCGAACTCGGCGGTCTCGGTCAGAAAAATGTCCTGCACTACCAGGAATTCGAGCCGGGCCAGCGCCTCACGCACCTTGTTGATGTCCGGGTCGGACATGAACGGGTTCTCGCCCATGCAGTAGAGGGCGCGGACCTGGCCATCCAGCGCCGCTTCGGTGATCTCGACGGTGGTCAGGCCGGGGCGCGCGGAAAGCTTCACGCCCCACAGCGCCTCGAAGCGGGCCCGCACCGCGGGGTCGGCCACGGGCTGGTAGCCGGGGTAGTACATGGGAATCAGCCCGGCATCGGAAGCTCCCTGCACGTTGTTCTGCCCGCGCAGCGGATGCAGTCCGGTGCCGGGCCGCCCGACGTTGCCAGTCAAGAGCGCCAGGGCGATCAGGCAGCGGGCGTTATCGGTGCCGTAGACATGCTGGCTGATGCCCATACCCCAGAAAAACATGGCGCTCCCGGCCTTACCCAAGGTACGAGCGAAGCGCACGATCTCGTCCGCCGTCACCCCGGCCTCGGCCGCTGCCCGTTGCGGCGGATAGCGGCGCACCACTTCCCGCAGCGCTTCGAAGCCCTCGGTGCGGCGGGCAACGAAATCGGCATCGTACAGCGCCTCCTTGATCAGCACGTGCATTACGCCGTTATAGAAGGCAACGTCGCTGCCCGGGCGGATCTGCACGTACTGCTCGGCATGGTCGGCGATCGGCGGCCGCCGCACATTGACCACCAGCAGCTTAGTGCCGCGCGCCGCGGCTTGCTTCATGAAACTGGCCGCGACCGGATGGTTGGCGGTGGGGTTGCAGCCGGCCAGCACCGCCACCTCGGCGTGCTCGACATCGCGCACCACGTTGGTGACGGCGCCGGAACCCAGGCATTCCATCAGGGCATAGACCGAGGAGGCATGACACAGCCGGGTGCAATGATCGACGTTGTTGGTGCCGAACACCGCCCGCACCAGCTTCTGGAACAGATAGGCCTCTTCATTGGAGCCTTTGGCCGAGCCTAGTCCAGCCAAGCTGTCAGGCCCATGGCTGGCGCGCACCTCCAGCAGCCGCTTTGCCACCAGATCCAGCGCATCGTCCCAGCTCGCCTCACGGAAGTGCGGCAGGACTTCCGCATAATCAACCAGCCGGCCCGGCTTGCGCGGCCCGCTGCTGCCGGCCTTGGAAAAATGGCTTAGCGGTCCTTTGGGGTAGCTACCCTCGCGCCGGATCAGCGGCTTGGTCAGGCGCTGCGGGTGGTGGGCGTAGTCCACGCCATAGCGGCCTTTCACGCACAACCGGCCAGCATTGGCACTGCCGTCGCGGCCGCGGGCGTAGAGAAAGCGTCCCTGCTGGTCGGTCACATAGGTGACGGCGCAGCCGACGCCGCAGTATGGACACAGGGTGTCTACTTCGTTGACCGCTGGCGGCCGCTCCATGGCCGCATGGGAAAACCGTTTCATTCCTCTCCTCCCGCCCATTCCCGCCGCCAATGCTGCAGCGCCTTGTGGGTCAGCGCCCCGGTCGGGCAGACCGCGGCGCATTCGCCGCAGGCCACGCAACTGCTGCTCCCCATGGGGACGTCGAGATCGAAGGCAATGCGGGCGCGATATCCCTTACCGCTACGGGTTATGACATGGTTGTGCTGCAATTCGTTGCAGCCCCGGATGCAGCGATCGCAGAGAATGCAAGCCTGGTGATCGACTGCGATCACCGGCGAGCTATCGTCACGGCCGCGCGGATGCCCTCTGGCACCGTCCGGGAACGGGATTTCGTCGATGCCCTGCCGGCGCGCCAAGGCATACAGCGCATCGTCACCGGTGGTGGCCTCCCGGGCACTCGACTCAGGCTGCTCGGACAGCAGCAGCAGCGTCAGCATTCGTCGGTGATGCTCGATCTCGGCGCTTTGGCTGACCACGTTCATCCCGTCCTCGCAGAGCCGGACGCAGCTTGCGGCCAGCGTGCGCTCGCCGACGTCCACCACGCACAGGCGGCAAACGCCAACTGGTTCCATGCGCGGCTCGTGGCACAGCACCGGGATGTCAATGCCCAGGAGGCGAGCTGCCTCCCAGATCGTGGTGCCTGGCGGCACCGACACTGTCCGGCCGTCGATGGTCAGAGTCAGCATTTTCCCGCTCATGAGCGCACCCTCCGCAGGCTCTGCAGCGAAGGCTCGCGGGGAAACCGGCGCAGCGCATCGATCAGTGGCAGCAGGGCGACCTGGCCCAGTCCACAGATCGAGGTTCTTGCCATGGTCTCGTGCAGCTCGCCAAGGTCCACCGGCAGCGCCTCCCGCGCTCCCGCCAGCACCTGCTCCACCATCGCCACTGCCTTCTGGCTGCCCAGCCGACAGGGCACGCACTTGCCGCAGGACTCGTTGCGGAAAAAGCGCACCTGAGCCAACACCACGTCCAGCAAATTCCGGTGCTCGGCCACGAATACCATCGCGCCAGTCCCCAAGGCGCTGCCGACAGCCTTGAGGGCATCGAAGTCCAGCGGCGTGTCCAGCATGCTTGCGGGCAAAAACGGCGTCGACGCGCCACCTGGCGAGAAGGCCTTGAGCTTGCGCCCGCCGGCGACGCCACCGCAAAGCTCCAGCACCTCCCTGACAGTGCTGCCCCAGGGCACGCAATGGACGCCGGGCCTGGCAACATCGCCCGAGACACTGACGAACTTGAGCCCCTTGTAGCCTGGCTTGCCCTGCGACGCCCACCAGTCAGGGCCGTGCCAGCAGATGGCGGGAACCGCGGCGAAGGTCTCGACGTTGTTGATCAGGGTCGGCCGGCCATGGAGCCCGGCGTTGGTTGGGAAAGGCGGCTTATTGCGCGGCTCGCCGCGCCTGTCTTCCAGCGCTTCCAGCAGCGCGGTCTCCTCGCCCAAGATGTAGCCGCCGGGCGAGATGAACAGCTCCAGGTCGAAGCCAAAATCGCTGCCGAAAATGCCCTGCCCCAGGGCGCCCGTCGCGTAGGCACGCTCGATCTCCTGTCGCAGCGCCTGCGCGGCATGCACGTATTCATGGCGCAGGTAAATGATCCCGCGGCGAGCGCCGATCACCCAGGCGCCGATCAACATGCCCTCGACGACCAAGTGCGGCAACTGCTCCAGCAGCAGACGGTCCTTGAACGTCCCCGGCTCGCTCTCGTCGGCGTTGCAGACAACGTATTTCTCCGCTCCTGCGGCGTGGCGGGTCAGCTCCCATTTAAGTCCCGTCGGGAAAGCCGCGCCGCCGAGGCCCCGCAGGGCAGCCTGCTTGAGCGACGCGATCACCTCCTCCGGCCGCCCCGCGGCAAGCAAGCGGCGCAGACTGCCATAACGCGCTTGCGGCGAGGCGTAAGGATCGGTCGGCCAGCGCCTGGCTGGGGTGGTGCCAGCAACGCAGGCAGAATCGGAACCCGTCCCACCGAGGCAGGCGCGCACGTCTTCCAGCCGGCCCCGTCGCGGCTGACCGTTGAGCAGCATGGCAGGCGCCTGGTCGCACAGGCCGATGCAGGAAACCTCGCGCACCTCCACGTCGGCGCGATCGCCGACGGCCGCACGCACTCGCTGGCAGTGATCTTGTCCGGCGGCCAAGCGACAGACCACGTCACGGCACAGTTGGATCTGCACGGGCGGCCCAGGCTGCTCGCGGAAGGCAGGGTAGAAGCTGCGCAGGCCTTGCAGCCGGTGCAGCGGCACCCCCTCGTCACGCGCTAGCCGCTGCAAATCGGCGTCAGTGACCGCCCCCTTGGCCTCTTGCAGCGCCAGCATGGCTTTCAATAGACGCATTACCCCTCCTCTTCTTGCCGCGCCCGGCCAAGGATGCACCGATCACCCTGATGACGCGATGCCGTGGCGTCCGTTGCCTCCACTCAGTCCCTGCCGGGCCGCTGCATCCGGCAATTGTGTGGCAATGCGGTCGCCGCCGCCGGTATGCGCCTGACCGTCACCCAACCGAAGCCGCTGTTCTCCGCCTCGTGGCGAGCGGCGCGGCTGAAGCGGGACAAGAACAGCGGCTGCAGCAGCTGATGGTCCTCCGCGCGCATGTAGGCCGGACCGAAGGCGGTCTCATGCTCCATTCCCTCCAAAGCATAGGCGACATCCCGCGGATGGGTGCTTTGCGCCTGCTCCATCGCCTTCACCAGCATGCTGAGCAGAGTATGGGTGCGATGGAAATACCAGGGAATGCGGCCGTCGGTATGGCGCTCGAAGGTGTCGGCAAAGTCGGCCCAGTCCGGCCGGTTCTCCTCGTCGGGCAAATCCCGGTGCCACTCGCTGACCTGGTACACCCGTTCGTTGCCGGCCGCGCCTATGGCCGTGGGCACGCCGAAGCCGCCGGCATAAAACGTATAGTAGGCGACCTCAAGGCCGGCCTCGGCCCCGGCGCGGATCAGCAGGGATAAGTCGTTGCCCCAGTTGCCGGTGATGACCGCCTGCGCGCCGGAGACCCGGATGCGGGCGGCATAGGGCGCGAAATCCCTGACCTTGCCGATGGGGTGCAGCACGTCGCCGACGATCTCTATCCAGGGTGCCTTGCGGGCCAACATTTCCCGCGCCAGCGCCGCCACCTGGTGGCCATGGGCATAGTCCTGATTAATCAGGAACACCCGCTTGAGCCCCTCTTGAGTGGCGATGGCGTCGGTCAGGGCATCGAGCCGCATGGCGGTGTTGGCATCGAAGCGGAAGTGCCAGAAGCTGCACAGTTCATTGGTCAGCTCGGGATTTAGCGCCGAATAGTTGAGGAACAGGACGGGGCGGTCGGGCTGACGCCGGCTGTACTTTTCCACCGCTTCCAGTATGGCGCCGGCGACGTGCGAGCCGTTGCCTTGAGCGACGTACTGAATGCCTCGCTCGATCAGGTCGCGTAAGATGACCAGAGTCTCCTGCGGACTGCCCTTGTTGTCGTAGGCCTGAATCTCGAGCGGCCGCCCCAGCACACCGCCCTGGCGGTTAAACAGTCCGGCGAGGTAGCGCAGATGGGCCACCATGGCCTCGCCTTCCAGCGCGAAGGGACCGGAGAGCGTATCGATGACGGCGATGCGCAGCGGCTCCGCTCCCGTACTCGCTGCCGGCGCGGATGCCGCCAGCAGCAAGCCCAACAGCGCACCGAGCACGGTACGTAACAAAGCAGACAATTCGGGCTTCCCTCTCAACGGTCACAATGGGTTGCAAAAACAGCAGCGGCGTTGCTCGCGGGACTTGCGCTAGGAAGCCTTGCGGATCATGGGATGCCAGGCAACCAGGGCGATCGCCACCAGCATGAGCAGGAAATCCAGCACGTAAGGCGCCCGCGGCATAAGCTGGTAGAGCGACATTCCCACCACCGGGGCAAGCACCGTGCCCAAGGCGCCGGTGGTGTTCATCAGCCCGGCCACCGCCCCTTGCTCCTGCTTGGAGACGCACAGCGAGGCGCCGGCGGTCACGCCAGGCCGCACTAGCCCAAAGCAAAAACCCAGAATGATCATGGCCGCCAGAAAGACAGGATAACTTGTGCCGAAAACCAGCAGGATGAATCCAGCCAGACCGCACAAGGAACCGGCACCCATCATGGCGCGCGGCAGCAGCCTGAGCAAGCGCACCAGCACCAGCTGCACGAACAGGCCCGCCGCCGCCGCTCCCATGAGGGCGATGCCCACCAGACGGGCACTTCGCTCGATACTCATGCCCAGCACGTCGATGGCGTAGAATCCCGCGGTCTGCATGGCGGTCGCCTGACCGACCCCGAGCGCGATGCCGACCAGCAGGAAAGGCAGCACGCGGCCATCGAAGGGGCTGATGCGACGCTGCGGGCCGGTCACGCGCTGGCGCGCTGCCTGTTCCTCTGGCAGCAGCAGCCCGGTCAGCAGCGCGCACAGAAAAGCCAGCCCGGCGATCACATAGAATGGCGTGACCAGACCGAAAACCAGCAGCAGCGAAACCACGCCCGGGCCGATGGTGAAGCCGAGACCGAAGCCGGCGCTCTGGGTAGCCAACTGCGCCACCCGCTCGGTCGCTTCGGTGCGGTCGGCGACATAGGCGTTGGCGGCCGGCATGGTGGCTGCGCCCAAATAGCCAAAGACGGCGCGGGTGGCGATCATCAGCAAATAGGCCGGCGTCAGCGCCAGCCAGCCGGTCAAGCTGATCTGGACCACGAAGCCGAACATGGCCATCGACACTGCATAGCCCAGCAATCCGACGAGGATGACCGGACGCCGGCCCCAGCGGTCGCTGAGCCGCCCCCAGAACGGACTGGACAGCGCCCACAGCAGGCCGGAGATGGCAAAGATCATCCCCACCTGCACTTCCGACAGCCCCAGATTGCGTGCTACCGGCGGCAGGATGGCAAACATCAACGATTGCCCCATGCCGATGCTGAGCAAGCCGGTGAACAACAACAAAAAAGCCCGCCGGCTGACGCCGGTGGCAACTTGCGCTGTAACCTGGCCGTCCAGCCCATTCGCATTTTCGCGCTGGACCGAGGCCACGGCTTCGGCGCCTGAATCTGCTTCGGTGTAGTCGCTCAAATTGTTCAGCGGGCGTACTCCGTGGGGGTGATTAGGATTTCATTGACGTTGACCCGTGCCGGGCGCGTGACGGCATAGACGATCGCATCGGCGATGTCTTCGGCCTGCAGCATCTCGATCCTGCTGGCCAAATCGTCGATGCGCTGGCGCGATTCCGTATCCGTAATGTGTTCGGCCAGCTCGGTCGCAACCGGTCCGGGCTCGACCAGCGTGACGCGAATGCGGTCCCCGAGCGTCTCGCGGCGCAGGGCTTCGGAGAAGGCATTGACACCGAACTTAGTCGCCGAGTACACGCTGCCGCCCGGCATTGCGATACGCCCGGCCAGCGACGACAGGTTGACGATGTGGCCGCCTCCCTGCTCCCGCATGATGGGCACGACCAGCCGGGTCAGATGGAACAGTCCGGTCAAATTGACGTCTATCATGCGGCGCCACTCGTTCACGTCGGCCCTCATCACCGGAGCGAGTAACATGACGCCGGCATTGTTGACCAGAATGTCGATGCGGCCGTGCTTCTCGCGTACGGTCTCAACCAGTCGCTCGATCTGGCTGCCATCGGCCATGTCCAGCGTCGCCGTCTCGACCTGGCCGCCAGCCTCTTCGATTTGCCGTGCCAGTGCCTGCAGCCGCGACTCGCGGCGAGCGGCGGCAATCACGCGGGCTCCCTGCGCAGCCAACTGCCGGGCGGTGGCCTCGCCGATTCCGGACGAAGCGCCAGTGACGATAGCGATTTTCCCATCCAGCCTTTCCATGATCCCTCCTCTTTGCCGCCGCGAACCTCAGCCGCCGTTGGCGCGGAACAATTCCAGGGTGCGCTGTCGGGCCAGCTGCGCGCTCTCGGCATGGTAGTCGACCCGGCGGTCGGAATTGAAACCGTGCCCAGCCTCGTAGATGTACACCGTTACCTCGGGGCGCAGCCGCTGCACGTGCTCGACCTCGGACATGGGGATGGTCCGATCATGGCGACCAAAGTGGACGATGGTCGGACAGCGCGGCTTCTCCTCGGCCATCTGCGGGATCAACCTACCGTAGTAACAGGCGGCCGCCGCCAGCCCGTCACAGCGGGCCGCAGCCGCCCAGCTGACTGATCCGCCGTAGCAATAGCCGGTGATGAAGACCGGCCCTTTGTCCTTGAGGGCATCGATGCAAGTCTGGACGTCGGCGACCGATTGGTGAAAAGGATGCAGCTCTCGCGAGAGCTTGATTGCTTGTTGGACGTCTTCTTCGCTGTAGGTGGCCTGAAAGCCGGGAGCGATGCGATCGAACAGCGCCGGCGCCAGCACCTCATAGCCTTCCTCGGCGAAGCTATCACACTGCTCCATGATGTGCTCGGTGACGCCGAAGATCTCCTGAATCAGTACCAGCCCGCCCCGGCGCTTGCCGATCGGCTCGACGTGATAGACGCCGATCTCGCTTCCGTCGCTCATCGGCATGCGGATCATCTTCCCCTTGAGCGTCATCTGCTTGCCCCTCCTTCCTTACTGAAAGCTCAAAAATAGGCGCTCGAGGCAAAGGAAGCCAGCCCCGCCACGACCGGCGTGGTCGGGTCAGAACGTCAGCGCCAGCTGGGTCGACACACCGATCTCATTGCTGTTGCCAGCCACCGCCAGATCCAGATGCAGCACCTTGAATGGCGACAGGCCAATGCCGACGGAGGCCACGCTACGGTCGCTGTTCTCGGTATCGAACCGATAGCCGGCCCGGAGCTGCGCCCAGCCCCAGGCGCTGAGCTCGCCGCCGATGGCCACATAGCGGCTGGCGTTCTCGAAGGTCAGCGGCTTGTTCTTGGTCAGGTCGACATCCAGCCCCAGGCGATACCAGCCGCCATCGTAGCCCAGGCCGGCGCGCAGCTGGGGCCGCAGCGCGATGGTATGGCGAACTCCGTTGAGCTCGACCGTGTCGTAGTCTTGCTTAATCAGGTTCTTCGCCACCAGGCCGGCGTACAGGCCGTTAGCGAATTCCTTCAGCACACCGAGGTCGAGGTTGAAGTCGCCATGCGAGGCCCGGTAGTCGTTGGCATCAACGTCGTCGACGTCGACGACGTTGATGTCGGCGCGGTAGTAGATGGTTTCCACCCACACGTATTTGGGCGTAATACCCAGCGACAACTCCTGGCCGAAGAGCTCCACCTTCTTGGCGAAGCTCAGGCCGGCCTCGGCAATGGCCGCTCCCAGCAGCTCGGCGTCGCTGGTCAAGTCCCTATCGCTGTCGTAGTCGATGGAGTGGCTGCCGCTGTTCCAGTTGCCGGCATCAATGGCTTCAACTTGCTGGGCAAGGTCGCGCAAGACATGGCTGTCATTGGCAGTGTAGTTGATGCGGGCGCCCACCGTCGCCTGACCGGAGGCATGGAGGCCGATGGCCCAGCGGTCACGGGGCAGATTGGTCAGCATCGCCAAGCCGAGCTCGAGCTGCGCGCTCTTGCCGCTGGCGGCGCTCAGATTGCGGTCCAGCCGCCGGGCCGAACCGACCAGTTCCTGCTGGATGCTCCGAAATTCGGCATACGTATAGTTGGCCGGATTCGCCAGCATCATGTTGAGCCGATCGACCAGATCATCCAGCTCGTCGAAGTCATCCGCCACGTCGTCCAGGATATCCCGCAGCTCATCGGGGTCGTAGGCACGCGCGCCCAGTGAAAATCCCAAAGCGAAGTCCTCGTCCCGCTCCGTCTTGAATCCGGACAACAACGCCGGGTTGAAAAGATTGGCATTGGTCGGGATGGGCAAGGCAACCCCTGCGCCACCCATCGCCATGGAAACGGGATCGAAGGTGTTGAACGGCTGGGCCAGAACAGGGTGCGATGCCAATGCGAGCCCGGTCACCAAGGAACCAGCAAAAATGCGCTTAATCATTCGACGATCTCTTGACGTAGTTATTTCTTGAGAGCGACCTCTGCTGCACCAGGAGGATCGGCTCCCCTTGCCCGCTGCTTTGGCGGCGCAACAGCGGGTCGTCCTTCTGACCATTCGGCCGCTACCGGTTTCTCGACCTATATTAGCGAGCGCTGAATTATGCTACGGCACTCAAATCTCGTCTACAGCCACCAGGCAATCATCGCGGCGTCTTTTTGCGGATTTAAAACATATGAGAAAACAATCAGTTGGATGCTTCTTTCAATAATTTCCGCAGCACTGGATCGGCAGGTTGGATCGTCGGATAGATGCGGCGCGCGCGCGCCGAAAGCCGCTGGTAGCCCCAGCGGGCACGCCGCAAGGTCTCGTCCCAGCCTTCGCGATGGAAATAAAGCGGCAGGTTATGATCGAAATAGGACAGGCTGTCGGCATCCTTGAGCAGATCGCTGCGCGGATCACCACCAACCTCATGTCGCCTAACCAGGCGGCAAACCTCGTCTCGCAATTCTGCCTCGATGCCGGCTTGCTGCAGAATCTCGGCAGTAATCCGAGCGCCGATTTCGGCATGCGCCGCCTTGAAAGCATCGTAGTCGGGCCAGTCCTCACGCCGCAGCCGGTCTTCCCTAGCCCGCTCGATGTCATGCGCCAGCGCCGCCAGTCGCAGCGCCGGATCGGCGTCGGGACAAAGCCGCAACAGCCAGTACAGCGTGTTCTCCGCGTGGCCCGGATCTTCCGGCACGGGAGACGCGGCAAGCCGCTGGCGCAGCAGCTGCTCGGCGCGGCGATAGGAGGGGCTATCGACGGACTGGCGGAAGCGGAGCCTGGACATTGCCCTGACCATCGATTACGGCACGACCTCCTGCGAGAGCCTTTCCTGCTCTTCGTAGGGACGGCGCAGCGAAATGATCCGATACAACACCACGGCGTTCATCACAATGGCCACCACCCACAGCACCAGGTCCGGCCGAGCCAGGATTGCGCCGACCATGACGATGAGCGAACGGGTATCGCGGCCGAGACGCCAGCCGAGGTTGCCGGACAACTGATCGGCCTTGTGTGCGCTGTAGCTGGCGATGAAGCTGCCGGCGATGGCCGCCAGACCCAGCCACATCCAGGCCATCTCCTGCTGCGTTTGCATCAGGTGCCAGGTCAACGCGCCTAACACGGCTAGATCGGCGTAGCGATCCAGCAGCGCATCCAGCCAGCCGCCGTATGAAGACGACTCGAACCGCAGCCGGGCCACCTCTCCATCACAGCCGTCCACCACTGAAGCCAGCTGCACCAGTAGGCCGCCCAGCAGCAGAGTTAGATAATGCGGCTGCGCCAGCAGCAGGGCGGCGACGATTCCGATCGCGAAAGCGATCAGCGAAATGTGATTCGGCTGCAAGGCGCTCCTGACCAGCAGCCACTTGCTGATGCGCTTGGAAAACGGCCGGTTTATCCAGCGCGCCACGAAGCCGTCGTTGCGCTTCGACCCCGCCCAATCCAGCAGGCCATGTTCGGCCAAGCGGTACATCTCCGGGGTGTCGACGTCCTGCCAATAGCAGCCGTCGACGCGGTGGGCCAGCAGCGCTCCGTTCGCGGCCAGTGCCTGCATGGCGTCGCTGAGGCGGGTGCGGCCGGCATCCACTTCCCGCCGAACCTGCTCCAGCACGTCCGGCTCGCAGATGAAGGCGCCAGTGTCGAAGGCATCAAACGTGGCCAGATGCTTGTCAATTTCCTCGACCCGATTCTCCGCCAGGCGTACCCGGGTGACGTCATTGAGATCGATGTCGCTGCGCGTGATCATGCCATCAACAGCGATGACCGCCCCGCCTGGCGGCGGGGTCTGCGCGCACAGGCTCCGCAGCAGCTCCGGGGTATAGACATGGTCGCCCATCAGCAGCAGAAACCGGCCCTGGATGAACGGCGCGGCTGCCAGCAGGGAGCGCCCATTCTCTGCGGTCTCCCACTCGTTGTTATGGACCAGACGAACCGCCGGCGCGTCGTGTCGCGCTGCGAACCTGCGCCGCCATTCCTCGACGCGCGCGTGCTCGTAGCCGGTCACGATGACGATGTCTTCGATGCCGCACTGCTGCGCCGCGCGCACGTTGCGCTCCAGCAACGGCAGGCCCAGCAGCGGCTGCAAGGGCTTGCACTCGGCGAGTTCGCGCAAGCGCGAGCCCCTGCCGGCGGCAAGTACCACTGCCTGCATTCAGTACCCTCCTGTTCCGTTGTCGAATCGCAAGGAAAAAGCACGGGCCCTTGCAGGGCCCGTGCTCTAGCAGGCAGCGGGCGCCTTATGCCGCCTTTTCCAGGCTCCGGGCGATGAACTTCTCCACCGCCTCGTAGGCCTGGTCGTCGGTCATTTGCTTGCGCGGGTGCTTGCAGAAGTAGGCCGACGGCGCATCCAGCACCCCACCGATGCCCTGCTCCAGGGCCAGCTTGGCGCAGCGGATCATGTCGATGGCGACGCCCGCGGAGTTGGGCGAGTCTTCGACCGACAGCCGCAGCTCGATGTTCATCGGAACGTCGCCGAACAACCGCCCTTCCATGCGCAGGAAGCAGACCTTGTTGTCCTTCTGCCAGGGGACGTAGTCGGAAGGACCGACATGGATGTTCTCGTCCTCGAGACGCTTGGCGGCAACCGCCTGCACGGCCTCGGTCTTGGAGATCCGCTTGGAGTCCAAGCGCGCCTGGTTCTTCATGTTCAGGAAGTCGGTGTTGCCGCCGGTGTTGAGCTGATAGGTCCGATCCAGGCGGACACCGCGGCGCGCGAACAGATCGGTCAGCACCCGGTGGGTGATGGTCGCGCCCAGCTGCGCCTTGATGTCGTCACCGATCAAGGGCACGCTCCTCTTGGCGAAGCGGTCGGCCCACTCCGGGTTGCTGGCGATGAAGACCGGGATGCAGTTGATGAAGGCCACCCCAGCCTCCAGCGCGCACTCGGCGTAGAATCTGGTCGCTTCTTCCGAGCCGACCGGCAGATAGTTCAGCAGGATCTCGGCTCCGCTCCTGCGCAGGATCTCGACGACGCTGTCCTTGTCCGGCTCAGGTGCATCCGCCTTCACAAAGCGCAGATGCTCCGGATGAGCATCCATATGGTCAGAGTAACCATCCAGAACAGGCCCCATATGGACGGTCACCCCGCTGCGCGGCAGATCCTTATGGAAAATCGTGGTGCAGTTGGGCGGCGCAAAAATTGCCTCGTTGACGTCCTTGCCGACCTTGCGCTTGTCGATGTCAAAGGCGGCCACGACCTCGATGTCGCTCGGCTTGTAACCACCGATTTCCCAGTGCATCAGGCCGATCGCATCTTCAGGGCTCTTGTTGCGATAGTAATGAATGCCCTGGATCAGGGAACTGGCGCAGTTACCCAAACCGACGATGGCGATCTTGATTTTTTTCATGCTCGAAACCTCCTGATACAACACAGATAGCAAGCCGATTTCCCCTCTCATCACGAAGGCTCCCCCTTGCGCGAGCCTCGTCGATAGCAAGCCGCATTCGCGGCTTGGCTAACGCAGACAGCGGAAAAATGGGGAAATCGAACCGCCATAGCGAAAGACCGGCAGTCTCTCGCGATAAACGGAAAGGCGGCTTGCGCCCGAGCCAATAGGCCTGACTCAGGCAACAGAGAGTCTCGGCGCCTTCTTTCGAAGCGCCGCGCAGAAAACTCCATGGAACAGCGCGCAGCCTGAAAATGAATCGCTACGCCAGGCAGCGCTCAGGACTTGTGAGAGTCCGCCGCTTATGCAAACGACATGGAGCGAAGGAAACAGAGTGCTGTCTGCAATTTGCGCGGTAGTAGCTAATGGCGCTCACCGCTGAACATGCAGCCGTTTGAAGATGGCAGAACGTTGTTATGCATTCTTCGACCCTCCCTTAAAAGCGAGTTTCAAGTTCAGGGCCTGCTGGCGCAGCGCCAAAGCGATTCTTCTTCACATTCGCTACGCTCGAAACCATAGGAAATATTTGTTTACAAGTCAAGCATTCACTTGTAAAGCAAATACGCTTAGGCTTGCCTTGGAGGCGGAGCGGGAAGCAGCCTGAGCCGAACCGGCAGCCGGCGTCGTCAGGAACTGTCAGAAGAACCGAAACCTTACTGGCGCCGGCTTCGAGGTTTGCATGGGCGATGGTGCGGGAGACGGGACTCGAACCCGTAAGCCATTTGACACGGCGGAGGATTTTAAGTCCTCTGCGTTTACCTGTTTCGCCACTCCCGCGACTTCTTCAAGGTGGGATCGGGCTCGCAGCTCATGAGTGCTGCGCTAAGGCGCTTGGGGCTGAGCGGGGAATTTTGCCAACTCCGCCGCCACATTGCCAGCGGCGCGCCCCGGGACGGGGTGGCAGGACGAACAGGTACGATAGAGCAGCTGGAGGCTAGGGCCGGAATCGAACCGGCTTACACGGCTTTGCAGGCCGCTGCATGACCATTCTGCCACCTAGCCTTGATTCGATGGCAAATGATAGCAAGCCTCGTGATGCTTGGCGAGAGACGGCGCGACGAGCCTGCTATCAAAAAACCCCGGCAGGGCCGGGGTTTTGGGGTTTGGAGCGGGAAACGAGACTCGAACTCGCGACCCCAACCTTGGCAAGGTTGTGCTCTACCAACTGAGCTATTCCCGCTTGACGGCTTGATATTCTAGTCAACTCTCGCAGGCTGTCAAGCCTTGCGTTTTCTGGAGCCTGGCTGCGATCCAGCCGTAGGAACGGCTTCCTGGCGCAGCACCTCCCAGGCGGCTTTAAGGTAAAGGATGGCCGAGTACAGCGTCAAGACCGCGGCCACATAGAGCAATAGCAGTCCGATGGTCTGCAGGGGCAGGCCGAACAAATCCTGCCCCAGCAGCAGGATCAGGATGGCAACCATCTGCGCGGTGGTTTTTATCTTGCCAACCATGCTGACAGCCACGCTTGCCCGCTGCCCTAGCTCCGCCATCCATTCGCGCAGCGCCGAGACGGCGATCTCGCGGCCAATGATGACGGCAGCCGGAACGGCAAAAATGATGGTGTTGTTGTACGTCAGCAGGGCCACCAGGGCGACGGCGACGATGAGCTTGTCTGCCACTGGGTCGAGAAAGGCGCCGAAGGCGGAGGTCTGTCCCAAGCGGCGTGCCAGGTAGCCGTCGAACCAATCGGTGATGCTGGCCACGGCGAAAACGAGCACGGCGCACCAATTCGCCCACGGCATGGGCAGCAGGAAAGCCAAGCCAAGCACCGGGATCAGGACGATCCGGAACAGCGTCAGCAAATTCGGTAGCGTGAAATACATGGTGCGACTCCAAGCTTTCGTCACGCCGGGCGGAGGGTCCCCTCTGCCGGGATCGCGCCCCGGGCGGCCTCGGCAGGCATGTCTTCCTGCCCCACAACGGCCGAGCCGCCGCCATCATACCAAGGCCTGGCGTGTTGTAGGACCGTTCCGAGGATCGACCGGAACCGATCTTGGCCAGGCACAGCGGACGAACCAGAGCGCCGGCGGCCGGACGCCCGATTGGCACCACCACCTCGCGACTACGCTAGGAATCGCTGTGGAAGGCGTCGTAAATGCGCTCAGCCAGGGCCACGCTGATGCCAGGTACCTTGACCAGATCCTCGACCCCGGCGCTGGCGATGCCCTGCAGCCCGCCGAAGTGCTTAAGCAGCGCCTGACGGCGCTTGACGCCGAGCCCGGGGATGCTTTCCAGCACCGAAGTGCGCCGTGTCTTGCCGCGCCGTTGCCGATGGCCGGTCACGGCGAAACGGTGTGCCTCGTCGCGGATCTGCTGCAGTAGGTGCAGCGCCGGCGAGGTGGGCGGCAAGGCATATTCAGTGTCGTCGCCTTCCAGGAACAGCGTCTCTTCGCCCGGCTTGCGCGTCGGGCCCGTGGCGATGCCCAGCAGGACCACCCCTTCGATCTGCAGCTCGCGCAGCACCGCGGCTGCCTGGGCCAGCTGCCCCTTGCCGCCATCGATGAGCAGTAAATCCGGCATCGGCACCTCCCCTTTCTTGATCCGGGTGTACCGCCGCAGCAGGGCCTGGCGCATGGCCGCGTAGTCGTCGCCAGGCGCCACGCCTTCGATATTGAAGCGGCGGTAATCCGACTTCACCGGGCCATCGCGGTTGAAGACAACGCAGGAGGCAACGGTCGCCTCGCCATGGCTGTGGCTGATGTCGAAGCACTCGATGCGGTTGGGGATCTCGTCCAGCCCTAGCACCTCCTGCAGCTCGCCAAAGCGCTCGTCCAGCGTGACCCGGCTGGCCAGCCGCCCGGCCAGGGCATACTCGGCGTTGGTCTTGGCCAGCTCCAGCCAATGACGGCGCTCGCCCCGCACGCCGGTGCTGATCTTGACCCGGTAACCCGAACCTTGGCTGAGCGCCTCCTCGAGCAGGCTGCGCTCGGCCAGCCGGTGGCTGACGATCAGCTCCCGGGGGGCAGGTCTTCCCAAGTAGTAACGAGCGATGAAGGCGGCGAGCACATCGGCTTCGGACATGTCCAGGGGCATCTTGGGAAAGAAGCTCTTGTTGCCTAGACTGAGCCCCTTGCGAAAGAAAAACACTTGCACGCATGCCAAGCCGTCCTTGGACACGCAGGCGATCACGTCCAGGTCGCCCTTCTCGCCGGCGATGTGCTGCCGCTCCTGGATTTTTCGCAGCGTAGCGATGCGGTCGCGAATCTGGGCTGCGCGTTCGAACTCCAGCTGCTCGGACGCCGCCTCCATCTGCCGCACCAGCTCGTCGATGACCGTGGCGCTCTTCCCTTCCAGGAACATCTCCACATGGCGCACGTCCTTGGCATAGGCCTCGGGCGAAACCAGACCCACGCAGGGAGCGCTGCAGCGCTTGATCTGGTACTGCAGACAGGGACGCGAGCGGTTGCGGAAGAAGGTGTCCTCGCATTGGCGGATGGGAAACACCTTTTGCAGGTAATTCAGCGTCTCCCGCACCGCCAGCACATTGGGATAGGGACCGAAATAGCGCCCCGGCGCCCGGCGCGCGCCGCGATGCAGGCTCAGCCGCGGCCATTCCTGCTGCGTGCTGAGATAGATGTACGGGTAGCTCTTGTCGTCGCGCAGCAGCACGTTGTAGCGCGGCTGGTACTGCTTGATGAGGTTGTTCTCGAGGATCAGTGCCTCGGCCTCGGTGTTGGTCACCGTCACCTCGATGCCGCGCACCTGACGCACCAGGGCAAGGGTCTTGCGGTCGCTGACGCTGGGCTGGAAGTAGCTGCTGACCCGCCGCCGCAGGTTGCGAGCCTTGCCAACATAGATCACCGTGCCTTCGGCGTCGAGCATGCGGTAGACGCCGGGGCGATCGGTCAGCGTCCGGGCGAACGCTTTCCCGTCAAAGCTTGATTCAACAGAGGGAGATTCCATACGGCTTAGGACCTGCAGAGCCTGCCACGGTTCAACCGTGCGGCTGCATCCTGCCCCGCGGTCCGCCAGCTGCCGAAGGGGTCGGCCTACTGCGGACTGCTGATCATGGCGTGGCGGATCGCCAGGTGGGTGAGTTCGACGTCGTTGCTGACGCCCAGTTTCTCGTACAAGCGGTAGCGGTAGGTGCTGACCGTCTTCGGACTGAGGCAGAGGATATCAGAGATTTCCTGCACCTTATGCCCCTGGGTGATCATCATCATCACCTGGATCTCGCGCTGCGAGAGGCGATCGAAAGGATTGCGGCTTTTGCCGGAGAGACCGGAGAGAGCCAGTAGCCGGGCGATGTCGGAGCCGATGTAGCGCTCCCCCTTGTAGACGGTTCGAATGGCGGTGAGGATTTCTTGCTCGCAGCAGCCTTTGGTAAGGTAGCCCATGGCACCCGCTTCCAGCAGCAGGCTTGGGTACGGCTCCTCCATGTGCACGGTGAGCGCGATGATCTTCAGGTTCTCATCGATCCGCAGCAGCTTGCGGGTCGCCTCCAGCCCGCCGATGCCCGGCATGTTGACATCCATCAGCACGACCTCGGGGCGCGTCCAGCGCACCAGGGACAGCGCCTCTTCCCCCGAGCCGGCTTCGGCGCAGACTTCGACGTCCTCGGGCTCGTCGAGGATCCGGCGTATTCCAGCCCGCACCAATTGGTGATCGTCAACCAAAAGGACTTTGATCATCGTAACGGCCTCGCTGGGACACGTGAGACACAAAGGTTGACCGGATCGAGCTGACCGTCATTCGCGGCAGCCACCCGAAAATAAGCTACCATGCCGCCGAAGTTATCGCGCAATCCATCGCTTTTCGGCTCCCTTGGAAAACAGCATAAGTCGTGAGCAAAGAAATTATCCAGCTATTCCCGGCACCAGCCACCCCCATCGAGCTACAGGGACTGTACTTGAGCATCCCGCTCGTGCCGTCGGACTGGCCTGACCGTCCCTTCGTCTACAGCAATTTCGCCGCCAGCATCGACGGACGCATCGCCATGTCGTCAGCTCCGCCGGGCCGATCGCGGGTCCCCGATACCATCGCCAATCCGCGCGACTGGCGGCTGTTCCAGGAGCTCGCCGCCCGAGCCGACATTCTGCTCTGCAGCGGCAACTACCTGCGCGAGTTGGAGGCAGGCACGGCACAGGCCGAGCTTCCCTTGTGCAATCAACCAGCGCACGCGGATTTACTAGGCTGGCGGCGAGCCCAGGGCCTGCCGCCGCAGCCCGATGTCGCCGTTTTCAGCAACAGTCTAAACATCGAGATACCGCCGCGCTGGTTCGACGACGGTCGGCGGGTTTTTGTCCTGACCACCGCCGATCCCGCCTCCCCCGCGGCGATGCGCCTGCGGCAAACCGACGCCACAATCCAGTATTTCCCGGGTGCGACCGTCGGCGGCGCGGCGGCCATTGAATTCCTGGCCAGTCGGGGCTATCGCCGCATTTACTCCATCGGCGGGCCATACGTTTTCCATACCCTGGCCGCCGCGGGCGTGCTCGACACCCTATTCCTCACTACCGTGCATCGCCTGGTAGGCGACAGCGCCGCGCCCGGCATCCTGGAAGGCGCGGCGCTGTCCATACCGCTGGATTTCCAACTGCGCTCGCTGTACTACGACGCGCACTCCCACGGCGGCATCGGTCAGACCTTCGCCCGCTACGATCGCATTCAGCGATGATCCGGAGTAGCCGCCGGGGCGGCGGCTACTTTTGCAGTCCGCCCTTGGTCAGCGCGGCCGGGTCCAGCAGACGCTCCAACTCTTGGCGCGACAGCTGGGTCATTTCGGCGGCGACATCGATCACGGGGCGATTTTCGGCATAGGCCGTCTTGGCGATCCGAGCACCCAGCTCATAGCCAATAACGGCGTTCAAGGCCGTCACCAGGATCGGGTTGCGGGACAGGGCATCCTGCAAGCGATCGCGATTGACCTGGAAGCCGTCGATGCATTTTTCGGCCAGCAGCCTGGAACCGTTGGCGAGCAGCTCGATGCTCTGCAGCAGATTATAGGCAATCATCGGCAGCATCACGTTGAGCTGGAAATTGCCCGCCTGACCGCCCACCGTGATGGCGACGTCATTGCCCATGACCTGCGCGGCAATCATGTTCACCGCTTCCGGGATCACGGGGTTGACCTTGCCGGGCATGATAGAGCTGCCTGGCTGCAACGCCGGTAGGCTGATCTCCGCCAGGCCCGCTAGCGGCCCGCTGTTCATCCAGCGCAGGTCATTGCTGATCTTCATCAGGCTGACGGCCACCGTCTTCAGCTGCCCCGACAGCTCGACCGCGGCGTCCTGACTGCTCAGGCTCTCGAAACGATTGGGGCTTTCCTCCAACGCGGTTCCGCAGCGCTCGCTGAGCAGCTGCACGACCCGCGCACCGAACCGGGGATGCGCGTTGATGCCGGTGCCGACCGCCGTGCCGCCAATGGCCAGCCGCCGCAGCCGCGCCAGTCCCTCCCGGACCCGCTCCCGCCCGTTCCGGACCTGCTGGGCCCAGCCGCTCAGCTCCTGTCCCAGGGTGATCGGCATGGCGTCCATCAGGTGAGTGCGGCCGGTCTTGGTCAGATCCTTCAGCTCTTCGGCGCGCCGCGCAATGCTGTCCTCCAGCCGTTGCAGCGCCGGCAACAGACGCTCTTCACAAAGCAGGATGGCGCTCAGATGGATGGCGGTGGGAATGACGTCGTTGCTGCTCTGCCCCATGTTGACGTGGTCGTTGGGGTGCACCGCCTGGCCGCTGTACTTGCTGGCCAAATGCGCGATCACCTCGTTGGCGTTCAAGTTGCTGCTGTTGCCGGAGCCGGTTTGGAACACGTCGACGGGAAAGTGCTCATCGTGCCTGCCCTCGGCCACCTCCATAGCGGCCTTGACGATGGCCTCGGCAATAACCCCCTGCAGACCGGCCATCTCGGCATTGGCCTCGGCTGCAGCCGCCTTGATCAGTCCTAGGGCGCGGATGAAGGGACGCGGCATGCGCAGCCCACTGATGGGAAAGTTCTCGACGGCGCGCTGGGTCTGAGCGCCATAAAGGGCATCGGCCGGGACCTGCAATTCCCCCATGCTGTCGCGTTCGATCCGAAACTTCTGGCTACTCATGCGTGCTCCTTCCAAATCAACGCTAGAATCGCTTTCCGTCCGCCTACTTTAGAGCGTTTCGGGCGCGGATGCGCCCTGCAGCGGCAGGCGGTAGAATGGGCCACCTTCCTTCTCTTTCATGGCAACGGTAGAAATCGATCATGGAGCTTTCCCGCCTCAGCGCGATATCCCCCATCGACGGTCGTTACGGTAATCAAACCGCAGCGCTGCAACCGCTGTTTAGCGAATACGGCCTGATTCGGCACCGCCTGCTGGTCGAGGTGCGCTGGCTGGAAACCTTGGCGGCTCACCCCCAAATCCCCGAGCTGCCGCCGCTGAGTGACGCCGCCAAGGCCTATCTGGCCGACATCGTCGAGCGTTTCGATGAAGCTGCCGCGGCGCGGGTGAAGGAAATCGAACGCACCACCAACCACGACGTGAAGGCGGTGGAGTACTACCTCAAGGAACGACTGGCCGGCCACGAGGAGCTGGCGCCGTTGATCGAATTTACCCACTTCGCCTGCACATCCGAGGATATCAACAATCTCTCCTATGCTCTGATGCTGCAGCGCGGGCGCGACGAGGTGCTGCTGCCCCTGCTGGACGACATCATCGCCCAGCTGCGCGGCTTGGCGCACCAGTACGCCGATGCGCCCATGCTGTCGCGCACCCACGGCCAGCCGGCGTCGCCGACCACCATGGGCAAGGAGATCGCCAACGTGGTCTACCGGCTGCAGCGCCAGCGCCGGCAGCTGGCCGCGGTGGAAATCCTGGGCAAGATCAATGGCGCGGTCGGCAACTACAACGCTCACCTCAGCGCCTATCCCGACGTCGATTGGCCGAGCCTCGCCAGGCAGCTGGTGGAGGGGCTGGGGCTGGCCTGGAATCCCTACACCACCCAGATCGAGCCGCACGACTACATCGCCGAACTCTTCCACACCCTCGAGCGCATCAACACCGTCCTGATTGACTTCGCCCGCGACGTCTGGGGCTACATCTCCCTAGGCTATTTCCGCCAGCGCACTGTCGCCGGCGAAGTGGGCTCGTCCACCATGCCGCACAAGGTCAATCCCATCGACTTCGAGAACGCCGAGGGCAACCTGGGCCTTGCCAACGCCATCCTGCAGCACCTGGCGGAAAAGCTGCCGCTCTCGCGCTGGCAGCGCGACCTCACCGATTCCACCGTGCTGCGCAACCTCGGAGTAGGCCTGGCGCACTGCGTGGTGGCCTATCGCTCGCTGCTCAAGGGGCTGGGCAAGCTCGACCTCGACACCGAGCGCCTGCGCGAGGACCTGGACGCCAACTGGGAAGTGCTGGCCGAGGCCATCCAGACAGTAATGCGCCGCTACGGCATCCCCGAGCCCTACGAGAAACTCAAAGAGCTCACCCGCGGCCGGCGGGTCGACCAGACCACGCTGCGCGAATTCATCGCCGGCCTGGAGCTGCCCGAGCAGGTCAAGAACGAGCTGATGGCACTGACCCCCTGGACTTACACCGGCAACGCGGCCACGCAGGCCAAGGCCATTTGAGCCGTACGGGGGAATAGGACGATGGCGCCTACCGCGAGCCCGGAACAGGCTGCCGAGCCCCGGCAGCTGGAAGGCCTGGATCCGCTGCGCGAACTGGTCATCAGCCTGATGGAAGCGGCACGCAGAGAAGTGCTGCTGTTCAGCACCGACCTGCAGCCGCAGCTGTACAACCAGGCGCCCTTCCTGGAAGCGCTACGCCGCTTCGCCGTCAACAATCGGCGGGCTCGCATCCGCATCCTGGTGGAAGATCTCGAGCGCATCGTCAAGCTTCCTCATCGGCTGCTGGAGCTTGCCAACCAACTGCCGAGCTTTTTCGAGGTTCGCCGGGTGGCCGAGGAAGATGCCGGGCACGAGCAGTGCTACCTGCTAGTGGACCGCCGCGGCTATCTGCTGCTTCCCTCTAAGGACAGCCGCAGCGGCGAGGCCTGTGCCCACTGCCCGCGCCAAGGCCGCCTGCTCGGCGCCGAGTTCATGGAGCTGTGGGACCGTGCCGCCCCGGACCCCAACTTGAGACGGCTAGTGCTATGAGAGCGCCCTCTGCCCTGCTGCTGAGCCTCGCCCTGCTGGCGGCGGCAACCGTCGCCACGGCAGCGCCGCGCCTGGAAATCATCGAGCTCCGCCACCGCAGCGCCGAGGAGCTGCTGCCGCTGCTCGAGCCGCATCTGGCCGCGGACAGCAGCGCCTCCGGCCAGGGGCAGCAACTGATCATCAAGGCAGAGCACAGCGAATTGGCTGCGCTGCAGGCAATCATCCAAGAGCTGGACCGGCCCCGGCGCAGCCTGCTGCTGAGCCTGCGCCGGGACGGCGGCGGCAGCTTGCAGGAGGACCGGCTGCGAGCCTCCGGCAGCACCCGTGGCGGGCGGGTCCGCATCACCCGCAGCGACAGCGCGCTCGGCGAGCATGGCATGCAGCAGCTTCGCGGTCTCGAGGGGCGCCCCATGCGCATTGACCAGCAGCTCTTGCTGCCGCTTCGGGAGCAGCTAGTCTGGCATGGCCGGAGCGGTGCCGGCTACCATAGCCAGATCCGCCACCTGGAGCTGTCTGCAGGCCTGTACGCCATCGTCCATCTGCGCAGCGGGGAACGGATCGACGTCGAAATCGTGGTGCAGGAGCGCTCCAGCGACGATCCCTTGCAATCACGCCGCCTCCTCACCACGGTCAGCGGCCGCCTGGATGAGTGGATTCTGCTCGCCAGCCTGGACAGCAGCCGGCAGGAAAGCGAGCGCGGCGTCATCTACCGCAGCCAGGCCGCCAGCGAGCAGGCGGGCAGCTTGTGGCTGCGGGTGCAGGCACTGGATTGAGCCGCTTCCTTCTCAGGGCAACGGCGCCACCAGCTTGAGCCGCTGGGCCAGCAGTGCCTGCGCCACCGTGCCAAGGTATTCGCCGGCAGTGCCCTCGCCTTGCCAGACCTCGACATAAGCGGGGTCGGCAGCGACCCGATAGCGATACACCACGCCATCCGGCGTCTCCACGCTGAACCCTCCGCCGAACAGCCTGAACGGGCTAGTCGCAAAGGAACCGTGGTTGTATTGCAGAGCCAGACCGGTCGTCTCTTGCATGCGCAGCACATAGGTGCCAGCCAGGGCGGGATCGCCCAGCGCGCCCGGATCGAAATGAACATGGATCGCTTCGATGGGAAGGAAGGTCAGCGCGGGATGGGCCGGTTCGACGAAGGTCTCGATGCTGCCTGGACGCACCTGAACACCATCATGCCAAAAGCGGATCCGCAACGGCGCCTCGGCGCCAGTCTGGACGATGGCCAACTCGCTGGGCGCGCCGTCTGGCCCCTGGTTGACGAGCACCATCTCGGCGCAGCGCGGGGTCTGCTCACTGTAACGGTGCGCTTCTTCCAGATCGCGCCGGGTCAACCATCCGCTGCTGTCCAGACGCATGCCGTCATAAGAGCTCAAGGCAAGTCCGGAGAACCGGTAGCGCTGCTCGCCGTAGATCAAATGCAGCGGCAGCTCGGAGCTCATGGCCTGCATGCCGCCCGCAGGCTGGCAGCATTCGAGGGTAAAGACGACCTCCTCTCCTTCGTCCAGACGGCCATCAGCGTAGTCTTGCCGATAGTGGATCAGGGCATAGCCGATGCCGGGATACCCCTCGTCCGTGGCCGGTTCCCGCAGATCGCAGCTGACCCGGTATGGTGACAGCTCCTCCTGCAGCACGCCCCTTCCGCGACCGCGCGCCGGACCAGCTCCCTGAGCGACCATTCAAAGTTTTGCATGTTCAGACGTATGTCGGTCACCAGCTGCAGCGAGCCCAGCAGCAGGTAACCAGGGGCCACCGCCGGCGCGGCAGCGGGATCGAAACTCAGGCGCCCATCAAGCCGCGCCGGCATGAGGCCCCAGCCATGGTAGAGACCGGACAGATCAGGGCCGGGCGGCGCCTCGCCATCATCGTCGTCAGGAACAGTGCCGGTGGGGCTGCCGGGGTCGCCAGGGCCCGCGCCAGGCACTCTGCCAGGCCCGACCGCCGACGAGTCGCTGCCACTGCCACAAGCAGTCAACACCAGCGCCAGCCACAGGACGAACGACGCACGCAGGATCTTGTCGCGCATGAGGGGAAGTCCTTCTCGTTATTGCTGTTAGAAAGCCGAGACGATCCGTCGTCTCGCCACGTGACGATAACAGAGGTCGGCCGCGCGAATGACAAGCTAGGGCCGTACCCGGGTTCGGCTACAGAGCTTGCCCAGAGTCAAACCTGCCTGCTCAGCCCTGCTCGAAGACCGCGATGCTCTCGACGTGGGCGGTGTTGGGAAACATGTCGATGATGCCGGCCGCGCGCAGACGGTAGCCATGGTCATGAACCAGCATGCCGGCATCGCGCGCCAGGGTAGCCGGATTGCAGGAGACATAGACGATGCGCCCGGCGCCAAGGCAGGCGATGTGCGGCACCGCCTCGGCCGCGCCGGAACGGGCCGGATCCAGCAGCAGTTTGTCGTAGCGCCGCTGCATCCAGGGTAGGCCGCTGATGTCCCGGCTGAGGTCGGCGACATGGAATTCGCAATTGTCTAGGCCGTTGCGGCGGGCGTTGGCGTGGGCGCGCTCCACCAGTCCCGGCTCGCCCTCCACGCCCACCGCCCGCGCTGCTCGGCGCGCCAGCGGCAAGGTGAAATTGCCCAGCCCACAGAACAGATCGAGCACGGCCTCCTGCGGTTGCGGGTCGAGCAGCTCGACTGCCCGGCTCACCATGAGGCGGTTGATCTCGGCGTTAACCTGGGTGAAGTCGGTGGGGCGAAACGCCAGCTCGACGTCGAAATCCGGCAGCCGATAGGTAAGCTCGCCTTGCTCCGGCCACAACAGGTGCACCGTGCTCTCGTCGCCTGGCTGCAGATAGATCTGGAAGCCGTGCTGGCGACCGAACGTCGCCAGCTTCTCGTGGTCGCCATGGGTTAGCGGAGCCAAATGGCGGAAAACCAGGCCCACAGCATTGTCGCCGATAGCGACCTCGATCTGTGGCAGCTGCCGCGGCACCGACAGTCCCTCCACCAGCTCGGCCAGCTGTGGCAGGATGTGGCCGACGCGGGGATCCAACACCTCGCAGCGCTCGAGCGGCGCGATCAGGCTGCTGCTGCGCTCGCGAAAGCCGACCAGCACGCCGCCCTTCTTCGCCACCAGCTTGACGCCCAGGCGGGCCTTGCGACGATAGCCCCAGGCCTCGCCGTGCAGCGGCGGCAGCCACTCCTCCGGCTCGACCTTACCAATGCGCTCGAACTGGGTTCGCAGCATGTCGCTTTTCAGCCGGCGCTGCCGCTGTGGCGAGACGTGCTGGAGACTGCAGCCGCCGCAGACACCGAAATGACGGCAGGCCGGCTCGATCCGATCCGGCGATGGCTGCAGCACCTCCACCACTTCGGCCTCGACGATGCCACGGCGGCGGCGCAGCGGGCGGAACAGGACCCGTTCGCCGGGCAGAGCGCCCCATACGAAGACGGTCTGGCCGTCGACGTGGGCCACGCCCCGCCCTTCGGGGCTGAGCGCGGCGATGTCGGCTTCGGCCAGCCGCTGCGACCCAGGCTGCCGCTTTCTCGACGTCACCGTCTACACCCCCTCTTCGGGCCAGGCCGCGAGAAACTCCTGCAGATGCGGCTGGTCGGCCGCCTCCAGGCACTCGCGAACCCGCCGCTGCTCGATTTGATACTGCGGCCGATCGATGCGGCCTCGCATGAGCTCGAAGCGTAGATACATCAGATAGGTATTGAGCACGTCGTTTTCGCAGTAGTTGCTGACTCGCCTGTAGTCGCCGGCCAGCACGCAGTCCCAGACCTTGTCCCCGCTCATGCCCATCTTCCCGGGCAGACCGCAGAGCGTGGCCAGCTCGTCCAGTGGCACTGCGGCCCGGGCCTGGTAGGCGGCAAGCACGTCCATCAGGTCGAGATGGCGCTCGTGAAAGCGGCTGAGATAGTTGTTCCAGCGAAAGCTCTGGTCATTGTTGCCGCTCTCCCAGTAGCGGGGTGCACTGATCCCGTGAATCAGGGCACGGTAGTGCAGCACCGGCAGGTCAAAGCCGTAGCCGTTCCAGGACACCAGCTGCGGCGTATAGCGCTCGATTCCGTCGTAGAAGCGGGTGATGATTTCCGCTTCGCTGCACTCCGGCTCGGTCAGCGACCATACGCGGAAGCGATCGCCCATGCGGGCGGCGATGGAAATGGTGACAATGCGCTGCAGATGCAGCTTCTGGAATTCGGTGCCGGCCTGCTGCCGGCGCATGGCCAGCAGGGCCCGGCCGACCTCGGCATCGTTCAGCCCGTCCAGGCCATAGAGGCGCCGGCCGCCGTCAACATCGGGCACAGTCTCGATATCGAACACGAAAACGTTGTTCGGCAGCACGGCAAAGGTTTCTTGGTATGTCAATCAGGCAGAGAACAGGCCGCTGGACAGGTAGCGGTCGCCACGATCACAGACGATGGAGACGATGGTGGCATTCTCGACTTCGGCGGAAAGGCGTAGCGCCGCCGCCAGCGCGCCACCCGAGGAAGGCCCGGCCAGTATGCCTTCGCGAGCGGCCAGTTCCCGTGTCGTGCGCTCGGCCTCCTCTTGGGAGACGTCGATGATGCGATCGACCCGGGAGGGATCGTAGATTTTGGGCAGATAGGCCGGCGGCCAGCGGCGGATCCCGGGAATGCTGGAGTCAGCATCCGGCTGCACGCCGACGATCTGGATGTTCGGGTTCTTTTCCTTCAGGACCCGGGAGACGCCCATGATGGTGCCGGTCGTGCCCATGGAGCTGACCACGTGGGTCACCTGCCCGCGGGTGTCGCGCCAAATCTCCTCCCCGGTGGTCTCATAATGCGCCAGCGGGTTGTCGGGGTTGGCGAACTGGTCCAGCACCTTGCCTTTGCCTTCCGCTTGCATCTGCAGGGCCAGGTCGCGGGCCGCTTCCATCCCGCCGCTTTGAGGCACCAGGATGATCTCGGCGCCATAGGCGCGCATCGCCGCGCGGCGCTCCACGGTCATGTTTTCTGGCATGATCAGGATCATGCGGTAGCCGCGAATGGCGGCCGCCATCGCCAGGGCGATACCGGTATTGCCGCTGGTTGCCTCGATCAGGGTGTCGCCGGGCTTGATCTCGCCGCGCTCTTCCGCACGGCGGATCATGCTGAGCGCCGGCCTGTCCTTGACCGAGCCGGCCGGGTTGTTGCCCTCCAGCTTCAGCAGGATGGTGTTGGAGGTATTGCCCCCGAGGCGCTGCAGGCGCACCAGCGGGGTGTTGCCGACAAAGTCTTCGATCGTTGGATAGTCCATCACCTAAGTTTAATGAAAACCACGGTATGAAAGAAAGCTCCGCGGCATGCCGCGCGCTCGCCCGGTGGCCTTAGCAGCGCCGCCACCATTCGCTACAATCGGAACATGAGTCTCGACCGCATCGCTTGGTGCGGCGGCCTAGCCGACCGCTCCCCTTGCTGAGATTGCCGCGCTGGCAGCAGACACCAGAACTGCATGAGCATCCGTAGCCGCCTGTTCCTCGCCGCCCTGCTGCCAGCCTTGCTGCTGCTGGCGCTGCAGCTTGCCCTGCTGATTCCGCAATGGACCGACCAGATCCTGGCGGGAATGCGCCAGCGTGCCGCCGCCCTGGCCGCATCGCTGCAGGAAACCGCCCGGGAGCCACTTCGCCGGGGCGATCTGGCCGCACTCAGGGAACAGGCTGCCGGCCTGCTGCAGGAGCCGGACGTCGCTGCCGTCAGCTTCAGCACCCCTGCCGAAGGCACCATTGTCCGCCTGCAGCGCGATCCGGTCAGTGACGCCGCGACTGACGCCGCGCTGCAGCTGTTCCGGCTGTTCGCCGGGCCCGAGCTACCGCTCGCGCTGCGCCTTCCCATCCCCGCTCAGCCAGGCGCGGAGCCGCTCGGCTGGACCACGGTCACCCTAGCCCCCGCACCCCTGCTCCAGCCTTGGCTGCAGGAGGTGCGCCTGGCGCTGCTCGTCACCGCCCTGATCGCCCTGGGCGGGATCGCTGCGGCCGCGCTGCTGGCCGCCGGCGCCCAGCGAGCCTTGCGGCGGCTGCAGCGACTGATCGCCGAATACGCTGCCGGGCGGTTGGACGCCCGGCTGAGCGCACCGGTTCCCGGCGACCTGCATCGCCTGGCGCTGGCGCTGGCGGAAATGGGCGGCGCCATCCAGCACGGCCAGCGCGAGTTGCAGCAAAAAGTAGAGCAAATCACCTCCGAGCTGCGCCAGACCCTCGAGGCTGTCGAGATCCAGAACGTGGAGCTGGACCTGGCCCGCAAGCGGGCCCTGGAGGCCAGCAAGGTGAAATCGGAGTTCCTGGCCAACATGAGCCATGAAATCCGCACCCCCATCAACGGCATCCTCGGCTTCGCCGACCTGCTCTCCCACACCCAGCTCGATGACGAGCAGCGCGACTACGTCAACACCATCAAGGAGTCCAGCGCCAGCCTGCTCGCCATCGTCAACGACATTCTCGATTTCACCCGCATCGAAGCCGGCAAGCTCGCCATCGACAACGTCGCTTTCGACCTGCGCGACTGCGTGGAGGAAGTGCTCTCGCTGCTGGCGCCCGCCGCCTACAGCAAGGGCCTGGAGCTGATCCTGCTGGTGTACTCGGACGTGCCTTGCCAGCTGTACGGCGACCCGGTCCGCGTCCGCCAGATCATCACCAACCTGGTGCACAACGCCATCAAGTTCACGCCCTCCGGCCGGGTGGTGATCCGGGTCATGCTGGAATCCGACAGCGAGCAGGACGTGCTGCTGCGCATCACGGTCACCGACACCGGTATAGGGCTGAGCAAGAGCGACCAGGAGAAGCTGTTCCGCGCTTTCGGCCAAGCCGACACCTCGGCCACCCGTCGCTATGGCGGCGCCGGGCTGGGGTTGGTGATCTCGCGCAAGCTGGTCGAGCAGATGGGCGGTACCATCGGGGTCGAGAGCGAGCTCGGTCAAGGCGCCACCTTCTGGTTCACCCTGCGCTGCGGCAGGCAGCGTGGGGGCCAGAACAAGCTGTCGGAAGGGCGTGAATCCGCGCTCAACGGACGCCGCATACTGCTCTACGAAGAGGAGCCGCTGTCACGGCTGGCGATACGCCACACGCTGAGCAGCTGGCAAGTCGAGCTGGTGGAACCCTCGGATCAGACCGAGCTGGTAAATCACATCACGAGCGAACCCCTGGACGCCGCCATCATTTGCCTGTCCAGGGCTGATCTCAACGCCCGCACCTTCCACGCCCTCGCTCCCCGTCTCGGCGGCAGCGTGCCCATCCTGGTCATGGCCAGCACAGTCGATCGCAACGAGCTGCGTGCCCTGCACCAGCTGGGCGCCCGTGCCACCGTGCCCAAGGCAGTGCGCCGGCAGACCCTCTACCGCGAGCTCTGCCGGCTGGTACTGGGGAACGTGCCGGTCGCGCCCGCCGAGTCGCGACCGGTGCCAGCGCGGCCGGCAGCGCCCCAGGCACCGACCGTGCTGGTAGTGGACGACAATCAGATCAACCGCAAGCTCATCACCACGATCCTCCGCCAGCAGGGCGTGCAGGTGCTGGAAGCGGAGGACGGTCCGCAGGCCGTGCGGCTCGCCGTCGAAGCCGAGCCGGACCTAATCTTCATGGACATTCAGATGCCAACCATGAGCGGCGAAACCGCCGCTCGCAAGATCATCCAGGGGTGGGCGGGGGAACGCCGGCCACGCATCGTCGCACTGACCGCCAACGCCATGCCAGGCGAGAAGGAAAGACTGCTAGCCGCCGGCATGGACGACTGCCTGATCAAGCCGATCTCCGAGGCGCAGGTAATCCGCGCCCTGCAAAGCCTGCCCGGCCTCGCCGGACAACCCGGGCCAGCAACCAGGCCGACCGCCGGCCAGCCCGCCACCGCCACCCTCGGCGCGGAATTGCTGGAGTTGCTGCTAAGCGAGCTGCCCGAGCATCGAGCAGCCATCGTTGCGGCCGCGGCGGCCATGGATCATGCCGCGCTGCGCAACCGCGTGCACAAGCTGCACGGCGCCGCCGCGGTGTGTCGGCTGGATACCTTGAAAGCCGCCTGCGCCAACCTGGAGCAAGCTGTTGGAACCGATGACCCGGCCGCCCTTGAGCCGCTGGTTGCGGCCGTGCTGGCTGAGATCGACCGGCTCAGCGACGGGCCAGCCGCCCACGCGGCCGACTCGCCGCTCCCGGAAAGGCGGTCAACCCTCCCTGATCAGCACGACGAACGCTAGCGCATAGGCGCGCTCGTCACTGATGCTCAGCTCACTGCGCACCACTCTCAGCTCGCTGGCCCGCCGGGCCGCGGCAGCGGAGAATCGCAGGCCGGGCTTGCCGAGGGCATCGTGCACCACTTCAATGTCGGCGAAGCGGACGCCGTTGCGGAACCCTGTTCCCAGGGCCTTTGCCGCCGCCTCCTTGGCGGCGAAGCGCTTGGCCAGAAAGCGCGGCGAGCGGCCGCAGCGACGCCACTCGGCGCGTTCCTCGGGTCCCAGGATCCGGTCCCCGAAACGCTCGCCGTACCGCTCCAGGGCAGCAGCCAGGCGCGCGATTTCCACCAGGTCGGTGCCGATGCCTGCGATGCTCACCGACGCGCCTCGACCATCAAGCGCTTCATCTCCCGCACCGCCTCGCTGAGACCGGTAAACACGGCGCGGCTGATGATGGCATGCCCGATGTTGAGCTCGACGATCTCGGGAATGGCGGCGACCGGCTGCACGTTGTGGTAGTGCAGGCCGTGGCCGGCGTGCACGGTCAACCCTATCTCATGGGCATGACGGGCGGCGATGCGCAACCGCTCCAGCTCGGCTTCCCCCGCCGCCCGCTCTTCGGCCTCGGCGTAGCAGCCGGTGTGCAGCTCGACCACGGTGGCGCCGGCGGCCTTGGCTGCGTCGAGCTGCGGCAGTTCCGGATCAACGAACAGCGACACCCGAATGCCCGCTGCGGTCAGCTCGGCCACCGCCTCGCGCACACGGTCGAGCTGGCCGGCGACGTCTAGCCCGCCCTCGGTGGTCAATTCCTCACGCCGCTCCGGCACCAGGCAGCAGTCTTGCGGTCGAACGCGCTTGGCGATCGCCAGCATCTCGTCGGTGATTGCCATTTCCAGGTTCATGCGCGTCTGCAGCAAGCCGCGCAGCACCTCCACGTCCCGGTCCTGGATATGGCGGCGATCCTCCCGCAGGTGCAGAGTGATGAGATCGGCCCCGGCCATCTCCGCCTGCAGCGCGGCGGCGATGGGATCGGGGTAGCGGGTGCCGCGCGCCTGGCGCAGGGTCGCCACGTGGTCGATGTTGAGTCCGAGAGCGATCGGATTGTAAGAAGCTTGCATGTACCCCCCTCAAGATCGTCGGATGAATTGTCGGTACAGTTCCCTGCTCTTCAACGGGCGGTCCCCCAGGTGGGGGGCGAGCGCACGGCGCAGCAGGTCGCGCAGCTCACGGCCGTGCTCGACGAGCTGAGGCGTTTCCTGGGCCAAGGCCAGCAAAGCGGCGCCGGGCAGCGTACCAGCCTGTGCCGCCGGAGCCAGCTGCGGCCCGGATTCCGGCAGGTAGGCATAGCGCGCTTGCGGATCGATGGCATGGCCGTCGACATCATGCTCCAGCAACAGGCCGTAGCCGAGATGCTCCAGCAGGCGCTTCTCGAACACCCGCAGCACGTAGGTCTCGTCGGCTCCTTGCGCCAGCAGCAGCAACGTCTGGCGGTAGTCGTCGTAAAGGCCAGGGTGGGGATCCTCCCGCCGCAGCAGGCGCGCCAGCAGCTCGTTCACATAGAAACCGCTGATCATAGCGGTGCCGGAAAGCTGCAGCGGCGCCTCGGCAGTCTCCACCTCCTGCAGAGAGCCCAGCTCGCCGCGCATGGTCCAGGAAAGCAGCAGCTCGGTGAACGGCTGCAGCACGCCGGCGCGGCGCGAACGGCCGCTGCGCACACCCCTGGCGACAAGCCCGAGCCGGCCGTGCTCGCGGCTGAAGACATCCAGGATCGCATCAGCGTCGCGGTAGGGACGCTGATGCAGCAGATAGCCGGGCTCTAGCTGATGGCGCCACTGTTCCATGCCGGTGGCCGGCGGTCCTCCTCGTTACTCGTCATAGCCCAGGGTGCGCAACGCCCGGGTATCGTCAGACCAGTCCTCCCTGACCTTGACCCATAGCTGCAGATAGACCTTGCGTCCGAACAGGCGCTCCATTTCCAGTCGTGCCGCCTGCCCAATGCGCTTGAGCTGGCGGCCGTCGCGACCAATGACAATGGCCTTCTGGCCCTGTCGCTCGACCCAGATCACGGCGGAGACCCTGACCAGCTTCTCCTTGGCTTCGAAGGCCTCGATTTCAACCGTGGTCGCGTACGGCACCTCCTGCCCTAGGGTCCGCATCAGCTGCTCGCGTACCAGCTCCGCGGCGCGGAAGCGGTCACTGCGGTCGGTCACCTGATCGCGCGGGAACAGCGGCGGCGATGGGGGCAGCAGCTTGAGCAGCGCCTGCTCCAGCGCGTCGATGTTAAGCTGGCGATGGACCGAAAGCGGAATCAGCTCGACGAAGTCCGCCTTCTTGGCGAGCTCTGCCAGGTGCGGCAGCAGCAGCCGCTTGTCGCCAATGCGGTCGACCTTGTTGACCACCAGCAGCAGCGGCGGTCCGGCCTGCTTGGCCCGCTCCAGCGCCAGCTCGTCGTCATCGGTCCAGCGCAGGCCTTCGGCCATGAACACGATCACGTCCACGTCCGCCAGCGCGCTACTGGCGGTGCGGTTGAGGTAACGATTCATCTCCCGCGGCGTCCGCGCATGCATGCCCGGCGTGTCCACGAAGATGATCTGGGCATCGGGCAGATGCCGCACGCCGAGGATGCGGTGGCGGGTGGTCTGCGGCTTGGACGAGACGATAGCGACCTTTTCGCCGACCATGTGATTCAGCAGAGTCGACTTGCCGACGTTGGGGCGACCGGCAAGGGCGACGAAGCCTGCCCGGAATTCCGTTTCGTTGCTCATGGTCATTTGTTGCTCTTGCCCTGCATCAGCAGGGCCAGCATGGCCTCAGCCGCGATCTGCTCCGCCTGCCGCCGGCTGCTGCCCTCGCCTTCGGTATGCAGGCCGGCATCCAATACCGTGCACTCGACGCGGAACAGCTGGTCGTGCGCCTTGCCGCTCACTTCCAGGACCTCGTACACTGGCAGCGGCTTGCGCAGACCCTGCAGATATTCCTGCAGGCGGGTCTTGGCATCCTTGAGCTCGGCCACCGAAGGCAGCTGCTGCAGGCGGTTCTCGTAAAGGCGCAGAACCAGCTCGCGGCAGGCCACAAAGCCGCCGTCGAGATAGACCGCACCGATGATAGCCTCCAGGCTGTCGGCCAGTATCGATTCGCGGCGGTGACCGCCGCTCTTGATCTCGCCGCTGCCAAGTCGCAGGTACTCTCCCAGCTGCAGCGCGCGCGCTAACTCGGCCAGGCTGCCGCGGTTGACCAGGTTGGCGCGCAAGCGGCTGAGCACGCCCTCGCTTTCCTGCGGGCAGCGACGGAACAGCTCGTCGGCGATGACGAAATTGAGCGCGCTATCGCCAAGAAACTCCAGACGCTCGTTGTTGCGACCTTGGGCGCTGCGATGGGTCAGCGCCTCGATCAGCAGATCTTGATTGCTGAATTGATAGCCTAGGCTGGCTTGCAGCTTGTCGAGGTCCTGGCTCAATGTCGGATCGTCGCTCTGATGGTAAAACTTGCAATTCCGTCGATGTTGGCGATCAGCGGGAAACGCGTTTCGTAGCTGACGGTGACCTGGGTTCCGCCGCTGACGGCCTGGACGCTGATATTGTCGCGCCCAACCGATTTTACGTCATTTATCTCGAATCGTTTCTGCAGCGTGCGCCAGACGGCGTTGCGGTCCGCGCCGGCAAGGCTGCGCTCGTCCTGCAGGCTCTGCAGGATGGAACGCACCGTGAAGGCTTCGACATAGACGGGCACCACGCGGATGGCGATCAAGGCGACCAGGCCGACAAAAATCAGGACGATCAGCCAGCCAATCAAGCTAACACCACGTTGACGACGCATACTCCCCCCCTGGAGTCGTTGTGTTTAGCGAATCCGATTGCCGATGCGTTCCCAGTTGATGCCGAACTCATCCGGGTTCCAGCTCATCCAGATCAGAAACGCCTTGCCCACCAGGTTTTCCGCCGGTACCGGCCCCCAAAAGCGGCTATCGCTGCTCCGATCGCGATTATCACCCATAACGAAATAGCTGCCCTCCGGCACGACATAGCTGAAACTGCGGTCGGTGCTATTGCGATGGACGACAATCGGGTGCGGCGTGTCGAACAGCAGCTCGCGGCGCAACACCGCGTCCGGAGCCTGTTCCGGCCCCCGATAGGGCCCCAGCTCGAGCTGCTCGATGGGCTCGCCGTTGATGTACAGCTGCTTGTCGTGATAGACGATGTGGTCCCCCGGCAGGCCGATGACCCGCTTGATATAGTCCTGGGAAGGATTGAGCGGGTACCGGAACACCATCACGTCGCCCCGCTGCGGCTTGCCGGTGCTGATGATCTCCTTGTGCAGCACCGGCAAGCGGATGCCGTAGCTGAACTTGTTGACCAGAATGAAATCGCCGTTGTAGAGGGTCGGAATCATTGAGCCGGACGGGATCCGAAACGGCTCGACGATGAAGGAGCGCACGACCACCACGGCGAGGATGACCGGGAACAGCGAGCTAGCCAGATCGACCCACCACGCCAGCCCCCTTGGAGGCTCCTCGGTGGCCACGTGCCGCTGACCGCGTCGCCGCCATTTGTCCCATCCCCAAACCAGGCCCGTCACCAGGGTCAAAATGACCAGCAATAGCTCGAAGTCCACACCCATCCCACGCCGTTCCGTGTTGCTGTCTACTTGTTGTTATCGACTTGCAGGACCGCGAGGAAAGCCTCTTGCGGAATTTCGACCCGGCCGACCTGCTTCATGCGCTTCTTGCCTTCCTTCTGCCGCTCCAGCAGCTTTTTCTTGCGGCTGATGTCGCCGCCGTAGCATTTGGCCGTGACGTTCTTACGCAGCGCCTTGACCGTGGAGCGGGCGATGATTTGGCTGCCGATGGCGGCCTGGATGGCCACCTCGAACATCTGCCGGGGGATTAGATCCTTGAGCCGCTCAACCAGCTCGCGGCCACGCGCCTGGGCGTTGTCCCGATGGACGATGATGGACAGCGCGTCCACCCGCTCGCCGTTGATGAGCACATCCAGCTTGACCAGCTTGGCTGGCTGGAAGCGCAGGAACTCGTAGTCGAAGGAGGCATAGCCACGGCTGACGGACTTGAGCCGATCGAAGAAATCGAGCACCACCTCGCTCAGGGGCAGCTCCCAGGTGAGCGACACCTGGCTGCCGAGGTAGCGCATGTCCTTCTGCACCCCGCGTTTCTCCACGCACAGCGTGATGACGTTGCCGACGTAATCCTGCGGCACCAGAATGTTGGCCTGGATGATAGGCTCGCGGATTTCCGCGATCTTGTTCACCGGCGGCAGGTTGGCCGGGTTGGAGATGTGCAGCACCTCCTGCTGGGTGGTCTCCACCTCGAACACCACGGTGGGCGCGGTGGTGATCAGGTCGATATCGTACTCCCGCTCCAGCCGCTCCTGGATAATCTCCATGTGCAGCATGCCGAGGAAACCGCAGCGGAAGCCGAAGCCCAGCGCCTGTGACGTCTCGGGCTCGAAATGCAGCGAGGCGTCGTTGAGACGCAGCTTCTGCAACGCCTCGCGCAGGTTCTCATAGTCGTCGGAGTTGACCGGGAAGAAGCCGGCGAACACCCGCGGCTGAGCTTGCTTGAAGCCGGGCACCGGCTCGGCGGCCATGCGATTACTGTGGGTCAGGGTATCGCCCACCGGCGCTCCGTCGATGTCCTTGATGCCGGCGATCACGAAACCGACCTGCCCCGCCGTCAGTTCCTCGGTCTGGGTCTGCTTGGGTGTGAAGATGCCGACCTGGTCGACCTGGTAGTCGCGTCCGGTGGACATGACCCGAATCTTGTCCCCCTTGCGCAGCACGCCATCGAAGATGCGCACCAGCGAGACGACGCCCAGGTAGTTGTCGAACCAGGAGTCGATGATGAGCGCCTTGAGGGGCGCCTCGGGATCCCCCTGGGGCGGCGGAATGGCGGACACCAGCAGTTCGAGCAGCTCCGGAATGCCTTCACCGGTTTTGGCTGAGATGCGCAGGGCATTGCTGGCGTCCAGTCCGATGACCTCCTCGATCTGCTCGATGACCCGCTCGGGGTCGGCCGACGGCAGGTCTATCTTGTTCAACACCGGCAGGACTTCCAGCCCCTGGTCAACCGCGGTGTAACAATTAGCCACGCTCTGGGCCTCGACCCCTTGCGAGGCGTCGACGACCAACAGCGCCCCCTCGCAGGCAGCCAGCGAGCGCGAGACCTCGTAGGAGAAATCGACGTGGCCCGGGGTGTCGATCAGGTTGAGCATGTAGGTGTGGCCGTCACGCGCCTTGTAATTCAGGGTCACGCTCTGGGCCTTGATGGTGATGCCTCGCTCACGCTCCAGATCCATGGAGTCCAGCACCTGCTCGGCCATCTCCCGGTCGGAGAGACCGCCGCAGTGCTGGATCAGCCGATCAGCCAGCGTCGACTTACCATGATCGATGTGAGCGATGATGGAAAAATTTCGGATTCGATCCATGCGATCCACAAAACTCAAGGTGCGCGGCCAGCAACATGCATAACGCGCCTTTCCGCCAGGAAAGGCGCGCCCATTCTAGCAGGACGGCGGCAAAAGTCGCGCATTGGCGCGCCTGATGCCGTCGCCGCGGCCGCTAGCGGTTCGGTATGCGCAGCGCCAGGAAGCGCGGACTGCCGTCGCGCACGATCAAGAGAGGCACTGATTTGCCGGCCGGCAGGCCATCCACCACCCGCTGCAGCTCCTCGGGCGAACGCACCGGCTGGCCGTCAATGGCACGGATGACATCGCCGCGGCTCAAGCCCGCCTCGCGGCCAGGCCCGGCGCCGACCTCGGTGACCAGCACACCGTCCTCGACGCCCAGCATTTCCCGCTGCTCGTCGTTAAGGCGATCGACGGTAATGCCCAGCATCCGGCGACTGGTGGCCGGCGCTTTGGGTTGTCTGGGCTCGGCTTCCGCCGCTTCCAGCTCATCCTCCGGCAGCTCGGCGATGGTAACCTGCAGCGTCTGCTCCTTGCCGTCCCGCATTACCACGACCTCGACCACCTCGCCGATGCGGCTGCGCCCGACCAGCGGCGGCAGCTTGGCGGAAGTGTCGATTTCCTCGCCATCGTAGCGCACGATCACGTCGCCAACCTGGATGCCGCCGGCAGCTGCCGGGCTGTCCGGCATCACCTGCGCCACCAAGGCGCCGGTGGGGCGGCTCATGCCGAAGGACTCGGCCAAATCGCGGGTGACATCCTGGATCAGGACGCCCAGCCAGCCGCGGGTGACCCGGCCGGTGGTCTTGAGCTGTTCCACCACGTCCAGGGCCAGCTCGATGGGAATGGCGAAGGACAGGCCCATGAAGCCACCGGTGCGGCTGTAGATCTGTGAATTGATGCCGACCACCTCGCCGTCGAGATTGAACAGCGGCCCGCCGGAGTTGCCCGGGTTGATGGCAACGTCGGTTTGGATGAAAGGGACGTAGTTTTCGCGCGGCAGGCTGCGCCCCTTGGCGCTGACGATGCCAGCGGTCGCCGAGTGTTCGAAGCCGAACGGCGAACCAATGGCCAGCACCCACTCGCCAACCTCGAGATCGGCGGACCTGCCGAAGCGGACTGTCGGCAGATCCTGCGCATCAATGCGGATCAACGCCAAATCGCTGCGCTCGTCGTAACCGACCACACTGGCGATGAACTCGCGCCGGTCGCTCAAGCGCACGACGATCTCGTCGGCGTTGCGCACCACGTGATAGTTGGTGAGGATGTAGCCATCCGGGGAAATGATGAAGCCGGAACCCAGCGACTGAGTGTCGAAGCTCTCCGGCGGCATTTCCGGGCCGCCGCGGAAGCGGTCGAGGAAGTCTCGCAGCGGATGGTCCGGCGGCAGGCGCGGCAGTCGCTCCAGGCCCGGCAGGTCGGCCATGGATGAGCTGACCTTCTGGGTCGTGCTGATATTGACGACGGCCGGGCTGTTCTCCTTGACCAGGGTGGTGAAGTCGGGCAAGCCCTGCCGCAGGGCCAGCGCCGGCGAAGCCGTCAGCACCAACAGTACAAGGAACGCGAACCGAAGCCCGATTCCCCCCCTCGCTTTGCGCATGCTCATCCCCTCGATGACTGTTTGCTTCGGCATTCGCGCCTCAATCCGCCGCTGCGATGCCCTCGCCAATACGCTCGACGGTGACGGCAGGCACCTCGCCCACCACCGTAATCTGGGTATGGTCGTCCAGCAGCCGTCCATACGCCCTGACCGCCCCCATCGCCGAGTGCCCCCGGAAGGCCTGGCCGAGCTCACCCTTCTCGATATAGACCGAGACATTGGCCAAACCATCCGAGAACAGCAAGTGCTCGACGACCCCGTCGCGGCCCGGCACCCGTCTCAGCTCGTGGGCGACCAGCTCGAAGCCGGGCGGCAGATCGCCCAGCTTCCACTTGGATGCCGCACCGGTCGGCGCCGGCAGAGGCTGCTCGCGATACCAGGTATAGCCATCGGTGGGCATCTGCGGCTTCAGCATATCATCCGGAATGCTAGTCGGCACGCGCAGCTCGGTGAACATCAGCTGCTCGATGGCGGTGCCGTTCCCGTCGAACACGTCGGCCTGCAGCAGCAGCCCCGACTGCCGGTCTATCCAGAGACGGTAGCCGAAGCGGTAATGATCCTTGGGATCGATGCCGATCTTGATGACGGGACGATCTGCCACGCGTCCTTCGCCGACCACTTCCAGCTTGTAGCTGGCCGCGAGCAGATCGACGTTGCGGGGAACCAGCTGGGAAATGGGATTGTTGGCGGAACGGCGGTCGACCAGCACGGAGCGGCTGTCCGGCAGGATGCACATGACTTTTTGGTTGTCGCGGACGATTTCCCGCGCCGTGCCGGTGAGGGAAAACAGGCGCTCGTGGACGCCGCTGTCGTCGGCGCGATGATAGATCCGCATCGCCTCAAGGGCGCCCTGGTGCTGGTAGACGAAGACGCCTTCGTATGTAAGGGTGCGCGCCGCTTCAGCAACCTTTTGCAGCCAGCCAACGGCTGACTCGCTTGCGGCGGCGCTGGCCTGGAGCAGCCCGCCCAGCAGCCCCAGCAGCAACCCGATGTGGATGGTTCTATGTCGCTTATTCACGGGCTTGCTGCTGACCGGCCATGCGAACATAGTTCAGCATCCCGCCCAGTTGGCTGCCGGCGGCATGCTCGCTATGGTTGACGAGATAACCCTGCAAGCGCACTTGCACGGCCGGATCGAGGCGCTCCCACTGCTGCTTTTGCGGTGCGGCGGCCGGCAGGACCGGTCCCGTCTGGAGGGTCTGCTGCTGCAGGGTCGTCGCGGCGAAGCCGGCCGCCGACTGCCCACCGTCGCCGCGCTCCAGACCGCTCCAGTAGGTGATGGCCACCATGGCGACCGAGGCGGCCACTCCCAGGCCGGCCAGGGGACGCAACAGGCGCCGCGCCAGGGCCGGCTCGGTCTGCAGGGGCGGCTCGTGCTCGAGCGCCTCGCGCACCCGCTCCACCAGCCGAGTATCCATCACTTCGGGCAATTGCCGTCGCAAGGCATCGCTGATCATGAAATAGCTGGCCAACTGGTCGACCGCTTTCTGGTCATGGCTCAGCCGCCGCAGCAAAAACGCCAGCTCGTCTCGCTCCAGCTCTCCGTCTACCAGCGCCGACAGCTGCGTTTCAAATGCCTCGTTGCTCATAACGACTCACCTTCCGGTTGGCCCAATAAGCGGCCTAAGTTTCTTGTCGATCGCTTCGCGCGCCCGGAAGATCCGGGAGCGAACCGTGCCTATGGGGCAGTCCATCGCTTGAGCGATCTCCTCATAGCTCAGTCCTTCGAGCTCGCGCAAGGTGATCGCGGTACGAAGATCCTCAGGCAGCTCATCGATTGCCTCGACAATCGCGCGGGCGACCTCGTCGCGCTCGACGACGCCCTCCGGGGTCTCCTGATCCTTTAGTCTCGACTCGAAGTCATATTGTTCCGCATCCTGCGCGTCGATGTCGCTTTCCGGCGGCCTCCGCCCCTGCGCCACCAGATGATTCTTGGCCGTGTTGACGCCGATACGGTAGAGCCAGGTGTAGAAGCTGCTCTCGTTGCGGAAATTCGGCAACGCCCGGTAGGCCTTGATGAAGGTTTCTTGAGCAACGTCCAGGGCTTCGGTGGGATCCCGGACATAGCGGGTGATCAGTTTCACCAGTCTGTTCTGATACTTGAGCACCAGCAGATCGAAGGCACGCTTGTCGCCCGCCTGAACGCGCTTGACTAGCTCTTGATCCACCCTGGCCGGGCTCTTCTTATCCGCCATGGTGCGTCGATCCGCGTCTGCTGCTTGGCTTGGATGGATCCGAGTACGAATCAGGTTCGCCTCTGCGGAAAAAGTGCGGGTATAGTACGTCGGTTTCTGCTGGCGTCATGTGCGTTGGTTTTTGCTCACTCCTGGCGAATTTTTCGTATTTCTGCATGCCGAAAGGGTTACTGCCCGTAACCTCAGCAAAGGTAATCGAGGTTATCTGATCCTCATTGACAGGCGCAACCGAATGAGCGGAGAGACGACAAGTTACGACGTCCTGATCATCGGCAGCGGTGTCGCCGGGCTTAGCCTGGCGCTGCGTCTGCCCAAGAGCATCCGCATTGCCCTGCTGTCTAAGGGGGCACTGCTGGAAGGCTCCAGCCTGTACGCCCAGGGAGGAATCGCCGCCGTCCTCGATGACGGCGACTCCATCGACGCCCACGTGCAGGACACGCTGGTGGCCGGCGCTGGGCTCAGCGACCCGGCGGTCGCCCGCTTCGTGGCCGAGCGAGCGGCAGAAAACATCCGCTGGCTGATCGGAATGGGAGTGGCCTTCTCGACCGCGGCCGACGGCAACGGCACGGAAACCCTGCACCTGACCCGGGAAGGGGGCCACAGTCACCGCCGCATCGTCCACGCTGCGGATGCGACCGGCGAGGCGGTGGAAACCACCCTGGCCGACCTGGTCCGACGCCGCGGCAACGTCGAGATCCTCGAATACCACGCCGCCATCGATCTGATCACCGCCAGTCGCTTGGGCAGGACGCCGGAGCGCTGCCTGGGGGTGTATGCGCTGGATCGGGACAGCGGACGGGTGCGCACCTTGGCGGCCCGGCACGTAGTGCTTGCCACCGGGGGCGCCAGCAAGGTGTACCTCTACACCAGCAATCCCGACAGCGCGACCGGCGACGGCATCGCAATGGCTTGGCGTGCTGGCTGCCGGGTCGCCAACATGGAGTTCAATCAATTCCACCCTACCTGTCTTTACCACCCCGAGGCCAAATCGTTTCTCATCAGCGAAGCGGTGCGCGGCGAAGGTGGCCTGCTGCTGCTACCGGATGGCCGCCGCTTCATGCCGGACTTCGATCCGCGGGCGGAGCTAGCCCCGCGCGACATCGTCGCCCGCGCCATCGATCACGAGATGAAACGGCTGGGCATCGACCATGTGCTGCTGGACATCAGCCATCGCCCGGCCGAGTTCATCGTCTCCCACTTCCCCACCATCTACCGCCGCTGTCTCGAGCTCGGTTTCGACATGACGCGCGAACCGCTGCCGGTGGTCCCGGCCGCCCACTACACTTGCGGCGGCGTGCTGACCGACCTCCACGGCTGCACCGATCTGGCGGGGCTGTACGCCATTGGCGAGGTCGCCTGCACCGGGCTGCACGGCGCCAACCGGCTGGCCAGCAACTCGCTGCTGGAGTGCCTGGTGTTCGCCCAGTCCGCGGCCGCTTACATCGTGGCGCAGGGCAGCGCCCCGCCCCTGTCGACCACCCTGCCTCCCTGGGACGAAAGCCGCGTCACCGATTCCGACGAGCAGGTGGTGGTCAGCCACAACTGGGAGGAGTTGCGCCGCTTCATGTGGGACTATGTGGGGATTGTTCGCACTAACAAGCGGCTGCAGCGCGCCAAGCGGCGCATTGATCTGCTGCAGAACGAGATCCAGGAGTACTACGGCAACTTCCGGATCACCTGCGATCTGCTCGAGCTGCGCAATCTCGCCACCGTGGCCGAACTCATCATCGACAGCGCCCTGGCGCGACGGGAAAGCCGCGGCCTGCACTACACGCTGGACCACCCCGAACGCGATCCGGCCCTGGATGGCAAGCCCACCATCCTGGTACCTCGCGCCCGCGTTCCGGGAAGCCTGTCTCCCGGCCCGGGCGACTGCTCAGGCTGAGAGGTCAAGCCCCAGTGAGGGTGCTACTGCGCAAGGCGACGCGCAGGCGGCGGTGAGTCTCGCCATCGAGGCACCAACGCGGCACCACCACGGCACGGCGAAAGCGCCAACCGGCCCGGAATAGCGCGACGCAGCACCAAGGGTGGACGTACCAGCTGCGCAGCTCGGCGTCGACATCACACTCCCCCAGTATCAGCCGCCAGCGGCCGTCAGGGAGCGGCCGGATGGCGGTGACAGGATCCTGGAGCAGCCGCCAGAGCCAGGACGCGAGCACGGCCAGCAGCCAGGTGCCGCGAATCGGAAAAGGCAGGGACAGCAGCAGCGCCGGCAGCGCCGCCGCGAGATGAACTAGGCTCGCGGCCGCCAGCAGCAGCCGCGAGCGTTGCAAGGGAATCTCAGCGAGTCCGGCGAATGATGGCGACGATTTCCGCAAGTCCGGCATCGTCCGGCTCCACCTCGCCGAGCAGCCAGTCCTGCAGGCGGTCGTCCTCGCAATCCAGCAGGCGGTCGAACAATCCCTGCTGGCGGGCATCCAGCCCTCCATAGCTGGATTCCAGGAAGCTTCCCAAGATCAGATCGAGCTCGCGCGTGCCGCGCCGGCAGCGCCAGCGCAGCCTACCGTCGATGTTGCTCATCTGCTCAGAAGCGCCGTTCAACCAGCAGTTTCTTGATCTCAGCGATAGCCTTGGCCGGGTTCAGCCCCTTGGGGCATGTTTTGGCGCAGTTCATGATCGTGTGGCAGCGGTACAGCTTGAACGGGTCTTCCAGCTCGTCCAGGCGGGTACCGGTATCCTCGTCACGCGAGTCCACGATCCAGCGATAGGCTTGCAGCAGGATGGCCGGACCGAGATAACGGTCGCTGTTCCACCAATAGCTGGGGCAGGAGGTGGAGCAGCAGGCGCAGAGGATGCACTCGTACAGACCGTCCAGCTTGGCGCGGTCTTCCCGGGACTGCAGCCGCTCACGGTCCGGCGGCGGAGGCGTCTGGGTCCGCAGCCAGGGCCGGATGGAGGCGTACTGGGCGTAGAAGTGCGACAAATCCGGCACCAGATCCTTGATCACCGGCATGTGCGGCAGCGGATAAACCCGGACGTCGCCCTTGATGTCGCTGATCGCCTTGGTGCAGGCCAGCGTGTTGGTGCCATCGATGTTCATGGCACAGGAGCCGCAGATGCCTTCCCGGCAGGAGCGGCGGAAGGTCAAGGTCGAGTCGATCTCGTTCTTAATCTTGATCAGGGCGTCGAGCACCATCGGCCCGCAGGTGTCCAGGTCCACCTCGTAGGTATCCAGGCGCGGGTTCTGGCCGGACTCCGGATCCCAGCGGTAGACCTTGAAGCGCTTGATGTTCTTCGCACCGGGCGGAGCGCTGTAGGTCTTGCCTTCGGTTACTCGCGAATTAGCTGGAAGGGAAATCTGAGCCATTGGTTTTCGCCTCGTTTCGTTGCGCCGCGCATCAATAGACGCGCGGCTGCGGCGGGATGTATTCCACTTCGTCGGTCAGCGTGAAGGTATGCACCGGCCGGTAGTCGATGGTCACCTTGCCGTCGGCGTCCATCCACGTCAGCGTGTGCTTCATCCAGTTCTCGTCGTCACGCTCCGGATAGTCCTCGCGGGCGTGCGCGCCGCGGCTCTCGGTGCGGTTGAGCGCCGCGTTGATGGTGGTGACCGCCGAACCCAACAGGTTCTCCAGCTCCAGGGTCTCGATCAGATCGCTGTTCCAAATCAGGCTGCGATCCTTGATGCCGACATCGGCGAACGAAGCGAATACCTCGGCCATCTTGGCGCAGCCTTCCTCCAGCGTCTTGCCGGTGCGGAACACAGCGGCATAGGTCTGCATGGTACGCTGCATCTCGAGCCGGATCTCGGCCGTCGACAGGCTGCCCTTGGCATGGCGCAGCCGATCCAACCGGGACAGCGCCAAATCGGCCGAATCGGGCGGCAGCGGCTTGTGGGTGCGCCCTTCGGACCTAAGGATCTGGGAGGCACGCTTGGCAGCGGCGCGGCCGAACACCACCAGGTCCAGCAGCGAGTTGGAGCCAAGGCGGTTGGCCCCGTGCACCGACACGCAGGCAGCCTCGCCGATGGCCATCAGGCCAGGCACCACGCGGTCCGGATCGCCGTTCTTCAGCTGCACCACCTCGCCGTGGTAGTTGGTCGGGATGCCGCCCATGTTGTAGTGCACGGTCGGAATGACCGGGATGGGTTCCTTGGTGACGTCAACGCCGGCGAAGATCCGGGCGCTCTCGGCAATGCCCGGCAACCGCTCGTTGATCACGTCGGCACCGAGATGCTCCAGGTGCAGGTGAATGTGGTCCTTGTGCGGCCCGACGCCGCGGCCCTCGTTGATCTCGATGGTCATGGCGCGTGCCACCACGTCGCGCGAGGCGAGATCCTTGGCGTTGGGCGCATAGCGCTCCATGAAGCGCTCCCCTTCGGAGTTGGTGAGGTAGCCGCCCTCGCCGCGCACGCCCTCGGTGATCAGGCAGCCCGCGCCGTAAATGCCGGTGGGATGGAACTGCACGAACTCCATGTCCTGCAGGGCCAGGCCGGCGCGCAACGCCATGCCGTTGCCGTCGCCGGTGCAGGTGTGCGCCGAGGTGCAGGAGAAATAGGCGCGTCCATAGCCGCCGGTGGCAAGGCAGGTAATGTGGGCGCGGAAGCGGTGGATGGTACCGTCGGCCATGTTGAGAGCGATGACGCCACGGCAGACGCCCTCCTGATCCATGATCAGGTCGATGGCGAAGTACTCGATGAAGAACTCCGCATTGTGCGCCAGCGCCTGCTGGTACAGGGTGTGCAGAATGGCATGGCCGGTGCGGTCGGCGGCGGCACAGGTGCGCTGCGCGGTGCCCTTACCGAAGTGGGTGGTCATGCCGCCGAACGGACGTTGGTAGATCCGCCCGTCCTCGGTGCGGGAGAATGGCACGCCGTAGTGCTCCAGCTCCAGGATGGCGGGCACTGCCTCGCGGCACATGTATTCGATGGCGTCCTGGTCACCAAGCCAGTCCGACCCCTTGACGGTGTCGTACATGTGCCAGCGCCAATCGTCCTCACCCATGTTGCCCAGCGCGGCGGAAATCCCCCCCTGCGCCGCCACCGTGTGGGAGCGAGTCGGGAACACCTTGGTGATGCAGGCGGTCTTCAGCCCCTCGGCCGCCATACCGAAGGTGGCGCGCAAACCGGCGCCGCCCGCGCCGACGACGACGACATCATAGGTATGATCGATGATCTGGTAGCTCCGACTCATTATTTAGCCCCCCAAGGCAACTTTCAGCACCGCGAAACTGGCGCCGACGGCCAGGAGATAGGCGGCGAACTTGGTCAGATAGATGCTGGCGATCTTCAGCCAGTTGGTGTGGATGTAGTCTTCGTAGATCACCTGCATGCCCAGTTGCGCGTGATGGAACATCGTTCCCAGCAGCAGGATCAGCAGCACGGCGTTGACCGGCCGGCCCACCCATGCCTTGACGCTTTCGTAATCGGCGCCCACTTGGCCGATCAAGCCAATGACGAACCAGATGACGAGCGGCACCAGAGCAACGGCCGCTACGCGCTGCGCAAGCCAGTGATCGACGCCTGATTTGGCGGCCCCCAGCCCCTTGGCGCGGACGAGTGGTGAGCGGAATTTCATGCTGCCCCCTTGACTGCGTAAGCGACGATCCAGATCAGAACGGCCAGGACAATCGCGCCGGCCACGGTCAGCTTGGCCCAGCGCTCGGCCGTGGGAACGTGGAAGCCCAGTCCGGCATCCCAGAACAGATGGCGGATGCCACCAAGCAGGTGATAGCAAAGGGCGAGGGTCAAACCGAACAGAATGATGCGGCCGATCAGGCTGCCAAGCAGCCCCTGGGCAGTGGCGAAGGCGTCCGGCCCGCTGGCAAGCGCGATCAGCCAGTACACCAGCAGCAGGCTGCCGACAGCCAGCGCGCCTCCGCTAATGCGGTACAGGATGGATGGAACCCAAGTCCATTGCGGCTTGTAGATCTGCAAATGAGGAGAAAGCGGCCTGTTTTCGCTCTGCATTTTCTGCTGCGCTCCACGCTGGGACCGATTAGACGGGGCGATAAACTAAACTCTCATGCCCCAAGGTGCAAGCAGTCCAGCCAGCCGCGGCGCCGGGCGACTCTGGCGGGCGAGTCCTCGCGCTCTCATGCTGCGTCGCAGCAAGCAAGCGTCCGCCAGAGCGTTCCGGGCGGCCGGCCAGACGCGATTGTTATTGTCAATGCCTCAGAAGTCGATACAGCGGCCGTCCTTCTCCCAGTCGCCGAAGCGGGTCGGCTCCGGACCGTCGCGACCGCCTATTTCCTTGGGCAGCGTAGGCTGCTGCTTGGCTTTGGTAGTATCTGAACGGCTGACTTCGGTTTCATTTTCGATCGGCTTGTGCTGCTCGTCCATCGACTCTCTCTCCATGCTCTCTCGAGCATCATTATCGCACAGGGAGGACACCGAATGCCTGTACCATGGCAACAGCTGCTGCAGGGCGCAAGCGCCCGCTGGCAGGACAACGAACTGACCGCCTTTACCGAACCGGTCGCCGAAGCCCGCCAAGCGCTGGCCAGCGACATCATCGCTCCCCTGCCTTCCTTGGCGATCGTCGAGGTCAGCGGCGCCGACGCCACCGAATTCCTCCACAGCCAGCTGAGTAACGACATCCGCGCCCTGCCCGAGCATGGCAGCTGCCTGGCGGCCTACTGCAACCCCAAGGGACGCATGCTGGCGCTGTTCCGCGTGGTGCGCCGAGCCGACAGCTTGCTGCTGCTGTTCCCGGCAGGACTGGTGGAGTCGACGCTCAAGCGGCTGCGCCTCTACGTGTTACGCTCCAAAGTCACGTTTACCGATCTCGGCGATCAGTGGGCGGCAATGGGCATCAGCGGGCCCAACGTCGCCGCCAGACTTGCCACGCTCGGCCTGAGCCTGCCGGAGCAGGTCGATGAGGGCACCAGCCACGAGGATGCCCTAGTGTTGCGCCTGCCGGGAGCGACGCCGCGCGGGCTGATCGTCGCCCCGCAGCAACGCATAGGCCGGCTGTGGTCAGCCCTAGACGGACTGGAGCGGGTCGGCGAACAGGCCTGGCGCCTGCTGAAGATCCGCGCCGGCGTGCCCGAGGTGCTGCCCGGCGCAGTCGAGAAGTTCATCCCGCAGGCGGCCAACCTGGATCTGCTGAACGGCATCAGCTTCAGCAAGGGCTGCTATCCGGGGCAGGAAATCGTCGCCCGGCTGCACTACCGCGGCAACGTCAACCGCCGCATGTACCGGCTGACGCTGGAAAGCGCGGCGCTGCCGGCGCCGGGGACCGACGTGCGCACCGTCGACGGCAGCCTTGCTGGCGAGCTGGTGATGGCGGCGCCCGGCCCCGACGGCGGCACGGAAGCGCTGGCGGTGCTGCAGGTCCGCCAGGCTGGCGAACGACTGCTGGTCGACGGCCACGCGGCAACGGCCGAGGCCCCGCCCTACCTGCCCGAGCCGCAGGCAGAGTAATCAGAAAAGCCTCTGCCCCCGAGCAGAGGCTTTTCTTTTTCTCCTCAAGATGGCCGCTGGCTACTTGCTCTCGGGCCGCATGGCGGGGAACAGCAGCACGTCGCGAATGGAGGGCGAGTCGGTCAGCAGCATCACCAGCCGGTCGATGCCGATGCCCTCGCCGGCGGTAGGCGGCAGACCGTACTCCAGGGCCCGGATGTAATCGGCATCGTAGTACATCGCCTCCTCGTCGCCGGCCGCCTTCTCGGCCGCTTGCTGACGGAAGCGTTCAGCCTGCTCCTCCGGGTCGTTGAGCTCGGAGAAGCCGTTGGCGATCTCGCGCCCACCGACGATCAGCTCGAAGCGATCGGTGAGGAAAGGATCGCTGTCCTTGGAGCGCGCCAGCGGCGAAACCTCCTTGGGATAGTCGATGACGAAGGTCGGCTCGCGCAGCTTATGCTCGGTGGTCTTCTCGAATACTTCCAGCTGCAGCTTGCCGAGGCCGTCGCCGTCCTTGAAGGGGATTTCCAGCCGCTGACAGAGCTTGCGGGCCGCCTCCAGGCTGCTCAGGTCCTCACGGCCAATGTCCGGGTTGCACTGCAGGATGGCGTCGAACAGGCTCACCCGCTGGAATGGCTTGCCGAAGTCGAAGGTCTCGCCCTGGTAGGTGATCCGCTCGCTGCCGACGATGTCCACCGCCAGGCCGCGCAGCAGCTCCTCGGTGAGGTCCATCAGCATGTGATGGTCGGCATAGGCCTGGTAGAACTCCAGCATGGTGAACTCAGGGTTATGCCGAGTGGACACGCCCTCGTTGCGGAAATTGCGGTTGATTTCGTAGACCTTCTCGAAGCCGCCCACCACTAGGCGCTTGAGGTAGAGCTCGGGCGCTACCCGCAGGTACAGCTTCATATCCAGAGCATTATGGTGGGTGACGAAAGGCCGCGCTGTTGCCCCGCCCGGGATGGGCTGCATCATCGGCGTCTCGACTTCGAGAAAACCTCTTTCGTTAAGAAAATCACGGATGTACTGGATGATCCTGCTGCGCTGGATGAAGGTGCGCCGGGACTCCTCGGTGACGATGAGATCGACGTAGCGCTGCCGGTAGCGAAGCTCCTGGTCGGCGATCCCGTGCCACTTCTCCGGCAGCGGCCGCAGCGACTTGGTCAGCAAGCGCAACCGCTCCACCTTGACCGACAGTTCGCCGGTCTTGGTGCGCATCAGAATCCCTTCGGCGCCGACGATGTCGCCGATGTCCCAGGACTTGAAGTCGTCGTACACGCCCTCCGGCAGATCGGCGCTGCGCAGGTAGAGCTGGATGCGACCCGACATGTCCTGGATGTGGGTGAAGCTGGCCTTGCCCATCACCCGCTTAGCCATCATGCGGCCGGCCACGGCGACCCGCACGGCCTCGGCCTCCAGCTGCTCGGCGCTGACGTCGGCATAGCGCCGCTGCAGCTCGCCGGCCAGCGCATTGCGGCGGAAATCGTTGGGAAAGGCATTGCCGCTCTCCCTCAGGCGGGCGAGCTTCTCGCGCCGTTGTGCGATCAGCTTGTTTTCGTCTAGCTGCTGTTGCTGCTGTTCGTCCGTCATGCTCGCTTCACTCTACAGGCCGGCCTTCAGGCTAGCCTCGATGAACTGATCCAGGTCGCCGTCCAGCACGGCCTGAGTGTTGCCCACCTCGACCCCGGTACGCAGATCCTTGATGCGCGACTGATCGAGCACATAGGAGCGGATCTGGTTGCCCCAACCGATGTCGGCCTTGCTTTCCTCAAGCTTTTGCTGCTCAGCACGCCGCTTCTGCAACTCCAGCTCGTAGAGCTTGGCCTTGAGCTGCTTCATCGCGCTGCTGCGGTTCTTGTGCTGGGAACGGTCGCTCTGGCAGGCCACCACGATGCCGGTCGGCAGGTGGGTGATGCGCACCGCCGATTCGGTACGGTTGACGTGTTGGCCACCGGCGCCCGATGCGCGGTAGACGTCGATCTTGAGATCGGCCGGGTTGATCTCGATTTCGATGTTGTCGTCGATCTCCGGCGACACGAACACGGCCGCGAACGAGGTATGGCGCCGGTTGCCGGAATCGAACGGCGACTTACGCACCAGCCGGTGCACGCCGGACTCGGTGCGCAACCAGCCGTAGGCATACGGGCCTTCGAAGCGCACCGTAGCGCTCTTGATTCCGGCGACCTCGCCCGGCGAGATCTCGACGATCTCGGTCTTGAAGCCGCGGTGCTCGCCCCAGCGCAGGTACATGCGCAGCAGCATGTTGGCCCAGTCCTGCGCCTCGGTGCCGCCCTGGCCGGCCTGGATGTCGAGGAAGGCATTGTTAGCATCGGCCTCGCCGGAGAACATGCGCCGGAACTCCAGCTGCTCGAGCTCGCGCTCGAGGCTGTCCAGGTCGGCAGCGACCGCCGCCATGGTCTCCTCGTCGCCTTCATCCCGCGCCAGCTCTAACAGCTCGGCGGCGTCTGCCAGGCCGGCGCCCAGCTCGTCGAGCGCCTCCACCAGATCCTCCAGCCTGGCACGCTCGCTGCCGAGCGCCTGGGCCCGCTCGGGGTCGTCCCAGACGTTGGGCTGCTCTAGCTCCCGGTTGACCTCTTCCAGCCGGGCCTTGTTCTCATCGTAGTCAAAGATACCTCCGTATCGCTTCGTAGCGTTCCCGGAGATCTTCGATGCGGTGATTGAGTCCAGTGATTTCCATAGGCCTTCCGATCGTCGCTCAGCTAACCCAATACCTCTCAAGAGGCGCGCATGGTACTACAGAAAGTGCGCCTTTGGGGATGCGGCCGACAAAAGCCGCAATCGCCACCATGCCGCCGGACCGGCGCTGGCTGTTCCGGTCATCAGACCACCTGCGCCCACAGCTGCCGCAGCCGCTTGTCCGAGACCGGCACCGCCGTGCGCAGCTCCTGGGCGAACAAGGAAACCCGGTACTCCTCCAGCAGCCACCTGAATTCGGTCAGGCGGGGATCATCAATGTGCTTCTGCCGGTGCTGCTCAGCCCGCTCGCGCCAACGTTCCCAGTGCGGGCGCAGTTCGCGCAACAGCGCACGGTCGCGGTTGGGATCGGCTTCCAGCTTCTCCAGGCGGCGCAGGATGGCCCGCAGATAGCGCGGCAGGTCAGCAAAGCGCTCCGGCGGCGTGGCGCTGACAAAGCCAGGATAAATCAGCAGCGCCAGCTGCTCGCGGATGTCCTGCAGGCTCTCGACCTGGCCAAGGACGACGGGACCGCGCAGGCGCTTGCGGATCTCGTGGAATAACGCCAGCACCTCACCGGTCTCGGCGCTCAGCCTTTGGGCGATCTCGACCAGCTCGGCCCGCCCCGCCTCCAGGCGCCGCTGGAAATCCTCCTGGCTGCGCGGCAGCCGCCCGTCGGGCATGAAAGCGCGGTCCACGGCAGCAAACAGGATATCTTCGCGCAGGCTATCGCAACTGCCCACCTCTCGGAACTGCAGGCACATCTGCTCCAGCCCCGGCAGGCTCCGGCGCAAGTACTTGACCTGCTGCGGCAGCGCCAGCAGGAACAACCGGCGGACTCCGGCGCGGGTGGCCGTCCGCGCCTCATCGGGATTGTCCAGCAAAGTTAGCTGCACATGGTCGCGGCGGTCGATCAGCGCCGGATAGGCCCGGATGGTCACGCCGCGAGACCGCACCTCCACAGTTTCCGGCAGCGCGCCGAAATCCCAGCGGCGGACCTCGGCGCGCTCCCAGCCCGTGGCCGGCATGCTGTCGAGGGCGACGGCGGCCCGCTCGTTCAGCTCATGCTGGAGAGCGGCCAGATCGCTGCCCGTCGCCATGGTGCGTCCGTTCTCGTCGACGACCCGGTAGTGCATCACCAGATGGTTGGGCAGCTCCACCTTGTCCCAGGCGTCAATGGGTATCTCCACCCCGGTCATACGCTTGAGTTCGCGGCGCAGGGCTTCCTGCAGCGAGCCCTCGCCCGGCTTCGCAGCTTCCAGCACGGCGGCAGCGAAATCCGGCGCCGGCACGAAATGGCGGCGCAGCGCCTTGGGCAGAGCCCGGATCAGCGCCGCCGCCTTCTCCTGCCGCAGGCCGGGCACCAGCCAGTCGAAAAGGGCCGGCGTCAGCTGATTGAGCGCCGCCAGCGGCACCACCACCGTCACGCCGTCGAGCGCGTGGCCGGGATCAAAACGGTATTCCAGCGGCAGCAGCATGCCGGCCACTTCCAGCTGCTCCGGAAAAGCCTCGGCCGTGACCTCCTCCGCCGCCCGCTGCATCAGATCGTCGCGCTCCATGTAGAGCAATCCGGGTTGCTCGCGCTCGGCCTGCTCGCGCCAGCGCTCGAAGCTGGCCGTGCTGTAAATGCCTTCCGGCACGCGAGCGGCGTAGAAGGCGTACAAGACTTCTTCGTCCACCAGCACGTCACGCCGCCGCACCTTAGCCTCCAGCTCTTCCACCTCGGCGATGAGCCGGCGGTTGTGGGCCAGGAACTTGCCACGAGTACGGATTTTCTGCCCTACCAGGGCCTCGCGGATGAAAATCTCCCGCGACAGCCCGGGGTCGATGGGCCCGTAATTGACCTTGCGCCGGCCGATCAGCACCAATCCGTACAGCGAGACGGTCTCATAGGCGCCCACCTGGCCGCGCCGCGCCTCCCAGTGCGGTTCGCTGTACTGGCGATTGACCAGATGCGGCGCCAGCGCCTCCACCCACTCGGGGCGAATCTCGGCCACGTCGCGAGCGTACAGCCGGGCGGTTTCCACCAGCTCCGCCGCCATGATCCACTTGGGCGGCGACTTGAATGGGCCCGAGCCGGGGAACAGGTACAGCCTGATGCCGCGCGCGCCGATGTATTCGTGGTTTTCGTCGCGCATGGCAATGTTGCTGAGAAAGCCGCTCAGCAGGGCCCGATGCAGCTGGGGATATTCCGCCGGCTCCTGATTGCAGCGCAGCCCCAGTTCCGCCGTTAACTCTTTCAGCTGCCGGTGGATGTCGCCCCATTCGTGCATGCGCGCGGGGGAAAGGAAATGCTCGCGGCACCACTGCCGGAGCCGCCGCGCGCTCAGCCGCTGGGCCTGCTCCCGATAGGCCTGCCAGAGCTTGAGATAGCCCAGGAAATCGGAGCGCTTGTCGCGGAACTCGGCCTGCGCCTCGTCGGCCGCCTGCTGCGCCTCCAGCGGCCGTTCCCGGGGATCCTGGATGCTCAGCACGGCGGCGATCACCAGCGCCTCGCTGAGGCAGCTCTCGCGCTCGGCCTGCAGCAGAATGCGTCCCAGCCGCGGGTCGATGGGCAGGCGCGCCAGCTTACGCCCCAGCTCAGTGAGGTTACGCTGGGCATCGACCGCACCGAGCTCATGCAGCAGCTTGTAGCCGTCGTTGATGTAGCGGCGATCCGGCGGATCGATGAAGGGGAAATCCTCCACCTCACCCAGCCGCATGGCCTTCATCTGCAGAATGACGGCGGCGAGGTTGGTGCGCAGGATCTCCGGCTCGGTGAATTCCGGCCGCGCCAGGTAATCCTCCTCCGCGTAGAGGCGGATGCAGATGCCCGGCCCCAGCCGGCCACAGCGGCCGGCCCGCTGGTTGGCGCTGGCCTGGGAGATAGGCTCGATGGGCAAGCGCTGCACCTTGGTGCGGTAGCTGTAGCGGCTGATGCGCGCCAGCCCGGAGTCGATGACGTAGCGAATTCCCGGCACGGTCACCGAGGTCTCGGCGACGTTGGTCGCCAAGACGATGCGGCGGCGGCCGCCCGGCTGGAACACCCGCTGCTGCTCTTGGGCGCTGAGACGGGCAAACAGCGGCAGGATGTCGGCATCCTTGGGCCCGTGCTTGCGCAAGGCGTCGGCGGTCTCGCGGATCTCCCGCTCGCCGCTGAGGAAGACCAGGATGTCACCCGGTCCCTCCGCGACCAGCTCGTCGACCGCCTCGACGATGGCCTGCTGCAGATCGCGCCCGTCGCCCGCCTCGTCGTCGAGCAGCGGCCGATAGCGGATCTCCACCGGATAGCTGCGCCCGGAGACCTCCACGATGGGCGCATCGTCGAAGTGGCGCGAGAAGCGTTCCGGGTCGATGGTGGCCGAGGTGACGATGAGCTTGAGATCCGGCCGCCGAGGCAGCAGCCGTTTCAGGTAGCCGAGCAGGAAATCGATGTTGAGGCTGCGCTCATGCGCCTCGTCGATGATGATGGTGTCATAAGCCTCCAGCAGCCGATCGCCCTGGATCTCGGCCAGCAGCATGCCATCGGTGAGCAGCTTGATGTAGCTGCGTGGGCTGACCTGATCGCTGAAGCGAACCTTGTAGCCGACCGCGCCGCCGACCTGGTCGCCCAGCTCCTCGCTGATGCGGGCGGCCAAGGTCCTGGCGGCAATACGACGCGGCTGGGTATGGGCGATCATGCCATGCACGCCCCGCCCCAGTTCGAGGCAGAGCTTGGGCAGCTGGGTGCTCTTGCCGGAGCCGGTTTCACCACAAACGATAACCACCTGGTGCTTGCCGATGAGCTCCAGCAGCTCCTCGCGACGCTGCACCACCGGCAGCTCGGGCGGATAGTCGGGGCACGGCAGACCCTCTCGCCGGCTGGCGACCAAGGCGGCAGAGGCCGCCACCGCCTGAGCCAGCGCCGCCAGTCCACGGTCGTAAGGCTGGCCGAGGCGCCGACGCCGCTTGAGGGCGCTCAGGCGCCGCCGCAGGCCGGGCCGATCGGGCCCATAGGCCTGCTCGATGGCAAAACGCAGGGAATCCAGGGATGTTGGCTGCAATCGATCGTTCATGCCGGGGTGGTCGCCCCGGTCCGGCTATAGCGCGCGGTATTTGCGGGGCGGCAGTTGCAGAATCTCGACGTCCCACCTGTCCTCGCTGCAGGTCAGCAGCATGCAGGACGGGCCGCCATAGGTTCGGGTACGGCCGGCCGCGCCGGGATTCAGTATCCAAGGCAAGGCCGAGTCATCCAGGGAGGCGAGATGGCTGTGGCCGTATGCCACCGCGCGGGCGTCGGGATAGCGCCGACGCAGCTCCTCGTGGCGCTGGGCCGCGGGGCCAGCGCTGTCGCCGTGCACCACCACGAGCTTGCCGCCTGGCAGATCGATCTCGGCCTCGGTCGGCAGCGTCTCCAGCAGCCGCAGCTCGCGCGTCGACCATTTTTCCGCCGTATCGTTGTTACCGCGCACTGCGACCACGTGGCTGCGCGGCTGCAGCGCCAGCAGGACGTCAGCCCCGCCGATATCCCCGGCATGGACGGCCACGTCGCATTCGGTGACGATTTCGGCGATGCGTGGGTCGAGGAATCCGTGGGTATCGGCGAGTATTGCGATTCGCATCAGAGCCTCGTCGGATCGAGCAGATTGCTACCGGCCGGCGGCATCGATGGCTGCCTGCAGTTCCTTGTAGGTGCGGGCGACCG
>Ga0079224_100000041_pt1 | contig 83569 bp, 76 predicted proteins | sample Stecom2015_FD_80414 | JGI IMG/M metagenome (GOLD analysis project Ga0079224, IMG submission 80414) | Agricultural soil microbial communities from Utah to study Nitrogen management - Steer compost 2015 | ecosystem: Environmental > Terrestrial > Soil > Agricultural land | place: USA: Utah... | reverse complement strand
GTTTGTCCGATATAATAACGCTGGCCTTTTTCTGAATACAATATATAAACCCAGTACATATTAAAAAAGCTCCCTCTCGGAAGCTCATTTGGCGGAGAGAGAGGGATTCGAACCCCCGTTGGTGTTACCCAAGGCGGTTTTCAAGACCGCTGCAATCAACCACTCTGCCATCTCTCCGGGCGCGAAAATAAAACAATTTTTAATACCTCAACTAAAATTGAACAATCCAAATGCTGATTTATTTGTTTATCTTTATATCGTAAAAATCAATTAAAATGAAACGTGTTCTGTTAGTATTCGCAGCTGCCCTGATGGTGGTTTCTGCTGAAGCAAGGAACCTCAAAGCCTTATTCAATTATAAGACTTTTTATGCTCCCGGTCAGGGTTCTTATTTAGAATGGTATCTTTCTATAAATGGAAGTTCTGTTACCTATCAACCCAATAAGGAAGGTCAGTATCAGGCATCCGTTCAGATTACTTACCTGATAAAATCTCAGGACAAGATTATTAAAGCCGACAAGTATAATTTGTTGGGCCCGGCTATTAAAGACACTTTATTTGTACGTGATTTTCTGGATGTGAGAAGAGTTTCACTTCCAGATGGAAATTACGACCTTGAGTTAACTATCAAAGACAATCAGGGAGGTAATGAGTTCAAACTAAATCAGGCAATCAGTCTGGCATATACTCCTGATAAAGTAAATGTTTCGGACATTGAGTTGGTTCAGGATTTTTCACAAACAGAAAAACCGGCTGAAATGCTTGTAAAAAATGGTTACTCTGTTACTCCCCGTGTAGATAATTTCTATAGTACCGGTGATAATCATTTGAAATTTTATGCTGAAGTGTACAATACCCAAAATCTTGCTGACAATGCTATTGCGCTCTCTTGCTATATACAAAAAGCCGAAGGTAATTCTGTGTTGTCCGATTTTGGAATGGTACAGCGTAAAAACGTTTCTGAAGTAATACCTGTATTGAGTGAAATGGATATCAGTAAGCTTCCTTCAGGGAATTATAATCTTGTGATAGAGGTTAAAGATAAAACCAACCAGTCGCTTGCAATGTCTAAAGTTTATTTTCAACGTCATACAGTTTCATCAGAAGTTCCGGTTTATGCAGGTGACATTAGCAAAACATTTGTTGGTAATATGAATGATAAAAATGTTTTAGCCGAAAACATTGCCTGTCTTCGCCCCATTTCAGGACCACAACAATCGGAGTGGATAACCAATCAGATGAAAGCTTCCAATATTGAAATGATGAAAAACTTTTTTTACGATTTCTGGCAACAGGAAAATCCTGCCGACCCTGAAGGTGCCTGGAAAGCATATAAAGAAAAAGTAGATATGATTCAGAAAAGATATGGTACACGAGCGCTCAAAGGGTATAATACTGATATGGGAAGAGTTTATTTGCAATATGGTCCACCTTCGTCCATCAACAAAAGCGATTTTGAACCAAACGCCTATCCTTATGAAATGTGGCATTACGACAAAATAAAAAACCAAACCAATAAAATGTTTGTGTTTTACAGCAAGGATATGCTTTCGAAGAATTATACACTATTGCACAGCGATATGCCCGGTGAACCCAACGAGCCTGCCTGGAATATTATTTTGAGGCAGAAAAGTGCCATCAATGCCAAAAATATTGACGACACAGGAAAAGATCTGAAAGGAGTTTATTCCGGTGATCGAACCTATGACAATTATAACGACAAGTAAATTTTTGTGCATTTGGTGCTGCGTGGCCTTATTTATCTTCTTTCGCTGATTGACCTTCGCATACTTTACTTCTTGTCAGATATAATAGCGTTTGTTCTGAAACATTTTATTCAGTATCGAAAAAAAATTATTCTTGAAAATCTCTATCGTTCATTTCCTGAAAAAAATGAAAATGAAATAGAGCAAATAGCTGCAGCATTTTATACTAATCTGTCAGACCTTATTGTGGAAACCATTAAAATGGTAAGTATAAGTAAAAGTGAACTCACCCGAAGATGCCGCTTTACCAATCCCGAAATACTTAACCATTATTACGACTCTCAAAAAAGTCTGATTGCCGTATGCGGACATTTCAATAACTGGGAGTTGGGAGGGTTGGCTCTTTCAGCCATTGCACCGCATAAAGTACTTGGTATTTATAAACCTCTTACCAGCTCGTCATGGGATGGTTACTTTAAGAAAATAAGATCGCGGTTTGGAATGCATCTTGTTCCAATGAAGTCCACCACACGCGAAGTGGTAAAACATAAAAACCTTCCCACCATTACCACACTTATTGCTGATCAAACACCACATCGCAGTGAAATAAATTACCGTACTACATTCTTAAATCAAGACACAGCAGTGTTTCTGGGAGCTGAAAAACTTGCTAAGCTTACCGGTTATCCTGTGATTTATTTTTCGATGCACCGAATCAGAAGAGGCTATTATGAAATTACCATTTTACCTGTAACAGAAAACCCTGTTGAAGAAACTGATTATGTAATTACCCGTAAACACCTTTCATTATTGGAGAATGATATTCGACAACAACCTGCCAACTGGTTATGGAGTCATCGCAGATGGAAATATTAAATATCTGAATAAACGCTGGCAATTTCATTTCTTTGCAACCGGATGAAAGTTGCCGTAGTTATACTGAACTTTAATGGGGCTAAACTGCTTAAGCAGTTTCTGCCTTCGGTAATTAAACACACACCTTCGTGGTGCGAAATAATTGTTGCCGATAATGCATCAACTGACAACTCACTTCAGGTAATGAAGGAGTATTTTCCTCATATCAGAATCATTCCATTATCTGAAAATACCGGATTTGCCGGAGGATATAACCGTGCTCTGAAACAGGTGGATGCAGAATATTATGTTTTGTTAAACTCCGATATTGAAGTTACTCCTCAGTGGGTAGAGTCTGTCATTCAGTTTATGGATGCGAATAAAGATGTAGCCGCCTGCCAGCCTAAAATTTTAGCTTACCATCAAAAAAATGAGTTTGAACATGCAGGAGCCTCGGGAGGATTTATGGATTATCTGGGTTATCCGTTTTGTAGAGGAAGATTATTTAACACACTTGAAAAAGATTCAGGGCAGTACAACCAACCAATAGAAATTTTTTGGGCTACAGGTGCCTGTATGTTTATCCGTAGTAATGAGTATCATGCCGCTGGTGCACTGGACGAATATTTTTTCGCTCACATGGAAGAAATAGATTTATGCTGGCGACTCAAACGCAAAGGATTGAGATTATTCTGCATTCCGCAGTCGCAAGTTTTTCATGTTGGCGGAGGCACTTTACACAAAAGCAATCCCAGAAAAACTTATCTCAATTTCAGAAACAATCTGATGATGTTGTACAAAAATCTGCCGCCACAAAAAATGCTTCCGGTTTTTATCAGCAGAATTGTGCTTGATAAACTTGCCGGTATCAGCTTTTTTTTCTCAGGAAATGTGAAAGACACCATAGCCGTTTATAAGGCTTACTTTTATATTTTAAAAAATTACAAACGGTTAAGAAAGCAAAGAAACAATTCAGGAATTCCGTTCAGAGAAGTTTCAAATATTTATAAGAGAAGTCTGGTTTCAGCTTATTATTTAAAAAAACAACATCAGTTTTCAGAACTCGACCCAACACAATTTACACAATGAAAATAATTTGTATAGGACGAAATTATGCAGCTCATGTCAAAGAGCTGAACAATGAAACTGCAGAAGAGCCTGTCATTTTTCTGAAACCTGAAACCGCACAACTGCAATCGCGAATGCCCTTTTTTATTCCTGACTTTTCTGCACAAATACACCATGAGGTAGAACTGGTAATTAAAATCAACAAAACAGGAAAACACATCCAGGAGAAATTTGCACACACCTATTATGATGAAATTGGAATTGGAATAGATTTTACCGCACGCGACAAACAAACCTACCTCAAATCAAAGGGATTACCATGGGAGCTTGCCAAAGCTTTTGATGGCAGCGCACCCACTGATAAATTTTTAAACAAATCAGTATTTGAATCGGTTCAGCATATTTCGTTTCATCTCGATAAAAATGGCCACACAGTGCAGCAGGGAAATTCATCGCAGATGATTCATTCCATTGATAAGATTATTTCATTCGTATCGGAATTTTTCACTCTGAAAAAGGGTGATCTTATTTTTACCGGAACACCGGAGGGCGTAGGGAGTGTAAAACCAGATGATATTCTGGAGGCATATATAGGTAATGAAAAACTGCTGACCGTAAAGATTAAATAAACCCATTATTCCTATCATGAATGGTAACAGCAAACGGTTAAAAAGCAATAATTTCATTTAGTTTTAAAAAAGGTATTTGCCTAACTTTACAGCCTTTTAAGACGGGATTTTTCAGTTTACAATGCCAGCGCAAATACACATGGAGGAAATTAAAGAATTACTTCAGCAGGATAATCTTGCCGGCTGCAAGGCATATCTTGAAAACTGGCTTCCTTCAGAACTTGCAGAACTGATTGTTGAAAGTGATGATGCTGAGCGTGCTTTTGTTTTTAAATCTATTGACCGCGAGCGTGCATTTGAAACGTTTGAATCACTGGATGTAAATCTGCAGAAATCACTACTGGATGTACTCCCTTCTCGTCAGGTGCAGCTCATTCTTAACGATATGAGTCCTGACGACCGTACGGCACTACTCGAAGAAATAGACCCCGAACTCCTCAACCGATTACTTAAACTGCTCACGCCAAAAGAACGCGCCATTGCTCTTTCGCTGTTAGGTTATCCCGAAAATTCCATCGGACGTCTGATGACACCTGACTACATTGCTATTCGCAAACACTGGAGTGTGCGTTATGTGTTGGATTATATCAGAGAGAATGGTGAAAACTCAGAAACGCTGAACGTTATTTATATTGTTGACGAACGTGGTCATCTGATTGATGATATTAAGGTTGCAGAAATTCTTCTGGCTGATTTGAATACACCTATCGAAAATCTGATGGACGGAAAATATACTGCTTTGTCGGTAACTGATGACGAAGAAGTGGCTATCGGTGTATTTAAAAAATTGAACCGCGTGGCATTGCCTGTTGTAAATTCATCACAAATGTTGCTCGGCATAATTACTATTGATGACGTACTGCAATTGGCCGAAGAAGAAACCACAGAAGACATCCAGAAACTGGGAGGTGTGGAAGCCCTTGAAGAACCTTATATGGAAATGCCTTTACCCAAATTACTTCGCAAACGTGCACCCTGGCTGATCATTTTATTTATTGGTGAAATGTTTACTGCTTCGGCAATGAGTTTTTTCGAAAATGAAATTGAACGTGCTGTGGTGTTGGCATTATTTATTCCGTTGATAGTAAGCAGTGGCGGCAACAGCGGTTCGCAGGCTGCTACACTTATCATTCGTGCACTTGCACTGGGCGAAGTAACATTGAAAGACTGGTGGAGAGTAATGCGCAGAGAAATTATATCAGGACTCATCTTAGGACTGATATTAGGTTTTATTGGATTTTTGAGAGTAGCTGCCTGGGCAACCTTTACCAATATTTATGGCCCGCACTGGATGCTGATAGGTATTACCATTGGCATTACTTTGGTAGGTGTGTGTACCTGGGGAACAGTTATGGGTTCCATGCTTCCTATTATATTAAAACGTTTTGGCGCTGACCCTGCTACTTCTTCTGCTCCGTTTATTGCAACACTGGTAGATGTTACCGGACTTGTAATTTATTTCAGCATTGCAGCTACTATTCTTTCAGGTACGTTGTTGTAAAAATTTTTCACATGAGTAAAATTATAGTATTAGGCTCAGGTATGGTTGGCAGTGCTATGGCATTGGACTTAGCCACAAATCATCAGGTTACTGTTGCCGACATTAACACTGCTGCCTTAGATAAACTAAAGGCAAAGAACAACACATTAAATGTGTTGACTGCTGATGTACGCAACTCAGCTGAATTAATAAATATTCTTCAGCCATTCGACCTGGTGGTATGTGCAGTGCCGGGATTTCTCGGATATCAAACCTTAAAAAACATTATTGAAGCCGGAAAAAATACCGTTGATATTTCATTCTTCCCTGAAAATTGTCTTGAGCTGAATGACCTGGCTGTAAAAAAAAATGTTACGGCAATTGTAGATTGCGGAGTAGCTCCCGGGATGGGAAACATTATTTTAGGATATTATAATGAGAAGTTTCAAATTACAGATTTTGAATGTCTGGTCGGAGGTTTGCCAAAGATTAAGAAATGGCCTTTTGCTTATAAAGCACCTTTCTCACCTATTGATGTGATTGAAGAATACACCCGTCCTGCGCGTTATGTGGAGAATGGTTGTATCGTAACAAGAGAAGCACTGAGTGATGTAGAGCAGGTGGAGTTTGAAGGTGTTGGAACACTGGAGTCTTTTAACAGTGATGGTTTACGTTCCTTGCTGTTCACCATGCCGCACATAAAAAACATGAAAGAAAAAACACTGCGGTATCCCGGCCATGTTGAATATGTCAGGGTGCTCAGGTCAACAGGCTTTTTCAGTACCACACCTGTAGAAATGAATGGAACAAAAATCCGTCCGATAGATTTTACCTCACGTTTGCTTTTTGATGAATGGAAATTGGGCGAAACAGAAGAAGAGCTTACCGTTATGCGTATCACCATAAAGGGTGTTGATGATAAAGGACAACAAACCATCGTTTATCATTTGCATGACAATTACAACCATGCCAGCAATACATCTTCGATGGCGCGTACAACAGGCTATACAGCCACAGCTGCTGCGCATTTAATTTTAAACGGTATGTTTAATAACAAAGGAGTGTTTCCACCGGAGTTGGTTGGAAAATATGAAAACTGTTTTCACTCCATCATGCAATACCTTAACGAAAGAGGTGTTCAATATGTAAAAACACAATACTGATAGGATGAATTTGGCATTGGCTTAATGCCTCAGTATTTTCTGAATAATGGTTTTTGAAACTGCTTCACTTACGGAGTTGACGTGAAGTTTCTGATAAATTCTGCGAATATGAGAGTGTACGGTTTCATAACTTATGTTCAGCTGGGTAGAAATCATTTTGTACGACTTTCCTTTTACGAGTAATTCCAGTACATCTTTCTCACGTTTACTTAATTTATATTCTTCACTCGCGTTTTGAGGTGCCTGCATTTTTGCAAAAGCATTCAGCATTTTCCGGGCAATAACCGGAGTCATCGGTGCGCCTCCTGAATACACTTCCTTTATCTGAAATATAAGCGATTCGAGAGTGGTAGTTTTAAGAATATAACCATTCGCACCTGCGCAAATAGAATTAAAAACCTTATCGTCATCTTCAAAACCGGTGAGCATAAGAATGGGCAATCCCGGAAATTTATTCCTGATAATTTTCACGGCATCAATACCTGTCATGGCAGGCATATCAATATCCATTAACACAACATCGGGTTTCAGTGATTCAATATTTTCAACACACTCTTTTGCCGAACCGAATGTGGCTACCAAATGAATGTCTTCCGAATCATTTAGAACAGCTTGCACTGACTCCAGTATATTCTTATTGTCATCAGCGATAATTACTCTGATGGGTTTATCTTGTTTCTTCATTTCCATGGTGCAAATTTGCTAATCAAAATATTTTTCATCAATCACCATTTATGGTTAATGTGTGATCTTATTGAATAGTTATCAAAATTTCTGTTCCCTGGCCGGCCGGTGAAGTCAATACAAAATCTGCTCCTATTTCTTCTGCACGTGTCTGCATATTTTTCAAGCCATTGCCCGAAAAATATTGCCCTTTTTTTTCTGAACAAATCCCGCAGCCATTGTCAGCAATCCTGAATACTATTTTGTTCCCTATTCTTGTCAGAGAAATATCAACAAATGTGCAGTTGGCATATTTTACAATATTGTGGATAGCTTCTTTAAATATCAGAAACAGATTTTTTCGCGCTGTCATGGTCAGTTTATTGTAAAGAATTTTTTCATCCGTTTCAAAATTGAAGTTGATATTGGCTTCTCCAAGAATGCTTGCCGCATAGCTTTCCATACGCAGACTCAGGTCGGAATAGTTATCATTCTTTGCTTTTACAGCCCAAATCGTATCTCCTGTTTTTTCAATAATTTCTTCTGAAAAGACTTTTATCCTGTCTAAAATATTTTGTGTTTCAATCGGGTCTTTCTCTGAGAGTTTGCTTTTGGCAATCTGGCTGTACAAATGGATACTTCCAAGTGTGCTTCCGATATCATCATGCAGATCACGCGCCAGATTATTACGCACCTCCTGAACTCTTAAAATCTGATTTATTCGCATACGGTAAAGTAAGTATATAATCGAACTGATGGCAATAATCAAAATGGTGTAGAACCAATAGGTGAGGTAAAACGGAGGGGTTATCACAAAATGAAGTCTTCTTATGTCACTTTCAATATTATCATTGGTTACAGCCTTCACTTCGAGATCATATGTTCCATGTGGCAGATTGGTGTAATTAATTACAGGGTTATCATCATTGCTTCGCCATGATTTATCAATCCCATTCAACCGGTAATAGTAGGTTATCTGATTGTTTTGTGTGTAGATATTTGATGAAACATAAAATTTCAGAAAGTTATTCTTGTAGTTTAACCGTATATCCGAAATAAGCAGGGAGTCTGCTATATTATCCATCACCCATAATTTGGTAATATATAAAACCGGTTTTTCCAGAGAAGGCAACATGCTGTCTGCATTGAAATGAATATATCCTCCATTGAATCCTACGGCCATTTCGTTGGGTTTGAAAGGATTTTTATTAAAAAAATATCCCCCGATTTTTTCACGAACTCCACTGTTTGCATCAAACATTTTAAAAATTCCGGATTTGGTCTGATACCTTAAAATTCCTGATGAGGTAATCATCCATAACACCGAGTCGGAAGATTTGGAAATTCCTGCAATTGAAGTTATATCAGGATTGATAAAAGTAAATGGATTTTGCTTGTGTGCAGGATTAAACAGCACCAACCCGTTTCCCTGTGTAGTCATCCAATACCTGCCCGAATCAGCATCTGTAATATCATAAACATTTTTTATCTGAATTTTTGAATCGCTTTGGGCTTTGTTCCATTGTTTAATTCCAATTTGCATTTCGCTGAAGAGGGTGTCATTAGATGGAACTTCTTCAAATTTTGAGGTACTGTCAAAATAGATTTGAGATAAACCCATTGATGAGCCACAAATCCAGATATTTTTTTTAGAGTCAACCCATAATTTCCGAACCAGATTTTCAAGAATAATATTTTGATGGTTCTTTTTATGAATCAAAAAATAAATACTGTTTCTTTTATTGTCAATTACGCTAATAAACATTCCATAGAACGATGCCAGTATTAAAGGTGAATCCTTGTATGTATATTCAACTAAGTTGTTGACAACTGTAGCACCGGCAAAATAAAAAGAGGTTTTGAATTTGCCCTGTATATTTGACTGAATCGTCTTATAGCTTAAGGTATGAGGGTCGAACTCCAGGACTGTTCTGTTAGTACCAATATAAATTTTGCCTGATTCACTTTGCATGATACTGTTGAGTTCCTGTTTTTCGTCCCGGTAAACAATTTCAAGATAACGATATTTCTCTTTAATGTTTTTGCGATAAAACATACCACACTTTGATATCACCAGATCCAAGCCTTCATTAGTAATAAGCCTGTCAACCACATGACATGATTTAATTCCTTCAGGCACAGGCATCAATTCGGTATTGAACTGATTTAATAATGGGTCATATTCAAATAGTCCTTCGTTGGAGGCTATCCAGATACGGTTAAAGTCATCGGTATAAATTGAATTTATCCGCGAAGTAATATTTCTTGAAAATGCTATGGAATGTAGGAATGCCTTTTTCTTTTTATCAAAAATCAGTATTCCCGAATTTTTTGTACCACACCATAACAGGTTATCTTTATCTTCTGAAATTGAAATTATTTCCTCTCCCGAAAGTTTGAGCTTACCGCTTCCGTCAAAAATAAACGAGTTTACCCGCTCAGTATTTTTGTTGAATAAATGTAATGCATTATCCCAGGCACCACACCAAATATTTCCTTCCAGGTCAATATAAATTGTATTTAATGTACTGGCTGTGTCTTTCATTGGTTTCTTGAATCGTCCTAAATCTTTTTGTAGTTTAAGTGATTCAATGATTCCACCAAAATAAGGAGTTGAATCCAGTATTGCCACTGTATAATAGGTGTTGATTGATACCAGTTCAGGAATGACCTGCTTTTTCTCAAGATCAAACTTCTGCAGTCCTGAATTATTCATGGCTATCCACAAGCAATTACGATAGGAATCATAGGTTATATCGTTGATGTAATCGGCATTCAGTTTAGAATTAGTGGTATTGTAATGTGTGAATTTTTGTGCTGCGAAGTCGTAACTGCAAAATCCGTTGGAGGTAGTTCCAATCCAAAGGAGCGAATCGCCATCCAGTGACAGGCAGGTGATGTAATTACCGGGAATGGAATTTGAAGCGGTGGCTTTAAATACCTGAAAGGTTCTGCCATCAAATCGGTTTAATCCATCCTTAGTTCCTACCCAAATAAATCCATATTTGTCTTTTATGACACAGGTTGTCTGATTCTCTGAAAGTCCCTCCTGTACTGAAAAATAATTGAGATAAATATTCAATGAGTCAGCCTTGCCCTTCAATTGCAGTAAGAAAGCCAATAAAAACAACAAAGCAGCGCGGTTCCGCATATTTGGTTTAGGTGGATTTTGCGCTAATATAAATAAAAAGCCCCGGCAGGTCAACCGGGGCTTTTTTTCAGAAAAACAGTTTATTTATTCCTTAATCAGTTTAAATACCTGATTTATCTCCTGTGTGTGAATTCGCAGCAGATATATTCCATTGTTAAATCCTGTAATATCAATGGTTTGATTTGCGCCAAATATTCTCTGTTGAAGAATTATTCTTCCCTGCATATCTGTTACTTCCATCAGTCCATTTATACTCTCCTGTGCAAAATCTATCTGATAGATTCCTTCTGATGGGTTTGGATATACTGATATACTGTTCAGTCTTTCGTTTTGTGCTGATGACTGTGCCATTCTGCAATTGGTGCTTACAGTGATACTTGCTGTACAATTTCCACAATTATTAGACATAAAACACAACACTCTGCCGCCTGTTGCACCCCAATCTACTGTGATGGCATTGGTACCCTGACCTGATGTTATTGTGGCTCCTGCTGGTACTATCCAGTTATATGTTACTCCTGCATATAATGGAACATCATAACTGATTCCTGTTGCATTCGGACATACCACAGCTGTACCATTTACTGTCTTCAAACTTGGTGCACCTTTTAATATTACTGCTCTTACAGGACTGATAAATCCACATACTTCTGATTGTACCATGAGTTGGAAATTATTGAATCCGCTACTTGGGAAGGTAAGATTGATCATGTTTCCTGATTGCGAATTCACCACTGTGCCTGCAGGATATCCACTCCATGTATATGTTGCATACTTCATATTAGGTACTGCTTCATACGTTTGTGTTGCTCCGCACAGTGCATTAGGTGCTCCACTGATGCCCTGTATTCTTCCTGTTGAATAACTGGCACTCACAAATACTATACTTACCGTATCTGACGAAGAACATCCTCCATTAGAAACTGTCCATTCAAGAAGATATGGATGATTATATATTCCGCTAAAGCTTGTATTTGGATTGTTGGGTTGTGCTATATTTCCTGTGCCTGCTACTCCCTGAACTATACTCCATGTTCCTGTTCCTACCAGTGGTGCTACAGCTGACAATGTTGTACTGTTGGCAAGACAAACTGCATTATCAGTTCCTGCATCGGCAACTGATGCATTGTTTTCATCAATTTGTCCGTTACAGTTGTCATCTATTCCGTTTCCGCATACCTCTGTTGCTCCCGGATTGATGGCTGCATTGTTATCATTGCAATCAGTGCTGTCGGCAACGTAGCCAACAGGCTGTGTCTGGCTAACTGTTGAGTTGCTGATATCTCCATAATTATCTCCATCGTTATCGGCATACCAGGTAGTAGTATTACAACCTTCGTCTATTTGTCCGTCACAATTATCATCTATACCGTTGCACAATTCTGTTGCTCCGGGATTGATGGCTGCATTGTTATCGTTGCAATCAGTGCTGTCGGCAACATAACCGACAGGCTGTGTCTGGCTAACTGTCGAGTTGGTAATATCTCCATAATTATCTGCATCGTTATCCGCATACCAGGTAGTTGTATTACAGCCTTCATCTATTTGTCCGTCACAGTTGTCATCAATACCATTACATAATTCAGTCGCTCCGGGGTTAATGGATGCATTACCATCGTTACAATCAGTGCTGTCTGTAACATATCCTGCCGGTGGTGTTGAATTAATTACTGAGATGGTATTTGTCAAATCGCCATACGAATCATTATCACTGTCGGCATAATAAGTAAAGAAGGTGAGCTGATCGAAACCAATATCATGAGGCGCAGTACGTGATTCGCAGTCAATATCTGTTAGAATATATGATGGTGGCAAAGTACCTGTTCCGTTAAGCACTGCCGACTGATTACTTGCATGCAAATCTGTTGCAGGATTGACAAAATGTGGGTCTGCAACCTGTGAGTTGGCATCGGTACCCGGGTTAAGCATGGCCGCCTGCCATGCAGCAAGCGAACTGTAAAAGCTTGTTGTGGCTTTACCAATGTAACCATTTGTAGCATCTGCAATATGATATACGTTATAATCTGATAATGATGAACTGTTACCATAATGGTCGGCAGAATTCGTATACCATATACTGTGAAATGCAACACCTGTTTGACCGGTTGTATAATTTGCAAATACATTGTTTTTTATTTGAAAAGTCTCCGATGGATAATCTATACTTAAACAAACAGACGAGGCATCCGCGAAAGAACTTCCATCTAAACTAATACTGTTATTATACACTTCAGAAGAAAAATTACCTGTAAACTGAAAATTAATTCCAATTATGGCAGCTAAATCAGTAGGTGCTCCGATGTAAGAAGTTAAAAGATTACTGATGCTGTTATTAAAAATACTGGCAATAGTAATATCGTTACTGTTGTTTATTCTTATACCTGAGACCAAATGGAAAGAGTTTAGCCCAGCGTTATCCCTCCTTAAATTACGAATGATGTTATTACTGATTTCAATATTTCCATATGAATTCCATACATTAATTCCATCCACATCACCCGTTGTTGTTGTACTTGTTATATTTTGAATAATACAGTTTCTTACTACTACATTATGCTGACCATTTAAATATACTCCAAATGAACCATCACTAATAATATCATCGGAAGTATTCGGATCACCAATGTAATTAAATATATTACATGACGATGTAATAATCTGGTTACCCTCATCTGCAGGACCGGTTCCATCGTTAGGTGCGGACAGTTGCATTCCGTAGTTACAATCTTTTATACTAATGTCGCGCCAGGTGTTGTATGAGTTTGATCCCGGGAAACCACCGGGGGAAGATGTACTAAAAGAATAAATTCCATAACATTGACCTTGGCTTCGGTCAAGGTCAATTGAAATTTTATCATATAAATTATGTTGTGCACCCACAGCTCCAAATAATTCAAACTGAGCTAAACCAATTTCAACCTGATGAGGCATTGTGCCATGAGTGACAAGGTTTAAGTTACTGATAGTGGTATATGAAGCACATACACCCATCAATGGAACATCAGTATGACTTATGGCATTAGAAGAGACACCTGTTCCATAACCTTCTCCCGGATAAGCTATACTGGAACCTCTCCAGGCTAAGGTTGCCGGAGTTCCGGTCTTCGAAATGGTCAACAAATTAGTTAAGCTGCCATTGGGTGTTGCAACAAATATGGGAAATATGTTACTTCCATTTGCTGCAGTAGTATCATATTGTGCATCGGTAAGATTTAATGTAACAGCTCCGTTGATACCTCTGTGATTAACATCAGCAACAGCTTGTGTTAAACTGTTGTAGGTCTGACCCACACCTACATTGTAGGTACCTGCAGATATTGCTGAAGGTACTCCGGGTGTAAATCGAAAATTATAAGTAGGCCAATCTGTTACAGCACTTAACATGCGGTTGCTCACCATTGATGAACCGGTAACGGCATCAATAAAGTTTTCATTACCGCCTGTGCCCCATTCCAACCCAATAAATGCTCCAGCGTAAGTATTTTGACTGCCTATGATGGCTTCGCTGCCATATCTGAATTCAATAACATTTGTTCCTTCATATAGAATTATCTGGCAATTTATTCTTACGTTAGTAGCTTCGACTCCGCTATTGTATGTTGGATAATTGGTATATTGAACAGTAAAAGTTCTACTGCCGGGAGCACCTTGAGTTTGATACAAAATATCGGATGAAGCATCGTCCATGAGGTCATTACACCATGCAGAAAGTGCCTGATTAGGAGAAGATGTTTCTACTAAATTTAATTTATTCGCATCGGAATTTGGTTCAATGGCATCGAACCAAACCAATCCATTTGTGTTTAATCCAACTGTTGTAAAAGTACTGTCGCCATAACCAAAACTGAAGCCGATCGGAATTCCGGTTTGATTGTTATCGTTACCTGTTACAATAGAAGATGTTGCTCCACCACCTATGGTAATTGGAGTGTATGCTGCATTAAATGTTGTTCGCGTAAAGCGTGGTTGTGCCCAGGAAACAGCAACAAACCCAACAACCATAATTAAAGTAATAAAGAAGGTAAACAAATTTCGTCTTCCATTACCTATTGCGGAATGTTTAGTGTTTTTCATAATTTTTTTGATTTTAGAGATTGAACAATTATTTGTTGCCAAAAATCCACAAGAGATAAAAGCCGGTCAATCACCAATTATGGTGAATCCTGCATCACATGAAATGATGACGGCTAATTAAAAAATCAAACTTTTATTTATGATTATTGTCAGATTTATTTTAAAACCTGAGATTGGGTAATAAAATTAAATATCTGCTGCTATACCCTGAAGAATTTTTTCAATTTTTCCAAAAGCCTCTTTATCCTTTATTATATAATATTCTGCTCCTTTTTGCAGAACCTGCATAGCCACGCCATAACGCTCCTGTGACGAAAGAAAAATAACATGAATCTCCGGATGAACTTTTTTAATTGCTTTTAACACTTCCATCCCATTGGAAGCATCCAGATTTTTTGAATTAAGGTAGTAATCAAGAATGATTACATCCGGTTTTTCGATAACGTGTTTGATACATTCTTCTCCTGTATGAAATAAAGATACGGAGTGAGTTGTATTGTGAGTAATCTGGTCACGCAGCATTTCTGCCATCATTACGTCATCGTCTACAATGAAAATATTTAACGGAGAAGAAACTTTCATAATCTGAACTTAACTTTTTACAAAACTACATTTTTAATTCCAACCTTAAAAGTTTACTGATGCCTTTCGGTTGGTTGCCAAACACCGCTGTTTACACCTTTAAGATATCGTAAAAGCCCTTTGAGCAAAGCAATATTCATCACTATAAAATGTGTATTCAGTCTCAGCAAACTTAAATGAATCCCTGCTAAGTTCAATATTCTGTCAAATAATACCATCAGCAAACTGAGAGAAATACCTGTGAATAGAATTTCAAAAAACAAATTACCTCCATTTATTAAAACCATTATTCCTGAACAAATGAGAATGGTTATTAAAAACAATGGCCCTAGCCAACGCAATACTTTATGCGATAAAAAACAAAATCCAATACCTTTTCCTTTCCACAGCAGATGACTGAACACTTTAAGATTCTGAAAATTTCCGGTTGCAATTCTTGTTTTTCTATGATACTCTATTTTCAAATTGTTTGAAACTTCTTCGTAAACCACTGCATCAGGATTGCTCACACACTGATATCCTTGTTCCAGTACTTTCATACTTACATAAAAATCATCTACCAGATTTTTTTCGGGTACAGGTTGATAAAGTTCCTTTCTCACTGCATAGCATCCTCCGAAAGGTCCCATCATGCATCCCCATATTTTACCTTCGGCATATTTAGTAACCACTTCTGAACTGATGTATGCCTTTTCCTGATGAGATATTCCTGATTTTTTTAATCCTGTATTTACCATGCGAGTATCGGCAAGCCCTACTGAATTATTTTTAAAACTCATTGCCAACTGTCGCAATGTATCCTTATCGAAAAACACATTTGCATCGGTAATAACCAATACCGTTCCCACACTTTGGTTAGCAAGCTGATTGATGATAGCCGGTTTTCCGCTTCTGTTGTTGAATCGGAACAATTTAATGCATGAAAATTTTTTGGATAATAAATCCACCTGTTCATCCGTACCATCAGTTGAACTGTCGGAGCCTACCAGAATTTCCAGTTTATCTTCGGGATATTGGTTATCAATTATACTCTGTAACTTATCACCAATCACTTTCACTTCGTTATGTGCAGCTATCAAAATGCTCAGATGAGGTAATTCGTTTTCAGCAATTGCAGGTTGTCTTTTATCAGACGAAAAATATAATAACCCTCTCATCAACAGAGGAAAAAACACATACGTATGCAACAGGCACAGCAATGCCATCACACACAAAATCATACAAACGGAGAGTATCATATCGGTAGTGCAAAGGTCATCATTTCCATTCAAATTTACAGAGATGGACGTTGATATCAATAAAAAAAGCATTTTTGCAGCCGTTTCAAATATCATGCGTTATCGTTGCACTTTCTTTTTTCTTTTACTTGTTTGCAGTTTGCAGGCACAGCAGGTAAAAGGCCCCTTTACAAAAACCGATTTATTTACTCTCAGCCGTGAAGAGCTAATTGATGGAGGAATCTTTACCTACCGCATTGCCGTGGATGCCGAAGAAACTATTGCATTCAACTCATGTAATCAACCAATCGTATTTCTAATCAGTCAACAGGGTAAAATTTTAGACGAAATAAAACTTCCTTATGATGGCTGCATTCGCAATATGGAGTTTGATGAGTTTGATAATCTGCTGATGATGGACAATGAGGAAACACGTATATTCCGATATGTTCGCAGAACAAAAAAAATAGAAACGTTGCCATATAACAAACCTGAAGACTGGTATAAATACCTGAATCATTTTTATAAATTTTTTGAGATTGCATCCATTCCCACTTACTACAACAACCCTGAATACTATCAGGATTTTTATAAAACACGTTTCCCTTATTCATACAATTTGTGGCTCAACTATCAGGACGGATATATTTATCAGTTTGCCTACAACTTTATTAAAAAAGTTGGTAACCGTAAAACGTATTTAGCACTTAAGCGCAGCGACCTCTGGTTCAGTGACAGGCTCAGCAACAAATGTAAACCATTGCTCGTAAATCTTGAAAATGAAACTGCAGTTTATTTCGATCGTTCACTGACGTTATATTACGAAGATTTTAAAAACGGATTATTATATACATGGCCAATGGCTGAGGGTCATGATGAAGCTGTGCAATTAGATTATGCCACCAATATGCAACAAAAAAAAATCTGGGGTGTAAGTACCTTCGACAGCAAGCATGTAACTTTTGCAGTTTGGGAAGTAAAATAACATGCTCTTATATAAGTTGACTTATTGACTTTTAAGTGTTAATAATACACTCTGTTGTAATTATTGATTCAACACTATGGGTATTAGTTTAGCAGAAATTTAAACAGAATAAAAATGAAAAAACTCATGTTCATGGCATCAGGCATTGCCCTGTGCCTGTCGGCTGCGCAAGCCCAGGATTTTAAACAAAAAGGTGGCGACAATAACCTTCAGTTGTTGTTTGCTCCATTTGGAAGCAATCCGATTTCACTTAACGAAGGAATCACCTACCGCAGATTTCTTAAAGACGGATCAATGGCTGTAAGGCTGAGCTTATCAGTAAGCAGTTCAAAAGAAACTGATGTATTACAACAATCTGATGATACACTTTCTTTCCCAACATCTGTTTTTTATAATGGACCTTTCCCCGGAGGAGCAAATTTCGATTTAATAACAGGAATGAATCCCGAAACCAATCTGGTGACTAAAGAAAGTGGATTCAGTATCCGCCCCGGATTTGAAAAACATCTTGCAGGAACAGAAAGACTTTCACCTTACTTTGGTGCTGAGATTGTTTTCTCAAGTTCTAAAACTAAAATTTCTCGCGATACTATTGTAGTAAGTGATTTCACTGCAACAGTAACTGATACCCTTTCTGATGATGTTACTATTTCCGCTCCATGGAAAACACAATCATTAGGTACAACTTATGGCAGCAAAACTTTTGGTGTAAACCTGATTGCAGGTATGGATTATTATTTCACTAAAAATCTTTCCTTGGGTGCTGAATTTGGTTTTGGATTTTACAGTACAAAATATACTGATTACGATTCTGATTATCTGAAAGTAACAGATACTGCACCTGTAGTAGGACCTGATCCAAATGGTGTTTCTTCTGCAACTGTAACACATTCAACTACTGTTGAAAGCAATCCTTCACTGAAACGTGGAAAAGATTCCGGTTTTGGACCAGTTGTAACTGCAAGAATTAAATTAGGCTGGTTGTTCTGATAGAATAATCGGTACGAGCAAAAGAGCCGCTGCACTTATGTGCAGCGGCTCTTTTATTTCTTTTCTAATTGTTGTTTTGAGGCTTCCGTTGATTCATTGCCAGACGTACACGGAAGAGTTTTTCGTCAGAGCGCTCTCTGATAAACAATGGAACAAACATGATAACGCCTATCACTACTGTCACCATTAGCAAAGCTATGGAAGAACTATAATTATTGAATAACCAGATTCCAAAGAAATGACAGATATACAATTGTCGGGTCAAGCAATAAAAAAGTAATTTCAATCGCTGCATCATTCTGGTGTTTTACTCCAGAATGAAACAATATCACTGTTATCAGGGATTAATCGTTAAGAAAATATAAGCAATCAGGTTAACCAATAATACCACACCATATACTGCATTACTTCGTCCACCGATTAAAGAAAGCATGACCGTAAAAATTGAAATCACCAAAAGGATGATGGATAACAAATCCAGTCCCAGCACAAGCGGAAAATCATAAATATAACTTGCAAGTGACACGACAGGAATTGTAAGTCCGATACTTGCAATAGCTGATCCTAATGCGAGATTCAGGCTGGTTTGGAGTTTGTTTTTTCGTGCTGCACTTACAGCCGCAATTCCTTCAGGCAATAATATTACAGCAGCAATGATGATTCCTACCAGACTTTTTGGAAGTCCGTAATGAACTATTACTTTTTCTAAAGGAAGCGATAAACTTTTAGCCAATAACACAACAATCGTCAGACTTATCAGCAGAAAAACAATACTTATAAAAAATGCAGTTTTTGAAATTGCATGACGCTTGTCCTCAGTAACATCATCTCCATCGGTAATAAAATACTCTCTGTGGCCAACTGTTTGTGCAGAAATGAAAGCTGCATAAATGGCAATACATGCAAAAAATTCAAACAAAATCTGTGCTTCTGTATAATAAGGCCCGGGTTCGCCTTTGGTAAAAGTGGGTAATATCATTGTAAAGGCTACAATAGAAATGAGCGAAACCAAAGCAATTTTTACAGAGTGCGGAGAAAATGTTTGGGTGTGAAACTTTCGGCCTCCGATAAACAAACTCAGACCAACAATACCATTCAGCAACAGCATTACGGCAGAATAAACAGTATCTCTTGCAAACGATGCATATTGTTCGCCACCGGTAATCATCAATGAAACAATGATGGCTACTTCAATAATTGTGATAGACACTGCGAGAATAATTGTTCCATAAGGTTCGCCAACACGGTGAGCAACAATTTCGGAATGATGCACGGCTGACATTACACATATTACCAGTAAAACTCCGGCAATAACCTGAAACATGAAATTGTTGTCGAGATATCCTGATAAATAAAGTATAACTGCCAGTATGGGTACTGACGTTGTCCATTCGTAAAATTTTCTTACCTTATTTAAATTATTCTCTTCACCCATCTAATATACTTTATTTAAACGATAGGTGGTAAATTTAAAAGTTTTCTGTGTAAATGACTACAACTCGTAAAAGAAAACTCATTCCTAAAAACACTTTTCTGAAAAACAAAAAGTCAACTTTTTAAAGAAAGTATGTTTGGGTGTTCTTCTATTAAAACCAATAAAATATACTTAATTAAAAGACTGTGTTTTTACCATTAAATTTCATTCACAGTACTAAACTTTCGTATTGCACGAAAGTCCGTAAAATGGGTGATGAGAGTTTGGACAAAATCAAAGTCCTTTCTATAGAGTTTCCCCGTAGCTGATTTGTTTTTTCGTTTGTTAATTATTGCCGTATGTAGCTAATTAACTTATAGCAGAAGGCATATCCATTTCATTTGTCAGTTGTATTGAATACATCTGACAAGGATGTTGTGCTCAATAATTTAATTTTATTTTTACTTATTACAGTTTTCTTCTGTATTCATCCAGCCTGATGATTTTTCCATCTTTCATTTTGATGTCATCAAACACGTCAACGGAATCTGTGGTGCCATTTGCTTTTTCAATATATTGAGTATACCAAAGAGATACCCATTCATCCTGCTTATCTTTCGAGATAGAAGACAGCCAGTCTTCCATTTTAATCTTAATACTTTTTGGTGCCTCGCTAGGTGCTATAATAGCCCTCAATGTGTCTTTCGAAACCTTTTTACTCATTCCATCAAAGCTTATGTCTACGGAATCGGCAAAGTATTTCAGAGATTCGTCCATATTTTGGTTTTCCCAGGCTTTAAGAGCGCTTAATGCAATCAGCGTGTTTTGCTGACTACCGATATCCCAATTATCGGGATGCTTTATTGTATAAGGGTAATCCATTTTTTCGGTGCTTGCAGCACTTGTAGCACTTGCAGTAGAATCTTTGGCAGCATCTGTTTTTGTATTGCTTCCATTCTGACATGATGTTAAAATCATTCCTGCAGCAGCAAGAAATAGAAATTGTTTTGTTACTTTTTTCATTTTAGTGTTTAATTTGATTTTTCCTACTCATCAGGCTTTTCGGTTACGCCCCGTTTAAGTGGTTTCCGGATTCCACCTTACAAAGCTAAAGATTAATAAAAACAGTAATTTATTAATTCACTTTAAATCCAAGTTTAAAATCTTTTACCTGGTGGCATGGCAGTGTAGTCCTTAAGTAAAATGACTTGTTATTAGGGTAGTATTGTTTGCAATCGTACAGATGTTATCCCATCTGACAACTTCTTCATGTTTGCCTGAGAAACTGCCTGAATGTTGTTACGTTGCAATGCAAATAAAATCATTAAACTCCACAAAAAGTTTTATAATGGCACATTACGGAAATAACAAACCATCTGCTCAAAAAATATGAGATGAAATGTTTTTTACTTGAGCAACTCGCGTGCGATAACCAGTTTTTGTATTTCGGAAGTTCCTTCACCGATGGTACACAGCTTGCTGTCGCGATAAAATTTTTCTACCGGAAAATCTTTGGTATAACCATATCCTCCGAAAATCTGCACTGCCTCTGTACTGGTATAAACTGCCGTCTCCGAAGCATAATACTTTGCATAAGCCGATTGTTGAGTCACTTTCTCACCACGGTTTTTAAGGTCGGCAGCCTGCAGGGTAAGCAACTCTGCAGCTTCAATGCGTGTGGCCATATCAGCAAGTTTAAATCCTATTGCCTGGAATCCTGCAATGGGTTGCCCAAACTGATGACGCTCTTTTGAATATTTTACTGCAGCATCAAAAGCACCTTTGGCAATTCCCAGTGAAAGTGCTGCAATAGAAATGCGACCACCATCCAATATTTTCATTGCCTGCTTAAATCCTTCGCCTTCTTTGCCCAACATATTTGCCATAGGCACGCGGCAGTCTTCAAAAACCATTTCAGCGGTTTCGCTGCAACGCATACCCAGTTTGTTTTCTTTTTTTCCTGCTTTGAATCCCGGTGTGCCACGCTCCACAACCAACGCTGTGATGCCGTTTGAATCGAGCAACTCACCTGTACGCACAAGCACCACTGCCACATCGCCACTCTTGCCATGTGTAATCCAGTTTTTAGTTCCGTTTATTACCCAACTGTCACCGTCTTTTTTAGCCACACACTGCATGCGCATAGCATCGCTGCCGGTATTGGCTTCGGTAAGTCCCCAAGCACCAATCCACTCTGCGGTAGCAAGTTTTGGCAACCATTTTTTCTTTTGTTCTTCATTACCAAACGTCATGATATGACCTGTACAAAGCGAATTATGTGCTGCCATGGAAAGTCCTACTGCACCACAAACACGGGCTACTTCAACAATTGCTGTAACATATTCGAAATAGCTGAGTCCTGCACCACCATATTCTGTTGGTACCAACACTCCCATGAGGCCTGTTTCGCCCATTTTCTTAAATACTTCCACAGGAAATTCCTGCGACTCATCCCACTTCATCACATTGGGACGGATGTGTTTTTCGGCAAAATCTTTTACGGTTTGAGCAATAAGTTGCTGGTTCTCTGTAGGTGCAAATTCCATTGTAATAATTGTTAAAGTTTAAACTGTATTTTCAGCAGGCGGCAAAGATAAAAAATGGTTGCTGATGATGCTATGGGAGTGTCATTTTATCTGATTTACGTCAGGGGGCTTTGCATCCTCATTTATTCTGAATACTTTCGGAAAAAATTACATTACTAAATTTGCTGAATGGAAGATATTATTGAAAAAACGGAAGCGCGTACTGCATCGCTTATGGCCGAAACGCTTATAGGCTCTGAAATTATAAAACTCGCTGCCGAAGTAAATGAAAAAATAAAGCAAGGTGCTACGGTTCACAACCTGACGATTGGCGATTTTAATCCAGCCATTTTTCCCATACCTGACGATTTAAAAAATGAAATCATTCAAGCATATCAGCAGGGAATAACCAATTATCCTGCAGCCAATGGTCAGCCTGAATTGCGAAAGGCCGTATCTGCTTATATCAAAAAATATCAGAAGCTGGATTACTCGGCCAATGAAATTCTGATTTCGGGAGGTGCACGTCCGCTTATTTATGCCATCTACAAAACCATTATTGATCCGGGCGACAAAGTGATTTTTCCAATTCCATCATGGAACAACAACCATTACTGCCATTTATCACAGGCACAACCTGTAGCCATTGAAACATTGCCTCAGAATAATTTTATGCCTAATGCCTCTGAACTGAAAGAACACATTTCATCGGCAGCACTGGTGGCATTATGTTCGCCACAAAACCCTACAGGAACAGTATTCAGCAAGGAACAACTCAACGACATTTGCGAACTTATAATTGCTGAAAACAAAAAACGTAAAAACAAAAAGCCACTGTACCTGATGTATGACCAGATTTATATGGCACTTACGTTTGGCAATACGCGACATGTAGATCCTGTATCACTGCATCCTGAGTTGCGTCCTTACACTATTTATGTTGACGGATTGTCGAAAGCATTTTCGGCAACAGGATTGCGTGTGGGCTGGGCTTTTGGTCCGGAAACTATTATTGAAAAAATGAAATCCATTCTCTCGCATGTGGGAGCATGGTCGCCAAAACCCGAACAAGTGGCTACTGCACATTTTCTGAGTAAAGAACATGTTGTAGATAATTTTCTGATTCATTACAAAAGTGAAGTAGAAAAAAGGCTGAATGCTTTTTATGACGGATTTACACAACTGAAAAAAGAAGGATTACCCGTAGATGTTATTGACCCGCAGGCTGCAATTTATCTGACCGTTCAGATAAATATTCTGAATAAAAAACTTCCTGATGGAAGTCGCATCAGAAATTCAGCAGATATTACTTCGTTTCTGATTAATCATGCACAGGTGGCGCTGGTACCATTCTCAGCATTTGGAGCTTCTGAAACTTCAGCATGGTTCAGGTTGTCGGTAGGTACGGCACACATGCAGGATATTTCTTCTATCTTCAAAAACCTTCGTGCAGCATTAGCGAAGCTCACCAACTGAGCGGTTTCGGGTACGGTACTGCAGAAAACTGTGTATGAACACTGAGCTGATGACAATGGCTGCACCGAGGTAAAATCCTCCGCTCAGCAATTCGTCTTCCTTGAAAAGAATAATGGCCAGTACAATGCTGTAAAGCGGTTCGAGATTTACAGAAAGGTTCATGGTGAATGCACTTATTTTTTTCAATGCTTCGAGTGATAAAGTAAATGCAACAGAGGTGCATACCACGCTCAGCAGAATGAGCCATAGCCAGTCTATTCCTTTTGGAATTTCGAAACTGAAATTAAACACTTGCAACAACCATGGAAGAATGACAGAGAGAAACACAAAACCACTGATGAGCTCTATAAATGTTACGGGTGCAGGTTCGTCCTGATAAACAAACTTCTTGTTGAGAATGGTGAACAGCGCACCGAGAAATGCACTTACCAAAGCGAGTACAATTCCCAGTGCATACATTTTCTGAAATGCAAAAATGATGTAGATACCTGCAATTACAAATAATGCAAGCACAATATTTCCTTTATTGATTTTTTCGCGAAAAAATACCGGCTCGAGCAATGCAGAAAACAACGACACTGACGAAAAACAACTCAGTGCAATAGATACATTCGACTCTTTGATGGAGCCATAAAACGTAAGCCAGTGCAGACACACTACACAACCGGTAATGATGATGGAAGCAAGTCTTTTGCGCTCCGGAAGTTTGAAACTGCGATGCCTGAGCATAAACGGAATCAGTGCCACAGCGCTTATGATCATCCGGTACCATACAATCATCACGGCATTCATGCCAATAGCTTTTCCGAAAATTCCGGTAAAGCCCCATAACAAAATGGACACATGCATCTGAATGTATGCCTTGCGCATAACTTAAAAATGATGGAGATACTGATACACTTTTCGGGTGGGCAATCCCATTACATTATAAAAACAGCCGTTGATTTTTTCGATACAGGTAAGCCCGAACCAATCCTGAATACCATAGGAGCCTGCTTTGTCAAATGGTTTGTAATGCTCAATGTAAAACAAAATTTCCTGAATACCATATTCTCTGAAATGCACTTCGCTCCTGTCGAAAAATACTTCTTTTTTTTCGGTTGAAGAAATACATACGCCCGTGTACACTTCATGCATTTTGCCGCTGAGCATGGTGAGCATGTGTATGGCTTCATCTTTACCGGCAGGTTTGTTAAGTACCTTTTCGTCATAAACCACAATAGTGTCGGCAGTAATCAGCAATTCGTCTTCTTTTAAATCCTTTACAGCAGTCAATGCTTTTTTCAGAGCGAGATGCAGTACAATTTGTTCGTTTTTGAGATGTGAAGGAAACGTTTCGTCTGTCTGAAAACTTCGCACTTCCACAGGAATATTCATCATATCGAACAGTTGTTTGCGTCTGGGCGATTGTGATGCAAGAATAATTTTTCGGTGTTGCAATCCGGGAATCATACAATAAGTAAGCTGTGCAAAGTAAAGAATTTCTGTGGCAAGACAGCCGACTGTTTATAATATAGCTAAACGTGTTTTTTGAATCATAGTGAGGTTTGATTAATGTCTATGCACAACCTGAAATTTAATAGTTGTACTTTAAATATTTTTGATTCTTATGGCAGGTTGATATACATTGAAAAAACTTCCATACAACCTCCTTTTTACTCCACTCAAATAAACTGTTCAACATGGAGCAGCGGTGTGTATAGTGTTCAGCTCATCAGTGAAAACACAAAACTCACCGCACGGTTTGTGAAACCTTGAAAGGTTAGTGTATTCGCCTGAATTGAGAAATGCTAAAATCTACAATAATGTTTTCAAACAGTGCCCTTTGTTTAAGATGTAATAATAACGTACAATTTATAACGACTATTTTAGAAACTATTTCTTAAAATATAGTTTAATCTATAAAATAATTAAAGTTTGATTTCCATAAAAAACTGATGCAATGATATTCTATGGATATTTAGAATTCTTATCAATGATTTTAACGTTATGTTTGTTCCTGACTCAATACGCCAATATTGTTTTCGATCTAAATCATTTTCAATAGCAAAAGTTTCATAACTCTTCCACCCTTTTCTTATACGCAATTCCTTTAAAGCCTGCCCTATTAGCTTTAAATTTTTTTCTATTCGTACATCATTCTGCTTCATTTCGGAAGCAATGATGTTATTTGTTATCTAAAATAATTACGGCATATATTGCACATTTGATTTCTTTTTAATACTATGGTATCTACTAACCAATTGCAATCTATATATGGCACCTGGTTCTCAGATTAAAGTGAGTAATAGCATGTATATAAAGTTTGCATCATCAGTTGTTACTGCCGCTTGTGATGAAATGTGGAAAGGAATTGAGCTTGACGATTATGCCTCAATAACATTAGTAACCGGTTCTGAGATAAGCGATGCTCAATACGCAATAAAATTCCTTAAAGGAGGTTTCCTAACTATTACAGCTGGAGGAGCTACGTTGAAACGAAATTATATTTCATTGTATGCACCGGATATTTCTACTAATACACCTTCGAATAATACAAGAAATATTTCTATTCCTTTCTTTGAACAAGCCATTTTTGATGGGAGCTCAAACACAATAAACGAATATATGGGACAAACTCCTTCAGTGGTTAATAATAAATCATTAGCTGGTATAGTACTTAATGATGTCAATAATTTTAGTATTCCTTTTGTGAGTAATCCTTTACTTGGAAATCAATTTAATGATTTAAATTCAGGTATTGCGTTGTTTCGTTCTAATTCAACTATTCATAGTTGCAATTTTAATGATATCCATAAAATTAATGGTTACTCATTCCCATATTCTGGAAATGCTATATATTGTAATTCAGATAAAAACAACATTTGTTCAATTCAAATTGGTGCTTTACAAAATAATTTAATTGATAATACTTTTACAAAATGTGATAAAGGTGTAGTTTGTTCTAACAACATTAATATGGTTGTTGAAGGTAATCATTTTTAATGAGGTTAGCGAAGAGGCGATTTTGTCTGTGGCAAACCCATTGATGAATATTCAAATAACAAACAATAAAATAGAAAATGTTAATATGGGCATAAAAGTATTATCTAGCCCAAATGCATTATTAAATATTTCTAATAATACCATTAGCTCCATTCATCCATATTACTCTGGCAACTTTGGTAGTACCGGAATAATTGTAATGAATAAATCAACTAATGCAATGAGAGGAAGTATTTCGTCAAACATAATTGGTCTTTCACGTATTGGAATATATCTTTCACTTTTAGATAAAGATGCTACAGCTCCTAAGTTAAATATTACCAATAATAATCTCTATTTCCATCTTCCTCCAACACAAATTGGATCTGATGTTCATTATGCTATTTGGAGCGATGGCTGTAATAATTTAAATATAAGTGACAATTCTCTTGATAGGATGTATCCAATCTCACTAGGTTTAAGCCAGGCTATGTACGGACTATATATTCGTCAAGGAAAAAATATAGATTTAACCAGGAATTCAATCTCACGATTTGGAACAGCAATGCGTTTTCAGGACAATTGCAGTAATACAAAACTACAATGTAACAATATGATTGCGTGTGAACAAGGTGTATTTTTGAATGATGCAACAACAATTTTAACGACTCAGGGAAATCCTTCCACTATGGAAGCCTGGGATAATAAATGGACTGCTTTTGGATTAAATAACAACAGAACTGCTTGTTCAATTGTTAATCCTCCAATCGGAGTTATATGGTATCACCAAGGCACCTCTCAACCAGGTTCCAGCAATTACACCATATTCAGTCCATTTCCAAGTGCCGGTAATTTTATTATTCCATACCAGAACAGTTTTGCCGGCCCTTGTTCAAATAACCAATTCACAAATGATGAGACTGCAATGCAAAATCATGTGACAGAAGTTGTAGATGAAGATGTAAACTATGATCCTGCTTCATTTAATGAGGATAAATATAAGGACCAAGTCGCTGCTTTTGAATATTTATATGATAATCCGGAATTCAGAAATACAGACAGTCTGTTATTAGCTTTTTATAATCAAACACAAGCTGATAATATTGGTGTTTTTAATAGTGTTGACAAATTAAACCAGTCAGGTGAATATATAAATGCTATATCTGTCCTCAACGGAATTTCTGTAGAGAATTTGATGGAGCAATACCAAAAATACACTTTGGGTTGAGCTTTGAATTTTGCATTGAATTCTGATTATCAGTTGACACAAGCTGACTCTGTTGAATTATTGAATATAGCTTATACCCCTTTAAATATAGGAGGAATTGGTGTTTTAAATGCACGAGCCTTATTAGGGCTTGAGGTTGATATCCAATCAACCGGCTACCGTTTAATGAATCCGGAGTCCCAACCTACTTCTGTTGCGTCATCAGTAGAATCGGCCCAGGATAATGTGATTAAAACACTCGTGTTTGACAGTAAAGGTTGTTTGGTTTTAGAAGGTATTTCATTTACAAATACAGAGTACAGAAACTTTCTATCTGAGGGTGTATATACAATAAAGATAATTAAAACCAATTCCACCAACATCAGAAAGATTAGTATTATAAAATAACTTAACTTTATCATCCAATTCCTGCATGTTTAAAAAATCCTATACCATGAAGTTGTTTTTTCTGTTGCTGTTTCATGCATCTTTGGCTTTTGCTCAGCATGAAAATAACATCTGGTGTTTTGGCGACAGTGCAGGAATCAATTTTAACACCTCTCCGCCTTCAACTTTTATAAGTGCCGTAAAGGGCAGGGGTTCATGTGTGAGTGTGGCCGACACTGCCGGAAACCTGTTGTTTTATGGGCAAACTTTTTATTATCCACTGTGGATGCAGGGAGGGCATCCTGACCTCACTGCCGTTTTCAATAAAAATCATCAACTGATGGATAATGGCGATAATATTATTGGTGAGGGGTGGTATCAGGAATTAACCTCATTCCGTGATCCCGGAAATGACAATCGCTATTATTTGTTTTCTTTAAATGTTACAGGTGCCGGTGCGCATGAGGGATTATATTATTCTATTATTGACATGACACTTAATAATGGTTTGGGAAAAGTTGTCAGTAAAAACAACATGTTGCTCAATGATTTTATGGCTGATGGTTTGGCGACTGTAAAACATGGCAATGGTCGCGACTGGTGGATTGTATGCAGAAAATGTTTTGCGCTGTCAACAGGCTTACCTGTGACAGATTACTACCTCTTTCTTATTTCTCCTTCAGGAGTATCAGGTCCCTTTATTCAAGTAGCAGGACAACCTACTGTTTATAATATAGCTAAACTTGTTTTTTCACCTTCAGGAAATAAAATGATTTATTTTAATGCCCGCGGCTTGTTTGAGTACTATTCGTTTGACAGATGTACAGGAGATATTTCTTTATTACAAACTGTTTTTCCTGAAATCACTTCTTATAAGACTTTCTTTGGTGGTGCCTTTTCTCCTGATGAAACAAAATTTTATTTACAAACCATTGCTTATCCCGATACCAATTATCTGGTTCAGTTTAATCTGGCTGCATCTAACATTGCCTTAAGTGCCGATACGCTGTCCATGCAGATTTACCCAACTCAAATTGGTGGTGATGCAAGACTTGCCCCCGATGGTAAAATTTATGTGTCTAAACCCTATTATGATGGGCTTAATTTTATTTTCCCTTATCCCGATACTACCTACAATATTTATAACTCCTACATTGGTGTGGTTAATTATCCTGACAGTTTAGGGGCTGCATGCGATTATCAGCCTTACAGTTTTTTCTTAGGGGGTGCACGTACTTATTCTGGTTTGCCTAATAATCCTGTATTTGGGTTAGGGCCGTTGGTCAACAGTATGTGCGATACCATTACAGGTATGGAAAATCCAACACAGGCAACGCTTCCGTTGCTAAACGTGTTTTTTGAATCATCGTGGGGTCTGCTTTACGTCAATGCGCACAACCTGAAATTTAATAGTTGTACTTTAAATATTTTTGATTCTTATGGCAGGTTGATATACACTGAAAAAACTTCCATACAACCTCCTTTTTACTCCACTCAAATAAACTGTTCAACATGGAGCAGCGGTGTGTATAGTGTTCAGCTCATCAGTGAAAACACAAAACTCACCGCACGATTTGCGAAACCCTGAAAGATTATTGTTGAAGAATAAAACCTCTATTAAAAAAATATTCCTCAGCGAATAAGGATCTTTATAAAATCTTTGTTACTGCCGTTAAAAACATTGGCATCATAGTTACCGGGTGAGTTGATGATTCCTGCACGGTCGGAATGTTGCCAAAACAACCATTGTATGGATTTCTCCACCTTGAGTTCCTCCTCGTAATAGTGTGCAATCCAAAAATAATAATCCGGAAAATCATCAGCCAGATAGTCTTCAATAAAACTGATGTTGGAGTAAAGAATCGGTTTCACTTTATACTCTTTTTCGATGATGGCAATAAACACTTTCAGTTTTTTTACCAAATCTTTTCGGGTAAGTCTTCCTTTTTCTTCCACATCAATCACCGGAGGTAAATCGCCTTTGGAAAGACTGACACTTGAAATAAAATTCTTTGCCTGAAGTGTAGCATCCAGTGATGGCAGAAAATAATGATAAGCACCCCGGGTGATTTTGTTTTTTCGTGCAGCATCCCAATTGTCTCTGAACATGGGGTCTTCGAGTAAAACGCCTTCGGTAGCTTTAATAAATGCAAATGAAAAACGAATGGTATCACCATCCCTGTTCAATGTTTTCAGGCTGCTCCAGTTGATGTCGGGTTGCCATCGCGATACGTCAATACCATGAACCGTGTAACCGGCAGGGTAATCAATCTTACTGAACCTACCTGATTCTTTATAAAATACTCTTTTCTGAAAACGCCATGCTTTATAACCATAACGAATGACCTGTTTATGATAAACAATTAATACGACAGGCAATAATATGGCTATTGCAAGTATCCATATCCTACGCGAACTAAAAGCCTTTCTTTTTGCCATAACCGTAAAACGAAGTAACAGAAAAAAATGTTATCGGTTTGTTTGATTGATGAATTTATTTGCTGTTACCACTCTGAATTTTCTTAAACACATATATCTGCGTCAACTCGGCTTTCCATACCTGAATTAACAATGCTATCATGTTTGATTTATTTTATTAGTTAGTTGCTTTTCATTTTTAATGTTATGTCGCCAATATTGTAACAATATACAGAAGCCGGTAAAAAAGAAAACACTAAACTTTCGATTTGTTTTATGCCTAATCGATCTATAGATGTTACTAAAGCCTTTTTTAAGTGATTACTTTTACAAAACTGAATTAAGCTTTTTAACTCGTGTGGTTTTTCAAAATATCGGTTACTCCATTTTATTTCTGCGCCCCATAAAGGCTTATATTTTTTATCATCCACCAACACCAAATCTACTTCACCTTCTGTTCTTCCTGTTCTCCAACGTGCATAAGTCAAGTCTAATTTGTCGCTATGCATCCATTGCGAAAGTACCGCTGTTTCAACCATGTTTCCTATCTCGCTATCGGTTTCGCTTATAGGCGAAAACAATGCTGTGCGTAATGATGGATTGGTTAGATAAACTTTGAAACTTGTAACACGTCTTAACCGTTTTGCAGTTACATCCACTTTATTCAATACTTTAATTAAGAATGCAGCTTCCAGATACTCAAGATATTTTTTTAAAGTGTCCTTTTGTATTCCACTTTCATTGCTCATTGACTCATACGAAAATTCCTTACCTGTATGGTATGCCAGATAAGTAAAGAATCTGTTCAACTCCTGCACATCTTTTATCCCGTATAAGCCGGGCAAATCACGCAGCAACACCTTGTCCACAATATCATTTTTTACGTATCTTCCCATGTCACTTTGAATTTTATCACTTAAAACAACTTCAGGATAGCCACCAAAATTGAGATAGTTTACAAACTCTTTGTTTAACACTTTTATATCTTGCGTAAGGCAATAACGAATTGGTTTATCACCATAAGTTATTTGACCGTTATACATCAGGTGATTCAGATTTTTCAGATGAATGTATTCCTGAAAAGTAAGAGGGGGTAACATAAAATCCGTAAATCTGCCGGCACCGCTTTCAGTACTGTGAAGTTTCAGTGCTGCTGCTGCCGAACCTGACACTATGAATTTAGTCTTCGGATATGAGTCAACAAGAATTTTCAGATGTCGCTCCCAGTCTTTGAGGTATTGTATCTCGTCAAAGAAAACGTAGCAACTATTTAAGTTGTCACGATTGAGTGATTGCTTACATAGTTTTAAAATATCTTCCAGACTTAATTGTACATAAATGGGATTATCAATTCCTATAAAAAAGATTTTCTGAGGATCTATGTTTTCGGTCAATAGTTGTTGAATACTATGAAAGAGCATCACTGTTTTACCTACCCGTCTTGGCCCCATAAGCACCAATGCTCTTCGTACACTTTTTTCAATTACATAAGGGTAAAATAAATTAAAATAAAGGCGCTTTGCCATCACACTGTACTCTTCGGGTATTTGCTTGTTAACCCACCATGGGTTTTCGTAGCGCAAACGTTCTATTATTTTTTCTGATGGAATAAGAATTGAATTACTCATAAAATCATTTATTTATACAAATATAGCATAAATAAGTAGATTTATAACTATTTATTTTGACAATAATGTTAAAATTAGCAAAAAACTTACAAATATTAGTGCTAAATCTAAAAATAGAACTGCAGTAATAAACCCAAGGAGAGGATTGCTAATTTATGATAGTAGGCTTAAATCTTATTCAATCACCTTCACAGTCATTTTCACATCCTGCAAAGGTCTGTTCTGTGGATTGGTAGCAACGGCAGCAATTTTTTCGAGTACATCCATTCCCGAAATCATTTCGCCAAAAACAGTATAGTCCATATCGAGGAATGGAGTTCCTCCTTCGGTTTCATATATTTTGATTTGTTCAGGGGTGTAAGTGATTTTTTTTCTGGCTGCCATCATATTCAGCTCGGCAGCAGTCATCGGTTTGCCCTGCACAATATAAAACTGGCTTCCTGAAGATGCTTTCTGTGGGTTCACCTGATCGCCCAGTCGTGCTGCAGCAAGTGCTCCTTTTTTATGAATCAGTTTAGAATTGAATTCTGCCGGAATGGTATAACCGGGGCCACCGTTGCCAAGCATCACATCAGGTGCAGCATTTTTTGACTGAGGGTCGCCACCCTGAATCATAAAGTCTTTGATGACTCTGTGAAACAGTGTACCGTTATAAAAACCTTCCTTAGCCAATTTGATAAAATTATCTCTGTGCTTTGGTGTTTCGTTATAGAGTTTGAATTTCATTGTGCCAAAATCGGTACTGATTTCTACAAGAGTTTCTTTGTCAGTACTCTTGGCTTTATCAGCCATAACTTTGCTTTGGGTTTGTGCCAAGGCAGCAAAAGGCAATAACAATGCGAGGAAGAGGAACTTTTTCATATTTATTTTTATCTATTTTTGAAGTGTAAAACAAATTTACGGCATTCACCGTAAAACAGCATACAAGAATAATAAAATTCCATTCACATGAAAAGTAGCTTTCTGAAAACTCATCTGATGTTAATTGCAGGTCTTATTCTGATTACAGGAATGATATCGTGCAAAAAAGAAGGTCCCTGCGAGGCTGTGATTACAGTGACTGATACTGCAGGTGTTGCCATCAAAGGTGCTACTGTAGTACTACGTCAGGATGACGCTATAAACCCCACCACAGGAGCACAGGCCAATGTGCATGCCGAAGGAACCACCGATACCTATGGCAAGGCTACTTTTGAATTTAAACTGGAAGCAGTGTTGAATGTGGAAGTTACCAAGGGTGCACTTACAGCCAAAGACTACGTTCGTTTAGAGCAATCCAAAACTGTTTACCGTACGGTTATTCTCAAATAGGTTGATTTTCAAGGTTAAACCCTTGAAGTTCAAAGTACTGAATCACATTTTTTTTCAGCATTAAGTCCTGATCCTTCAGACTCATCTGAGGGGGGTGTTTCACTATTTCATACTGAGGCCAGCCATCATCATCCAGGCCTGTAAATTCATAGTATCCTTCAAAGCTTAGCAGGCGACAGGTGGCAATATGCATTAAGTCCTGTTTTTCGTCTTTGCTGAAGTTTTGAGGCCCTTTGCCCAATTCCTGCACACCAATAAGAAAAATCAGACCCTGCAAATCGGGCTTTTCACCAAATATATCGTTGAGTTGCCGTAAAAGTTCACCCCACTTATGCTTGATTTTCTGAATATTTGTTTCGTCCATAAACAATAAAGTGTTCAAAAGTACCACAAACAGACAATAAAACGCATGTAGGAAAAACCACTAAATTTGAAAAACCACAGTAAATCCCCCATAAACAATGAACCTCAAAAGATTAAAATCTGTAGTTATAGCTGCAACCATAGCTGTAACACTAAACAACCATGCCACTGCCTCAGACAAATCTGCACCTGTTGACGTAGTATTTACGCTTGACCTGAGCGGAAGCACCAACGGACTCATTGATGATGTTCGCGATAAAATCTGGGACATGAATAATGAGTTGTCCCGTTTGAGCAATGCAGGCACCATCCGTTATGCTGTGGTAGGCTACGGAAGACCAAGTTTCGGAAGCAGAAATCAATTTGTGAAAGTGCTGTGTCCGTTAACTACTGATGTAGATTTTCTGGCAGGAGAATTATATAAACTGAATCCTAATATAGAAAAAGGTGATCAGCTGATGGGCGCTGCCATCAGAGCTTCTGTGGAGTTACTTAACTGGTCAAAAGAAAAAGGTGCTGTAAAAGAAATGTTCATCACCGGTAATGGTTCCGCTTTTCTAGGTTCTTTTAATCTGCAGGTATCATGCGAACTTGCAAAAAGTCATGGCATCAGCATTCACCCACTTTATTGCACAGCTTCATTAAGAGCAAGAGATATTGGAGGATGGAATTTTATAGCAGATTTCTTTAACAACAAAACAACTGACATTAAAATTCACAAGCGTTTACCTGAGTTTTCTACTGTTCAGGATAACAATCGCCTTCGCGAACTGGCAACAGAGCTTAGCAAAACCTATATCTACTATGGAAAAAATGGTTTGGCAAACTACAAGACTATGATGAGCAATGAAAAAAATGCATTGCGTGCAGGTGCTTCTACTTATGAAGCTATGATGTATCATAAAATTTCTGATCAGTATCAGGGACATCAGTCAAACTGGGATTTGGTTGATTTTATAAAATCACGCAACGGCAATCTTAAAAACGTTGATCCGAAAACTTTACCTGATTCACTAAAAAATATAAATCCGGAGCAGTTGCTCACTAAACTGATTGAACTGAAAGAAAAAAGAAACTATCTGATAAGTCAACTCCGTCAATTGCTTCCTTATAACCGTCAGGATGCTGTGAATGCCTTTTATGCTACTAAAACAGACGAAGGTGCAATGATTTTTGACAGGGTAGTTATGACAACACTTCAGGCAAAAATCAGCGGAGCAGAATTAGCAGTAAATTAATTTTCAGAAAAAAATTAAACTGAAAAATTTCTGGCAGCTTCGTTCCAGTTGACTACATTCCACCAGGCATTGATGTAATCGGGTCTTCTGTTTTGGTAATGCAGATAGTAAGCATGCTCCCAAACATCAAGTCCTAAAACAGGCTTACCTTTCAGCTCACTGATATCCATCAAAGGATTGTCCTGATTGGCAGAAGAACCTACTTCGAGTTTACCGTCCTTGTTGACAATAAGCCAAGCCCATCCTGATCCAAAACGGCTTTTAGCTGCATCATTGAATTTTGTTTTTAAGTTTTCAAATGAACCAAAGGCAGAGATAATGGCATCTTTCAGTTTGCCTGAAGGTTCACCGCTGCCACCGGGAGTAATCAGTTTCCAGAAGAATGAGTGATTGAAATGTCCTCCACCATTGTTGCGGATAGCAGCCGGATAGTGTGAACAGTTTTTCAAAAGTTCTTCTAAGGTTTTGTTTTCAATTTTTTCTGCAACAAGTGCTTTGTTTAAATTGTCAACGTATGCTTTATGGTGTTTGGAGTAATGTATCTCCATAGTCAGAGCATCAATATGTGGTTCAAGTGCTCCGTATTCAAATCCCAGAGGAGGCAAAGAGAATGCAGGTGATTCTGCCAATCCGCTTAGCCCTGCTTTTGACTGAATACTAAACAATGCCAGTGATCCTGCTGCCATTGCACTGTTCTTTAAAAATGTTCTTCTGTTGCTCATGATTAAATTTTTTATTCCAGTTCTATTAAAATTTCATTCTTCTCCACTCTTGCTCCTTTGCCCACGTTCACTTTTTTTACTACTGCATCGCTCAATGCCTTCAGGTTGTTTTCCATTTTCATCGCTTCAAGTACCAACAGGTTTTCTCCTTTTTTTATTTGCTGACCTTCTTTAACCAACACATCCAGTACCAAACCCGGCATAGGAGCTTTCAGGTCGTTCACCTTTGCGCTTAACATCTTATCCATGCCCAGTTGCTGTAACAACTCATCATATTTGTCTTTCAACTCCACCGAATAGTTGTGACCGTTAATTCTTACTCTGAATTTTTTTTCAGCAGGAACCGCCTCAATCAGTTCGGCTGTGTACGACTGATGATTGACAATTAAATGCAAACGGTTTTCAGATACTTTTATAATGTCGGCACTTTCTTCTTTTTTACCATGCAGAAAAGTACCGGACTGCCTGTTGTATGCTGATTTATATTCTTTTCCGTTTATAATAGCTTTCACTTTTTTCTCTTTTCTGCAAAGATAAGATTCTGTTATAACAATACTGAATGATAAACTTCACTGATATTCACAACACATTGCATTTCATTATTCTGCTCAACCTTTAACTTGTTTGTATAAAGTTATATCTGTGCCGTTGTTCAAACTATTTGCTTTCATTTCACTTTTTATTCCTTGTTATCTTGCATTTTTGTAATCTTAAATAACGGTTGTTTTAAATGAAAGTTTTCAAGTTTGGTGGTGCTTCGGTAAAAGATGCGGATTCAGTAAAAAATGTAGCGGCAATTCTTACGAAATTTCAAAAAGAAAAATTGCTTGTAGTAGTTTCAGCTATGGGCAAAACAACCAATGCACTTGAAAAAGTGGTGAACGATTTTTTTTACCAAAAAGGCAATGCGCATCAGGCACTGGATGAAGTGCGTAACTTTCATATCACCATCATGGAGGCATTGTTCGAAAATAAACAACATGCAGTGTTTGGTGAAGTACAACAAATATTTGATTCTACTGCGCAAATACTGAACACGAAACCTGAAGGTAGCTTTGGATTTTATTACGACAGTATTGTTTCTGCAGGAGAACTTGTATCTACAAAAATTGTGAGTGCACACCTGAATGAAAGTGGTATTAACAATTCCTGGCTGGATGTACGCACTGTACTGAAAACCGACAGTACTTATCGCGAAGGAAAAGTTGACTGGATGCAAAGCAGCGCACTGGCGCATGATATTGTAATGCCTTTGCTTAAGGGAGAAAATTCCATTGTGCTCACACAGGGTTTCATCGGTTGCGATTCTGAAAATCATACAACCACTCTGGGCCGTGAAGGTTCTGACTATTCTGCAGCCATCTTCGCATATCTGCTGGATGCGGAGGAAATGTATATCTGGAAAGATGTTCCCGGTGTACTGAATGCCGACCCAAAGTTTTACAGTGATGCACAAAAACTCGATCAGATAAGTTACCATGATGCTATAGAACTTGCGTATTATGGTACTTCGGTCATACACCCTAAAACGATAAAACCTCTGGAAAATAAAAATATTCCACTATACGTAAAATCATTTCTCAAACCTGATGCAAGCGGAACAGTGGTGCGAACAGGGGTTCAAACCAAACCTCTTATACCGTCATTTATTTTTAAAAACAATCAGGTGCTGATCAGTATTTCAGCAAAAGATTTTTCATTCATTGCCGAAGATAATTTAGCTAAGATATTTGAACTCTTTGCTTCATCGGGAGTTAAGATAAACCTGATGCAGAATTCGGCTATCAGTTTTTCAGTCTGTATGGATATGGATGAATTTAAAATTCCACCTCTTACTGAAGCACTGAAACAGGATTTCAAAGTTCTTTACAATACGGGAGTGATGTTATGCACCATACGTCATTACTATCAGAATACGATTGACACACTCACCGCAGGAAAAGAAATTCTACTCGAGCAACGCAGCCGTAACACAGCACAACTTGTAATACGTGATATTAAAAAATAGCTTCCTGATGAATACAATACAAACACTACCTACCATGCGTAAATCCATCATCATCTGGTTGCTGACGGGCTGCTTGCTCATAGCTGCAATGGTGGTTATTGGCGGCATCACCAGACTGACAGGAAGCGGACTCTCTATTACAGAATGGAAACTTATTCGCGGAACCATTCCTCCTCTCAACGAGCAGCAGTGGCAGGAAGAATTTGAAAACTACAAAGCAATACCGCAATATCAGAAACTCAACTATCATTTTACGCTTGACGACTTCAAACAAATTTATTTCTGGGAATATTTTCACCGCCTGATAGGCAGAGTAATTGGAATGGTTTTTCTGATTCCTTTTCTGTTTTTCTGGATGAAAAAACAGTTTGACCGCAAGCTGATGAGAAATGTTTTGTTACTTTTTGCATTAGGAGCTTTTCAGGGTTTTTTAGGATGGTTTATGGTGAAAAGCGGTCTTACAAAAAATACCTATGTAAGTCATTACCGGCTGGCTATACATTTGATTTCTGCCTTTATCACTTTTGGTTTTACTTTTAAAGTGGCTCTCGACCTGATTTATCCTGAGAATAAACCATACGATTTACATCTTAAAAAACTTTATCGTTTAGCATGGATAACTTTAGGAGTTGTTACCTTGCAGATTATTTACGGAGCATTTGTTGCAGGACTGCATGCAGGACACATTTTCAATAATTTTCCTAAAATGGATGATGACTGGATTTCGTCATCGGTATCATTTGCATTGCAAAAAAACGGAATCACAGCCTTGTTTGATGCCATACCTGTGGTACAGTTTATTCACAGGTATGTGGCCTATGTAGCTGTATTGTTGATTTTGTATCTGTTTTTTATGGCTAGAAATTTCAACCGTGCACGAATGAATAATCTTTTTTCTGCAGAGTTAAAGAATGCAGTAAATCTGCTTCCGGTAATTGTATTGTTACAGTTTACACTTGGTGTGTTTACCTTGCTATTCTCAGTGCCTGTGTGGCTTGGTGTTCTTCATCAAATTGTTGCATTTATACTCTTTGCTTTAATGGTATTTCTGATTCATCGTCTGCAGAGTGGAAAAATGCCGGCAACAAATTAGATTTTTGATGTTGTATGCCTGAATTTTAATCTATGTGGTATTGGCAATAATTCATCTACAAAATACTTACTTTCGCAATGTATTATGGTCAGGTTTTCCGGTAATATTTTTTCAAGAATTGTTTTTACAGGACTATTAATTATCCTGCAAAGCACTTTTGCCAATGCACAGTTTTATCAGGGTTCACAAATGACTTTTGGAAAAAACAGAGTGCAATACACCGATTTTTACTGGACTTATTATAAGTTTAAAAATTACGATGTTTATTTTTATGTAGGAGGAAAAGAGCTTGCCGCTTATGTAGCTGAGCAGGCACAGAATGAAATGGACGATCTGGAACGTTTGCTGGACTATCGCAGCACCAACCGTTTTCAGATTATTGTTTACAACAAACTCAGCGACCTCAAGCAAACCAACATCGGTTTGGAAATGGATGATTTGTCGTATAACATTGGGGGGCTTACGCGTGTAATCGGAAATAAAATACTTATTTACTTTGATGGCAATCACGAGCATTTGCAACAACAAATACGTGCAGGAATGGCCCGAGCATTGCTCGACCAGCTGATGTATGGAGGTAACATTCGCGAACGACTGCAAGCATCCATTTTACTCAATCTTCCATTGTGGTTCAATCAGGGGTTGGTAACTTATCTTGCAAAAGGTTGGACAGTGGAAGATGACAACCGTCTTCGCGATTTGCTCTTGTCGCACAAGATAAAAAGTATGAGCCAGCTAATGGAAATGGATGAAGTGTTTGCCGGACAGGCTTTGTGGAAATACATCATGGATACTTACGGCCAAGCCTCGCTGAGCAATCTGGTTTATATGACACGCATTAACCGCAGCCTCGAGAGTGGATTTGTATATGTGCTTGGCACTCCTCTGCGTCAGCTTTCTAAAGACTGGTATAAAAACAGTATTCAGCATTATGAGCAGTTTGACAAAGACAAACTGCCTGTTGCCGGCAGTCCGTTGCAAACAAAAGAAAGAAAGAAAATACTTACACAAGCTGCACCGGATCCTTTTGGAAGCAGAGTAGCTTATGTTGCCAATAACAAAGGAAAATACAAGGTGCGTGTTTATGATGTACAAAACAATAAGAGATACACGGCTGACTGTGGAGGATATGCTTCAGTAACTACGGAAAATGATCTTTCATATCCGCTTCTCGCATGGCATCCATCAGGTAAAATTCTTGCCATCATCAAAGAGAAGAAAGGTAAAATATGGCTGAACCTTTATAACACCGATACCAAAGAGTCAGACATTTCGGAGCTGATGTATTTTACAAAAATTTTAAGCATCAACTATTCACCTGACGGAAGTAAACTTCTGATGTCTGCTGTACAAAAAGGTCAAAGTGATATTTATCTTTTCAATCTGCGCGGACGAAATTTTGAACAACTCACCAATGATATTTATGATGACCTCTATCCTGCTTATGATATCACGGGCACACGTGTGCTTTTCAGTTCCAACAGACCTGTAGATACCTTGGGTGTAGATTATAAAACTCATCCTGCACAAAACAATCTTGATTTGTTTGCGCTGAACATTTACGACCGTACAGGCAATCTTTTACGCATAACTTCAACTACGGCAAATGAAATAAATCCGATTGCGTATGACTCGTTGCGCATTGCTTATTTATCAGACAAAAATCAGGTGCTTAACCGCTTCATTGCCGAAATGGACAGCACCATCAGTTTTATTGATACCACAGAGCATTATCGTTATTTTTTCAGGAATTATGCTATGACCAATAACAACAGAAATATTTCAAGTCAGACTATCAGTTACAGAAAAAATAAAATTGCAGAGTTGATTTTTAATAAAGGGCGTTATAATATTTATCTGAAAAATGCAGACCCATTTGATAAAACTAAAACGTATTCGCTGAACAATGCTTCCACTGCTTTTCCTCCGCGGGCAGAATCGCCATCGCCTAAGGTTGTTAATAAAGATGCCATCATCATCAATCAGGAATCCAAACTGAAGGATACCACTGCTATTGATGTAAGTAATTATGTTTTTCAGAGTGAGTTTGCCTCTAAGAAAAAGAAAAAAGAAGAACCGGAAAAAAGCACAACTGCAGTAACTGACACACTCACCAAAACAAAACTTCCGGAAGAAACAATAACAACCACTGAACCTGAAACACAAATTGACACTGTCGGATTCAGAGTGCCCAAACAGCGCAATTATGATATTTCTTTTGCATCAGATTACATCCTCACACAGCTTGACAACAGTTTGTTCAACACCACCTATCAAACCTATACAGGAGGAGCTGTTTATTTTGACCCGGGACTGAATGCTTTGTTTAAAATTGGAATGAGTGATTTGTTGAATAACTACAAGCTTACTGCAGCTATGCGTTTGGGATTCGATTTCAACAGCAATGAGTATCTGGTAACAGTTGAATCGTTGCGTAAGCGAATAGATAAGCAAGTTGTGTTTTCGCGTCAGACAAAATTGTTTTCTGTATCTGATCTGGAAGTTATCAAACAACATACATACGACTTAAAATACAGTAATAAGTTTCCATTCAGCGAAGTTTCTGCCATTAAAGGAACTATAGACGGAAGAATGGACAAATCAATATATGTTTCAACAGACATCAATTCGCTGCACAAAAAAGATCTTACTAATTACTGGGCAAGCCTGAAGGGAGAATATATTTTTGACAATACTATCAACAAAGCCCTTAATCTTTATAATGGTACACGACTTAAGCTTTTTGCTGAAATGTTTCGCAAACTCAATAAGCCTGAAAAGATGGTTTACATCATTGGTGCTGATGTCCGTCATTATTTAAAAGTTCACCGTCAGATTATATGGGCCAACCGCATTTCTGCAAGTACCTCTTTAGGCAAACAAAAATTAATTTACTATCTCGGCTCACAGGATAATGTTATTGTTCCCGGTAATAATTTCAATGACGGAATAAGTACAGACAATAACGAAGAGTATGTATTCCAAACACTGGCAACGCCCATGCGCGGATTCAAACAAAACATTCGAAACGGAAGCAGTTTTGCCCTCGTAAATTCGGAGTTGCGTGTTCCGGTATTTCAGTATTTATTGAACCGTCCCATTCGTTCCGACTTTATACGTAATTTTCAAACTGTGTTGTTCTTTGATGCAGGAACTGCATGGTCAGGCGAATCACCATTTTCTGACAAGAACGGACTCAATGAAGAAACTATTGGTGGCGTTGGCGGCAATCCCGTTACCGTTACTGTAGTAAAACAAATTCAACCGGTGGTTGCTGCTTATGGTATTGGTTTGCGCAGCAGATTGTTTGGGTATTTTATTCGTGCTGACTGGGGTTATGGTATTGATGACAAAGAAATACAAAAACCACTTTTCAATCTGTCGTTAGGCCTCGACTTCTGAGCAAGTCAACAATCAGCGTAGCATAAACGTACGGTGACTGTCTAATTTTATAAGAATAAAAAGTAACACTGTAAATCCCCACAGCGAAGAACCGCCATAACTGAAAAACGGAAGTGGAATTCCTATGACAGGCATCAAACCGATGGTCATACCAATATTGATGAAAAAGTGAAAGAAGATGATAGCTGCAACACCATAGCCATATATTCGCGCAAATGCAGATTTCTGTCGTTCGGCAATAAAAACAATCCGATAAAGCAATGCCAGAAATAGCAGTATCACCACAGTAGTACCGACAAAACCCCACTCCTCACCGACAGTGCAAAAAATAAAATCGGTGCTCTGCTCTGGAACAAAATTATATTTTGTTTGTGTGCCTTTGAGAAATCCTTTCCCCAACAATCCACCAGAGCCTATGGCAATCTTACTCTGGTTAACATTATAACCTGCTCCTCTCAAATCTTCTTCCATTCCAAGCAAAACCTGTATGCGTTTTTTCTGATGCGATTCCAGAACATTATTAAACACATAGTCCACACTAAAAACCACACCAATGGCAATAAGTGTAATGCCAATTACAGGTAAGATGTATTTACGCTTTTGTACCAAAAACAAATACAGCCCGCCAAGAGAACACAGTACAATCATTAAAGTAGTTTTTGGCACTAACAATGAAATAATGAACAATGCAGTTGCCAAAATTCCCAGTAACAATATCCATCCGGGAATAATATTTTCGCGATACAATACGAGTGTAAAAGCAAAAAAAACCAGCGCCACACCGGTTTCGTTTTCGAGCAGAATAAGAATAACGGGCAGCAGAAAAACAGCAAAAGACTGAAGACGTACAGGCCAGGTATCTTTTTTTAATCCGACAGGGCTTAACAACCGTGCCATCATCAGTGCAGTTGCAAATTTTGCAAACTCAGCAGGCTGAATACCAAAATCGCCAAAACGAAACCACGACTTACTGCCTGCAACCTCATGGCCAAATATGAGCACTGCAATAAGAGATAAAATTGATATGCCATAAATTACACCGGAGAAGGCTTCATAAAATTTTCCATCAATAATAAGAATAGCCAGTGCCAGTGCCAGCGATGTTGCAATCCAAATCATCTGCTTGCCGTAGTTCTGAGTTAAGTCTGTAATATTGTTATGGTCTTCGTTATATACTGCTGCAAAAATATTCAGCCATCCTGCAATCACCATCACTAAATAAAGTAAGATGGTGAGCCAGTCAATGTTCTGAAAAATACTTTTCTGTTGTCTCATTTCAGTTGTCAGTCATCATCGTTAGTATCAGTCATCGGAACCACCACAGCATCAAGCATTCTCTTTTCGAGGTCAGGACGTTTAATAGTACCAAGCAAATATTTCTGCACCATTAAGCTGGCAATTGGTGCTGCAAAGTGAGCGCCCTGTCCGGCATTTTCAACCAAAACAGCAACTGCAATTTTGGGATTTTCTCTCGGTGCAAAACAGAAAAACACAGAGTGGTTTTTTCCATGTGGGTTTTGTGCTGTTCCTGTTTTTCCGCACATTACCAGGCTGTCAACCCGTGAGCCTCTTGCCGTACCGCGTTCAAACACCCATTGCATTCCATCCTGAATAGCATCAAAATATTTCGTGTCAATCTTGGTGTAGTTTTTTTCTTTAAATCGATCGGGTAAATAATGTTTGGATCCTATTTCTTTTACCACATGTGGAACGTAGTAAAAACCTTTATTGGCTACAATACATGCAGCATTGGCCATTTGCAAAGGTGTAATTCCTAACTCGCCCTGACCAATAGCAAGTGATATAATGGTAGAAGATTTCCATCGTCCTTTTCCGAAAAATTTGTTGTAATATTCTACTGTTGGTACATTGCCTTTAAGTTCATGTGGCATGTCAACATTTATTTTTTTCCCTATACCAAAACTTAAAACATAATCACGCCATTTATCAAATGCAAGTTCTGTACTGGGAAATGCACGGTTATCAATCACCGCACGGAATGTCTGACAGTAATAAGAGTTGCACGAAACTGCTACTGCATTGCGCAAATCGAGTGGTGATGCGTGAGGATGACAATGAACGAAAATAGGTCCGACTCTATAGCCCCCCTGGCAACTGAAATATGTTTCGGGAGTAATCACATGCTCTTGTAATCCTATCAGTGAGTTAATAATTTTAAATGTAGAACCCGGAGGATAATAAGCCATCATTGCGCGATTGAAGAGAGGTTTGTCTTCGTCTTGCAATAATCGCCCGTAGTTGCGTGAACGTTCACGGCCTACCATCAGATTAGGGTTATAGGAAGGGCTGTTTACCATTGCCAAAATCTCTCCTGTTTGCGGATCAATGGCAACTGCACTCCCGCGTTTGTTCTGAAAAAGTAATTCAGCATAAGCCTGTAAGTCGGCATCGAGAGAAAGTTTTAAATCTTCTCCTGAAACAGATAATGTGTCAAATTTCCCATTCTCAAAACGACCCTTTTCACGGTTGAAATTATCTACCATGATATACCTTGTTCCTCTTCTGCCTCGTAGTTCTTTTTCATAGCTTTGTTCAATTCCGCTGATGCCAATATAATCGCCCATCTGATAGTATGGGTTTTTTGCAGTAACATTTTCATCAACCTCACCCAGATAACCCAGCAGGTGTGCTGCTGTGTTGTATGGATATTTGCGTATGGTACGCGGCTGCACAGTGAATCCTTTGTACTTGAAAAGTTTTTCCTGCAAGGTACCATACGTTTCTGCCGAAATCTGTTTCTCGAAAACAGAAGCTTTGTAAGGAGAATATTTTTTTGCTTTCTGAAATTTGTTTCTGAAATCTTCCAGCGAAATTTTGATGATGCTGCAAAACTCTGCCGTATCCATTGCTTTCACCTCTCTTGGTGTTACCATCAGATCATATACTGTTTGGTTGAAAACCAGTAGTTTTCCTTTGCGGTCATATACCAAACCTCTCGAAGGATAATCAATTACTCTGCGCAATACATTTTCATCAGCCGACAGTTTGTATTTGTCATCAATAATCTGAAGATAAAACAGTCGTGCAATATACACTAATGCTACTGCAGTAATGGTAACTAAAAAAATAGTGCGTTGTGCTGAACTGACTTTTCTCAATGCAAATAATTAAATGTAGTTAATGCTTTTCTTTCTGTCTGTCGAAAAGATAAAGAATAACAATAATAAGTAAAACAGAAGTTAATGTGCTGAGTACAACGCGCAATAAGGTGTACCAGAACTCACTGAATCGAAATACTTCAGTATAAAACAAAAACAGGTGATGTGCAAAAATACTGATGAGCAGATAATACAGAAACCAGAGAAATCCCATCTGATGTAATCTGGGCGAAGCTTCTGCTTCATAGCCATCGCGTGGTGCCAGCAGTTTGAGTATAGCAGGTCGAAGAAAACCCAGAAACACAGTTGCAGCTGCATGCATTCCCATGGTGTCGGAAAATATATCAATAGTCAGACCGGTGATGAATGACAATAATAACAATAATGTTTTGGGAATACGCACAGGCAGTAATAAAATAAAAAGCGGATACACAAAAGGATTTATAAAACCTGCAAACCTGATTTTATTAAACAGCAACACCTGCACCAGCACGAGCAAGATGAAACGAAAAATGATTTTAATTATTTCGGCTAACATCTTTCAAATTGTCTTCAAGTTTTTTACGTTCTGCTTTCAGCAGGTTATTTACCACATATACATAGGAAACATCATTAAATCCTACACTCAGGTTAAGAATTATCTGATAAGAGTTGCTTCCCGGATCGAGATAAAATTCTTTTACGGTACCAACCATTATCCCTTCGGGATAGTAAGCAGAATAAGCCGTTGTCACCAGCGTGTCTCCTTTTTTGAAAGGCACATGTCGAGGTATATCAATAACAGTAGCTTCAGTAGGCCCGTTGTCGCTGTCCCAAATCATGGAACCATTGTAATTGTTCTTTTTGAAACGTACACTCACCTTGCTCTGCGTATTGAGAAATGAAATGACGGTGCTGTAATGAGCAGAAACTTCTTTAACAATTCCAATGATACCGTGTCCGGTGATAACCCCCATTTCCGGTGCAATACCGGCATCAGCTCCTCTGTTCAGTGTAAGATAGTTGTTGCGTCTGTTGGTGCTGTTGTTAATCACTCTCGCTTCAATGTAACTGTATTGCTGATTGTGCAGAGTGTCACTTACGGTACTCTTCACTACTGTGGTATCAAATTGAGATGCAGGAATCATGGCTCTCAGTTGTGCATTTTCTTCAGCAAGGCGTCTGTTGTTTTCGGCTAAGTTAAGATAGTCAGTCACCTTGCTTACTCCATCATAAATTGAGGCCACTACCTGATTGGCCGAGTTGAGCATGCCTGCATTATGGTAGGTATTGTTTTGCGCAATGAGGTAAAAGCATACCGCTTCCGTTAACAGAAACAGAATGAAAAAATAATTTCGGCTGAGGAATAAAAATAAATTACGCATGCCCGCCTTTTAGCTCTGTGATGATAAATTAATCTGTGAACCCGATTTTACAAAGTTGCAAAGTTAAAAAGCAGGACTATTAAACCGGTAAAAGTATGCCGGTAATTTTACGTTAACTTAAAATACTTTTCAGCCATTTCAGTAACTGCCGTACCAATGGCCAAAGATGCTGTTGCTGCCGGAGAAGGTGCATTGAGCACATGGATGGCATTGCCGCTGTATTCGATTTTGAAATCGTCAATCATATTTCCGTCATGGTCGAGTGCCATAGCGCGCACACCAGCACGGCCCGGAGTGATGTCATCCATTTCGAGAGAAGGAATGAGGCGTTGCAGTCTGTCCAGAAATAATCGTTTGGAGAAAGCTCTCCTGTATTCATCCAGCCCAAAGCGCCAGTGTTTGAAAAACAGCTTCCAGGTGCCTGCATACGACAAAGCCTGCAAAGTATCTTTCATATTAAAATCGGTTTTACCATAACCCTCACGTTTGAAGGTAAATACAGCATTGGGGCCACACTCAACACCATGCTGAATCATGCGCGTGAAGTGAACTCCCAAAAAAGGAAATTCAGGATTGGGAACAGGATAAATTAGATTGCGCACTTTGTGCATACCTTTCTCGGTAAGATCGTAATAATCGCCACGAAAACCTACAATCTGCATGTGAGGATTCACGCCATCGGCTTTGGCCATGCGGTCGCTGAATAATCCTGTACAACTGATGACATATTTGGTTTTGAACTTTTGTTTTTCAGTCACTACCACGGTATGTCCGTCTTCTTTTTCGAAGGCAGTAACTTTCTGTCCTGTAATTACCTTGCTCCCCTGAAATTTTTGAGATATAAGCTCAGCCAGTTTGTTGGTAAGTCCTACATAATCCACTATTCCCGTGCACGGAACCCAAATTCCTTCAATGCCGCTACAGTATGGTTCGATGTCTTTAATCTGCTGTGCCGTAATTTTCTCAATACCTTCTACACCGTTTTGCAAACCAATGTTGAACACCCGGTTCATGTGTGGCAATTCTTTTTCATCGGTTGCCACAATAATTTTTCCACAAACATCGTGTGCTACGTGATGCTCTTTACAAAAAGCCACCAACTCCCTTCGTCCTTCTACACAGTTCTTTGCTTTGTAGGAGCCCGGCTTGTAATACAAACCTGAATGAATAACTCCCGAATTACGTCCTGTTTGATGGGCTGCCAGTTTATTTTCTTTTTCAAGTACGGCTATTTTAAGTTCAGGATAACGCAGGTTGAGTTTATAGGCTGATGCTATGCCAACACATCCTCCGCCAATGACCACTATATCATACGCTGTCAGGTCGTTCATCTTGATGAAAAAATTTGCGCAAAGGTAACGGCTAAAAACTTACAGGCAAGATGAATTAACAAAGTCGTATTTAAAACTCTGCTGCAGATACCTGATTTCATTCTGATTACCTTATAGTTTTGTTCTGATGAAAATGAAATTGATTACAGCCATATTTTGCTTTTTTGGGGCAAATGTTGTGGCACAGACTCAAACCAAAACCATTTCAAAAGACAGTATTGAACATCACATATTGCTGATTCCTTACGATCCGAGGTTTTATTTATCGGATGCCGACAGGGACATTGCTGAAGTGACACGCAAAACCCCTGACCTCATTCGCGAAACTTTTCACAACAGAAGCGAATGGTTTGCCTGGCGCGAGTTGAAACATCATTATCCTACAGTATCATTGCTGCAGCACGACACCCTTGATGCCTATGTGCAGGCTGCAGGGTCGGTGTTTGCGGTTACTGCTTTTGAATATGCAAAACCTACCGTTAAATCTCATACCATCAATCTGCCTGAATCAAACAAAGAAGCTTTGGACTCGAGAATAGCCTCCAGCTATCTCAATACTGATGATCATAAACTTTACATGAAAGCTGATATCAGAAATAAAAGCGTGCTCGACTCTTTAGCCAATCAGTTCGGTACCGATATTTTTGTTTTTCTTACTCAGTTTGAAATTAAAACCAATTATAAAAGCTGTCTGGATATTGCCAACCAGATTTACGAACGAGAAATAAGGTTACATTTTACTATTTACGACAGAAACGGCAAACTCATCAATGGCAATTATGCTGTAGCAACCATTCCGTCCAATGTCAATCAAATGGACGAAATCATTTTAAAATGTTTCCCGCTTCTTGCCAAGGGGGTGGCAGCTGCTCTTTAATACCGTTGTTCCGTAAATCAACATTATTATTACCTGATTTCTAACAGGTGTTGTCAAATAATTTTACTTTAGCATCAAAATCAAATACATGACAAAACTTTTACTCACAGCAGTTGTATTAGCCGGTGGCATAGCATCTGCATTTGGCGCTGCTAATCACTGGGCATTAAAAACCGAAACACAGGAAATGAAAACTTCGGTAAGGCAGTTGGTGCCCGACAAATATTTAGTTTATACACTCGATGTGCAGGCTATGCGCAACGAATTACAGAATGCTCCAATGGAGTTTACTGCAGCTGCAAATCTACCTCTGCTGATTTCGTTGCCTATGCCCGATGGTACTTTTATGGATTTTGAAATGGTTGAATCGCCTGTGATGCATCCTGAACTTGCAGCAAAATATCCAATGATAAAAACTTATTCAGGGCGAGGAAAAACAGACCGTTCAGCATGGGTGCGTGCAGATTTCACGCAATGGGGTTTTCATGCGCTGATACGCGCTGGCGAAAACGATTGTTATATTGATCCATACTCCATGCAAAACAGCAATGATTATGTGGTTTATTACAGAAAAGATTTTTCTGCTTCAAAAAATTTCTACTGTTCATTTGATGATATAGCTTCCAATGCTGCTACACAGCGTAGCTTACAAACTATAGCACCTGCCTTAAACCGCTCTATAGGAACTGAACTTCGCAAATACCGGTTGGCACTTGCCTGCACCGGTGAATATGCAGCCTATTATGGAGGAACTGTTTCAGGAGCATTGTCGGGTATGGTTACTTCTGTTAACCGTGTTACCGGAGTGTATGAATCTGAAGTTGATATTCGGATGCAATTAATTCCCAATAACGACACCCTGATATTTTTAAATGCTTCAACAGATCCTTATGACAATAATGACGGCTCAACGATGTTGGGGCAAAACCAAACTACTGTGACCTCACGTATAGGCAGTGCAAATTTTGACATCGGACATGTGTTCAGTACAGGTGGTGGAGGTATTGCTTATTTGGGATGCGTCTGCAATAACAGCAACAAAGCCCGTGGCGTAACAGGCTCAGGCGCTCCCATCAACGACCCATTCGATATTGATTATGTAGCTCATGAAATGGGGCATCAGTTTGGCGGCAACCATACTTTTAACAGTGTAACCGGCAGTTGCTCCGGCAATCGCAACAGCTCTACGGCTTATGAACCCGGAAGTGGTGTTACCATCATGGGATATGCAGGCATTTGCGGTTCTGATGATTTGGCAGCACACAGCATTGCTTATTTTCATACCAAGAGTTTTGATGAAATTGTAAATTATACTACCATGGCAACAGGAAATAATTGTCCTGTTATAACTTCTACTTTCAACAGTGCTCCTGTTGTGAGTGCAGGAGGTACATTCAATGTTCCTGTTGGAACTGCTTTCCGGTTAAACGGAAGTGGTTTCGATCCGGATGGCGATTCAATTACTTACAGCTGGGAAGAGTTTGATCTTGGCCCTTCAGGTAAATGGAATATGCCATCCGGCAATGCTCCTATTTACAGAAGTTATGCACCTTCGGCTTCTGCATTGCGTTACTTTCCTAAAACAGCAGTTGTGCTGAACAATGCCAGTCAGAAAGGTGAACTGATAACTACTTATGCACGCACTCTTACATTCAGACTTATTGCACGCGACAACAAACCCAATGGCGGTGGAGTAACCTATAATGATACCATCACTACTGTAAATGTTGTTCAAACTTCGGCTCCGTTTTCAATTACGTATCCTAACGTTACCGGAATTTCATGGCCTGCATTAAGCACTCAAACCATTACATGGGATGTGGGCGGAACAGATGTTGCACCTTTCAATGAACAGTTTGTAAATATTTATTTATCTACCAACAACGGCACTTCATTCCCAATTACCATTGCAACAGGTGTTGCCAACAACGGAAGTTATACTTTCACTGTACCCAACAATCCTTCCAATACCTGCCGTGTGTGGGTTGAAGGTGCAACTGCAGGCTCCATATTTTTTGATATCAACAATAAGCCTTTTGCCATCACTGCTCCTGTTGGTATCCATGAATTATCTTCTGCACTTGGTAACGTTTCTTTATATCCGAATCCTGCCAAAGAAAAAGTGACTGTTTATCTTGGAAATAATTTCAGCGGAAAAACAACTGTTTCTGTTATGAATACCCAGGGTCAGCTTATACAAAAACAAGAGTTCAACAAAACTGCGCAAATGGCAGAAACCACTCTGGAAATTTCAAACCTTGCTGCAGGAATGTATTTTGTCCGTGTAGAAAATGTTTCAGGTATTGCAGAAAGAAAATTGATTATTCAGTAACTGAACCTTTTTACAAAAGAAAAACCGCCTATGAATAAGGCGGTTTTTTTATTTTCTGAAGTAGCTGATTGTTGCATCTACCACTTGCCGGTAGTGTGGAGTGAGTACCGGTGATGTATATGGATGCTGTGCTCCAAAAGAATGATTGGCATGATCAATGGCAACAAAGTCTGCTTTCTTATTCCATGAATGTAAAATAAGCGCATCAGCAAAATTTACGGTTTCGTCATCAGTGCCGTGAATGATGATATGCGGAATGTGAATTTTTTTTGCTGCTTTTTCAATATTAATTCGATCGGGGTTGCTCATCACATCTTCTGCAAGCTGATAGTACAGTGGCATTTGTTGCAGTGTTCTTGAATTTTCAACATAAATAACTCCGCTTTGTTTCCAAACAGATAGTTGCTCAGGCGAAATATATTTGCTGAAATCAATGGGCGATGCCCATGTGGCAATGCGTTTGATACGCGAATCTTCTGAAGCTTTGATGATGGCTATTGCACCTCCACGCGAATGTCCGGCAAGAGAAACATCTGACAAATCAAATATTTGTTTTTGTAAATTAAAACGCGAAAGCCATTCAAGTAAAGTTTGCAAATCGTCAAGCTCCTTGGTGAAATTATTGTTGCCAAAAGCATCCATGTCGGCAAACTCATCCGGGCTTTGCGCAGTAGTTCCGTTATACGAAAAATTGAATTTTATAAATGCAAAACCGGCTTTTGCAAATGCTTCGGCTACGAGCGGAAATGTTCCCCAGTCTTTGAACCCTTTGAATCCGTGTGCAAACAGCACCACGGGCAATGGATGTGATGTGTCTGTGTAATACAAATCCGCTATCACAGGTTTATTGTGCCTGCCGGGGATAATGATATTTCTGATGCGGTTCATCGTTTTTTTTTGCAATATAATAAAAAACAATGCTGTTGCCAAATGGTTCAGCAACAGCATTGCGTTCAATGTTTCTTACTTCTTACTTTTCTTATCCTTATCAGGAGGAACAGTGAGAGAAAAACGTACCGGCAATGTAAATTTCACACTTACTGCTTCGCCACTCTGCATAGCAGGTTGCCACTTAGGCATGGCATTCACAACACGCAATGCTTCACGGTTGAGGCTTTCGGCAGCACCACGAAGTATCTGTGCTCCCGTAACTTCTCCGGTTGATGATACTACAAAGGTTACAAAACAGGTTCCTTCCGTAGCACTTTGTTTTGCATCCTCAGGATACTGAATGTTTTTCTGAAGATAATCATTCAGACCTGCTTCGCCACCCGGAAATACAGGCATCTGTTCGGCAACGGTGAGTACTTCACCTTGCTGAGCAAACATAACTAAACTGCTCAGCATACATGCGATGGTAAGAATATATTTTTTCATTGCTGTAAGATTGAAAAGTAAAAATACTAAAATAATTTTACAATCCAACCATTTCTTCGGGTTTCACCCACTCGTCAAACTGCTCCGAAGTAACATATCCCAAATCAATAGCTGTTTGTTTGAGTGTCTTGTGTTGCTTATGTGCTGTTTGTGCAATTTCTGCTGCTTTGTAATATCCTATTTTGGTGTTGAGTGCCGTTACCAGCATGAGTGAGTTCTCCAGATTTCTGTGGATGTTTTTCTCAATAGGTTCAATACCTGTTGCACATTTATCGTTGAACGACACACACACTTCGCCAATGAGGCGGGCACTGTGCAAGAAGTTGTAAATCATCACCGGTTTGAAAACATTCAGTTCAAAATGTCCGGTAGCACCACCAACATTTATGGCCACATCGTTGCCCAACACCTGCGCTGCCACCATGGTCATGGCTTCGCACTGTGTAGGATTCACTTTACCGGGCATAATGGATGAACCCGGTTCGTTATCGGGAATATGTATTTCGCCAATACCACAGCGCGGACCACTTGCCAACAAACGAATGTCGTTGGCAATTTTCATCAACGAGCAGGCAACTGTTTTCAGTGCACCATGCGATTCTACAATGGCATCGTGTGCAGCAAGTGCTTCAAATTTATTTTCAGCAGTGATAAAAGGAAGTTTTGTGAGAGTTGCAATATGTTTGGCCACATTCACTGCATAGCCTTTGGGCGTATTGATACCTGTTCCAACTGCAGTTCCACCGAGGGCAAGTTCGGCAAGATGAGGAAGCGTGTGTTCAATAGCGCGTACTCCGTGATCCAGTTGCGATACATATCCGCTCAGTTCCTGACCCAGTGTAAGCGGTGTGGCATCCATCAGGTGTGTACGACCGATTTTCACTACGTGCATATATTGCTCTGATTTTGCTTTAAGCGTATCGCGCAGTTTTTTTATTCCGGGAAGAGTTACTTCCATCAGTATTTTATATGCAGCAATGTGCATAGCTGTTGGAAAAGTATCGTTGCTCGACTGCGACTTGTTTACATCATCATTCGGGTGAATAATTTTTTTCTCGTCCATCAGGCTTCCACCGTTAATCACATGAGCACGGTAAGCGATAACTTCATTCACATTCATGTTACTCTGTGTGCCGCTGCCCGTTTGCCATACTACCAGCGGAAACTGATCCATCCATTTACCTTCCAGAATTTCGTCACATACTTTACAAATAAGATCGCATTTTTCTTTAGGCAATACACCGGCATCAAAATTGGTGAGTGCTGCCGCTTTTTTCAGATAAGCAAATGCTTCAATAATTTCGCGAGGCATTTTATTTGTTTCACGGGCTATTTTAAAATTTTCAACTGAGCGTTCTGTCTGTGCACCCCAATAAGCATTGGCAGGAACTTCCACAATTCCCATGGTGTCTTTCTCTTTTCTGAATTCCATTATTCTGTATTTTAAAAATTAATTTTTTATTTTACTGTACTACCGTTGGTGATGACATCTTTCTGAGGAGAAATAAATGAAAGCTCTCCTTTTTCATTCTCAGCCATCAGAATCATTCCTTTACTTTCTATACCTTTTATTTTTCGCGGAGCAAGGTTGGCCAGCATCACCACTTTTTGTCCGATGATTTTTTCAGGGTCGTAATAAGCTGCTATTCCCGAAACCACTGTACGCTTATCAATGCCTGTGTCCAACAAAAGTTTCAGCAGTTTGTCGGTTTTGGGTACACGCTCTGCTTCAAGAATCGTAGCCACTCTTATATCCATCTTGCTGAAATCGTCAAAGGTAGTTTCTGCAAGTTGCTCTTTTAATGTTTCATTAGCTGCTGCTGATGTCTGCTGATTGTTCATTACTTTTTTATCGTGCAGTTTTTGAATTTGCTTTTCTATCGGCTCATCTTCTATCTTCTGAAATAAAATAACACTTGATGTGTGGATTTTGATTTTGTGCGAATCAAGAAAATTATCTTCCTCTCTCACCATATTGTCTTTCTTCACTAATTTTTGCTTTTCAGCAGAAATATTCAGCAGATTGAATATTTTATCGGCAGTGCGAGGAATAAATGGCTTAAAGAGTAAACCCATCTTTGCAATTATGCTGAAACAGTTTATCAAAACATCTCGTGTTTCATTCACACTGCCGGCATCAGCAGCATTGTATTTTTTCCAGGGTTCTTTTTCTGTGAGATATTTGTTCCCAATACGTGCCACTTCAACTGCGCAACTTTGTGCTTCGCGAAACTGATAATTGTTCATTGCCTCATCATATCGCTGATACAACTCTGCAATAGCTGCATGATAAGGATGCGATTCAATTTTTATATCAGTTGACAGATTTCCTTCAAAATATTTATTGGAAAGCACCACTACCCGATTCACAAAATTTCCTACAATAGCACACAGCTCATTGTTCACTCTTGCCTGAAAATCTTTCCATGTAAACTCACTGTCTTTTGTTTCAGGAGCAATGGAAGTAAGCACATATCGCAGTTCATCTTCTCTCCCCGGAAAATCCTGCAAATATTCATGCAGCCACACAGCCCAGTTGCGTGAAGTGGAAATTTTATCGCCTTCGAGATTCAAAAACTCGTTGGCAGGAACATTGCCCGGCAACACATATCCGCCATGCGTCATGAGCATCATCGGAAAAATGATGGCATGAAAAACAATATTGTCTTTTCCTATAAAATGAATCAGCGTAGGATTGTCTTTTTCATCCGGTTGTTGCTTCCAGTATTTTTCCCAGTCGTTGAGCATATATTCCTTCGATGCAGAGATATATCCAATAGGTGCGTCAAACCACACATACAAAACTTTTCCTTCGGCATCGGGCAACGGAACTTTCACACCCCAGTCCAAATCGCGTGTCATGGCGCGTGGCTGCAGTCCTTCGTTGAGCCAACTTGCACACTGGCCTTTGATGTTGGGTTTCCAGTTGTCGAAACGTTTAATGTATTCCTGAAATTCTTCCGACTGCTGAATTTTATCCATTGGCAGAAACCAGTTTTTTGTAGGTTTCAGCACAGGAGTTTTGCCACTGAGTTTAGATTTCGGATTGATTAAATCGGTTGGGTTCAGCGAAGAACCGCAGTTCTCACACTGGTCGCCATAGGCATTTTCATAACCACATCGCGGACAGGTGCCCGTAATGTAACGGTCGGCTAAAAATTGTTTTGCTTCCTCATCATAAAACTGCTGTGTGGTTTCTTCAATAAAAACTCCTTTGTCGTAAAGTGTTTTAAAAAATTCAGAAGCTGTACGGTGATGGATAGGTGCAGAAGTGCGGGAGTAATGATCGAATGAAATTCCAAACTGAAAAAAAGCATCGCGCATGATGGTATGGTACTTATCCACCACATCCTGTGGCGACACACCCAGCTGACGTGCTTTGATGGTAATAGGAACACCATGTTCATCGCTGCCGCAGATAAATTTTACGTCTTCACCTTTCAGTCGCAGGTAACGTGCATAAATATCGGCAGGGATATAACATCCTGCAAGGTGACCTATATGTACAGGCCCGTTGGCATAGGGAAGTGCAGCAGTAATTAAATATCGTGACATGAAAAACGGAACATTATCAGCTGAAAGTTGAAAAGTCAAAGAGAGAAAATCTGAAATCTTCGAATATCAAACCTCAAACTGTATTTCTTTGCAAAGATAAAAAAGTAAAGCGCAAATGATTTTACCTCCCGTACTGAAATCCGGTGACACGGTAGCACTCGTTGCCACAGCCCGCAGTGTTGCCCGCGAAGGCATGCAACCTGCCATCAGCCTGCTCCGTTCGTGGGGACTGAAGGTAACCGAAAGCTCCAACCTGTATGCTTCCTGCAATCAGTTTGCAGGTACCGACTCTCAGAGGACAGCCGACTTGCAACAGGTGCTGGACGATGAAAAAGTTAAAGCCGTTCTATTTGCCCGCGGAGGCTATGGCACCGTACGCATTGTTGATCAGATTGATTTTGCTTCTTTCTGCAAAAAACCCAAATGGCTTATCGGCTTCAGCGATATCACTGTATTACACGCACACATCAATCAACTTTTCGGAATAGCTACCCTTCATGCTCCTCTGGCTCTTACCCTGCCTGATGCACCTGCAGACGTGCATCAGCAACTTTACGATATTTTATTTCATGGTAAAATTCCTGTACAAACTGTTGCACCGCATCCGCTGAACAAAACCGGAGAAGATACTGCCGAAATTGTTGGAGGAAATTTATCCGTTTTGTATTCACTCGGTGGGTCGAAATCTGCACTGAACACCGAAGGCAAAATTTTGTTTATTGAAGACATTGGCGAGTACCGCTATCACTTAGACCGAATGATGATGTTTCTGAAACGCTCAGGAATGTTAAACAGTCTGAAAGGGCTGATAGTTGGTGCTATGACAGATATTAACGACTACAGCGGTTATCCTGTTCCATTTGGAAAAGATGCTTATGAAATAGTTGCTTCTCATGCTCAAGAATTTAATTATCCGGTGTGTTATGGATTTCCTGCAGGACATATTGCCGGCAACCATCCCCTGATAACAGGAGGCACCTATCGTTTATGCGTAAATGCCACATACGTTGAGCTGGCAGGTAGTCTTGCATCATGAAACTGATGAAACGCTTTGCACCGGGAATACTTGCAGCAGTAATTATATGTCTGCCTTTGCAGACAGTTTCCGTAGTGCTTACTGTTTATATTTTTTATTTCCTGCTGATGGGCACTTCAGCTGCTCTGGGAATAATTTCAGGATTGATGATTTGGATTTTTTCAGGTCACAAATCTACACTGACAAATGCATTCAAAATATTAGGCGGAAATATTAATACGAGCGAAAAACAAGGCTTCTTCAGTGCATTGCTGCAAGTGTTGTTGCGCCACACCTGGGAAATGCCGCAAACCGTACTCGGACACTTTTACTTACAGATTCAGAATATTGTGGTATTGAAAAAACGTGTTGACTATTGGGGAGGAGCCACTTTTCTGATTTTAGAAAATCAAAAAACAAGAAAAGGAATCTCTATTGGTTCTTTCATTAATGTATATATCAAAGATGAAATAAAAGGTGATTTTGAAACCGCTATTACCAAAGGCATGTTGTTTATGCACGAATACGGACATACTTTCGACAGCAGAATTTATGGAATATTTTTTCTGCCACTGATAGGTTTGCCTAGCTTAATAAGTGCTGCCACTGCTAAGCCTGTTGCCGGCACAAAAGGTGTGCTCACACATGACTTTAGGTGGTATGAGTTGAGTGCCAACCGACATGCTGCGCACTATTTCAAAAAATATTACAGTTTTGACTGGAAAGTATTCGAAGATTTATATCCACTGCAAAAACCTTCAGACTATGCCTGAAAAAAAGACATAGAAACCACCCACTTGATTTCTGTTTTAACCGGTTTCATATTTTGATTTTAAAAAATTTATGGTTGACTGCATTATTTTTTTGAGAGCATCGGTGTTGATGTCTGATAACCTCCTGATATAAATACATGCTTTACCCATCTTAAACTTTCCCAAATCGTTCAACAGATGTTCATGTTCTTTTTGGCCGGTATAAACATAGAGTGAAATGGCTGCTTTGCGTGGCGAAAAACCCACTAAAGGCCAATCGCCCTGCTGACTGCTTCTTTCCGACTTGTAATGATACTTCCCAAAACCTATGATAGATGTTCCCCACATTTTAGGTTCATGACCTGTAAAATCCTGCATGAGCTTTAGCAGTTCGAAGCTGTCCTTTTTTTTCTGCTCCGTATCGGCAAACGTTCTTATAAACTTGTGAACGTCCTTTTCTGTTTGTTTGGTTTTTAACTCAGCCATGTTTGGTAGGTTTAGTCAACCGGTTCCCAAAGTTCAATTTTGTTTCCTTCGGCATCGAGTATGTGAACAAACTTTCCGTAGTCGTATGTTTCAATTGCATCCACAAATTCTACGTTAGCTTTTTTCAGTTCCTCCACAAGTGCTTCCAGATTTTCAACTCTGTAATTAATCATAAACTCTCTTGTTGAAGGCTCAAAGTATTTTGTCGTTTCTGAAAATGGCGACCATTGTGTCTGTGCTTTCTTTTTTCCTTCAGCATCTTCATACCACTCAAAAGTTGCTCCGTAAGGATTGGTTTCAAGGCCCAGATGTTTCTGATACCACTCTGTTATTTTCTTGGGGTCTTTGCATTTGAAAAATATTCCCCCAATACCTGTTACTTTTTTCATTATTTTATTTATTAGATGTTATGGCAAATGTATTCACTTCATTCTATATTTCAGATTAATACAAATGTTAAATTCCGGATTATTTTTTTCAAGGAATGGTTGAACCTGTTTACCGTAAACGATGATGAGGAACAATTTTTTTATTGTGTACTTCAAAAACTGTATTCAATCTTCAGGCTGATATTTCTGCCCATATTAAAAACGCCCTCTCGTCCTGATACGGGATTTATCTCTGCATATTTAAGACGGCTCAAATGATTCTGGTATGCAATATTTGCAAGATTACCACCACTGACAAACACATTCAATAAATTATTTTTTCTGCAGGTTTTAAATGTTGCTCCCATTCCGGCACTCAGCAAAGTATATCCGGGAGTCGGTGTTTCTGTTTGGTATGCGCGATAAATATTATTCTGCGCAAAGTAATAATCCACATTGAAGCTGACATAGAAATTACGAACTCTATGATTAATTTCATTAAATTGTGCTTTCAGTCCTCCTCTGTAATGCGGAGCAGGATTGTATGGCAGATATTTCGTGCTGTCGGATTGATGTCGCAGGGTTGCATTTACGTAAGAAAACATGTTTTCAATATGTAACCAGTCTAAAGGGTGGGGATGTATATCAAGATATATCTCTCCGCCAGTCAGTGTTGCATTACCTGATTTATAAATAAAAGCAGGAACGGAATCCTGTGTATCAGGAAAAATATCATTCCCATTGTCATCTTTCATTTTTTCCAAATACGAGAAATGATTTATAAAATTGATAAAAGGACTTATCATCAGAGTTAAATGTTCTGTATTGATATTGTAAGCAACATCAATCTGATGGCTGAATTCAGATTTCAGATCGGGGTTTCCTTTTTCATATCGAAACGTACCCTCATGTTTGCCGTTTGACGATAATTCAGCAATACCCGGTGCTCTGAAACCATTAGACAAGTTAATCTTTAAGGTTGAAATTTTTGTTGTCTGAACGGATAAACCTACACTGCCTGACAATCCGAAATAGTTCCTGTAAATGTGAGCAAATTTTAATTCGGAACTTGTATCGGGATGAGCAGTAGGTTCTTCATCAGCATTCAGATAAAGTTCGCTCGCATTCAAACTTCTTCTGTCGAAACGGATCCCTCCGGCAAGTGTTGTTTTCTTAATTGTTTTCTGTGTAAACAAAAAAGCTCCTATATCAAACAGGTGATAATCCGGAATTAAAAACTCATTGCCTTTATTTTTATTGAGCTGATACATTCCACTGAAACCGGCTGTTGACTCCCGGTTATTCACTCTGTCGAAATTATAACGAATGTTGTAAGTAAGTGTGGATGATGAAAGGTAAAGGCCTGCACGATCCGGTTGAACAGCATCTTCAAACTCTCTTCTTTTGTTGTTCTGAAATCCAATATCCGCTGTTAAAGTTCCTTTTCTTAAAATCAAAAAATTCCTGGACGCAACCATCAAATGATTTACCCGCTGATAGGGTACTCCAATATGATAGCCTTTCAAGTTTTCAGCAGTTGCGGTTTGTTCTATGCCTTCATGATTTAAATAAGTAAATTTTCCTGTGCTGTCTCTGTTTCCTTCAATGATACCGGGCACGGAGTTGAATGAGCTTATTTCTAAAAATGTATGTCCCCGGCTTTTTGATAATCCAAGTGAAAGGTCGCCATTATACTCCCTGTATCCTGAGTTCAGTACTTTGCCGTCATATTTATTCTTATAATTACCTGCAAATTTGCCTGAGTATCTTCCCGACCATTGAAAGCCTTTTTTATTTCCTGCATTATACACTGAGTATCCGAACAGATTGTTATTGCTTTGATAATTTGTTGTCACCTCTGACTGAATTTTTCCATCAGGAGGAGTTTTTGGAGGTAAAAAATTAAGTACTCCGGCAATTCCATCAGAACCATATAATAAACTTCCAGGGCCTTTAATAATTTCTGCTCTGTCAATGGAATACTGGTCAATTTCAATTCCATGTTCATCGCCCCATTGCTGTCCTTCCTGCCTGATGCCATTGTTTAAAGTAATAACCCGATTATATCCCAACCCTCTGATGACAGGCTTTGAAATATCAGGTCCTGTGGTTATCTGACTTACACCAGGCACTTCTTTTAAAGCATCTATCAGATTGGTAGATGCACTCTGACGAAGCTCTTTGCTGCTGATGGTTGTTATGATGACAGGGTTTCGTTTAAGCTCAGTAGCCCTTGTAACTCCTGTTACCACCACTTCGCCAAGTTCTGTAACAGAAGTCTTCATAGCAACTAATAAACTTGTATCTCTTTCCAGATCTATTCTTACCGGCATGCTCTGATATCCGGTGTAAGTTATCTCCAGCAAATAGGAGCCTTTTCGCAGGTTGGGAATTTCGAAATTGCCGTCAACTCCTGTAACTGCACCTCTTTTAATATCTGAAATATAAACCGTGACACCGGGCAGTGTTTCTTTGGTAGTAAAATCCCTGACCACTCCTGAAATCTTATACTGCGCAAATGCGCTCACCGTTGAAAATAAAATTATGATGTATGTTGAAAATATTTTTTTTAAATTCATAACTGTTAATTAATGTGAAATGATTTGTTGACGATGAAAAGCTGTGCGTGTTCACCGTTAAAAAAAAATACAGGATTCTTTTTACAGAATTACTTCCCCAATCGCTGATGAAGCAACTGAGTTATCCAACTCAGCCACAGCAAACAGCCTGAAACCTGCATTAAAAATTAAAAGTTATGACTGTGGCGGACCCCGTGATGTGGAATGATTTAAAGGCACAACGGGTACATTCTCATAGCATACACAGTATTGCAAAGAATATTCCTGCAGAGGTTTGACATGGTTTGTTAAATCCAGGAGTATCTGAGGCATCACCGTATGATGGCTGCACAACAAACACTTTTCAGGCTCCTTACTCAGGTGCTGTTTATGTTTACACGAACCTTCGTAATCGTTGTAATAAATGGATTTTTCGCACTGTGAAGCATGCTGCAGCATGACAACTGAATCCTGATGATGATGCAGAATTACCGATGGAGCCACACCTGCCATATATACCAGCAAAAGCAGATATGCCTGTAGCCGTATGATATTCCTTGCTGCCAAAAAAATCTTCTTTAGTACTGCGAAAGTGCAAAGTAAACGTTTATTATTTTTAGAAGGAAAGTTAAATCTCTTCAGGCGGTAATGTTTACATTCATTTTTCACCCGTCAGGCAAAAATTCCGGTAATAATATGAGATGTATTGGGCAGTAACCTACAAGCATGTCTTAATCCAAAAACCTGAGGAATCATCCCGTGCATCAACAAATTTGCTCCAGGTGGCAGGCAGAATATATTTTAAGATATATCTTTAAAATCTTATATTTGCTGTTTATATCACAACAAAGCAAAATAGTATTTATCCTTAAAATCACTTAGTCATGTCCGGAGTAAATAAAGTTATCCTGGTAGGCAACCTCGGCAAAGATCCAGAATTACGTCACATAGAAGGCGGTATCAGCGTAGCAAAATTTCCGTTAGCCACCTCTGAAGTTTATAAAAACAAAGACGGACAAAGAGTAACTCAAACCGAATGGCACAATGTGGTTTTGTGGCGTCAGTTGGCTGAAACTGCTGAAAAATTTTTGAAAAAAGGCAGCCTTGTTTACATTGAAGGTCGCTTACGCAGCCGCTCTTGGGACGACAAAGAAGGCAATAAACGTTTCATCACCGAGGTAGTAGGCGACACTTTAACGCTTCTTGGGCGCAAACCCGAAGAAGGCGGACAGGCACAACCTGCTGCCGACAGAGGTACGATGGAATCACCTGCACCATCGCCTACTGAGGCATCGGGCGATTTTTCTGACGATTTACCTTTCTGATTATCGGAACTCACTGTTTCTGCCTGACAGAATTGCAATGTATATTTGCAGTTGATTTATCATGCTACTTTACAACATTTAATTCAACCGATTAATGCCTCCTGTCGTCAGTTGCCTGATGTTTTCTCTACCGACACTCTATGCAGTTAGTGGCGACTTGCTGATGATTTTAATTCTCCTCCTCTGCTCGGCTTTGTTTTCGGGCAGCGAAGTTGCTTTTTTTTCACTCACACCGGCACAGCTCGATCATCTTCATAATGCAAAAAAAGGAAGCGTCAGTAAAACCATTTTGCAGCTGCTTGAAAAACCAAAAAAATTAATTGCCACCATTCTCATTTCAAATACATTAGTCAATATTTCCATCATTATCATTTCGTCACTGATGTTCAACAACAACGGATTGTTTGGAGATAATCCCGTTTTGTTGTTTGTTGTTCAGATTATCACCGTAACTTTTCTCATTACACTTTTTGGTGAAGTGTTGCCCAAGGTATATGCTGCTCATGCCAACCTGCGTATTCTTACCGTAATGGCATATCCCATACTTGTTATCAGCAAAATACTTACACCCCTGAGTGTGCCGCTGGTAAAGTCAACAACCCTTTTCGACAAATTGCTTAAGAAGAAAAAACCAGAAGTAAGTCTTGATGAGCTTACCCATGCCATTGAACTTACAAGCGATGAGGAATCACCTCCCGAGGAGAAAAGAATTTTAAAAGGTATAGTAAGTTTTGGCAATACCGATGTAAAACAAATTATGCGTCCACTGCCTGATATGATTGCTTTCAGTGCCCAAACTCCTTTTAAAACATTGCTTGAAAAAGTTGTGGAAGCAGGCTATTCGCGTGTACCTGTTTACGACACATCCATTGATCAGATTATTGGAGTTTTGCATATTAAAGATTTACTGGCACACATTCATAAAGAAAGTTTCGACTGGCATCAGCTTATACGCAAAACATATTTTATTCCCGAAGGAAAAAAAATTAATGATTTGCTTCAGGAATTTCAGCAGCGCAAAACACACATGGCCATTGTAGTTGATGAGTTTGGCGCCACACAGGGCTTGGTAACCATGGAAGATGTACTCGAAGAAATTGTGGGTGAGATAAAAGATGAGTTTGATGATGAAGAACCTGTTTACTCACGCATTGATGAAAACAATTATGTTTTCGAAGCTAAAACAGCATTGAATGATGTATGCCGTATTATTGAAGTAGAACCTGAAGTGTTTGACGAAATAGAAGGAGAAAAAGGAACCCTTGCAGGACTGTTACTCGAAATTCACAAAACCATTCCCAAGGTGAATGAAACCATCAGCTTCAAACATCTCGATTTTATTATTGAAGCTGCCGACCGCAGAAAAATAAAACGTGTCAAAATACGTATTAACCCTGTAGAAGCTGCTGAAGAATGAAAAAGTTATATGTGTTTGTGATTATGCTCCTCATGGGCTGTTCAGGAAATCCGGTTCCGAAACCACGTGGTTTTTTCAGAATTGATTTGCCCGAAAAAAAATATACTTCCTATGATGATGCCACATGCCCATACCGTTTTGATATACCCGACTATGCCATTGTGCTGCCTGACACCAATCGTTTTGCTGAGCCGTGCTGGAAATATGTTTTGTATCCAAAATTCAGAGCACAGCTATACATAACTTACAAAAATTTGCATAACGACCTGGCTGCTTTTGCCGAAGATTCCAGAGACCTGGTATATAAACATACCATCAAGGCAAATGCCATTGACGAAACAGTAATTCATACACCCAATAAAGTGTATGGAATGATGTATGATATTGGTGGCAATGCTGCAAGTAATTTTCAGTTTTATGCTACTGACAGTGTTAGGCACTTTATCCGCGGATCGCTTTATTTTAATGCAGCTCCCGAAGCTGACTCACTTAAACCGGTAGTGGATTTTATCAAAAAGGATGTAAAACATTTAATTCAAACATTGCAATGGAAAAATTAAGCAGAAAAACTATTTGGATACTCCTTGCACTTTTTGTTTGTACTACAGCAAGTTCATGCCGGCTTTTCAAGAAGAAATGCGACTGCCCTAAGTGGGGCCGGCAAACCATTGCACCTGCAGATTCACAAGCAGTTGCAAGCCATACTGCAAAAACTCATGATCTCAGATAAACAGGCAATGCCTGCAATTGCATTTTGTACAATTTAAAGTGCTGTTTATACAATAAAGGCCGCTTTAATTTGTAGTAAATATTCTGCCTTATATTTTTGAATCATTATTACTCCTTATCCGTAACCGGATTTATTAGCCCGGCTAAAAACCCGATTTTGAAAACAGAAAATAAACCGTTTTCAAATATAAGACCAACCCTATACCTTGATATGAAATGAAAAGGAGGCCTCTTTTGCCTCCCTTTCGTTTTATATATTAAAAAGTGATTCGGAACACAAAATTGTCAACCTAATTCAGGACTATGCAAAATTCTGCTTGAACACAGAACTGTAAATTTACAAAAAAAAATCTCAAATAAGTATTGGCCGGTAGTTTGATTTTTCCAATTATATTTTTCAGCCGGTATGCGAAGAGTGACAATCAATGTGATTAATTTTATATCATTGGTGAAATCAGTCGCGCTGTTTTTTCGAGCAGCTGTCTGAAGCCGGAACGTGAATTCCATTCACCGGGATCAATTTTTTCTGCATGTCTTAAATCTTCAAAAAATATCATGCGCAGTTGTTTTGCTATTTCTTCGTCATAGACAATAGCATTTACTTCAAAATTCAAATCAAAACTCCTGTAGTCCATATTTGCTGTGCCAACCATTGCAATTTTTCCGTCTGTAACCATTGTTTTTGAGTGCACGAAACCTTTGTCGTACAAATAAATTTCTACACCGGCTTTCAATAATTCGCTATAATATGATTTCGCAGCAGCATTTACCAAAACAGAATCCGAAACTCCGGGAACTAATAATTTTACCCTTACACCACTAAGTGATGCTATAACCAGTGCATCCGTTAAACTCTCTCCCGGAATAAAATACGGACTAGTAATCAGAATTTCATCAGATGCAAGATTAATTGCTTTTAAAACTGAAAATAAAATGTTAGGTGTTTCTGAGTCGGGACCGCTGGCTACAATTTGTACTACTTTATCACCAAACCCGGCCATCGAACTTTCACCGGGAAAAAACTGTTCGTTAGGTTGCAGTTTTTCATTGGAACAAAAATTCCAGTCACACAAAAAAAGATATTGAAGATAATGCACGCCCATGCCATCAATACGCAAATGTGTATCCCGCCAAAATTGTTTATTACTGTTTGAATGATTGATATAACGGTCGCTCACATTAATCCCTCCAACAAAGGCTGTCTTCCCATCAACAATAATTATTTTGCGATGATTGCGGTAATTAATGCGGTTGGCAAACAAAACAAAATTGATTTTCAGAAAAGGAAAAACTTTCACTCCATTTTCAATGAGGCGTTTGGCCAGATTTTTTCTGATGGAATGACTACCGAAATCATCATACATAAACCGAACAATTACCCCTTCTTTTACTTTATCAATTAAAATTCTTTCTATCTGCCGTCCTATTTCATCATCTTCATATATGTAATACTCCAAATGAATATGTTGCCTTGCTTCTTTTAGTGCTTTTATTACTTCCGGAAATTTCTCCTCTCCGTTTATAAGCAATTTCACTTCATTGTTTGCCGTCAGGGGGCTTTGTGTGTGTTTGACCAGCATATTCGCCAACTGCTTATTCTCCCCTACTGAAGCAGCCCTTTCTTCAATTACATAATTGGAATACCGGTAAATCTGTTCAGTTATCTGATTTGATAACCTTTCATTGGCAAACAGTTTTTTCGAGTACATTTTATTCTTGCGATAGTTTACTCCAAAAAGAAAATAGAAAAGCATTCCGCCAAACGGAACAAAAATTGCCAATAACAAATAGGCTAATGTTTTAGTAGTGGTTCGTGTATCATATATAATCCGCAAACTAACCATCACCACCAATATGATGTATAGAATCTCGAAAAATATCAGCCAGTTCATTTTATAGATTTAATTCTCCGATATCATTTTATACTTTCGTTCTGATGTCTAACTATGATATGTACACTGATCAATATTCAGAAAACAACAAACAGATTACCATGATTAATTAAAAGATAAACCGGTTCCAAAATAACTTTTTGACCACCAACTGTTATCAAAAGTAGTAAAACAATATTTGAAAATAGAAATACCGCTGATTAACGGATATTTTACAAATTATCTTTAAGCGAGCACCCTTTAAAATGAATACAGCAAAAAAATTACTGCGACAAAAATGTGATTGAAATTACTGAAAGTTTCCCTTTTCAAGCTTTTATTCTATTTCAATTATTGCTTGAGATTGGTTTATTTTCCGGTATTTCGATTCTTAACAAGGAATTTATCTTATTAAAAAGATTGTTTGTTAATGGAAAATGTAAACAGCAAGAACTACAATCAATAAACCAATCATCATTGTCAATTTGCCGAATATTTCCATTTTCTTAAACTCCGTTTCTCCTTCACCCTGTTTTATTCTCTTTGTTAAAAATCCAATTAGTGTAATTAATACAACAAGTATTAATACCAAAATTAGTTTAAGAATTAATAATGGAATCGAAGACAAAGCTGACCAGTAAGGTGTAATTAAATACAGGCCCGAAATAATTAAAAGAGAAATACCAATATATCCCATTCTGCTTAATACAAGTGCATGCATTCGAAATCTTGTCGCTTCGTTATTAGACATTTTTGAGGCGGCCATTCCAAGGAATGCATGTGCAAAACTTGTTCCCAGGCCCATAACCAGGCCTATAAAATGGAGTATTAACATAATGTCTCTCATAATTTTCTTTTTTTTATTTGAATATTATTTTGAAGTGTAAGTCTTGTGTAATACCATAAACGAAAAAATAATTCCTGCAAACAAAATAAATGATCTTAACCGGTTCATTGAGTTCCATCCTGTCCATGCTTTACGGATAGCATCAATATCAGTTAGTGAGTTTTTAAACATAATGTCATTTCTTGGATAGAAATAAGAAAATGTAAATAATTCACTTAACACATATAACACTAATGTTATTCCTAAATAAATTCTTACAGTAGGCGATGATTTCCAAAATAAAACCAAAGCTACTAAAGCTAAAACCTGGTTAATTGGAGAGAATATTCTGAAAAAATTTCCCGGATTTACAGCCTTAAGATATTCTCTCGCTGTTTCTATTGACCTGGGAATGTCAGTACCCCATGATTTGGCGTCAATCATGGAATTATAGATGTTGGTAAATAAAAGTCCGCTTGCCAGCGCTAAGGATAAAAATAAGATAACCTGTATCATATTTTTTTAGGGTTACAAATATTCAACTGTTGAGATTAGACAACTTGTATTTAAAGGACATTTTTATTCTTAAAAAAGGTTATAATCCAGCTACCTTGTTAGCTACCGTAATTTTCATTCAGTTTTTTCATAAGCAATCTCACTCCCTGTACAGTATCGTTATTGAAAGCGTTTGTAAAGATGATATATGCTAAGTTTTTAAGCCTGCCGATATGAACAAGCGTATAATAAGTTCCTGCAGTACCCGGATGAATTGAAAATTCTTTTCCGTTTTCATAAATATTGTACCAACCCAAAGAATAGTTTTCTATCCCTTTATGTATAAACTGATATGTTTTTGCATTTAGATAATATTTTCTTCCTTTTAACCCTTGTAAATTTAATTGAATGAATTTGATGTAATCTTTTAGTTTTATGTTTATGTCTCCGGCAGGCTCAGTATAATCTAAATGATAATTTGTGTTTGATGGCACTGGAATTAGTTTTTCATTCTCAAAAGAATGGCCCCAGGTATCTTTGTGCTTTTGATTTTCAGGCCAGGATAATTTTACATGTGATGCCGGATCTTTATTAAATACTTTTTCTACTAACTGTTACCTGAGTGGACAATTGTATTTATTTGAAAATATGGTTTGAAGTTAGTGCTTAAAAATGAAGTAGAAACTACTAACCAAATCATCTTTTGATAATTAATAAATTAAATTACAAAAGCAATCACTGCTGTTACAAATGCTTTGTTAGCGGTTGGAGGTTTTTTTCTTATCACTTTCATACTCTAAAATGTCGCCCGGTTGGCAGTCAAGTGCTTTACAAATTGCTTCTAATGTACTAAAACGGATTGCTTTGGCTTTCCCTGTTTTTAAAATGGAAAGATTTGAAAGTGTCAGTTCAACTTTTTCTGATAGCTCATTGAGCAACATTTTTCGCTTTGCCATCATCACATCTAAGTTTACAATAATTGGCATAGCTTATACAGTTAAATCGTTTTCGCTTTGAAGTTCAACTCCTTTTTTGAAAATAGTAGCAATAATATAAATTACAGCGCCCATTATAATAAATGCCTGGCTATCGGCCCAAAATTGATTCAGGTTATCAGTAACAAAGCTTCGATGCATTAAATTTTTAACAAACTGGCGGGCAATAAAACTTAACAACCCAATAGAAAGAGTGAAATAACTTATTTGCAAAATTTGCTTTGCGACAAACTCGCTGAAAGGTTTTGACAAATCCATTCTGTGCATGAGTCTGATAACAACATAAAACAAAACGGCTTTTAAAATTGCAATGGATAGAATAAAGCTATAAATGGCGAAGAAATTCCATTTACTCACTTTATACATTTCTGTTAAGTCTAATTTTTGGTAGAGGTTTTGAAGGAATTCAGGCTTGTAAAGACTGAAAAAATAATTTACAATTAAGCCTCCCGCTTCAATAGATAGTCCTACAAATATGAGCCAGGCCACAATATACAAGGCCCAAAATACGAAGTTGTTTGTTTTTGTCATGATTGATGAAATTAATTTTGAGGAGACAATAATAATAAATATTTATTGATAAACAACAAATATATCATTTTATTCAAAAAATAATTTCAAGCTCGTAAGAATAATAAGCTAAGTTGTTGATTTACTGAAATCTGTTATAAAAAGTACAAGTAGAATTTGAATAGCCATTTTTTGGGGTGGAAATTGTGAGAGGTGTTGTGTTTTTTTCAGATGCCGGATATAGCTAATCCCCTGCTAATATTTTTTGTTACAACATTAACAGGACTAAATTCAATAAATACTACAATAAACTTGTTGGGGTGTGTTTGCCTTTTTATTTTACAGGTAACTTCTATTTTAATGGCACAGGAGCGCCATCAAATTTTTTATACTTGCCAAGTAGTCGTCCTATAAAATATGTTGTTGGCATAATTACTTTTTTTACAAATGAAGGAAGTTGTGGCATACCATATTCATGCTTATATTTTGTCATTAAATAGGCAGCATCAAACATTTCCGGTCGCCCGGTTCCCGATTTTTTTTGTGCGGCATATAAGACGGTCAAAAAGAAAATAAGACTGTTTACAGGTTTCACCCAACTGCTTACAACAAGTTCGTCCTCACCTGCATTCCAAAAGCGATGTGGAACATTTCTCTGAAATGTGGCTGTCTGCCCTACGGAATAATAAACCGGTTCCTGTCCTAAAATCTGACAACCCATTTTACCTTTAACTACGGTGAGTGCTTCATCTTGTTTATAATGAACATGCATAGCCGGCCCTGCTTTGGGTTTGCAGAATCCTTCAATAATCACTTTATCACCATCCGGTTCCTTAATAATTTCTTTAAAAATCATTTTTTCACCCCGGCCGCTTTCTATTGTGTGTGGTAGTGTAAAATTCATTTTTTTTATTTACCTTAAAACAAGTTTCGCTTCATCTGTTGTAGGTTTAATATTATCAAATTGGCAAAGCATTATGATAATTGCTAAAACTTATCTGCATATAAAGTATTTGTTGATTTGAAGTCAATCATTGTAAGGGCGAGACCTTGACCAATAATAACATCAAATCGTAATTTTAATTTTTTTCTGATTTAGTTAAACCCAATATCAACACAAAGGCTGATATAAACAGAAAAGTTAATCTTACCTTACTTAATGTAATCCATAAACTACCTCTTTTCTGAAGATCTGCATCAACTGTATCTGCAAAGGGTGTAGCTATAATACTTTTTAATTCCGGAACATAGTAAATAAAAGTAGCTATCACCGCAATAATGTAAATAACTAATGTAAACAATATGTATTTTTTCCTTTCTGTCTTCCAGTTCAGCGCTAATGTTACAAAAAATAAAACAATGGTAACCGGGTGAATAAATGACCAGAATGGTTCAGCTAACAGTGAATAGTTACCCTGAAATATCGTAAGAGATTTAGGTGGTTCGGAAAAGGCAACAGGCCATACTGAAAAATGCTCATAAGTGCCGGCACCAATTATTAAGCAATAAGAGATGCATGCCAAGACATAAAATATGTTTTTACTATTCATAGTTATGTAATTTATTCACACCCAAAAATTCTTATTAGTCAGACAGCAAAATTGTATTTAACGGACAGCTTCAAAATAATGACAGGCTATTTCGCTTTTCCTGTTTTTATATTCGTTGGGAGTAAGTTCTGTAAACGATTTGAAAACTTTTATGAAATGTGATTGATCTGAAAACTCACACGCATAAGCAATTTGCGTAAGCGATAAGCCCGAATAGTGGATAAGATTAATGGCTTTAAGGTATTTTAAATAAAGCAATGTTTGTTCGGTATTCATTCCCGTAAGTTCATAAAACATTCTGGAAAGGTGGCGTGGCGAGTAACACAACCATTCCGATATGTTTGAAACAGACAAAGGCATTTCATTTTTCAAAGTAAACATGTCGTTCAATGCCTGTTCGCGGAGTGTTAAGCAAGGCAGACGTTTCAATAACCAGAGTGAGAAATGAGCAACCTTTTCGTCAAATGATTTTTTCTCTGCAAGCTGATGCCACAATGTATTGAATGAAGTGTCCACTTCGGTCAGGTCAATACACTTTCCGGCAAATTCGCCTGCTGGTATCTGCAGTATATGTTTAGTTGCTGCAGTATGTAAGACAACACCAAATAGAAACTGGCTTTGGGGCAGAGCCAATTCAATAGTGTTGTAATGATAACCCTGTATGAAGCATTTGGGCATCTTAAAACTTTTATTGTAAAGTTTGCCGATGAATGTTTTTTCGGGAAGAAAGTTGAAAACGATTTCAACAACTCCTTTCGGAACAATATTTTCTTGTCTGAAACTGTTGTTTCTTTTTACCTGCCAAAAAAATTGAACCCCATCTTTCAACGGTTTTTCTTCCGGAATATAGAAGTGAGTTCCCATTTTTTTCTAAAGTATCCCTCCGCTGTTTGAACGAAAGGTTTAGGTATTGTAGAAGTAAGGTGTTTTAATACTGCCGAACTTCAATAGAAATACTCAGTTCAAATGTAGTAAAAAATTAAACAGGAGGACTTTAACCCCGCTACCCGATTTGTAGGGATGGGTAATTGTAATACCGAGTTGGTGGAGGAAATACTTTTGTCAATGACTGTTTTTCGCGGTGTTGTCATTGTTCGTTTGCGATTCGCACACACTCTTTTCTCAAGTCAGAAAGAAGCTGAAGGGCTAAAGGATTTTTTGCAAGATTGATTAAAGGTTTGTGTTTGGTTATAAGTTCCGTTTCTATAGTCTCTAGGTCACCACAAAATTCAACCCAATTTACTTTCAGGTTCTCGTTAATCCAATTTATAATTTTTTGTTCGTCTGTCGGTGAAAATTTGTAGTTGCGTTTATTCTTTTTTGTCTTTAGCGAACCTTTTGGTGGTCTGTGTCCAAGCACCGCACCAATGCTACGAAAAAAAGTCCCATGTCCGTTAGCACGAAGCTCTTGATTTAAAAATCGTTTATTCAAACTCTCAGTTGCAATACCGATGTAAATTATGTTGTGTTGTCTTTCAGCCAAAAAAGTATTGAACGGTTTTGGAAGTTTATTGATATCCAAAATACGAATACAATAAAGTCCCGGGGTATGAGGAACTAAATTATCAATAAAGGCGGCATTCTTAAAATTTTTCTCATCCATCAAAACCTTTTCAAGAAGGTCAGTATTAGCCGATGAGATTTGTGTTTTAGTTATTTGTTTAGCAGTTTCAGTCTTGGTTTGTTTAACTTTTGATTTTTGCTGTCCGATTAGAGAAACCGTGGAACCGTCTCGGTCAAAAATATTTGAGTATTTTTTTGTCCTGCCATGAATTTGAAACGCTTGAATTATTGAACCGTCTTTTTTCTGATACCAACCATTTTTATTTAGCTCGTCAGCAATTTGCTGAGTTGTCATTGGTCTTCCTGTCTGTAGTAAAAGTTTTTCTATTGCTTCGTGTAATGTCATTTGGTTTGTTTGTTTCCCCAGTCAGTCTAATGTTTGTAGAGCTGTCAAATAATAGCCCCTTACGACAATCCGTCTATAAACTTCTGTTCGTATTCAAAAGTAACAAATCAATTGTTTTAAAAATTCAGCAGAACGAATTTATGCGGCTTGTCATGCAGCTTTGTTCAGCCGGTATTGAAAAATTTGTTATTGCAAAAAAAACCAAAAGATTTAACAAAACAATTGCTTGTCAGTAGGCCTTTAAAATAGATTTTGTTTTTTGCATAGTTCAAATTAGCTGCCGTTATTCTTTTAACCCAAAAAATGACCTTGCATTGTTATAGAATATGTCTTGTTTTTGTTGTTCAGTAAGAAAACCGGCAGACTCAATGTTATCAATTGAAATTTTAAATGCATCGTCCCACACCATTTGATCTGATCCATACATTATTCTTTTAGAAAAACCGGCTTTCACTAATTGTTCAAGATAGCTGTGAAATTCTGCAACGGGCAAGGCCCAATCAATTACTGCGACATCTACATTTACTTGCGGATAGATGTAGAGTATTGCTTTTGTTTCTTCAATATATGGCCATCCCGCATGCATAAGCTGAACTTTCAAATTTGGGTATTTTACGAGCACTTCTTCAATAGCTTGCGGATTTCCAAGATGGGTTCTGAAATTTGAGCAACATTCCTGATAAGGGGCACCTGTATCACCCAGTCCGGTATGAAGGGCAACGGGAATGTTATAACGGGAACAAATATTAAGGTATGGGGCGATTGCAGAATCGGCTAGTGTTAACCCTGCATATTGCAAACCCAATTCTCCCATAACTTTTATTGTTCCATCTTTTATTAAATGAATAAATTCGGTAGTATCAGGAAAAGTATAACGAGGAGAGTAATAAAATCCACCAATAAACCTTCTCTGATTCACAGCCTGATATGATTTTACTACTTGAATAGGGCCACTGGCTATTACAAATTCAATATTATATCTGTCCAGTTGACTGATCATATTCCTGATTACTTCAGTATTATTTTTTGAAGCAGGAACAACACCAGTAGTTTCATTTGGTGGCGGAGGATATCCATATTCATCAAATGAAAATGCATGAAAATGAGTGTCAATTATCTTTCTATTCGAAGACTTCTGACTTGTGCATGATACAAGGAACAGTAGTATAAGTATGAAGTATCTCATATAATTGAAGATAACGTTTTTGCAGTTTTGTTATGGCGGGATAATCGAATACGTTCCGTTTGGCTAATGTACAATATTTGGATAGAAGCATAATGGACATCCGGGATTGTGTTTTGCATTTCGGCCATATTGCCAAACCGAATATTGGGTACAGCTTTTAATATTATTTCTTTGGAACCTCAAGACGATAATCAATAGCGTGAGCAGCACCAATTTTCCATCTGCCTTCTTCAATGATATAAATGTCCACCCAGCTAATATGCTCATATTCTATAGCCCCCGTGTTAACGTTTTTATTTGTGATGTGATTCACGTAACTCAATATTCCTGTGTCTCCGAAAAATTGCAGTGTTACGTTGTCGTACTTTACAAATGTGATTTTCCATTCATCGGGTGTAGTTCTGTTTTTTATATAGTCAGCCCTGGTATAAAACCTGTCACTTCCTTTAAAGGTAAAATTCTTACTTAGAATGGAATCGAATTCCAGTGGATTTAAAGATTGCATGGCTAAGGGCCATTTTCTCTTTACTTTCAGGATTTCCTTTGCATCATTTCTGCGATCTTTATAAGGGTCGCTGATTAAAGTGTACTTTGAAATGTCAACGGTCGGAGTAGAGTTATCTTCCAAAAATATTTCGGTAGAATGAATATTTATTGAATCCTTTTGAGAATTATTATCCACTTTCTGTCCCTCTCTGCAAGAGAATGTAGTACCTACCGTGGTTAGTACTATGAAAATTGTTTTTTTCATTTTTAACAGATCTAATTGTTGCTCTCACTGTGCAGGAATTGCTGATGGTGGGGATATATCCCGGACCTTCTGGACGTCCGCCAGCTCTTACAGTAAATAATTAATGTAGCTACTTAGTCAAAAATAAACCATCCATCCGTGCCGCTTAATTTTAATTTAGCCATTGGGCTAAAAACAATCTCTTTTTCCGCAATAGAACGATTTAACCTGAACTTGACTTTAGTATATTTTGATTTTACTTTTTCTTCGCTGACAGTAATATAAATCGAAGGGTTTGCTGAATGGGTAAAACTGTTTTTATTTTCTTTATAACCTACTGCCAATAAAGCAGATTCAATCTCCTTAAATTCCTGTTGATTCATGGTCATGTGTAATTCTGTGATGGAATTAAAGAGCCTGGTTTTTAACGGCTCTCCACCCCAATCCCCCATAAATTGTTTCATAGCCAACCCGGCATTGATAATGGAGTCAGTGATGCCCCAATTTTTATATGCATCTGCCGAATAGGAAGTTAGATTTGCAAACATTTCTGCTTCCTTTGGTTTGGTTGTATCCTGTTTATACCATGCCATTATTTCGTCTAGTGTAAAATCACTTCCTTTATAACTATGGACAAATAATGAGTCTTTATAAAATTGTTTCCATGAATTTAACAGTGGCTCTATCTGACCCGGCTTTTGGGTTTGAAACACCAATACGCCAGCACCTTGTTGATTATTCCAAAAATCTTTGGCAAGACTGAGATGCAAAAAATTCAGCTGTCCTAATAGATACAAGTCATAACTTGGCTTACCACTATAATAGGTTGTGTCAACATTTAATACTCCAAAATCATTTTGAATAAATGAATCATTTTTGATGGTATACCATGTTACCGAATCCAGAATTACATCAATGTGTCCGAGGTCTGAAACCGGGGCATCTTTTGATTTTGATGTATGATCTTTACATCCAAAGATGAAGATTGAAACAAGAAATGTGATTAAAATAGTGTGCTTCATATCAAGATTTTTTTAAGGTTGAAATATTTCAATAGAGTTGCCTATAACGACAGTCCGTCTAAAAACCTCTGTTCGTATTCAAAAGTAATAAATCAATTGTTTCAGAAAAGCACAGGAACGATTTTATGCGGCTTTTAAAAAACTGTGTTCTGTTTGTTCCTAGTATTGCATGGAGTAAATATACAACACATACACTAAAGGTTATCCCTGCCTTAAAAGTATTACACAAAATGAAGCTGAGTTTTTAGACAGTTTGACGTTTAACTCATAGCTGATGTGCTAGATTCAAGGCACGTCAGCTCAAAAACGTACAAAAGTTGAATAGCTAACTCAAAGCTGATTTACTTCCGTCAGCCAGCATAACAGCAATGAAATGTTGTAGGCATGTTGCACGATTACCTCTATTTGATAATATAAGGATAGCGGTTAAGGACGTGACCGAGTTACGTTCTGCTGTTCGGGCGGCATTACTCAAAATATCATAATAAAGACGGACAGAAACCTACACGCTTCGTTGGCCCAGGTGAGAGAATAGTCCTTTCTCTATCGGTTGGTGTATCTCACCAACCGAAACATTAGCAATTATGCAGCCTTTCAATCTTAACAGAAGAAGAATGGATAAAACAAAATAATGTTTCTCCATACTTCCATCATTAATTTATGACCTGAATTATCTATTGGGCTTTTATGCATTTCGCATTTTCGGCACTACCGGTATAAGGCCGTGTTTTTTCATTATCATTCCTAATTTCTGATGGTCTGGCGGGCCGCCTGCATTTAATACTTCTGCCACTTCTTTAAAAAAGATCGGGCCAAGCAGTGCTGGTGTTAAGACTGCTAGCGCTTTGGCATCCACTTGTTTTAAATTGTCAAAACTATGTACAGCTCCACGGGGAATGAAACATGTTTCGCCCGGTGCAATATCAATCGGGTTACCATCAACAGTGAAAGTTATTACACCTGACAACCCATAAATGGTTTCATCATAATGTTCGTGGTAGTGGGGGATGGGTACCTTTGCACCAACAGGAACAGTAAATTCAAACATGGCTGCAGAGCCATTAGTGTCGGCTGATTCCAGTAAAAAATCAATTTTTACCTGGCCGACTTGAATAGTTTCTTTTTTCATAATATTTTCTTTTTTGAAGAACAAAACTATTCTGTTGTTTCAGCAAAGTCCTTGATTTGAGATAAGAAATTATTTTTCTGTAATTTTTTTCCTGATGCGGCTTAAAGTCTCCGGTGTCATTGATAAATAAGCTGCGATATGATACAGTGGAATCCTTTGCAATAATTCCGGTTCCTCTTTTACAAAACGAAGGTATTTTTCTTCAGGTGTTTCAACAGTAGCTTCTGCAAGCCTTTTTTTCAACATATAATTTGTGTCCTGCTGTGCCCTTATAAAACCCATTGTAAAAGGTTGAATATGGGTGACAGCATACACCCAGTTCTTTTGATTGATGCGTTGAAGTATGCTGTCTTCCAAAGCCTGTACACAGAGTTCGGTGGGCTTGTTATCCAGGAAACTTACTAACTCACTACACCATCCATTTTCAGTTTTGAAATAGATAGTGCGTTCTTCGCCATTGTTATTGATATAGTATTGTCTTAAACAACCTTTTTCTACAAAGTAAACATACCGGACTATCTCACCTCCACGATAAAGATGTTCGTTCTTTTTCACATGGATCGTTTCAAATAACTGAATCAGTGGGGTTAAATCTTTACCTGAAACGTTATATGTTTTTATGAGCTCATCTGAAAGTGGAGAATTATTCATGATTATTTATTAAAGGTTGGTCGGTCTGTCCGCATTGCCTACAACTCCCAAATATACGTAATAATACAATATTTTTTCAATAATATTTCTAAACACTGCATGCGCAGCTCTCTACACAAAATCAGTTTACCAGAAACAACTTAGTGACGCAGGTATTGTCGCCTTTTTCGTCAGTAGCAAACGGTTTGGGTATTGCCGAAGTGTGGCTTTAGCACCCCGATAGCATTCGGGATTCAATCGGAGAATCCCGGTCGACCGGGATTGAACCTTGCACACCTGTCCCGCTAAAGCGGGAAATGTCCAATCGAAGCCGTTCAGCCCCGCTTCCCGATTTATCGGGACAAGTAATGGTAATACGGTGTTATGGGTATGTGCTTCTTTTCTTGTCTGTCGTGATATTGTTGTTTGTGATTAAACATTTTGTTGAAAATGGTGGAAAATGTTATCCCTTTACATAAGCTAATTTTTCAGCTACTTTCCCATTTTCCACTTTAAAAATATCTACTCCCCGCAGATGCCAGCGTTTCCCTTCCTTTGTTTTCTTATATATCCATCGAACTACACAACGATTACCGGCAACAATCATTTCTTCTGCTTCAAAATACGCATCAGGGTTAGTTGCAAAAAACTTTTCCCAAAATTCTCTCACTGCCAAAGAACCTTCAACTCGCATACCATCCGGGGGCGGGCTGGTATTTTCAAATACACAATTTTCCGTCATAAGATTCATTACATCATCCACTTCATGCCGGTTAAATGCTGAATTGAAATTTTCTACTGTTCTGCGTATAATATTTTCATCAGCATTTTTTTCTACTATTTCTTTCTCCGTCATTGTTATTTTACTAATTACCTAGATTAAAAGTGCCAACCCGATTGCTGTTATCAACCATTTCATAAGTAGTATACAAATAATTATTGACCAATTTGGCAATTGGAATTATCAGGTTCATTTCAGCGTATTTGTAAACACCCCAAAACGAACCCAATAAAATGATGTTACAGATGTTTGGCATAATCAATCATACCCTGAAAGTCAATAACCACAGCCGGTTCATCGCCCACCGTCCAAGCATCATGACCCGAAGGTAATAGTGAAACATCACCGGGTTTGCAGTCAAATTCAGTTCCGTCATCCATCTTAACGCGAAGAACACCGGATACATGATACTGAAAGTGTGGTGCTTCGCAACTGTGTGTTTTAGCAATTGGCTGAACAGAAGTCGCCCACCGCCACCCGGGTTCAAAAATACCGCGACCAATTGTTGCTCCGCCAATTTTTATCAGTTCAAGTCGTCCTTTCGGAAATTCGCGGATTTCATCGGGTGTTCCGAAGTTTTTCCATTCCGCCATTTTTGAATTGTCTGTTAGTTTTTCCATTGTATTTATTTTTAAAAATTACAATGCAAAGTAAAACAACATAGCAGGGGTTGAATTGTAAATTTTTCGGTAAGGCATGTATAAATCAGAGTTTCTTTCGAAGCTCCTGTGGCGAAAAGCCGGTGCGCTTTTTAATAAAGTTTGTAAAATGCGGTTGGTCGTCAAATTTTAGGTAATAAGCGATTTCTGAAACGGATTTATCAGTTGCCTTCAACTGAACTTTTGCTTCTAGCAATAAAATGTCGAGAATAATCTGCAAAGGTGAACGCCCGAATGCTTCGCTTACCACTTCTGAAAGGTGTTTGGGTGAGATGTGCAGCATATCTGCATACTCACTCACAGTTCGGCTTTCAATAAAATGTTTCTCCACTAACAGTTTGAAGCTATTGGCTAATTGTTCATGCCTGTTTATGTTTTTCTTTAATTCTTTCACACGAGTCCGGTATATTTCACGCACTCTCAACAACAAAATGAGAATGAGATTGCAAAGCAGAAAATCTTTTTCGGGTGAGGGGCGGTCGTATTCTTCAAGAATGTTTTTGAATGCTCCCTGTATGATTTCACTCTCATTATTGTTCAGGTTAATGATATGCGGTGCATCAAAATGAAAAAACGGAAACTCTTCTGTTATTGGTCTTGTAAGTTGCGGTTTCAGAAATTCAGGTTTGAAATGAATGCAGAAGCCCTTGCAATTCTTTAAATGGTCGCTGGCGTAAAGCATGTTTTCAGGAACAATGACAAGGTCATTGGGGCTTAACTGCAAATGGTCTGCTCCAAGTTTTACATCATGCTCACCTTCCAGCAATAAGTAAATGAGGTTAAACTGTTTTCTCAGTGCCGGAATTGTCTCGCAATTTTTGTGTTTGTCCTCAAGGGTTCCGGGCATTACGAGCATATCAAGAGCATACGGCTTTGAATCCCGGTTTATCAGCCGTTCAAACATCTCAAGCGTTTCAATGTTCAGAATTTCTTTTTTCCTTTTCATTGGTGTTGTATGATTACCCATTGTCACGGTTTATCGTTCATATCATTTCTTTTCAACGGTTGCTGTGTTGTCCGTGTAGCATTGCCCATAATGGTTTGGGTATTGCCGAAGTGAGGTTTTTCGCATCCCGATAGCAATCGGGAATGATTTGAAAAACTGAAGTTGAAGATAGCACAAAAGTTTCATAGAAGTTCGTCACCCTCACTTCCCGATTTGTCGGTACAAGTAATTGCAATATCTTGGCACTGTAGTTCACTAAGCTAATGGTTATCTATAATAGCAACTGCATTAATTTCAATTAAAAAATCTTTGTTTACCAATCTTTCAACCTGAACAACTGTACAGGATGGCGGCTTTTTAGGGTCAAAATATTTGAATATTGCTTTTCTAAATTGGTCTATTTTAGACAGGTCAATAAAAAAAGCTTCTATCTTGACCACTCCGTTCATACTTCCTCCTGATTTTTCCACGAGAGTCTGAATGTTTTTAAATACTTGTTCTGTTTGCTTTTGTAAATCATTTATCCCTTCAATTTCCCCATTCTCATTAACGGCTACCTGACCTGAGATAAATAGCATTTTAGAATTACCAAGATTATATTCAACACTTTGAGAATAACCTCTTGGCGAAGGTTCATTAAATTTTAGCTGTTTATCATTTGTATTGGAATTACAACTAACAATTATTAGTAAGACCCCTATGAAAGCAATTATTTGTTTAAGAACAGATGGCAAGATTTTCATAAATTTAAGTTTATTATCGGATTTTTAATTATATACAACGTCAACTCATCTAAAAACCTCTGCTCGCATTCAAAAGTAACAAATCAATTGTTTTAAAAATGCATCAAACGATTTTAAGCGGCTTTAAAAAAACTACGTTCTGTTTGTTCTTTTGTATTGCATACAATAAATATATACCAGTACATGCAACACCAATCACTGCAATTTAAAAACCATTTAACAAATTGATAATGGGTTTTTAGACAGATTGAGTATTGCTGCAGTTGGGATTTTTTGTTTCTCGACTAGTCGGGAATAGTAATGGCAAAACCGATATTGGCGGCAGGCATACTTCTCTATATGTTTATTGTCAATATAGGCGGAATGCAATTTTTATACATGCAAAATGCAAATCTTTATTGTTAACTTGTTAATTGTTGATAATCGTTGTATATTTGCAAGTAATTGAAAAACAATGCCAATGAATGATATACTGTTAATTCTTGATTTAGGAGGTGTTAATTCAAAAAAATAAAGTTTTCAAATGTCAGAGGCGAAATTTATACACTATGATTTGAAATTAGTGGAACCGTCATTCGGTTCAACTCTTACGGATTTAATCATTGAATTGGATTATTTAAGAAAGAAACAGCTTGGAGGTTCGACCCATCCGAAAGTTTTTTTTCAATTAAAACATATATTCCATGTTCTTGAAAGTATCGGTTCAGCAAGAATTGAAGGTAATAACACAACTATCACTGAATATATTGAAACGAAACTAACGGAAACTAAGAAAGTCTCACCAAACATAAAGGAAATCCAAAACATTGAAAAAGCAATGGCTTTCATTGAACAGAATGTAAATGATTACCCAATTAATAGATCGTTTGTTAGCGAGCTGCACAAAATGATAGTTGATGGATTATTACCACCACCTGATGGAGAAGGCGATGCCACTCCTGGCAAATTCAGAAAAAGAAATTTGAAAATAAATAAGTCGTCCCATAAGCCACCTGATTGGTTGAAGGTTGATGATTATATGAATGAACTTATTGATTTTGTAAACCGAGAAGATAGTCCCAAATATGATTTATTAAAAGCTGCCATTGCTCATCATCGTTTTGTTTGGATACACCCATACGGGAATGGAAACGGCAGAACCGTTCGTTTATTTACTTATGCAATGCTTGTCAAGACAGGCTTTAACGTAAATGTTGGCAGGATTATAAACCCAACAGCAGTTTTTTGTAGTAATCGTAATGACTATTACAGTTTCTTGTCCGAAGCCGATAAGGGAACTGATGAAGGAATAATGGCTTGGGTCGAATATGTATTAAAAGGTCTAAAGGAAGAAATTGAAAAAATAGATAAGCTGTCGGATTACACTTTTCTTCGCAAAGAAATACTCTTGCCAACCATCAATCATTCATTAGAAAGAAAATACATTACCGATGTGGAGTCAAAAATTTTGAAAAAAGTTATTGACTTGCAGGTTATTCAAGCTGCTGATGTAAAGGAGTTTTTTGTTGGAAAAGCAGATGCAGAGGTGTCAAGGCAAATTAAGCGGTTGATTGATAAAAAGATGATTTCCCCAGAGAAAGATGGAACCAGAAAGTATGTCCTTAGGTTTGATAACAGCTATTTGCTGAGAAGTATCATTAAGTCATTGGGAGATAAAGGTTTTTTGCCTGTCCGTGACGAGTTTTAAAATGCTTGCTGCTAAAGTTAACTCATCTAAAAACTTCGCTCTGTATTCAAAAGTAACAAATCAATTGTTTTAAAAATTCATCTGAACGATTTTAAGCGGCTTTTAAAAAACTGTGTTCTGTTTGTTACTTTGTATTGCATGCAGTAAATATAAATCTGTAGATGCAACACCAATCACTGCTATTTAAAAAGCATTCAGCATATTGATTTTGTGTTTTTAGACAGTTTGACGTTTGGCGGCTTTGCGAAGAAGCGGATTTCGGAGCTCAAAACTGTCAACATAGTACAAAAGTTGATGCGAGGTAAAATGTTCAATTAACCACTGAACCCGCTTTTTTGCAAAACCGCTGTTACCTGCTGGCCTTCTGTCTGTCGTGTCGCTGTATGCCTTGTCAATATTGAGTTTTTGTGTCATTAACTGCTGTGTTTGTCGGGCTGTGTGTCGGTGTATTTTTATTTTTTTGAAGCGTTGGGAAATTTTTTAAAAACAATTTTGTCTGCGTTGGCAAAGCAAGCTCTTTTGCAATTTTTGGTCTGTGCGTTGGCTTGTGCGAATTGCAAATGTGCTTGCTTTTAG